>OGDY01000672.1_pt1 | contig 44032 bp, 41 predicted proteins | sample 1570341 | NCBI WGS metagenome assembly OGDY01 (sample SAMEA2581972, study PRJEB24529) | metagenome | biome: Human gut stool | place: China | collected 2011 | reverse complement strand
CGTGCCCGGGAAGGCTTCGTTATGAGCGCGGTGTGACCAGGGCGGAAAAGTATAAGGATGCGCTGTGGATACGAGGGACTGTGCGCAAAATCACACAGGACGCGGTGTATATCGGCTGCCGTATTCACGGCAGGGTGATGCGGAGCAGGGTCGATCTCGAAAAAAAGCGGCGCCCGGTGGAGGAGTGGAAAATCATTGAAAATGCACATCCGGCGCTTGTGCCTAAAGAATTATTTGACCAGGTTCAGAAGGTAAACCTCCGGGAGCTTGAAAAGCGAAGGCATTATGGTCAGCGGAACAGTGCGGAGGAAGATTACAGAGATTTGTTTCGGGGATTGGTCTATTGCGCAGATTGCCATAGCCTCATGTCGGCCGGTAAGGGCTGTGCTCGGGCGGGCGTGCATACGCCGAGCCGCATCTTTTATGATTGCAGCACTTATCGATATTCTGGGCACATACACTGCACAAGCCACTACGTTAGGCAGGAGCAGATCTATGCTGTGGTCAGGAATGCCATCGATCAGCAAGTGAAGGTGGCGGTGAATATTGAACAGCTGGTGGAAAGCATAAGAAATTCGCCGAAAGCTAAGAGGGCCTTTGCAGAGGCATCCGAAACCTCTGAAAGTATAACCGTGAAGCGTAAAAGGATAGAAAACAGAATCGAAGGTCTTCTTATTGCCTTAACTGAACGGATTATTGATCGGAGTGAGTACGAGTACATGAAGGCAAAGTATTCTCAGCAGCTGAAGACCCTATTGAAAGCGGAGGAGGCAGCTGCAGCCCGAAGGAATGTGGTACAGGAGCAGCTGGCTGTTACACAGGAATGGCTGCGTGTCATAAAGGAATATCAAGCTCTGCCGACGCTAACACCGGAAATTCTGAAACAGCTTATAAAGGAAGTTCGGGTTCATAGCAACCAAAGCATCACCATTGCCTTCAATTTCAGCGATCCGTATAGGTCGATCGCCGAGCTGCAAAACTGCGTGGAGGGGGTGGGTCAGGTTGGATGAGCGAATGGATATTCTGTATTTGCGATTGTCAAAAGAAGACGGCGATGCTGAAGACGGCAGTATAGAGGAAAGCTGCAGTATTCAGGCGCAGCGCACATGTATCAAGCAGTATCTGCGTAGCAAAGGGGTTTCGGTTGAGCATTTTTCGGAAATTATAGATGACGGCTATAGCGGGACAACGATGGAACGACCCGGGATGAATCGCCTGATAAAGCTGGTGGGATCCGGGAAAGTACGGACGATCATCGTGCGCGATCTCTCCCGATTTGCCCGCAGCTATTTGGAAGCCGGACATTACCTTGAGCTTGTTTTTCCGGCTTATAATGTCCGGTTCATATCCATAAACGATCAGTTTGACAGCATGGAGCTGGGAGAATCGACCGGCGGACTTGACCTTGCAATACGCAACCTGATCAACCAAATGTACTCTAAAGACATTGCAAGGAAAATCAAAAGTGCTGTTGATCTGAAAAAACTAAGCGGCGAGTTCGTTTACGGGACAGCCCCTTTTGGCTATAAAAAAGGAGAGGTGCGCCATACGATTGTAATTGACGAGCCGGCTGCGCAGATTGTCAGGCAGATATTTAAATGGGCTGCAGAGGGGATTACCGTAACCAATATTGCGCAAAGGCTGAATATCGCATCGGTACCTACACCATCCGTATACCTTGCTGATATTAGGGGAAAATATAAAACTCGCTCCTCCTGGAGCTATGATTCGGTCCGGAACATATTGTACAATCGTATTTATACCGGGGATACCGTGCCGTTTAAATCGCATGTTGTGCGTGTCGGCAGCAAGCGTGTAAAGCAGGTGCCGCCGGAGCTGCAGCAGGTGATCCCCAACACGCACGAGGCGATTATTAGTCATGAACAGTATGACCGGGCTTTAGCGGTTATAAAGTCGGTAAAAAAGAGCCGAAGTGCAGGCTCGGATAATCCTTTCACTTCACTGCTCATATGCGGTTGCTGCGGAAACCGGTTGAGCAAGGGGAGAGAAAAAAATAAGACCTGGCTCTGCGCTATGCACCGTTACAATCCTAAAGCGGATTGCAAAAGCGTGCGCATAGATAACGGCCGGCTTGAACAGATTGTTTTGCGGGCCATCACAACACAGTGCGCCTTGTTGGATGCGAAGGTGCGATCCATAGAAAAAGAAAGCTATTCAGCAAAAGCCGAGGAGCAGATACTTCGGAACGAATGTCAATCGTTATATAAGCAAATAGGCCGTATCCAGGCCGATAAGATGGCGCTCTATGAGCGATATGCTTGCGGAAATATTATAAAGGAAGCATATGCCGCAGAAAAGAATCTGCTGCTTGCACAAGAGGAAGAGCTAAAAGCACAGTATGCTATGGCTGAGCAGAGGCAGGCATTGATGAGAGAAAAAATCCATATGAGTACCGAGCAAATTTCCGCAGCCGAAAGAATTGTCCCGTATCAGGGGCTGACAAAGTTAACGCCGGGGCTTGCAAGGGAACTCATAAAAAGAATCGTTATTCGGCCGGATGAACGCATACGCATTGAGTGGAATTTCTCGGACGAGCTTTCCGGTTTAGTGGAATTCCCGGAAATTTGTTTTAAAAAGCAAGCGATATAAAAAGCACCTCAAAAATTTGTTGTCCCTACCTTGACACAGCCATGAGCGGCAGCCCCATCCTACAAAACGGCAAGCTGGTGGGCGCGGTGACCCATGTGATGATCAATGATCCCGCTCAGGGTTACGGCATTTTCGCGGAGAATATGCTGACCCGGGCCGGATAAGAGGTGAACAGAGATGAGATCGATTTTGATCCGGGATACCACCCGGGAACAGCGCGAACAGATCGTCCGGCAGGGCTTGGCCGCCTGCGGCAGCAGCTGTGAGGGCTGCAATGGCTGTGACAATCTGGGCGGCGGCCGGGTGGAGACCATCTATCAGCCGTATATCGACGGGGAAAAGGAACTGTTCGAGATCAACGCCGAGTACCGCCGCAGCCTGGTGCGGTAAGCGGCAAGAGAAAAGCTGCAGGGACACCGGCAGAATGGCCGGTGTCCCTGCTCAGCGTGTCGAAAAAGTCTTTTCGTCCCGCTGCCTAAGCTTTTGAAACTTTGAAAAAGTTTCAAAAGCTATTGATTTCAATGGTGAGGGACACCCTTCTTGGGTTTCCCTCACACGCCCTTCCTTACCTTTATTGCCAATCTTGCCGCTTTATCGACAGCCTCGGCAGGGACGCCGGCAGAATAGCCGGCGCCCCTGCTTTCTTCGTTGACAGAAATGACCCCATAGGGTACAATGGGAAAAAACCAATGAAGGGAGCGAAACCGATGATACAAGGTGAGGAGAGGCAGTTTAAGAAGGGGCAGATCATTCTCAAGGAAAAGAGCTTTGAGCTGGCTATCTACAATGTCCTGCTGGGCCGGGTAGGCGTGTATGTGAACTACGGCACACCGGAGGAGCGCCTGGTGGTGGAGATTGAGGCGGGAGATTTTCTCAATGTCATCAGTTTCCTGGAGAGCAGACCCCGCAACACCACTGCCGTGGCTTTGGAGCCAACGGTGGTCCGGGTCATCACCCACGATAATTTCAGTACATTTTTCCGGGACAATTCCGCCAAGATTATGAGCCTGCTGGAGCATATGTCCGCCCGGATGCGCGCGCTGCAGCGGGCCTATATCCGGGCCTGCCACGCCCTTGAAAAGTATGCCGATACCGATAAGATCAAGCAGGATAATAGCGAATGGTACGCCGAGCACAGCCACACCTATCAGTTCTGGGCCAACATGTTTTTCAGCGACCTGGAGCATAATAAGAAGTGAACCGGTGAAAGGAGCGCGCAATGGACGGATTTTATGAAAAGGCGCAGCAATCGGCGGAGTATATCCTGAGCCACAGCACCCTGCGGCCCACCTGCGGCATTGTCCTGGGCAGCGGCCTGGGCAGCCTGGTGGACAAAATGACGGACAAAACCATTATCCCCTATGCCGATATTCCCCATTTTCCCCGCTCAACCGTGGCGGGCCATGCGGGCAATCTGGTCCTGGGTACCCTGGCCGGGCAAACAGTGGCCGCTCTTCAAGGCAGGTTTCACTATTACGAGGGCTTTTCCATGCGGCAGGTCACCTATCCCGTGTATGTGCTCAGGCTGCTGGGGGTTAGGACCCTGGTTATCACCAATGCCTGCGGCGGCATTGACCGCGGTCTCGCGCCGGGAGAGCTGATGCTTTTGTCGGATTATATCAATATGCTGGGCAGCAACTCACTTATAGGCCCTAATGACGAGCGCTTCGGCCCGCGCTTCCCGGATATGACCGAGGCATACTCTCTGCGCCTGCGGGCGCTGGCAAAATCTGCCGCCGCCGAACTGGGGATCGCCTGCAAGGAGGGGGTCTACGCCATCTTCCCTGGCCCCTGCTATGAGACCGCCGCCGAGATCAGAGCCTATCGGGCCCTGGGGGCGGATGCCATCGGTATGTCCACTGTGCCGGAAACCATCGCCGCCAACTACCTGGGGCTGGAGGTGCTGGGCATTGCCTGCATCACCAACATGGCCACCGGCATCGCAGAAAGAAAGCATTCCCACGAGGAGGTCTTGGCTGTGGCCGACCGGGCCAGCGCAGATCTGTGCCGCCTGGTAGAGCGGGTCATCGAAAAGCTGTAAATCTATTTATATTGCGAAAAGGGCCACCCCGAGGGGTGGCCCTTTTTCTGTCAAGTCGTGTGATAGTATCCCTGTACAAAGGACAAAAACAGCTTCTCCGCAGCGCTGGCGGTCATACCCTGTCGGTGCGCCAGGTAGATGGTCCGCTGCAGCCCCGTCTCGTCCATAGGGAATACCAGCACCCGGCCCTCCTGCTGCTCCTGCATCACGGATAGAGCCGACAGCACCGATACGCCGGCGCCCTGAACCACCATGCGTTTAATGGCCTCGGGGTCCTCCAGACGGGCCACGATACGCAGCTTGTCGGTGCTGTAGCCCATGCGGGCCATATACTGCAGCAGCGTCCGATCGGTGCCGGAGCCCTGTTCTCGGGCGATGGTCGGCTCGCCCAGTAGCTCCAGCCCCCGGGCGCCCCGCCGATGCGCCGCTTGATAGTGGGGCGTGTTGGGCGTCACCATCACCAATTCGTCTCGCAGCAGGGGATGATAGGCCATGCCGGCCGTATCCATCCGTGAGCCCACAAAGCCCATGCGGATCTGCCCATTCTGCAGCAGCCGATGGATTTGCGCTGAGTCACCATGGCGCAGCTCGCAGCGGTATTGGGGATGCTTTCGGCAAAAGGCGGCCATGAGCGCTGGCAGCATATACTGCCCCGGCACGGTGGATGCCCCCAGCAAAAGCGGCAGGGAGGCCAGTCGCCGAGGGTCTCCTGCGGCGTCCGCCAGGACCTGACACTGGGCCAGTATTTTTTTAGCCAGGGGATATAGCCTTTGGCCGTCCTCCGTCAAGGTCACGCCGCCCTGTCCTCTGCGCAGCAGCAGCGTCGCACCCAGGCTCTGCTCCAGTGAGCGCAGATGGGTACTGGCGGTGGATTGGGTCAGATGCAGCTGATCGGCGGCCCGGGTCAGACTTTCCTGCTCCGTAGCTGCCGTGAACACCTCCAGCTGCCGCAGCGTGTATTCGATCATGGACCATTGCCTCCCCTCCGGACTTTGGTCATATTATACAAAAATCGTTATTTTCTGTCAAGATGAACGAATTCTCTCTCCATTGATGGAAGAAATGAATAATTGAAAAAATTCATGGAAAAAGACCGTTGGACGGGAAAAAAACCGCCCTATATAATGAAAAATACAAACCAACAATTGCAAATAGAGAAAGGATTATTCACATTATGAAAAGGTTTTTCAAGGAAAACTGGCTGGTGATTGTCACAGGCATTGTGGTGGGCGCGGCGGCTCTGCTGCTGCAGGCCCTGGGCAATCCCAAGAACATGGGCTTCTGCATCGCCTGCTTCGAGCGTGACATCGTGGGTGCCGTGGGCCTGCACAGTGCCGAGGTCGTGCAGTATGTCCGCCCCGAGATTATTGGCATCGTCCTGGGCTCCTGCATCATGGCCCTCATCGGTAAGGAGTTCCGGGCCCAGGCCGGCTCCGCTCCCGCCACCCGCTTTGCCGTGGGTGCGCTGGTGATGATCGGCGCCCTGGTATTTTTGGGCTGCCCGCTTCGTATGCTGCTGCGTATGGGTGGCGGCGACCTCAACGCCTTCGTGGGTCTGCTGGGCTTCGTTATCGGGGCATTGGTGGGCACCATCTTCCTAAAGAAGGGCTTCAACCTGGGCCGTGCCTATCAGGCCAAAAAGACCGAGGGCTTTGTGCTGCCGGTGATTATGCTGGTGCTGTTTGCCTTGGCTCTGCTGGTCCCCAGTCTGTTCCACGCCTCTGAGAAGGGCCCCGGCTCCATGCATGCTCCCGTGCTGGTGGCCTTCGCCGCTGCACTGGTGGTGGGTGCCCTGGCCCAGCGTTCCCGCCTTTGCATGGCCGGCGGCGTGCGTGATACCCTCATGCTGAAGGATCCCCATCTGCTGTGGGGCTCCGTGGCCATCTTCGTAGTGGTGCTGGTGGGCAACCTGATCATGGGCAATTTCACCGCCTTCTCCTTCCTGTCTCAGCCCATTGCCCACTCCAACCACATCTGGAACCTGCTGGGCATGGTCATCGTCGGCTGGGGCTCCGTGCTGCTGGGCGGCTGCCCCCTGCGCCAGCTGGTTTTGGCCGGCTCCGGCAACGGCGACAGTGCCGTTACCGTCCTGGGGATGATGGCCGGTGCGGCTCTGGCTCACAACCTGAAGTTGGCCAGCGGCGCAGATCCCGGCCTCAATGAGTCCGGCGAGTACGTCAAGTACGCCGTCACCGCCAATGCCAAGGTGGCCGTGGCCATGGCCCTGGTGGTGCTTTTGGTGGTCTCCCTGTGCAATGTGATGCGAAAGAAGAAGGAGGCATAATATGGCAACCGTAGATGCAAGAGGCTTTTCCTGCCCGGTCCCCCTGCTAATGGTGCAGGAGGAGATCAAAAAGAGCGATCCCGCAGAGCTGGAGGTGCTTATTGATGCCCCCTGCGCCGTGGAAAACATCCAGCGCTTTGCCTATCACAACGGCTACACGTTTCGGGCTGAAGAAAACGGCGATGAGTGGATACTGAGGCTCACCAAGAAATAAGACACATCCCGGCGCCCCTGCCCGGCAAAACCGGGCAGGGGAACTGCCATGTCCAGGAGAGAAACAAATGCTGCAGAAGAAAACCTGGCTGCTCGTGACCTTTTATACCACCGCCGGGGTCATGGCCATGGAGCGCGCCTGCAAGGCGGCCAGCCTTCCGGGCCGCATCGTGCCGGTACCCCGCTCCATCACTGCGGATTGCGGCCTGGCCTGGCGCTGTGAGCCAACTCTGCGGGGTCCGGTGGAGGCCCTGGCGGACCCGGAGGAGGTCATGGCCATCTACGAGCTGGAAATATAGAGACAGGAATACCGCCTCAAGGCAGCGCTTTGGGGCGGTATTCCTGTTTCCTACATGTCCCGTAAACCGGATTCGTCGGACTTTATAAAGGTGCCGCCCCGGGGGCTGCGGTCCCCGGGGCGGCGATTAAAGGAGATGGTCTCTTGTTTGCTTATGGGTGACTTATCAGATCTTAGCGGAGAGCTTGGTAGCTTCCTTGTAGGGACGGACCAGCATGTAGACCATTAGCACCAGGGCAGCCACGGCGAAGATGAGGCCGATGATATTCATGTTGCCGGTAAACAGGCCGCCGAACTGGTTGATCATCAGGCCGATGACATAGGCAAAGCCGCACTGATAGCCGATGGCGAACCAGGTCCACTTGTGGTTATTCATCTCCCGCTTGATGGCGCCGATAGCTGCGAAGCAGGGGGCGCACAGCAGGTTGAACACCAGGAAGCTGTAGCCGCTGATGCCGGTGAAGGCCTGGGCGATGTTCTGATACACGGTTCCATCGCCGCCGCCATAGAGGATACCCAGCGTACCCACAATGTTCTCCTTGGCCACCAGGCCGGTGATGGAAGCCACGGTAGCCTGCCAGTTGCCCCAGCCCAGAGGCTGGAAGATCCAGCAGATAGCGCCGCCAATGGCAGCCAGGATGGAGAAGTCGATTTCACTCTCGTCCAGCATCCGGAAGGTGCCATCCACCCAGCCGAAGTAGGTGGTAAACCAAACGAAGATGGTGCTCAGCAGGATGATGGTGCCGGCTTTCTTGATGAAGGACCAGCCGCGCTCCCACATGCTGCGCAGAACGTTGCCCAGAGTGGGCCAGTGATAGGCGGGCAGCTCCATAACAAAGGGAGCGGGGTCGCCGGCGAACATCTTGGTCTTTTTCAGCATGATGCCGGACACGATGATGGCGGCCATGCCGATGAAGTAGGCGGAGGTGGAGACCCATGCGCTGCCGCCGAACAGAGCGCCGGCGATCATGGCGATGAAGGGCACCTTAGCGCCGCAGGGAATAAAGGTGGTGGTCATAATGGTCATACGGCGATCCCGTTCATTTTCAATGGTACGGGAGGCCATGACGCCGGGGACGCCGCAGCCCACGCCGATGAGCATGGGGATGAAGCTCTTGCCGGACAGACCGAACTTGCGGAACACGCGGTCCAGCACGAAGGCGATACGGGCCATGTAGCCACAGGCCTCCAGGAAGGCCAGCATCAGGAACAGCACCAGCATCTGAGGCACGAAGCCCAGCACGGCGCCGACACCGGCCACAATACCGTCATTGATCAGCCCGCTGAGCCAGGGCGCCGCGTTGGCAGCATCCAGGCCATCGCCCACCAGCACGGGGATGCCGGGCACCCACACGCCGTAGTCAGCGGGATCCGGCGCATCAAAGCCGTTCTTTTCCAGGTAGGCCACAGCGTCCACATAGGTCATCTGTACCACGTTGTCCAGCTTGTCGGCGCCCTCGGGCAGGGCATCGTAGTAAGCGGTCATGGTGTTGATGGCCAGAGTCTCCTCATCCTCCACATCCAAGGTGGCAGTAGAGGAGGAAGGAACAAAGGCCTTCATCTCGGCCAGGGCGGCAGCGGCGTCAAAGTCCTCGGCCTCGGTGTCCAGACCCAGGAAAGCATCCACAGCCTGCACGGCAGCGGTGTACTCGTCGTTGACCTCGTTATACTCCTTGGAGCCGATGCCCAGCAGATGCCAGCCATCGCCGAACACGCCGTCGTTGGCCCAATCGGTAGCGGGTGCGCCCACACCCACCATGGCGATCCAGTATACCAGGAACATTACCACGGCGAAGATAGGCAGGCCCAGCCAGCGATTGGTGACGATTTTGTCGATTTTGTCGGATGCAGACAGAGCGCCCGTGTTCTTTTTCTTATAGCAGCCCTTAATAAGCTCGGCAATGTAGATGTAGCGCTCACCGGTGATGATGCTCTCGGCGTCATCGTCCAGCTCCTTCTCGGCGGCCTTGATGTCCTCCTCAATGTGGGACATAACGTCCTCGGGGATGCTCAGCTGGGAGAGGACCTTGTCGTCCCGCTCAAAGATCTTAATGGCGTACCAGCGCTGCTGCTCCTCGGGCATGTTGTGCACGGCGGCCTCCTCAATGTGGGCAATGGCGTGCTCCACGGGGCCGGAGAAGGTGTGCATGGGCACTGTCTTGCCGCCGTTGGCGGCCCGGACAGCCTCCTCGGCCGCCAGCATCACGCCGTCGCCCTTCAGAGCGGAGATCTCCACCACCTTGCAGCTCAGCTCCCGGGCCAGCTCCTGGGTATTGATGCTGTCGCCGTTCTTCTTCACCACATCCATCATGTTGATGGCCACTACCACAGGGATGCCCAGCTCAGTGAGCTGGGTGGTCAGATAGAGGTTACGCTCCAGGTTGGTGCCGTCGATGATGTTCAGGATGGCATCGGGGCGCTCCTTGATGAGGTAGTTACGGGCTACCACCTCCTCCAGGGTGTAGGGGGACAGAGAGTAGATGCCCGGCAGGTCCATGATGACTACATCTTCGTGTTTTTTCAGCTTGCCTTCCTTCTTCTCCACCGTAACGCCGGGCCAGTTACCAACAAACTGGTTGGAGCCGGTGAGAGCGTTGAAAAGGGTGGTTTTGCCGCAGTTGGGGTTGCCCGCCAACGCGATCTTGATTTGTTTATCCATGTGTCTCTCCTTTCGGTTAGCATAAACTAACCAGTGCTTAAAAAAATTAATGGGAGCCTGAGAGCCTCGGCAAAAAATTGAAATCATTTTTCGCCGCAACATGCGCGCGGAAAAAATACCTCTCAGGCTGCAAGCTTTTTGGCAGAAAAATCAAAGATTTTCTGCCAGGGTCATTCCACCTCGATCATCTCGGTGTCGGCCTTGCGCAGGCTCAGCTCGTAGCCCCGCACGGTCACCTCCATGGGGTCGCCCAGGGGAGCCACCTTGCGCACATAGACCTCCACACCCTTGGTGATGCCCATGTCCATAATGCGGCGCTTCACGGGACCTTCGCCGTGGAGCTTTACCACCTTGGCGGTATCGCCGATTTTAACATCCTTCAGTGTTTTCATTGTGCCTTCTCCTTCTTATATCATAATTTTTCTTGCCATTTCTTCGCTGATGGCTACCCGGGCCTCCTTCACCTTCACAATGAGGTTGCCGCCCAGGGCGGACACCACGGTTGCCGTGCCGCCAGCCACAAAGCCCAGATCCTCCAGGTGCTTACGCACCTCCGGGCTGCCGCCAATGTGCCGGATGATGTTCTCCGAACCCATATCAGCCAGTGCCAAGGGCATCATTGTCATCCCTCCCGAATATTTGATTACTCTAACTGCTCCTCAAAAGAAAAACAGTTAAAATCCTTTAACTGCCGATAGTTTAATATCTTTAACCCCTTTTGTCAACCCCTCTGTTAAAAAAAATTTAAAAATTAGCAGGGTGTCCAAAACGGCCGCATTTTGTCAAAAATTCCTCGTTAACGATGCCAATAGACGGGGAGAGCGGAGAAAAGAGGAAACCAAAAAGATGGAAGATTGGTGCGTAGGGGCGATGCCTACATCGGCCCGCCCCACCGCATTCCGAGTCAAATGCCTCCGGCGGCGCCCTTTCTTTCTGCGGCGAAAGAAAGGGCGGAAAGAACGCCGTCAAAACCAAGGTTTTGAAATCCTTTCCGCGGCTGAAGTGCTGCCTGTACCGGTCTCCTTCAGCCACGCGAATCAAGATAAGCAAATTTCATGCCTTGCTTTCACATGGCCACTGCGTCTACATCCGCGACGCGCTCCGCGCTTGTGCTGGCCCATTCTAACTGGGCTATTCTCTGCTTCTCCGGTAGGGCGGGGTGCCCACACCCCGCCGCCCAAATTCGCATGATCCCTTTGTACCCACCTGTCATTGCGAACCAGTGACCGACGTCACTGGCGTGGCAATCCGCGCCCTATGCCCCGTTCCTGCACAGCCTTGTAGGGGTGGACGCCTCTGTCCGCCCTATGGGAATATGCAATATTTTGTAGGGCGAGGCCCATGTGCCCCGCCGAACGCGGCGCGGGGGCATTTGCGCAAAAAGAGACCGCCCTTCCGGGCGGTCTCCCTTTGTGTGACTAAATTTGAAGCCTCACAGATCCAGCTTTAAGTCGTCCTCTCCGATCCAGCCCCACTTGCGCAGCGGCAGGGCAATGAGCCAGCTCAAGATGGCAGGCAGCACGAAGCATACCAGCACCAGCCCGATCCAGTCCATAGCGGTGATGGCGGCCTTGGTCCCGGCCTCTATGTCCGCCAACCATCCGGTATACACGCCGATCTGCCCCACCAGACCGCAGGTGCCCATGCCGCTGGACACCGCAGCGCCGTTCATCTCCATGCGGAAGATGCAGGTGGCAATAGGGCCTGTGATGGCGGAGGCCAAGGTGGGCGGGATCCAGATTCTGGGATTGCGGACGATGTTGCCCATCTGCAGCATGCTGGTGCCCAGGCCCTGGGCCGCCAGGCCGCCCCAGCGATTTTCCCGGAAGCTCATGACGGCGAAGCCCACCATCTGAGCGCAGCAGCCTGCCACGGCGGCGCCACCGGCCAGGCCCGTTAGACCCAAAGCGGCGCAGATAGCGGCAGAGGAGATGGGCAGCGTCAGAGCGATGCCGATGACCACGGAGACGATGATGCCCATGAAGAAGGGCTGCAGCTCCGTGGCCCACATGATGGCCTTGCCCACGGCACTGGCGGCGGTGCCGATGGGGGCGGCAATCAGGGCTGCAGCGCCGATACCGCAGAGGATGGTGACAATGGGGGTCACCAGAATGTCAATTTTTGTCTCCTTGCTCACGGCCTTGCCGATCTCAGAGGCGATGATGGCCACGAACAGCACTGCCAAGGGTCCGCCGGCCCCACCCATGGCATTGGTGGCAAAGCCTACCGGAATCAGGGAAAACAGCACCATGGGCGGGGCATTCAGGGCTTGTCCGATGGCCACGGCCATACCCGGGCCCACCATAGTCGAGCACAGGCCGCCGATGGTGTAGGCCACCACGCCGTCGCCCTTGCCCAGAGTGACGATGATGTCCGTTAAAAATCCGATGTGCAGCTGGGTGCCCAGCGTGTTGAGAATGGTGCCCACCAGCAGCGTGCAGAACAGGCCCTGGGCCATGGCGCTCATGGCGTCAATGAAGTAGCGCTTGGGAGAGAAAACAATGTCCTTGCGCCGCAGGAAAGCGGATACTTTTTGCATGATACACCTCAAATATAATGGAGTAGTCTGGTGTCATGACACCTGACTACTCCATTATATCCTAATTGCGGGATTTGTCAATCCTCCAGCAGCATTCCTTTTTGCCGCAGGGCAGCGCACACCCGCTGAAAGGCGTCCTCATCCGGCACGGACAGCCGATGGGCGTGGATACCATCTGTCAATAGGCTCAGGGGCTGGGCGGCATTATCCAGCATTTTTCGCACAAACTCGTCCACATCGCGGCGGCTGGAAAGCTGCAGCGGTGCTGTGATCTCCCCGTAGACCGGGTGCTCCACCGTCACGTCCAAAACGGTGCAGCCGCCGTCCACCATAATGTATAGCTCCTCCTGGGTCTGTCCGGGAGTGTGCTGACATACCACCTGACGCACCGAGCCCTCCTCCGGCGGGATCACATAGCCCCGGGAGGTGGCCACGACATGTGTGCCGGCGGCACGGAGCAGGGCCACATCACCAACGATGATCTGCCGGCTCACGCCCAGCAGCTTTGCCAAGGTAGTTGCGCTGACAGGGGTACTTTCATCCCGCAGATAGGACAAAATTGCTTTCTGCCGTTCTTTTGTTGTCATGACGAGACCCTCCCACTCAATAATATGCTATATTATAACACATATCCGGAAAAAGAGCAATTCCATCCCGGGAAAAAATCAGCCAGTCGTTTGCCGAAGATGCTGAAACCTATATGTCTCCATAAGCTCCAGTGCCGGGGGCAGCAGGCAAAGTGCCGCCCAGGCCGTATAAAACAGGAAAGACATAGGCGTGATGGGCATCATCACCACCTGGGGCTTAAAGCGGATCATGGTTTGATCCAGCAGCACCGCCATCAGCAGCACACTTATCAGTGCGCACAGCCCGATAACAAAGGCTCTGTCCCGCCCATCAAAGCGGTACAGGGAGTAAGCGGTGCGTCCCCGTAGGGAGCAGCCTCGGCAGCGCATGGAATCCGAGGTGGTCACAATGCCCTCCGTAAGCCATGTGAGCAGGATACTGCCCCGGCGCAGGGTGTTGTGCATACGCTGGAAGATGTTTCCCTGCCCCTTGCCCCGGCCGATGCCCCGCTGGGCCAGCTCAATGCGCTTTCGCTGTGTGTTCAGCCGAGGTACCATCCGCAGCAGGATGGATAAGTACAGGCTCAGGTGCGGGGATACCCGGCCCAGCAGATACACGATCTTATCGGTGGTGAACACGGTGTGGATGCAGCCCAGCCATAGGACCGCTGCCACGCACACCATGGACCAGGTGCCGCCGCAGAGGAAGGACTCCAGGGTCACCTGGTTGCCGATAAAGTTTATTCCCAGCACCTTGATGCCGAAGTGGTGGTACGACCCATACCACAGGGCAAAGAGCAACGCAAAGGGCAAAAGTCCCAGCCCCGGTATCAGGGCCCGGAGGCCCCGGAGCTTCAGCAGGTATAAAAATGCACACACATAGCTGAGGGCCAAGTATACCGGCTGGCGGAAAAGGATGGTGCCTGCCAGCACCGCCGCGAAATATAAAAAGTTGATGGCCGGATGATAGCGTGAAAATTCCATAGCGTCAGGGCTCCATCATGCCGTACTTGATCTGAATGCGCTGCAGCCGCTCCAGCAGAGGCTTGCCGAACAGCAGCATGGTCAGAGCCACTGCCGCGCCGTGTACGCAGTTTACCGGCACACCTGCCAGGTAAACCGCCAGCACCGAGGCGGCATCATAGCTGGTGGCCACGGTAAAGAAGGTGGAGGTGTCCAGCAGTGGACCCACCACCAGTAAAATGCCGAAAAAGCCGAACACAGCCAAAATGATGACGTCTTTCCAGCCCTTGGGGGCCTTTTTCAGAATGCCCCACATGGCAAACAGCCCCGCCAGCAGTCCGCCGATGCCGTAGGCAAACATTTGCCACGGGGTCCAGGGCCCCTGGCCGAAAATAAAGTTGCTGGCAAAGCCGCTGATGGCCCCGCACAGAAAACCCGCCTCCGGCCCGAAGGCGATGCCTGTGAGCATAACGATGGCCAGCATGGGCTTGAAGTGAGGCACAGCGGCAAAGGCGGCCCGGCTGGCCACTGCCAGGGCGCATAGCACCGCTAAGATCACCAGCTCCCGGGCCTGGGGCTTCCGGCTCTCAAAATGCAGGAAGAAGGCTGCCGTGGTCAGCACGATGATGGCCAGCCCCGCCAGGTAGTATTTCCGGTCGAAGCGGGAGAAAACCAGCACCGTCAGCGGCACCAGCACCAGCAGGATCACAAGGCTCAGCCAAAAGCGCCAGGTAGTTTTTTTCGTGTTCATGTCAGCTGATTCTCCTTCATCAGTGTCACCACATCCTCCGCCGTCACCGCCTGAGGGAACAGGTGCCGGCTCATGCGGTTGGCTGCGGTGGTGTAGAAGCTGTTTTGGGCAAAGAAGCGCCGGGGTGTGTTGGTGGTGAGCAGCTGTCCGTCAAAGAACATGGACACGCTGTCTGCGTATTCCGCACAGAATTCCACATCATGGCTCACCATAACGATGGTCACGCCCTCCTCTGTCATCAGCCGGCGCAGGAGTCCCGCCAGCTGGCGCTTAAAGAAGCTGTCCAAACCCTTGGTGGGCTCATCCAAAAGCAGCAGCTTCGGCTCTGTCAGCAGCACCTTTGCCAGGGCGGAGCGCTGCTGCTCACCGCCGGACAGGTCGTAGGGATGGTGCTCTAAAAGCGCCGTAATGTCGCAGAGCCGGGCCATATCCGCAATGCGCCGGTCCTTATCCGGGCAGGAGGCGGGGAGCATTTCCTCCAGATCCTCCCGCACGGTTTTCTTCACAAACAGGCACTGGGGGTCCTGAGGCAGCATGGCAAGCTTCCCGTGGAATAGATCTCTGCATTTGGCGGTGTCCTGGCCGTCCACGCGTACCTTGCCCCGGTAGGGCCTGCAGATGCCGCACACGGCCTTGAGCGTAGTGGATTTACCCGTTCCGTTGCCGCCTACAATGGAAAAGAGTGTTCCCTTAGGCACCCGGAAGCTGACACCCTTGAGAATGTCCGGGCTGTCCTTTTCGTAGCGGAACCAAATTTCCTTTACCTCCAGGGCCGGGTCCCGGATCTCCTCCGGGAATTCCGGCTGAGGGGGCAGGGTGTCGCGCAGCTTTTTTCCGGTGGCCTTTTCCGTCAGCCAGCTGCGGCCCTCCCGCACCGTCAGGGGAGAAGCGGCGCCCCGCTCGCCTGCGCCGTAGAAAATGCGCACCGGGGCAGGCATAGCGGTGAACATATCGCTCTTTTGGGTGTAGAGAAGCTGGCCCACCTTTTTGGGATCATCGTCGGCCAAAATGCGGCCGTTTTCCATAACCACGCAGCGGTCGGCGGCGTGGAAGATGTCCTCCAGCCGATGCTCGGTGATGAGCACCGTGGTGCCCAGCTCCCGGTTGATTTTTTTCACCGTGTTGAGAAAGTCTGAGGCGGCGATGGGGTCAAGCTGGCTGGTGGGCTCGTCCAGAATCAGCACTCTTGGCTGCATAGCCATGATGGAGGCCAGGTTTAAAAGCTGCTTCTGCCCGCCGGATAGCTCCGCCACATCTCGGTGAAACCAGCTCTGAATGCCGAAATAGCTGGCCATTTCCGCCACCCGCAGGCGCATGGTTTTCTGGTCGCAGCCCAGGCTCTCCAAGCCGAAGGCCAGCTCGTGCCACACCTTGTCCGTGACAATCTGGCTGTCCGGATTCTGCATGACAAAGCCGATTTCAGACGACTGCTTGCGTAGGTCCGCCTGGTCCAAGGGCGCGCCCTCATAGAAGATAGACCCCGTGCGATTGCCGTGGGGGGTGAGGACAGTCTTCAGGTGCCGCAGGAGAGTGGTTTTTCCGCTGCCGGACTTGCCGCACAGGGCGATGTATTCTCCCTGCTCCACTTGCAGGGAAACCTCCTGCAGGGAGGGGTGCTCCGGGTCTGTTGGGTAGGAAAAGGTCAGATTTTCGATCGCAAACTGTGCCATAGTATAGCCTCCCGAATGGAATAAAAGGTGGGGATCAGTAAAAGCGCGGCGTAGGACACAAGGCCCAGAATAGGCCGGAAGCCGGCCACCCTCGCAATAGCTATTGCCGGGATAAACGCCGCCCGGGCGCTGCCGCCGGCGGCGGCATAGATGGCGGCGGCCAGGGCCGCCAGTATCAGCCCGGTGATAAACCGGTCTCGCCCGGTAAAGCGGTAAATCTGAAAGCTGGTGCGCTTGCCCGGGGCTCCATAGCCCCGGCAGCGCATGGAGTCGGCGGTGATGACGCTGCCCTCCAGGGCCCAGCCGGACAGGGACATAAGCACGTCCATGCCGCCCTGGATTTTCTCCCTTCGTGACCCGGCGCCGCTGCGCCCGATACACTTGCGGGCTCCGGCAATCTGCTTTCCCTTTCGCCAGTAGCCGGGAATCAGCCGCAGCACCATCACCAGCACCAAGGAAATGGCGGGAATCACCGCGCCGAACAGGCTTGTAAACTTGTCAGAGGTCATGACGATGCCACCGCACAGGAACCACAGGCTCACCGCTGCAAACATCATCCCCGCGCAGCCGCCGTAGCACAGGGCTTGCCAGGTGTAGGGACGGCCGAACAGGGTAAAGAGGGTGGTTTCACCCAGGGTGTTGAACAGCGGGTTTACCGCCGCCACCAGCACCATGGCTATAAGAAGGAAGCCAAGGGTTTTAATGCAGCGCGCCCGGCGCAGCACGGCGTAGTACGCCCCTCCGCACAGAAGGGAGACCAGCAGATACGCCGGGTGAAACAGCACCACCGTCAGCACGATGGCCGCCGCAAAGAACAGGAAATTCACCGCCGGGTGGCAGCGGGAAAGCACATCATAGTCCTGCACGGTCATAGCCTCCTTTTCATGTGTGCCGTATAGTTCAGCCCATACTGGGTGCGCCTATATCGGTGCCCAGGCCCTTGCAGGTGTAGGCCCACACAATGGTCTCGCCGCCCTCCAGCTTGTAGCTGGAGCAGCCGTAGTTGGGGAACCAGCCGTTCACCTTGTACATCCAACCGGATTGCTGTCCGCAATCAAATTCATACAGGTGGTTAATGCCCTCAATGTAGTAGCTGCCGTATAGGGGGGTGTAGCTGTATTCAATCTGAATATTCCGCTCATCGCAGATCCGCTTCAGCACATCGAAAACGGTCTCTCCGGCGGTAAAGGAAACGGTGGTGGCAGCGAGAATGGTGCCGTTATCGGGCACATAAACGTCCAATCCCGGCGTCAGATCCTTCATATTGTTTAAAATAGTGTCGCAGCGGATCTCAATGGTACAGGTCGGCCCCGCTGGCTGAGGCTTTTCGGGCGTACCCGGAGTATCGGGTGTGTTGGGCTTGCTGGAGGTGTTGGGCTTGTCCGGCTTGCTCGATACGTCGGGCGTATCGGTCGTGTCCGGGGTCTCCGGATTTTCGGGCTGGATGACATCCGCCGGTACATTCCGTCCGTCCAATACGGCCTGCACCTCATCTGCCGAGCAGAAGATGCTCTCCCCGCAGCCCAAAACGCAATCCAGGGCAAAGGAGCTCAGGGCCTGCAGATCCATATCCTGCACGGAGAGCTCCTGGCCTACATAGCAGCCGGTTTTGCCGGCGGTAAAGGTGTTCTCCCCGTCGCTGACAGCCCCGCCCAGCACATATATGGTTTCAGATCCCATGCGTACGGTACACACCAGCACGGTATTTTGCAGTGTGGCGTTGTGTTCACCGTACTGCAGCTTAACAGGCTTGTCTCCCACCTGGCAGAAGGCCTCACCCGTTACCAGACGCACCTGCGCCTCCGCCGCTGACACGATCTCCAGCTGGCTTCCCTGGGAGAGCATCAGGCTGCCTGTGTCTGCTTCCACAGCCACATATCCACTGGCTACGGATATCACATCGCCTTGGCGCAGCTGCGTCTGCCCCTTGAGCTCCGAGACGATGCCGCCGCGCTCCAGATTGGCCAGGCCCTTGCGCACGGTAGCACTAATGGCCGTGGCCTCACCCTCCGGGGCGGCCTTGTCAAACCAGCCCAGGTGCCGCCCGGCCAGGAGAACGGCCACTGCGGCGATGGCGGCGATGACAGCCACCATAATGATATTATAAACCGTCTTTTTTTTCATATTTACCTCCCTGGGGCAAAAAAAATCCCCCTTTGGGGGCATAGTTATTCCATATCGGTCCTGCCGGCATCCCCCAAGAGCCAAGGACCTTCTGATTTGGGGAAAGTATTCCGGCTCCGGATGCCTGATGCCGAGCCCTTCTCAGGGCAATGCTGCCCCAATGGCCTCGGCGGCATATAATCCGTCTACGGCGGCTTGGTACCGCTGGGATGTGACCCATTCCGTTCCGCAAATCACCTGTCGTATATCATACCGCAGAGCGGAATGGTATACTGCGGCCACATTTTTCAGGCCCCACCAAAGCGGGAAGAAAAATGACAAAACATGAAAAACATTATGGCCACTTACAGCTATTATACCATATGCATTTCATCGGTGCAACCGTCAATCTTCAGCCTTTTTCTCGGGGCAGCTGTTTTTTTCATGGCGCCGGCATACGCAGCGGTAGATCAGTAGCCCTACCAGAGATAGAAGCAGTGTTCCGCCAAAGACAAGGGCCGCAAACAGGTAGCTCCTGCCGCCCAAGGCGCTGCCGCCCACGGTGGATGTCAGCACCGACGGCAGCCGGCCCACGGAGCATAGCAGCAGCCAAACACCCCACCTAATATCCGTCAACCCCGCGAAATAGCACAGCAGATCCTTGGGTGTGCCCGGCACGGTGAAGATCAGCCAAAACAGATAATCCCGCTTGGGAGAATGCTTGAGAAAATGCAGCTTTTCCAGCTTTTCCGGGGGGAAGAAGATCTCCGCCATAGGCTGACCCAGCTTGCGTACCAGGGCAAACACAATGACACTGCCCAAAAATAGGCCCAGCATACATAAAACACTGCCCCACACACCGCCGAAGGCATACCCACCGCAGATTTCCAGAGGCTCCCCGGGGATGATGGCCACCACCACCTGCAAGATACACATACCCACATAGACGATCATACCCCATAGACCCAGGCTGTCCACCCATTGACGGAACAGCTCCGGCTGCTTGGCAAACCGGATCATGGGCCGCCCCACAAACCAACACACCGCCGCCGACAGCAGGATAAATACCGCCAGCGTGCAGGCGGCGGCGATCTTTTTTTGTTTTTGGGTGAGGGACGGTTTCTGCGGCATAGCGGTCTCCTTTTTAATGGGCGGAAAAACCTGCGGATTTTTCTGCCAAAAGATTTGCAGTCAGCTGCGGGCATGATTTTGCCGTTTACGGCAAAAATCCACACCGGCAGCCTGCGGGGAATTTTTCCCCACGTATATGTCGCGGTGAAAAATGATCCCCATTTTGCCGCCTGCAGGCGGCAAACGCTGCGAGACTATTACAAATGAATTTCTATCAGTATACCATAGAATACCATGGAAATATAAATATTCCGTGAATAAAAGAGGAAAAAACTGTCACATTTTCGCCGAATGTAACATTTTGTTTGACAAATGCCCGCTGTATTCCTTATAATGGGTTAACATAAAAACAAGACAACCCCCAAAAGGAGAACCATATGGATATTTTTGAAAAATGCTATGCGCCCTCCCTGGCTAATGAACTGCAGGAAAAAGGCATTTATCCCTATTTTCACGCCCTCCAATCCCGGCAGGATGTAGAGGTTATGATGGAAGGCAAGCGCCGTATTATGCTGGGCTCCAACAACTACCTGGGCCTCACCACAGACCCACAGGTCATGGAGGCCGGGATAAAGGCACTGGAGCAGTTCGGCACCGGGTGCAGCGGCTCCCGTTTTCTCAACGGCACCCTCCAGCTGCACCTGGAGCTGGAGGAGGAGCTGGCCCGGTTCCTGCATAAGGAGGCGGTCATCACCTTTGGCACAGGCTTTCAGTCCAACGTGGGCATCATCAGTGCCCTGGTGGGCCGGCACGACTATGTGATCTGCGACCGGGAGAACCACGCCTCCATCTATGCCGGCTGCCAAATGAGCTACGGAAAGATGCTGCGCTACCGCCACAGCGATATGGAGGATTTGGAAAAGCAGCTTGCCCGTGTGCCGGAGCAAAACGGTACCCTTATCGTTACCGACGGCGTGTTCTCCATGGGCGGCGACATTGCAAGGCTCCCGGAAATCTGCGCCCTGGCCAAGAAGTACGGCGCCCGTGTCATGGTGGACGATGCCCACGGCCTGGGTGTGCTGGGCGATGGCGGCCGCGGCACCGCCAGCTATTTTGGGCTGGAGGATCAGGTGGATGTGTATATGGGCACCTTCTCCAAGTCCCTGGCCTCCCTGGGCGGCTACATGGCGGCCTCCGAGGCGGTGGCGGAGTATGTACGCCACGCCTCCCGTCCGTTTATCTTCTCCGCATCCATTCCTCCTGCCAACTGCGCCACAGCCCTGGCAGCCCTGCGCAAGCTGGAGCAGCATCCGGAGCTGCCGGAGCGGCTGCGGGAGCTGAGCCTTTATGCCCGCAAGGGCTTCACAGACAGGAGCCTCAAAATTCGGGAGTCTGCCCTCAACGCCCCCACACCCATCATCCCCATCTATACCTATGAGACCATGCGCACCCTGGATGTAGCCAAAAAGATTTACGAGCGGGGCGTGTATGTGAATCCCACCCTGCCCCCGGCTACCCCGGAGGGGGAGGCCCTGCTGCGCACCAGCTACATGGCTACCCATACCGAGGCCCTGCTGGACGAGGCCATGGATATTATGGCGGAGGTGCTGGTTCATGAGTAAGATCGCATTGGTCACCGGCGGCACCTCCGGCATCGGTAAGGAAACTGCCCTGTACCTGGCGAAAAACGGCTGCACGGTGTATGAGCTGAGCCGCCGGGCAGAGGGCGTGGCGGGTCTCCGTCATATCAGCGCCGATGTGACGGACGAGGCCTCTGTTCGCCGGGCTGTGGAGCAAATTTTGCAGGAGGCCGGGCAAATTGACATTCTGGTGAATAACGCAGGCTTCGGCATCAGCGGGGCCGTGGAGTTTACGGACACGGAGGAGGCCAAGCGTCAGTTCAATGTGAATTTCTTCGGCATGGTGCGCATGAATCGGGCTGTCATCGCCGCCATGCGCAGCCGGGGCGGCGGTCGTATCGTGAATTTAAGCTCTGTGGCGGCGCCGGTGCCTATTCCGTTCCAGACCTACTATTCCGCCTCCAAGGCCGCCATCAATTCCTATACCATGGCCCTTGCCAATGAGCTGCGGCCCTTCGGCATCACCGTCTGCGCCGTGATGCCCGGGGATATCCATACCGGCTTTACCGCTGCCCGCCGCAAGGTGGCTGAGGGGGATGAAATTTATGCCGGCCGTATCAGCCGCTCCGTAAAGCGTATGGAGCATGACGAGCAGACCGGCATGGATCCGGCCAAGGCCGGAGCCTTTGTGGGCCGCGTGGCCCTGAAGACCGGCCATAAGCCGCTGTATACCATCGGCTTTGCCTATAAGGCGGCGGTGTTTCTGACAAAAATTTTGCCTGCCGGGGCCCTGAACTGGCTCATCGGCAAAATCTATGCCAGCTGAAATGATTATAAACGGATGCCGCCTGCATTAGCAGGCGGCATCCGTTTATTGGTGCAATCATTTTTGCTGCTGCATTTCTCTTTCGCGCTCCCAAGCGGCGATGACCGCCTCCATGGCGGCGGAGCGGAAGGACATGGACTCCAGCTTGCGGATGCCGGCGATGGTGGACCCGGCGGGAGAGCATACGGCGTCCTTCAAAGCCCCGGTATGTTCGCCGCTCTCCAGGGCTTGGGTGGCCATGCCCAGGAGCATTTGGGCCGCCATGCGCTGGGCCTTTTTCCGGGGCAGGCCGCACAGCACGCCGCCGTCTGCCAGCCCCTCCAGAAACAGGCAGGCATAGGCCCCGCCGCACCCGGCCACGGCGCTGGCAGCACCCATTAGACCTTCCTCAATCTCCTCCAGAAGTCCTGAGGCGGCCAGGGCGTCCAGCACTGCCTGCCGCTGCCGGTCCGTGACCTCGGCTGAGCAGGTGTAGGTGGTCATGCCTGCCCCCACGGCGCAGGCGGTGTTGGGCATAATGCGCACTACGGGATAGCGCCCACCGGCCATGTCCTGCAGAGCCTCTATGGTCACGCCTGCGGCCATGGACACCAGCACGAAGGGCGTCCTGCGCCCGGTCAGAATAGGCTGCAGGGGCAGGAGCATCTGCGCCATAGTCTGGGGCTTCACCCCCAGAAAGATCACATCACAATCCCGGGTGATGGTCTCATTGTCCGCCGGGATCGCACCCAGCTTCTCCGCCAAAGCCTGGGCTTTTTCCGGGCTGCGGTTGGACAGCAGAATATCTTCCGGGCCGATGGCCTTGGCGCAGGCGGTGGCCAGGGCGCCGCCCATGCAGCCGGTGCCGATAAATCCATATTTCATAGGACAATCCTCCTTGCTTTTATAGTCGAAATTTTATCACAAAAAATGGGGAATTGCAACCGAATGGCTCCTTTGCTATAATGAAAAAAACGGCAGCGGCTCCCGCTGCGGAAACGGAGAGACGGAATGCTGAAGTCATTTACACAGGCAGCGGCGGATTACTGCGCCGCCGCACAAAACAGAACGAGGCAGAGCGTTCCCCGGCTGCTGATTTTGGGGATTCTGGCGGGGATGTTCATTGCCCTGGCGGGGACGGCGGCGTCCGTAGGCGGCGCCCTGGCGGGAAAGATCGCCTCCGCCGCGATTTTTCCGGCGGGCCTGGCCATGGTGATTTTGGCGGGGAGCGAGCTGTTCACGGGCAACTGCCTTTTCCTTCTGCCGCTGCTGCGGGGAGACATCACCGGGGGCAGGACCATGGGCAGCTGGGCCATAGTATACTGCGGGAACCTCATAGGCAGCATTGTGATAGCATTTATTGTAGTACGATGCGGTGTTTTGGATAGCATCGCACCTGCAGCCATTGCCACAGCTGCCGCCAAGGCGAGTTTACCCTTCGGCGCGGCCTTTTTGCGGGGAGTTCTGTGTAACCTCCTGGTGTGCCTGGCGGTGTGGATGGCCTTTTGCGCAGGGTCCGCCGGGGGCAAAGTGATTTCCTTGTACGGGCCCATTTTTCTGTTCGTCCTGTGTGGCTTTGAGCACAGCATTGCCAATATGTTCTATCTCCCGGCGGGGATCCTTCTCTCCGGTGGGGTGGAAGTAACATGGCTGGACTTCTTGCGGAATCTGGGGCCTGTGACCCTGGGTAATATGGCAGGCGGCTGCGGCCTGGGGGTTATACTCTATATGCTGTATGGGAAAAGCTCCCAATAAAAAAGATAAGGGTAGTCCCCGAGGGACTACCCTTATTTTCTCATAAGAATCTGCACAGCAGAATGGGGAAAAGCATGGCCGGTACCATGTTCATCAAGCGGATCTTGGTAAGGCCCAGCATATTCAGGCTGATGGCCAAAAGGAGCAGGGAGCCGATGGAGTTGATCTCCGCAATGACATCCGTGCCCAGCAGGGGCGCGAGCAGGGAAGCCGAAAGGGCGATGAGCCCTTCCCACAAAAATACCGGCACGGCGGAGCAGAGTACACCCACACCCAAGGTAGAGGCAAAGATCAGGGCAGAGATGCCGTCGATGACCGATTTGGAAAAGAGAATGGTATGGTCCCCCTGCAGGCCGCTGTTCAGCGCACCCATAATGGCCATGGCCCCCACGGCAAAGACCATGGTGCCGTTGACAAAGCCGTCGGTGAACCGCCCCCTGCCGCCGGTTTTCCGCTGCAGCCAATCGCCCAGGCGGATCACCGCACTGTCCAGGTCCAAAAGCTCGCCCAGCAGGGTCCCCAGCACCATGGAGAGAATGGGGACCAGGGGCTTTTGCGAGTCATCAATGCCGGGAACGGCAATGCCGATGACCACAAGGGCCAAAGCGCACATCAGCGTTTTTTGCAGCCGATCCGGCAGAAATCTGCCTGCAAACAGGCCCACAAAGCCACCGACTGCGATGGCGGCCCCATTGACCGCCGCACCTAATAGAATCATTGTTCTGCCTCCTTTTTGCACAGCTCCTGCACCACATAGCCACCCAGCATGAGCCCTGCGCAGGATGGTACCCAGGCCACACTGGCCGGGACGCTGCGGCGGCCGGGGTCTGGGGTGTCCAGCTGGCGGATCTCGGCGGCCTCCTCAGGGCTGAAGACCACCGGCAGATGGCGGATGCCCCGGGCCTTCAGCTCCCGGCGCATGACCCGGGCCAGGGGACAGCCGGAGGTCTTGGAAATGTCCGAAATGCACAGGCGGGTGGGGTCCAGCTTGTTGCCGGTGCCCAGGGCGCTGATGATGGGGATGCCCCGCCCTTGGGCTTGGGAGATCAGGTCCAGCTTGCAGGAGACTAAATCAATGGCATCGATGATAAAATCGTATGGGGCGGCGAAAAACTCCTCTCGATGCTCGGCATCATAGGTCTTGTAAATGGTATGAATGCGGAGGGCGGGATTGATGTCCAGGCAGCGCCGGGCGGCTGCCTCCACCTTGGGCTGGCCGATGGTGGAATGCAGGGCATAGAGTTGGCGGTTGATATTGGAGGGACTAACGGTATCCCGGTCCACAAGGGTCAGCTGGCCTACGCCGGAGCGAGCCAGAGCCTCCACGGCATAGCTGCCCACGCCGCCCAGACCGAATACCGCCACATGGCTGCCCGCCAGGGACTCCATGGCGGCATCGCCCAGGATCATGCGGGTGCGCAGAAAAATATCTTGCATAGTAAAACCTCAAAAAAGCAGGCCGGCGAAGCAAATCGCCGGCCTGCTCAGCTTTCAAAAAAATCTTGTCGGGGCTGCGGGAATAAATTGAGGAAAATCAGCCCACATACTTCATGCCGGAGCCTTCCGTGATGGTGTAGTCCTGCTGCAGGGATTTCAGCCACGTGTTCATGGCGTTGTTTTTCATGGTGTTGGTGACGCGAACCTGCCAATAGGGGAGATCCTGGCCTATAAAGTATATGATGTGATAGCCGTAGCTGGTTTCCACGATGTCGGTATCGCCGGCCTTGCGGGCGGCGTCAAAACACCAGTCATTGAAGGCGGTAACCATCTGGCCCTTATAGACCTGCTCATACAGGCCACCCTTGGGAGAATCGGCAGAATACTTGTCAGCCAGCTCCGCAAAGGAGGCCTCGGTGGCGGCGCCGTCCTTCCACTCCTGATAGACCTTTTCCGCCTCAGCCTTCTTCTGGCTCTTCAGGTCGGCCAGGTCCTGCTTATAGGAGTCGGACTTGGAGTCCAGGGTGGAGCTATCCACCCGAATCAGAATGTGGCGCACGTCTACAGTGTTATACTCCTGGCGGCCAACGCTGTGGAACTGCACCACATAGTAGTTGGTGCCATCGTTCAGCACGGCGGTCTCTCCGGCGGTGCGGGCCTCGTCAAAGGCCCAGGCGGAAAGAGTGTTGCCGTTGTTGGCGCCGTCGGTGACGGAGGAATAGGAGGCGATGTCATAGTCCTTGGCGATAGCCTCCAGGCTTTCGCCGTTTTGGAAGCGGGTCAGAGCGGCATCAGCGCCGTCCTTGGCGGCGGCAATGGCAGCGTCCATCTGCTCCTGGGTGGCGTCTACGGTGTTGCCGTTTTCATCCTTGGTGGCGGAGGTGGTGCCGCTGAAGCGGATATAGTCATAGGCGGCAACATGGAAGGTGGATTGGTTATCCTGGTAATACTGCTCGATCTGCTCATCGGTATAGTTCAGGCTATTGAGATGATTGTTTTGGAAGGCGGAGAGCAGAACGGAATTCTTGGACATTTCCTCGAAAACACCCGGGGTCACCAAGGTGCCGTACATGGCCTTGATATAATTCTTATAGGAGTAACCGGCCTTTTTGGCGGCCTCCTTGAAGGTCTTGATAAGATCGTCATAGTCGGTCTGCATATCGTCCGTCCAAGTGAAGCCGTCCTTTTCGGCGGCGGCCAGCAGGGATTGGCTGGACGCCAGGTTAGACTTCGCCTTGTCAAGCAGGTACTTATCCCAGGTGATGCCCTCATCGGTGACACCCAAAAGGGCTTTGGCCGTATCGGACATGGTCTGGCCGGCCAGGCTCTTACTGGTGTCAATACCCATATAGCTATAATAATTGGAGGAACGGACCTCGGTATAAGCGGCGTAGTAGCTGTACTGCACCTGAGCGGCGGAATAATTCTCGTCCCCGATGGTCAGGGCGGTCTTGCCGCGCTGAATCACATTGGAGTTCCACAGCAGGACCAAAACGGCTACCACTACGAAAGCCACGGCAACGGCGCCATAGAGCAGCGTAGACTTGCGCTGCTTGGCCTTTTCCTCCGCGGCACGGACGGCCTTGGGGTCTGCAGCACCGCTGGCGGCGAAGGCCTGGCGGTTCTTTTTTTCTCTGGATGCACTCATGGATGGTTCATTCCTCTCGTTTGGTGATATATCATTTGGACAAATAGGAGTAACATTCCCTGTCATTATATAGGCTTTGCACTGCTTTTGCAAGAGAAAAAAGAAAAGTGGAAGAAAAAGTAGTGTAGGGCAGGGACCGCTTGCCCTGCCGTGAAGGCACTGTGCGTAACGGCGGTGACGCCGGCGGGCAAGAATCGATAGGGTGCCGCCGGCGGGCAGCTGCCTGCACCTATGAAAAATAAAAAAGGAGCGGACAGAATCGTCCGCCCCTGCAGGGCTTGCAAAAAAGATCCCGCCCAGGGGGCAGCAGCCAAGTTATAACCTGCACCGAATCAGCAGGTGGGTTGTCTCCAACATGCTTCGTTGCTTCCAACTTCCAGCCGCAGACGGCAGCCGGGAGGCCTGCAGTTCACATATTGATCCGACATCCCCTATAACAAAATGTGAGGATAAACAGACTGCTGCCCACCGGACGGGATCGGTCGGAGGCCAGGGGCCGCCGGCAAGCTTATTGTAGCATATGCCCCGGGAAAAAGAAAGGGGTTTTCGGCGGAATGGTCAGGAAATTTCAGGGGCGGGGAAAAGCTGCCATTGCGAAGCCGGTGCGCACACTGGCTGTGGCAATCCGCATCCAAATCGATAAAATCCAATATTTTGAAGCGGATCAGGGCCGAAAGAGCGGATTCCCACGGTCGCTGCGCTCCCTCGGAATGACAGGGGAATGATTGCCAGATTTATTCCTCGTCCTCCAAAAGCTGCTGAGTGAACAGGTCAAAGACCTCGTTCAATTCCTCATCGGTATCGGGGGTGGCCAGCAGCTCCTCGCCGTTTTCCATTACGGACTTTAGAATCACCAGGCCAAAATCCTGGGCGCTCTCTGCTTCCTCCTCCGTATCTGCTGTGGGGAAAAAGGCCATATAGGTCACACCGTTATGCTCCAGGGCGTCCACATATTCCAGCTCGATGTCGTTGCCGTCCTCGTCGGTAATGGTGATGAAATTGGGGCCGAATTCGTCGCTCATAGGGGAATACCTCCTTGCTTATGATAGGAAACACTATAATGTATTTTGCTCCGGATTGCAAGAACGGTTTCAGACAAAAAATGGCAAATCAGAAACATTTAACATGTAAATAATAATTGTAATTATGTGATTTGCAAGTATAATCGCATATTTTAAACAAAAAAGTTCTTTATTCCAGGTTGACAGCCATGGTAAAATAAAATTTATAGTGGATTTTTACCATCGTTTGCCCTTGCTGATGGATGGTATTAAAATGATTTGAATTTAAAAGAATACACAAAAATTCCGAAAGAAAGGAAGGTGCCCCGTTATGAGCCAACACAAGCGAAGCGAACATCGCCTGGGAAACGAGCTGAAGCAGAGCGCCGAAAAAATAAAAAAATCCGCTGAGAATCAGCTGCACAAGATCCAGGGAGAGGGTCATACCAAGAGATCCCCCCGGGAGGTACAGGCCAGGCGGCGCAAGGCGTGGTTCATTGTGGGGACCATCTTTGCGGTGCTGCTGCTGACGATAATTTTTTTCTCCATTCTGTTCTCCATGTACATTAACCGCACTATGAAGAACAAGGTGGAGGTGGATTTGGCCGCCTATGACCTGTCCCTGGCCACCGAGATGTACGCCAAGGATTCCGACACGGGGGAATACAAGCTGTATCAGACCCTGTATGATGGTGAGAACCGCATCCTCCTTACAAGCGACCAGATCCCTCAGAGCCTGCGGGATGCGGCGGTGGCCATCGAGGACAAGCGCTTTTACAAGCACAAGGGCGTGGATTGGAAGGGCACCGCCCGGGCTGTGCTCAGCACCATCACCGGCAGCGGCGTACAGGGCGGGTCTACCATCACCCAGCAGCTTATCAAAAACATCACCGGCAACGACGAGACCACCGTCAAACGCAAGGTGACGGAGATCTACCGGGCGCTGCAGCTGGAAAAGCAGTACGACAAGGACGTGATTCTCGACACCTATCTCAATACGGTGTATTTCGGCGAGTCCTGCTACGGTGCGCAGACGGCGTCCCGGATGTATTTCGGCAAGGATGCTCAGGACCTGTCCGTGGCGGAGTGCGCCAGCCTCATCGCCATTACCAACAATCCCTCCCGCTATGATCCTCTCATCAGCGATTGGACCCTGGAGAACAACCGCAGCCGCCAGCTGCTGGTGCTGGAGAATATGTATAAGCAGGGCATGATCAAGGAGAAGGAGGACTATGAGGCCGCCTGCAACGAGGAGGTGGTCTTTACCAACGGCTATAACTGCCTTGGCCAACAGGTGGAGGGCTATGTGGCACCGACCGTCGAGGAGGAGACCGGCGAAAAGGTGACAAAGGCCAACAACTCTTATTTCACCGACCAGGTGATCGAGGATGTGGCGAGGAAATTCGTGGAGATCTATGACCTGCAGGACAGCAAGCCCGACAGCGAGGGCAAGGTCATCAGCGCCTATGAGAGGGCCGTTGGTATGGTGTACAGCGGCGGCTACAAGATTTACACCACCCAGAACCTGGCGTACCAGAAGATCGCCGAGGAGGAGTTTGAGACCACGGAGTATCAGCAGCAGACCGACTCCTACGACCAGCCCCTGCAAATCGCCATGACGGTGATGGATCCGTATACCGGTGATGTGGTAGCCATGGTGGGCGGCACGGGCGTAAAGACTGCGGACCGGGCCTGGAACTGGGCTACGGAGGTGCGGCCCTGCGGCTCGGCGGCCAAGCCTGTCAGCACTTATGCCCCGGCACTGGACAATGGCACCATTACGGCGGCCGCCATCATTGACGACTATCCCATTGACCTTAACGGCAGCGCCTGGCCCAGAAACGTCACCAGGGTTTACAGCGGTCTGACCAGCATGCGCGAGGCCGTTGTGCAATCCCTGAATACCTGCGCCGTGCGGACAAATCTGATGTACGGCACCTACAATTCTTATAAATTCATGACCGAGAAGCTGGGCTTTACCACCCTGACGGAGACCGATTCTCAGCAGGTGGGCAACATGGCTCTGGGCGGATTTGAAAACGGAGTGACTACCCTGGAAATGGCTGCGGCCTACAGCGCCTTTGTAAACGATGGTATCTACACCACCCCCAGGACCTATTCGCGGGTGGAGGACTCCAAGGGCAATGTTATTATCGATAATAACACGGAGTCCCATGTGGCCATGAAGAAGACCACGGCTTACCTGATGCGCAGCATCCTGCAGGATGTTGTGCGCCGCGGCTCCGGCGGCGGTGCGTACTTCTCCGGTATGTCCATCGGCGGCAAGACCGGTACCACCGATGATGCAAGAGACCGCTACTTCGCGGGCTTTACGCCCTACTACTGCGCGGCGGCCTGGAGCGGATATAAATCTAATGAGGTGGTGTATTCCGACACCAACCCATGCTCGGCTATGTTCAAGAGAGTCATGAGCCGGATTCATGAGGGGCTGGAGGACCCCGGCTTCCACAGCTGCGACGGTCTGGTGAATGTAACAGTGTGTGCCGACAGCGGCCTGCTGGCTACGGAGGCCTGCGCGGCAGATTTTCGGGGCAGCCGGGTCAAGACGGTGCAGGTGGCAGCGGATACCGCACCCACCCAGAGCTGCACCATGCACAAGATGGTGTCCTACTGCAAGGACGGGAAGCATATTGCTACCGCCAGCTGCCCGGCATCCTCTGTAATGCAGGTGGCCGTTTTGGACTATGCACGTGAGACGATATTTGACATTAAGGTGCCGGATGACGCTTATCGGCTGCAGGTTCTGTCGGAGGGGGATTGCCCCGTCCACGGCGGCGCAGCGCAAAAACCCAATGAAAAGCCGACAAAAGACCCGGAAAAGAAACCGGAGGATGAGCCGGAGGAAGAACCGGAGGATGAAGATGTTTTCAGTGTGCGGGGAGAAAGAAGCCTGTTCACGCGATGAAATATGAGATGAAATCGGAGAGAGCCGCAGGAGCGGCTCTCTCTTTTACCTATACACTGGTGAAAAATGATTGACAGAATGGCACGGATATGGGATAATACCCGAATAATATTCTAACGGAGCGCGGGTGCACTCCGGCGCGACGGTGAGGGAGAAGAATGGGGTTTATTGAGTTGCTGCTCGTTGCGGTGGGCCTATCTATGGACGCCTTCGCAGTGGCTGTCTGCAAGGGCTTGTCCGTGCAAAAGCTGAGGTGGAAGCACTACCTGGCGGTGGGCCTTTGGTTCGGCGGCTTTCAGGCACTGATGCCCATGGTGGGGTATCTGCTGGGCACTACCTTTGAAAGGTACATCACCTCGGTGGACCACTGGGTGGCTTTTGTGCTGCTGTGCCTGATCGGCGGGAACATGCTCAAGGAGGGCCTGTCCCGGGATGAGGAGAGAGAGGGACAGGCGGAGAACGTGTCCTTCGGCTTCAAGGCCATGCTTATGCTGGCGGTGGCCACCAGTATTGACGCCCTGGCGGTGGGCATTACCTTTGCACTGCTGCCGGATGTGGACATTTTCAGCGCCGTGGGACTCATCGGCTGCACCACCTTCTGCCTGTCGGCCTTGGGCTTGAAGGTGGGCAATATCTTCGGCCTGAAATATAAGAGCAAGGCAGAGGTGGCCGGAGGCATCATTCTGATCCTCATGGGTCTGAAGATCCTACTGGAGCATCTGGGTGTTATCAATTTCTGAAACGATTTTTGACGGAGGAGAAGGGCATGGCGGATATTCGGGAAATCACGGATTTTTCTGCGCCGGAACTGGATATTTTTGCCCGGCTTCGGGAAAACCAGCTGGCTAACTGGGAGTGCGCGGAGAAGGGGATCTTCATCGCCGAGAGTCCCAAGGTCATCGGCCGGGCGCTGACGGCCGGTTATGAGCCCATTTCGTTTCTGATGGAGCGCCGCCATGTGGAGAGCCAGGGGAAGGAGCTGCTGGAGCGCTGCGGCTCAGTGCCGGTTTTCACAGCGGAGGAGGTTGTGCTGGCGCAGATGACGGGCTTTCATCTGACCCGGGGGATGCTGTGCGCCATGAAGCGCAGGGAGCTGCCGAAGGCAGAGGAGGTTTGTGCCGGCGCCCGGCGTGTGGCGGTACTGGAGCGGGTGATGAACCCCACCAATGTGGGGGCGATCTTCCGCTCGGCGGCGGCGTTGGGCATGGACGCGGTGCTCTTGACGCCGGAGTGCAGCGATCCGCTGTACCGGCGCTGTACCCGGGTGAGCATGGGAACGGTGTTTCAGATTCCCTGGACCTATCTGCCAGATGGCAGCTGGACGGGCAAAATGCATCAGTTGGGCTTTCAAACGGCGGCAATGGCCCTGCGGGAGGATTCCCTGCGGCTGGATGATCCGCGCCTGTTGGCGGCGGAGCGGCTGGCTATTGCCTTGGGCACCGAGGGGGACGGCCTGGCGGATGGCAGCATTGAGAGCTGCGACTATACCGTATGCATCCCTATGGCCCACGGAGTGGACTCGCTGAACGTGGCGGCGGCCAGCGCCGTGGCGTTCTATCAGCTGGGGCAGGTACGAAAATAAAAAGCGAAGTTTTGTGAAAAAAGTGTTGACAAATGCTCAAGAGTATACTATACTAAGCAAGTCGGCAGCCGAAGGGCTGCGGGGCAAATATAACTTGGGGGTATAGCTCAGCTGGGAGAGCGCTTGAATGGCATTCAAGAGGTCAGCGGTTCGATCCCGCTTATCTCCACCAAGTGAAAACACCGAGGGAAATTCCCCGGTGTTTTTTATTTTGCGCAGTACATAGGCGAACCGCTGGCCTCTTGCACTTGAATTTTGGGCAGCGGATCAATCTCGCTTATCTACACCAAATAAGGTTTGGACGAACACCTATTTCTTCAGCGGCGGCTTCGCCGTGAGGTGTTCGCTCTGATCCACAACGGAAAAGCACCGTCTTGGGAGTGATTCCGATACCGTTAAGGCTGCTGTGAATAAGACTCTGGAGGCCTTTTCCGCCATGCAGCGCCCGGACGACGGCTTTGGCAGCTGGGGCACTGTGAACAGCGAAAGCTGCGCCCAGGCCATCGTGGCCCTGACGGCTCCGGGCATTGACCTTGCCACAGACAGCGACTTTGTGAAGAAAGGCTCCACTGCTTTGGGCGCCCTGGCCGCGGCGCTTTTCACCGCAGCCTTCGAGCTGAAGTGTAAGGAGCGGGAGGCATAAGCCCATCGGCCACAGCTGAAGAATGGTAAAGCCCACGGCCTTTTGTTTGCGAAGGGCCGGGGGCTTTTACTGTCATATGGGTGTATTCCCCCAATAGGCAATATTGCCGGAGTAAAAAAGAAAATTCCATACAAATCCCATCACGTTTGCATTGATTAATGTGGAGCGAATATAGAACGTGGAAAAGAGCGCTTTGGAGCATATGCTCCAAAGCGCTCTTATGCGTTCCTGCGGGATTACAGATTCTTCTCGTAGGACTCGATCATCTTCTTGACCATCTGGCCGCCTACGCTGCCGGCCTCACGAGAGGTCAGGTCGCCGTTGTAGCCGTCCTTCAGGTTGACGCCAACCTCGTTGGCAGCTTCCATCTTGAACTTATCCATAGCGGCACGAGCCTGGGGCACGTTCAGCTTGTTGGTATTCTTACTGGACATAGTCACGATCTCCTTTCTTTGGGTACTCGGCTTTCGCCTGTTTGGGTATCGCAAGCATAGTTTGGGCGAATAAGTACTGATTATGCGTTTTTTCTGCTGGAAAAAAGTGCCCCTTTATGTAGCTTTTGCTTAATTATGCACATGCTATAAAGGGCACCGCCCATACTGGCTTTTTAATTGGAGCCTGCGATGTGCGAAAAGATCAAATTTTTTATTGCGCGGCCTTATCTGACATTCTGTAAATGTCATTTGTATAATGGCTTTACCGTATAATAAAAATGTCAAATAATATCGGGAGCGTTGCAAAGTGTATAAAAACAAAGCCGCTGACGGATTGAATAACATTTGCGGGGCAAGGATAAGGAAATTACGGAAAAAGATGGAGGGACACCCCTCCCAACGGGCGTTTGCGGATATGCTGCAGCGTGCGGGCCTGGATGTGGACAAAAACGCAATCCAGCGTATAGAGTGCAGACAGCGGTTTGTGACGGATATAGAGCTGAAGGTGATCGCTAAGGTTTTGGGTGTGACATGCGACGAACTGCTGACGGATTCCGGCCCTTTTTAAAGTCGCTTGCGGCAGTGATACGCCGGACGGCTGCGGATGTGCGTTTTTCGCGCAGATGGACAGGAATGCAGACATAGCATTTTCCAAATAATACGACTACAATTTATCAAATGAGTGGAGATGATCTGAAAGATGAAGACAACAGACAAGAGCGTTTGGGAAAGCGGCGAAAAACGGATAAATCTGACGCTGGGGACCATTGCGGAGGTCACCGGAGCTGTTTTGCCCGAGGGGACAGACCCGGACCGGAGCTGCCGCCGCGTGCTGACCCAATCCGTGTATGCCACGGGCGATGATGTGGTCATCAGTGCGGGATGGTATCCGCACTCCAAGATTATTCCCGAGGCACTGGAAAAGAATGTGATAGCCGTGTTCTGCGACCCGGAGACAAAGAAAGATTATCCTCAGGACAATGTGATCCCGGTGGAGGATCCTATGGCCTGCGTGACCCGCTTTGAGCGGTGGCGGGCGGAGCCCTGTCACGCCAAGCGCATTGCCATCACCGGCAGCGTCGGAAAAACGGCGACCACAAGCCTAATTAATGCCATAATGACAAATTCTTACCGCACCTTCACGCATCACACCATGGCCAACAGCCATGGCGCTATTCTGCGCAATGTCCAGCAGGTGGATCCGTCCTATGAATACTGGGTACAGGAGGTGGGCGGCGTGCAGCCGGGTTATGTGGAGAGCTCGGCGAAGTTCCTCGCTCCGGACATCGTGGTGCTGACCAATATCGGCGAGTCTCATCTGAATCTGTATCACACCAAGGAAAATATCTTCTATGATAAATCCAGCCTGGAGCGGTATGCCCAGCCGGACGGTGTGGTGGTTATCAATTACGATGACGATATGTTGCGCAAGGCGGCCTACACGCATCGGGTGGTCACCTGCTCTAAGAGTGACCCTCGGGCGGATTACTATGCCCAAAACATTCGCACGGAGCTGGACGGCACCCACTTTACTGCAGTGAGCAAGGAGGGGACACTGGAGATCCATCTGAATCTCTACGGCGAGCATAATGTTTATAATGCGCTTTTTGCCCTCGCTGTGGGACGTCTGGCGGACGTCCCCATGGAGAAGATCCCCGCATTTTTGGAGACCTACCGGCCCAGCGGGATGCGGCAGAACTTTGTGGAGGTTGGCGGATACCATCTCTTTGTGGATACCTTCAACGCCGAGCCGCTGACCATCCTGGGTGCGGCGAAGACTCTGGAGCAGATCGCGGTCAAAAACGGCGGCAGAAAGATTTTCGTGACCGGCCACATCGACAAGCTGGGGGAGGAGTCTCCGCAGATGCACGAGAAGCTGGGCCATGACCTGGCAAAGCTTCATCTGGACCAGGTAGTGCTTTTTGCGGGGGACAGTGCCTGCACCTATAAGGCAATGCTGGAGGACGGCTGCACCAATGTCATCCATACCGATGACCGGGAGATGCTTGAAAAGTGGCTGCGGAAGCACATTCACCACGAGGACGTGGTGTTCTTCAAAAGCGGACAGTTTAAGGCGGCACTTGCCAAGACGGTGGACCATCTGTTTGGCACCAGCTTCCAGAATGAGCAGCAGTTCAACGAGGGCCGCGTGGTCACGCAGGACGGCTTCCGCTTCCGCCTGCGCCAGGATGACATTGCCGAGGTGATCGGCTATTCCGGCAGCGGCAAGGAGCTGGATATTCCTGAGACAGTGCAGGGGCATGTTGTGACCAGAGTTGCGCCCTTTGCGTTTTCCAGACAGCGGCGGATCACGGCGGTCAGCATTCCGGACACCGTGGACAGCATCGGACAGGAGGCTTTTTACATCTGCCCGAGCCTGCAGCAGGTGAAGCTGCCCGCAAGGCTGAAGATCATCGGGAAAAATGCGTTTAACTACTGCAGAGCGCTGAAATCGGTGATCGTCCCTACCGGAACGATCCACATTGACCGCCATGCTTTTTATGACTGCACAGCCTTGAAAACGATCTCCACCCCCGATACAGTTGGCTTTATGGGAGAAAAAGTGTTTGGCGCTGACGGAGACGCCAAGGTAGAATGCACCATTGTTTGTAGGCAGGATTCCTATGTGGAGCACTACGCAAAGGAAAACGGAATCCTCTGCTCCTTTGTGTGAGGTATGGCACTGCTTTAGATCACAAGGCAATGCCATAAGGGCTATAAAGACTATGCAAAACTGGCACCGCAAATCATGCAGTGCCAGTTTTGCTTTTTAGGTATGTTGAAGACGGCAGCAGAAACAAACCGCCGCTCCGCCCTCACCCCGCCTGCCGGCAGGCGGGATCCGGCTTTGTAAAGCGCACCAGCTTCGTCCGATCCAGCAGCACCATCACCGCCGGGATCAGCACCAGCTGCAGGGCGATGCCCGGCAGGGCATTGAGCAGAGCGCCGCCCAGGAACAGCTCCCAGGTAAAGGTGCTGCCGCCCAGCCCCATCAGCACGACCATCACGGCGCCCCACACTATGCGCCCGGCGATCATGGCGGGGATCAGGCACTTATACAGCGCCTTGACGCACCGCCATTTGCTCCGGGCGTACAGATACCCGATGACCGCGCCATACGCTGCCAGCTCAAAGGCCATAGCCGTGGCCGTGGGGTACATAACGGGCATGCTGAACAGTACCGAGCGCAGCACCGGCAGCACGAAGCCTACGCCCAGGCCCCACTGCCAGCCGCAGATCAGGCCGCACAGCAGCACAGGGATGTGCATGGGCAGCAGCATTTTGCCAACAGCGGGGATTTGGCCGGTGAAGAAGGGGAGCACCAGCCCAATGGCCAGAAACAGAGCCGCCAGTGCCATGTTTTTCAAAAAATTGTGATTCATTTCGGTTTTTCCTCCATTGGGTGATTCAGTGAAAAGACTCCGTTACAGGTTTTCCAGTAGAATTTGACAGGGGACTGTCCCCTCCAGCAGCTGCCGGAACTGTCGGGCGGCCGCAGCGTGGCTGTAGTGGGTGGGGACGACCACCCGGGGGCGGATGGCGCGGGCCAGATCCGCCGCCTCCTCGGCGTCCATAGTGTAGGTGCCGCCGATGGGCAGAAGCGCCACGTCACAGCGGACGGCTCGGGCCTCCGGCGTGGCGTCTGTATCCCCGGCGATATAGTAGATGCCACCGCCGAGCTCCGCTACATATCCCACCCAATCCTTGGCTCGGGGATGGAATTTTTTGTTTAAGTTGTAGGCCGGCACGGTGCGGAAGCTTACCCCCGGCAGGGCGGCGGATTGCCCCACCTGCACCGGCAGCACGGCCAGGCCCACAGCCTCCGCTGCGGCCCGGGCACTCTCCGGAACGACCAAGGTGGTGCCTGCCTTGGACACCCGCCCGATGCCCCCCGGAGAAAAGTGATCATAATGATCGTGGGTGACGAAGATGTAATCGGCATCGTGTGGCGCACCCTGCACGCCGTAGGGATCAAAGTACAGCACTCTCCCGTCTGCCTCTATACGGATGGCATTTTGGTGCAGTACCCGTATGCCGCGGATCAGATTGTCCATTGCACTCACACTCCTTTGTGCGCAGTATAACAGATTTTTTTCCGTTTGTCGATGCCCTTGTGTGGGGGGGTGTTTCCGCGGAAAAGGCCGTGACTCGGGCTTTTGTTATTTTTCTGCTGGCTGCCCCTGTCCTTTTGCCGCAAATTGTGATATGATAGCAGTATCTTTCCGTGGGAGGGCCAAGGATGCATATTCGAGAGCATTTGAAAACCGTCAATCGCCATCGCCGGCTGGTGCGGCGCTACTGCTTTAAGCTGGGCCTGTATTGGCAGGGCTTGACCCACGACCTGAGCAAGTACAGCCCTACGGAGTTTTGGCGCAGCGCCAAGTATTATCAGGGCTTCCGCAGCCCCAACGACCAGGAGCGCAGCGAGACCGGCGTGAGCCTGTCCTGGCTGCACCACAAGGGCCGCAACCGCCACCACTTTGAATACTGGATCGATTACCGTATCGCCCGGGACGGCGCGGTATCCATGGGCGGCTGCAAGATGCCGAAAAAATACGTGGCGGAGATGTTTTGCGACCGTATCGCCGCCTGCCGGGTCTATCAGGGCGATCAGTATACCGATGCCTCGGCCTATGATTATTTCCAGCGCACCAAGGGACGGTTTTGGATCCATGAGGAGACCTCCGCTCTCCTGGGCCGCTGGCTCCTGCTGCTGAAGGAGGAGGGGGAGGAGGCGGCCTTCCGCCAGATTCGCCGGGAGCTGCGCGCCTGCAAAACCTACTGAGAGCTATTTTTGCAGCTTGTCAAGAAAATAACGACCGATTTTTGGATGTTTTCCTTGCTTTTCGATGTTATTCGTTGTAAGATATATGGGAGATTTTTTTCGGAGAGGTAGATTCGTTCCATGGACCATCCCTATAAGACCCGGGCAGGCGGCGCCACCGTCACGGTTTTTGTTCCGTATGATTGCGCCAACCACTGCCCGTTTTGCATCAACAAAAAGGAATACGCCGATTGCAGCGGCTTTAGCTTGGAGGCGATTCTGCGCAGCATCCGGATCATGGACTCTATCACCCCGGCGTGTGACTTTGTATTCACCGGCGGCGAGCCCCTGGCGGATCTGAATGCCTTGCAGCAGATGCTGGATGCTATTCCCGCCACCCATAAGATCTATATCAACACCACCTTCCCTGTGCAGCCCCACTGCCCGGCGGAGAAAATGCTGGCCTTCACCGAGAAAAACAAGGACAAGATCACCTGCATGAACATCTCCCGCCATTTGGTGAAGTATGTGGAGGAGTCGCCGGACGAGATCGTGGCCCGCATTGCCTGCCCCACGCGCATCAACTGCGTGCTGTATAAGAATTATCCCGCCGCTAAGCTGGTGGATTATGTGGAGCGCTTCCTGCCTTATAAGATCCCCATCCAGTTCCGGTACGACTATACCGAGACCACGCCGGAGAACCTGTATGAGGAGAAGAATGACCCCATTCTGCAGGACCTGAAGAAGTACTTTACCTACATGGGGATGGATGGCTGCCGTATGCGCAACGGCTTCCATTTTGCCTACAAGGGCCTCCACATGACCTACCATAAGACCCTGCCCTATTCCACCATTACGGAGAAGGGGGCGGATGGCGTTACCTACGACATTCTCTATGACATCCTTATTAAGCAGAACGGCGAGATCCATTCTGATTGGACCGGCGTAAGGATGGATGTGGATGCCTACCGCAAGGTAGTGTTCGAGCCCTATGACCTGAAGGTGCTGGACGGCACCGTGGATTTTTAATTAAAAATAATGCACAGCACACTCTACGGCGTGCTGTGCATTATTTTACCGGTAGGAAAAGCCGCGCAGAGTTCACATCCGCAGATGCGAAAATTTTAAATTATTTTTCAGCGCTGCATGTGCGTGGGGAAAAATACCGCTCAGGCTGCCAGCGCAAAAATGATGCGTGCAGCAGGCTGCAATCCCTTTCGCCGGTTATTCAGTCAGCAGCTGCGCGATCTGCACGGCGTTGGTGGCCGCGCCCTTGCGCACCTGGTCGCCGCAGCACCAAATGTTCAGGCCGTTGTCAGAGGTTAGGTCATCCCGTATCCGCCCCACGAACACCGTATCCTGGTCGCTGGTATCCAGGGGCATGGGGTATTTCTTATTCTTCAGGTCGTCCACCAGCCGGCAGCCGGGAGCGGCGGCGATGAGCTCCCGGGCCCGCTCCACGGAGATCTTCTCCTTGGTCCGAACCACGATGGACACACTGTGGCTGCGCACCACCGGCACCCGCACACAGGTGCAGCTGACCTTCAGCTCCGGCAGATGCATAATCTTGCGCCCCTCGTTCTGCATTTTCATCTCCTCGGAGGTGTAGCCCTCGAAGGCCTCACCGCCGATCTGGGGAATGACATTGTAGGCGATCTGATACTGGAACACCTTGGGCTCGTAGCTTTTGCCCTCCCGCAGGGCCTCCACCTCGTTCATCAGCTCAATAGGCCCGCCTGCGCCTGCGCCGGAGGTTGCCTGGTAGCTGCTTGCCACAATGCTCTCGATGGGGCTGTCCTGATTCAGGGCGTTGATGGCCACCAGGGAAACGATGGTGGTGCAGTTGGGGTTTGCGATGATGCCCTTGTGCTTTTTGGCGTCCTGGGGATTGATCTCGGGGATGACCAGGGGTACATCGGGGTCCAGCCGGAAGGCGCTGGAGTTGTCCACGAATACCGCCCCCGCCTTTACGATGGCCGGTGCAAACCTCTTGGCAATGTCATTTTCCGCCGCACCCAGGACAATGTCCATGCCCTGGAAGGCTTCATCGCAGGCCAGCTCCACCGTGAGCTCCCGGCCCTGCCAATCGATTTTCTGCCCCACGGACCGCTCTGACGCCAGCAGGTGCAGCTCCTCCACAGGGAAATCCCGCTCTGCCAAAATTTTCATCATTTCCCGGCCCACAGCGCCCGTTGCGCCCAGAATCGCTACTTTATACTTTTTCATGATAAAATCCTCCTTAATTATTTCACAAAGCTGTCATACAGCACCCGGATGGCTCCGGCAAAGTCCTTGTTGTCCACGCCCACGATGATGTTCAGCTCGTCGGGGCCTTGGGTGATCATGCGGATGTTGATGCCGTTTTCACCCAGGGCGGCAAAGATCTTGCCGGATGTACCGGGCTTAAAGGCCATCTTCCGGCCCACCGCCGCCACAATGGCCATGTCATCGGTGACATGGATGCTGTCAGGCTTCAGCATTTTCTGTATGTCGCCCAGCAGCTGATACTGGCAGGGCCGCAGCTTGTCCGCTGCCACCACCAGAGACACGCTGTCAATGCCCGAGGGCAGGTACTCCAGTACCAGCTGATATTTCTCCAGCACCTCCAATATCCGCCGCAGCACACCCACCTCATTGCTCATGCCGTTTTTGGTGATGGTGATAACGGAGAAATTCTTCCGCCCGGCGATACCGGTGATGAAGTTGCCGTCCTTGGCCTCCTCCGTCTCATCGAAGGACTCCATGATCATAGTGCCGGGATGGTCGGGCTGGTTGGTGTTGCGGATATTCAGGGGGATGTTCTTCTCCCGCACCGGGAAGATGGTCCCCTCGTGGAGCACCTGGGCGCCGATATAGCTCAGCTCCCGCAGCTCCGAGTAGGTGATGCGCTCAATGGGCAGCGGGTCCTTCACGATGCGGGGATCTGCCATGAGAAAGCCCGACACATCCGTCCAGTTTTCATATACATCCGCATCCAGTGCCGCCGCCGCCAGGGCGCCGGTGATGTCGCTGCCGCCCCGGGTAAAGGTCTTGATGCTCCCATCGGGCATGGCGCCGTAAAAGCCCGGGATCACCACTCGCCGCCCGGAGGCCATCCGGGCCAGGATCTCGTAGCTCTTTTCCTGGTCCACCGTGCCGTCCAGGTTAAACTTCAGCCACAGCTCACTGTCCAGGAAGTCATAGCCCAGATAGTCCGCCATGAGCTTTGCCGCGAAGTATTCGCCCCGACTTACCAGCTCGTCCTGGCTGATGCCCGCGTCCATTTTCCTGCGCAGGGCGTCAAATTCCGTCTCCAGGTCGGTCTTCAGCTCCAGGTGGTCCCGGATCTCTATGTACCGGGAACGGATCATGTTAAACACGCTGTCGCAGGACACGCCGTATTTCAGATGTGCGTAGCACAGATACAGCAGATCCGTCAGCTTGTGGTCATCGGAAAACCGTTTTCCTGCAGCGGAAACGATGACCACCCGCCGGGCCGGATCTGCCTGCACAATGCTCTTTACCTTTTCAAACTGTTTGGCGTCCGCCATGGAGGAGCCACCGAATTTCAGCACCTTTAACATATTTTTAGCTCGCTTTCCTTTGAAATTAATGCAAGGTTTTCAATCGCGCTGACAAAAAAGTTGATTTTGTCCGCGCATAAAAAACACTTGCTTTTTTCTTGGGGACAGTGTATCATATCATTATGCAAATTGCAAGAAAAAGATTGGAGAAACTTGTATGAAATATCAAAGCACCCGCAACCACGCCCTCACGGCCTCTCCTGCGGCCGCCGTACTTCAGGGCATTGCGCCGGATGGGGGACTCTATATGCCCGAAGCTATCCCCGTTCTGGATTGGCAATCTCTTATGAAAGAGGACACCCTCACCATGTCCGCCCGGATCCTTTCGGCCCTGCTGCCGGATTACGAGGATATGCCCGCCTTGGTGCGCCGGGGCTACGCCGGAAAGTTTGAGACAGAAGACTTGACTCCCCTGGTATCCGTGGGTGACCGCTATGTGCTGGAGCTGTTCCGGGGCCCTACCAGCGCCTTTAAGGACGTAGCTTTGAGCCTGTTGCCCCAGCTGATTAGTCAGGCCCGGGACATGGAGGGGATTGAGGACGAGATGCTCATTCTCACCGCCACCTCCGGTGACACCGGCAAGGCGGCGCTGGAGGGCTTTCGGGATGTGCCCGGCACCAAGATCATCGTCTTCTACCCCCACGGGGGCGTATCCGCCGTGCAGCAGGCGCAGATGGTCACCCAGGAGGGCGGCAATGTGAAGGTCTGCGCCGTCCGTGGCAATTTTGATGATACCCAGACCGGCGTCAAGCACATCTTCGCCTCCTGTGACGAGGAGGACCTGCCCGGCGTGCGTCTCTCCTCCGCCAATTCCATTAACATTGGCCGCCTGGCGCCGCAGATCGTGTACTATTTCAAGGCCTACGCCGACCTGGTGCGCTCCGGCCGCATCCGTGTGGGGGACAAGGTGCATTTCTGCGTACCCACCGGCAACTTCGGCGACATTTTAGCAGGCTACTTTGCCAAACGTATGGGCCTGCCCGTGGGCCGGCTCATCTGTGCCTCCAACCGCAACGACGTCCTTACGGACTTCCTCTCCACCGGCGTCTACGACAAGCGCCGCACCTTCTATAAGACCACCTCACCTTCTATGGACATCCTGGTTTCCAGCAACTTAGAGCGGCTTTTGAGCCTCCTCACCGGGGACGATGCCTATGTTTCGGGGCTTATGAAGGACCTCAATGAGGTGGGCCACTATAAGGTGACGGATGAGCTGCTGCAGAAGCTCCAGGCGGAGTTCTCCTGCGGCTGCTGCGATGATGACGCCGCCGCTCGCACCATAGGCAGGGTCTGGGCCCGGGAAAAATACCTCTGTGATCCACATACTGCCGTGGCCTGGACTGTGGCCGACCAGTTTATCCACATGCATCGGGACGGTGTGCCGGTGGTGGTCCTCTCCACCGCCAGCCCCTATAAATTCCCCACGGCTGTTCTATCTGCCCTGGGGCAGCGGGTGGCAGACGATGAATTTGCCGTCATGGAAGATCTACGCGCCTGCACCGGCGTGCCTGTGCCTAAAAATCTCGCCTCTCTGCGGCAAAAGCCCGTGCGGCATACCGACGTTATCGACCGGGAGGACATGCTGGACTATGTCCTGCAGAAGGCAGGTGAGGCACAATGGTAACCGTCCGCGTTCCCGCTACCACCGCCAATTTGGGCCCCGGCTTTGATACTCTGGGTCTGGCCCTGGCCCTTTATAATACCCTCACCTTTGAGGAGCTGGCCGAGGGGCTGTATTTCGAGGGTGTTGACCCGGAATATGCTACGGCGGAGAACCTGGCCGTGGTCGCCTACAAGGCCGTGCTTTCCAAGCTGGGCCTGCCCATGCCGGGCCTGCGCATCTCTGTGCAGGCGGAGATCCCCATCTGCCGGGGCCTGGGCAGCAGCGCCGCCCTTATCGCTGCCGGTGCCGCCGGGGCCAATGCAAACCACGGCTCCCCCTTGACCCGGGCGGAGCTGCTGGCCGTGTGCAATGACATTGAGGGCCACCCGGATAACCTGGCCCCAGCCATCTTCGGCGGATTGGTCGCCTCCTTTGTGGAAAATGAACGGCCCTATATCGCCCGGTACAGCCTGCACAAGCGCCTGCGCTGTACGGCCCTCATCCCGGATTTTCAGCTTTCCA
>OGDY01000649.1_pt1 | contig 44884 bp, 41 predicted proteins | sample 1570341 | NCBI WGS metagenome assembly OGDY01 (sample SAMEA2581972, study PRJEB24529) | metagenome | biome: Human gut stool | place: China | collected 2011 | reverse complement strand
TATAGAAAAAGCCACGAACATCTTATGACATTCATGGCTTTTGTCTACAGTCTGACCGGTGCTGAAAAAGCACCGGTTTTAAATAGTTCTATTCATTTTAGGCGATGGAGTCCGTCTGTATCCCGCAGCGTGATCGCACCGCGTTTCAGATCCACCAGACCGTCCTCCGAGAAGCTTTTGAGCATCCGCGCTACCGCCTCCCGCGCCGAGCTGATGTGCTGAGCGATCTGCGCATGCGTCATCCGTATCGTATCAGAGCCGGTACGCGCCGCTTCAGCCAGGAGAAATTCTGCCAGCCGCCGATCCAATCCCTTGAATAAAATCTGCTGCATCGCCCACATAACATCAGAGAATCGTTTCGTCGCCAGTTCATAGAGGAAACAACGGAGATGAATGTTTTGTGCCGCGAGGGCATCGACGATATTTGCGGGAACCACCAGAATCGCAGTATCGGATCCGGCACTCAGCTGTGTATCAAAGGTGATCTGGCTGATGACGCAGGAGGCAGAAAGCACACAAAGTTCGCCCGGATAAAGGCGAAACAGTGTTACCTCCCGTCCTTCTTCGGAGAGAAGATAAGTGCGGATCTCGCCGGAAAGGACAAACAGCATTCCAAGACATTCATTGTCACTGCTGTGAATAACTGTGCCTTTTTCATAACGGCGGACAAAGCTGCTTCGGCGTATCATATCTTTTTCCTGTTCGGTCAAGGATGACCAGAACGGGATTTGTGTCAGTGTGCGTTCCATATCAGTGGCAGCCATGCTTACCGCAGCCGTGGTCACCGCAGCTGTGAGCCGCCTCGCCGTGCTCATGGTCATGGTGGTCACAGTGAACATTGGGGTCGTAGCCCAAACTTTCACTGAGCAATGCGCGCACCGCCGCATCAGCCTCGCCACTGACACCGCCGTAGAGCTTGATGCCCACATCGGCGAGTGCTGCCTGCGCACCACCGCCAATGCCTCCGCAGATCAAAGCGTCCACGCCGTGCTGCATCAGGAAGCCTGCCAGCGCGCCGTGACCACTGCCGTTGGTGTCCACAACTTCTGCATGGACGACTTTGCCGTTCGCAGTTTCATAAATCTTAAAATGTTCGGTGTGACCGAAATGCTGAAAAACTTGACCGTTTTCATAGGTAACTGCAATTTTCATAATGGAATCTCCTTTGTGATTGTTATATTTTTTTGTATTGATTTTTTGGCTCCGACAGCAGCGGCCACAGTTGGCGGCCTCCTGTCCTCCGCAGATGCGGTAGTTTCCCCCTGTGATGTGCAGTGGTCTGCCGTGGACAAGGCACGCTGCAATCTTGCGTCGTGCATTTTCGTAAATTTCCTGCACTGTGGAGCGGGAAATATCCATTTGCGAGGCACACTGCTCGTGAGTTTGCTGCTCCAAGTCAACCAGTCGAATAACTTCGTATTCATCCAGGGTCAGCAGGATTGGCTCAGTGCGTCTGTTCCCACTGGGACAGAATGCATCAATCTTTGGTATTCCACAAATTCGACGGCATCGTGGCGGCCTTGGCATGGATATCCCCCCTTTTTGTTTTCGGTATATACCGATTATAACACCTTGCGCAAAAAAATCAATACTTCGTCGCACAAAAATACAAATTTTTTTTATGAAGAACACGGTCTGCTAAAACTTTGTTCATTCATTGGAAGTCCGCAAGAATGGAAAAGCAAATAAGGCAAACATGTGATAAAATACAGGTAAAGGTGGTGAAGCGAATGGGTTACAGAGAGGATATGGCTCGATGCCGGGACTATATTGCAGAGCATCTGCAGGAGGAATTGACGCCTGCAGAGCTGGCGGAGCAATTCGGGTACTCCTTCTACCATTTCTGCCACGTGTTTCGAAGCGTTAACGGCATGGCAGTAGCGGAATATCTGCGGGATCGGCGTCTGTCTGCGGCGGCAAGGCAGTTGATGCTCGGAAGCAGCGTTACGGAGACTGCGATGGATTCCGGCTTTGATACCGTGTCAGGATTCACCCGCGCCTTCACCCGAAAATTCGGAATTGCACCATCGGTGTATAAAAAACTGAAAGGAGCGAAATTTGTTATGAAACCAGAAATAAAAGATTTTCCGGCTTTTACAGCAGTCGGATATGTCCTGAAACCTGAAAGCGAAATTGATGTCCGTGAGAATGGTGCCTACTGGTTGGGGAAAGATTTCTCCGGCGTCAGCAAGGAGGACTACGCGAAACTCAGTGCTGCCGGCCGCGGTGAGGTCGGATTGTGGATGCACCCCGAAGGAATGAGTGATGAGCTTTATTACTTCTTTGGACCGGTGGTCGAGAGCAAAAGCTTTGCCCCAGCCGGTATGGAAACCCTGGATATCCCGGAGGCAGAGTACGCCGTGTTCCGGGTTGCCAAAGGGGCGGATGTTTCTGCGCTGCACGAGAATGTAAAAAAGACATGGCGCTTTATTTTCAACGACTGGTTTGACAACAGCGGATATGTTTTTGATCACACCAAGTTTGATTTTGAGTATTACCTGGGGGAAGAAACCTATATCTATGTTCCCATCAGAAAACGCTGATCTCAAAGAATAAAGCAAAAGTATCGGAACCAGGCTTGCCCACAAAAAGGCTGCTGACAGTACAAGCGACTGTCAGCAGCCTTTTTTCGCATGGTTTGCAAAAACGCAAAATATAGTATCTTGGCATTGGCATTAACCACGACATTCAGCCGTTTCACATCAGGATGCTCCGGCATGGAGAGAATCGCTGAAAGGTTTCTGCCTTCTTTTTTCTGCCTGCACTTGCCATCGCGCCAACAAAAACGAGGATTGTAGCAAATATATAGAACGCCGGACCGCCGTAGCTTGTCCCGTCAGCATTTCTTTTCTTATAAATCTGAGCCAGAGTGGATTCGACGAAAGCAGAACGCACCACGGCCGGTACAGGATGCCGCTCACAACGTTGATAAAATTGTTAAAAAAGTTGCGTCAGCATGGGCTTATAAAGTATAATTAGAATAAGAATAAGATTTTTGCAAAGGCCAAACCAAGTGTAAAAGGGGGTTATAAAAATGATGAAGGTTTTGAAGTTTATCCTTGAAAATTGGTACTTAGTCTTGATTGCGGGTGTTTTGATTGGCGGATTCATCTATCGGAAGGTGACCCATCAGCCGTTTAAAAGCGATATTCCGCCTGTCGGTGTAATGAATGATCTTCCGAGCAGTGTCACGGGCATGAATAAGCACAGTGATAAAATGTAGTGGCGGGTAACATGTTTATCAAAGATTTTTTTTTCGATTGGGAGCACATGGCGAGCGAAGAATGGACAAAGGCGGTGAACTATACATGAAACTATCAATCATATCCCTTGCAATCTTAATAATCCTTCTGCTTGTAATCGGCTATCTCATCAAGCAGTCGATGAAATACAAGACAGAAAAAGAAAAGGATGCAAGCAAAAAGGGCTTTCTTGCATACCTTTTGACGAACAGCCTGCTGATAGGCTGGCTGGTGTATAAGAAAAATAATACAAATGACCGTTTATGATGCGCTGGTTAATCTGCCAGTGATTTGTAGTAAAGCATGCAGTGGCAGTAGCCCTCGAAGTTCGGGTCTTTAATCTGGTCTTTGAATTCTTGACACATGCATTTGGTGGCTTCTGTGCGTTCCCTTCGGCACGGACAGTAGCCGCCGGTTCTTTCAAGCCCTTCTTTTACAGTTTTTACGATTTCTTCGTTTGGATTTAATGTTATTTTCATTTTGCACCTCTAATTTTATCCGGATGCAGCAGAAGCTGCAATCACTCAAGTTGTAACCGATTATAGGGCACGGCGGCGAAAATGTCAAGAGGTGCATAAAATTATGAAATTTTTCGGTAAAAGAAAATTCCTCTTGACTTTATGATATCAAAATGATATCATAAAGATACAAAAGGGAGGAATGAAATATGGAAGAAAAAGTTTTACAAGGTAAGAAAAATGGAATGTTGGTACTGCTTTTGACAATCGCTTTGTTTTTAGCAGCGGGCATCGGGCTGGTTTTCGCGATTGGATCCTATATGAGAGGCTCAATCGTCCTTATTTGCATCGCATGGCTTGCGCTTGGCTGGATTCCGCTTTTGGGACTTAAGATACTGAAACCGCAGGAAGCTTTAGTGCTGACCTTATTCGGAAAGTATTACGGAACACTGAAGGGCGAAGGCTTTTACTTCGTTAATCCGTTTTGCAGTGGTGTGAACCCGGCGGCGCAGACGAAGCTGAATCAGTCCGGCGATGTGGACAGCGGCAAGAAGAACGCGCTTGGTTTGGCACTTGCGGGAAGCGATACCGCAGCAAAGGTTGTTGAAGCAGGCGGCAAGAAGATTTCGATGAAGATTATGACTCTGAACAATAACAAGCAGAAGATTAACGACTGCCTCGGAAATCCGGTTGAAATCGGGATCGCGGTTATGTGGCGCGTGCAGAACACCGCGAAGGCCGTCTTCAATGTCGATAACTTTAAAGAATATTTGAGCCTGCAGTGCGACTCCGCATTGAGAAATATTGTGCGAATTTATCCTTATGATGTCGCGCCGGGAATCGATACGACCGGAGATGGGATTGCAGATGAAGGCAGTTTGAGAGGCTCTTCCGAGGTGGTTGCACAGAGAATCAAAGACGAGATTCAGTCCAAGGTCAATGAGGCAGGACTTGAAATACTGGAAGCGAGAATTACTTATCTGGCATATGCGCCTGAGATTGCGGCTGTAATGCTGCAGAGACAGCAGGCGAGCGCAGTTGTTGACGCACGCGCGATGATTGTGGACGGTGCGGTCGGCATGGTGAAGATGGCACTTGAAAAACTGGATGAGGACGGAATTGTGGATCTGGATGAGGAACGCAAAGCTGCGATGGTTTCCAACCTGCTTGTAGTCCTTTGCGGAAGTCACGACGCGCAGCCGATTGTAAATTCCGGCTCCTTATATTAAAAAATGATAAACATGAGGTGAAGCCTTGGCAGAAAAGAAACAAGTTCCGCTGCGAATCTCCGCGAAATTATTTGAGGAAATCGCCGCGTGGGCGGAGGATGATTTTCGGTCCGTCAACGGACAGATTGAGTATCTTTTGACGGAGTGCGTCAGACAGCGTAAGAAAAACGGCAAATATGTAGGTGAAGAAATCGATAAACCTTTGGATATTGATATCTGATATTAAAACTTTAACGAAATACGAAAAGCCTGCCGGGCAGTCCTGTTTTGACTGCTCATGCAGGCTCTTTTGGTTTATCACAGCGTATCGTCCCGGATGGAAAAAAAGCATCCGCTAAAAAACACCTGAAGTTTTTAATTTTTTAATTCGATATTTTCGGTACGGTGCAAACAAAACCCCGAGTCCTCTGTTGTAAGCCTTAAAGCCCCAGACACTGTAAAACGAATCCTTCATTTTGGCTTTGCGCGTGTAACCACGAACTCTGCCGCCCCACTGTGCGATTCTGCCTTCGCGGATTGCCTTGATTAAATCGTTATTAGACGTTATATCGCAGTCAAACAAGGTGTAGGCCATTCCGACATAGGCTTCGTCGTGTGCATCTGAACCACCGAGGCAAGGCTTTTTTAGCTTTTCGGCAAGCTCAGAAGCCGCATAGTTGGATTCTTTCTTTTCACAAGTATTAAAGCCCTCGATAAAGTCAACTTTATGCAGAATTTCGGGATGCTGCTTCAACTTTTTAAAAAACATCGCACTGGAACTGCGGTTGCCAAAAGGATGCGCCGGTCCTAAAATACCGCCGAACGTATGCACGATATGTATAAGCAGATCCACAGGCATTCCGCGAACCTGTAAAATTTTCAGGTGCAGATGATCAGGCATAATGACAAGAAAATGCCCTGCGTCTTTCGTATCATATTCAATCCCGGCAAGAACGCGAAAATCCCCTCCTTTGGATTCTTTTTCTGACTTCAGCCATTTGCGGTATCCCTTATATGAATCATGATCGGTAATTAACATTCCATCAAATCCCTGAGCCGACAAAAGCTCTATATATCTTTCCACGCTGACACTCGAGTCGATGGAGCCTCCTTTTGTGTGACAGTGCATATCAAATTTCATCATAATTCTATTTTAGCACAATCGCAGACAAATAAAAGACTTTTTTTATGTTAAAATATTCAAAATTTGCATTATTGACAAAATTCGATTTTGAGAATAAACTTTAAAGAAAGTAAAAAGAAAGCGAAGCGTATGAGAATGACAAGAGAAATTACAGAAAGAACGATTGAACTCAGAAAAAAATTACATTCAATGCCGGAAGCGTCCATGAATGAGACCAAAACGAAAAAAGCGCTGATGCGTTTTATCGGTGAAAACACGAAACTTGAAATAACAGACAAAGGCAAATGGTTTTATGTGTTAAAACGTGCTGGAAAGGAAAACGCGGAGGCAATCGCATTTCGCGCGGACATGGATGCTGTCTGCGGCAAAGACGGAAAGCCGGGCCATTACTGCGGTCACGACGGGCACTCTGCGATATTGGCGGGATTTGCGATGTGGCTTGACGGTGTGGAAACGGATAAAGATGTGTATTTGATTTTTCAGCCGGCGGAAGAAACCGGAAAAGGCGCGAAGATTTGCGCAGGACTGCTTGCCGAGAAGAATATCAAGTACATATTCGGAATGCATAACATACCGGGCTGGCCGGAGAAAAACATACTCATAAGAAAAGGAACTTTTGCGTGTGCCTCAACCGGGCTTGAAATTGCAATGGTCGGAACACCGAGCCATGCAGGATATCCGGAAGCCGGCAAAAATCCGGGGTATGCACTTGCCAGACTGCTGCTTGCCGTGCAGGAGCTGACGGCAAGAATCAAGGAAGAAAAAGGCTTTGTGCTTATGACCTTGATCGGAATGGATATCGGCAGCGCAAATTACGGGGTATGTGCATCGGAAGGAACGCTCAGAATGACGGTGCGTGCCGAAAAAGAAAGCATTTTCGAGGAATATGTATCCCGGATACGCGCTCTTGCCGAGGCAGAGGCCGAAGCGGACGGGCTTGCAATAAAAATAGAAGAAATAGAAAGGTTCCCGGCAACCGAGAACTGCGACGAGGCATGCGACATCGCTATGGCGGCAGCCAATGCCAACGGTTATGCCGTCCTGCAGCTTGAAGAACCGATGAGATGGTCCGAGGATTTCGGGACTTATCTGAAGACCTGCGACGGTGCGTTTTTCGGAATCGGAGACGGATGTGAATATGCACAGCTTCACACCGAAAACTATGAGTTCCCGGACGAAATAACGGAAACCGCTCTTAACATGTTTGCGGAAATCCTTTGATCAGCGGCATGGGGCTTACCCTGGATAAATCCGCATTTTCTCTACAATACGCTCGATTCCATCCGCATACAAGCCGAACTTGACGGAGACAAAATAGAATAACGCACAATCGGATACATGCAGAGAAAGCACAGGGCATCCTGCGCTTTTTTCTATAAAAAGAACACATTTGTATGCAAAACCGGACTATTTACACGCACAGAATTGGGCTAAAATGGCAGCATGAAGAAGGGGCTTGATTTGAGCAGGAAAGGAGACCACGAAATGGAAAAAGCAAAGAATATAATCGAAATAAAGAACCTTCACAAAAGTTTTGGGGAGGTACACGCGGTAAACGATTTGAGCTTCTGCGTCAAAGAAGGAGAACTTTTCGCTTTTCTGGGCATCAACGGTGCGGGAAAGTCAACGACGATCGACATCATCTGCGGGCAGCTTGCAAAGGACAGCGGAGAGGTATATATAAAGGGAAAAACTCACAAGGAAGACAGAGACAGCATTAAGCGAAGCATCGGGGTTGTTTTCCAGGACTCCGTGCTGGACAAAGACCTGTCGGTCCGCGACAATCTGCAAAGCAGAGCGGCGCTTTACGGAATTACCGGAAAGAAATTTGAAAAACGCGTCAGCAAGCTCGCAGAACTTTTGGATTTTTCGGATTTGATGAAAAGAACGGTCGGAAAGCTTTCGGGAGGTCAAAGAAGACGAATCGATGTGGCAAGGGCACTTCTGCACAAGCCGGAGATTCTGATTTTGGATGAGCCGACCACGGGGCTCGACCCGAAAACAAGAAGTCTTTTGTGGCAGGTCATAGATGACCTGAGACGCAGAGAAAACCTGACGGTTTTTCTTACGACACACTACATGGAAGAGGCTGCGGACGCGGATTATGTGATTATTCTTGATAAAGGCAGAATTGCGGCGCAGGGGACACCGCTCAGCCTGAAAAACGAATATGCCGGAGATTATATTACTCTCTACGGGGTTTCCGAAGAGGAAGTACATATGCTCGGAGCGCCATATGAAGAGGTAAGAGACGGATTCAAGCTTTCGGTCTCCGACACGGCGGCGGCAACGCGGATGATACTGAAGCATCCGGAAATCTTTCAGGATTATGAGATTATAAAAGGGAAAATGGACGATGTATTTCTTGCCGCAACCGGCAAGAAACTTACAGGAGGGATTGAGAAATGAGAACAGCAGGACTTGGGGCGCTTACAAAGCGAAATGTAAAATTGTATTTTAAAGATAAGGGGATGTTTTTCAGCTCACTGATAACACCGCTGATTCTGCTTGTATTGTATACAACATTCTTAAAAAATGTTTTTGAAGATTCGTTCAGGGGGGCGCTGGATGCTGCGGGTGCTGCTGTCTCTGACAGCATTATAGGCGGATGCGTAGGCGGACAGCTTGTTTCCTCGCTTCTTGCCGTAAGCTGTGTGACGGTTGCGTTTTGTTCGAATCTCCTTATGGTTCAAGATAAAATCAGCGGGGCGAGAAGGGATTTAACGGTTACGCCGGTTCATTCGGGAACGCTTGCACTGAGCTACTATGCGGCGTCTCTTCTGAGCACTCTGATTATCTCATTCGCAGCATCTGCAGTATGCTTTGCCTATCTCGCAGCGGAAGGCTGGTATCTTTCAACTGCGGACATTGCAGCCGTAATCGGCGATGTGATTCTGTTGTGCCTGTTCGGAACTGCGCTTTCTTCCTGCGTGAACTTTCCGCTTACAACGCAGGGTCAGGCCTCGGCAGTCGGAACGATTGTCAGTGCAGGCTACGGATTTATCTGCGGAGCATATATGCCGATTTCTCAATTCTCGGACGGACTTCAAAAAGTTCTTTCCTTCCTCCCGGGGACATACGGAACCAGCATGCTGAGAAATCATGCACTGCGCGGCGTATTCGAAGAAATGTCCAACCACGGATTTCCGGATCAGGTGATCGAATCCATCAGGGACAGTGTAGACTGCAACATATATTTTTACGGCGATAAGGTTTCGATTGGAAACATGTACATAATATTGCCTGCTTCCATCGCAATCCTGGTTGCATTGTATGTTTTGATGAACGTAATTAAGGCAAAGAGAGAAAAATAGGAAACGAGCAAAGAAAATAAATTAAAAAAACTCCCAAAAAACAGTTGACAAAAAGGGAAAGATGTCGTATTCTATATTTAGAATTATTCTAATTCTAAAAGCGAGGTGTTAAAAATGTCGAAATACGGAGATGAGATTTTGGATATTATTCTGAACTCCACCCAGCACCCTACGGCTGAACAAATCTTTATGGAAATGAAAAAAAAGAATTCTAAGATTGTTCAGGCAACCGTATATAATAACTTAAAGACACTTGCCGAAAGCGGGAAGGTGATTCGAATATCACACCCGGGCTTTCCGGATCGATATGACAACACATCAAGGCACGATCACATCATCTGCAAGGTGTGCGGCGGCATATCGGATACCCGCCTCGGCGACCTGACAGAATCGATTGAAACGCAGCTTGGACACAAGATAGATTCCTACGACTTGCGAGTCTACTACAAATGCCCAAACTGCAGCAAAAAATGAAAAGGAAAAGGAGAATATGACATGGAAAAACTTACGAAATATGCAGGAACACAAACCGAAAAAAATCTTGAAGCAGCTTTTGCAGGCGAATCACAGGCAAGAAACAAGTATACCTTCTTTGCATCGGTTGCGAAGAAGCAGGGCTTCGAACAGATTGCCAGCCTTTTCTTAAAGACGGCAGACAACGAAAAAGAACATGCAAAAATGTGGTTCAAGGAACTGAACGGAATCGGCGATACGGCACAGAACCTGCTCGCAGCAGCCGAAGGTGAAAACTACGAATGGACAGACATGTATGACGAATTTGCAAAGACAGCAGAGGAAGAAGGATTCCCGGAACTTGCAGCAAAATTCCGTCTTGTGGGTGAAATCGAAAGACATCATGAAGAAAGATACCGCGCGCTGCTTACAAATGTTGAAACGGCATCGGTATTTGCAAAGAGTGAAGTTAAGGTGTGGGAATGCAGAAACTGCGGACATATCGTAGTGGGAACCGCAGCACCGGATGTGTGCCCGACTTGCAATCATCCGCAGAGCTATTTCGAAGTACATGCTGAAAATTATTAATAGCAAAACCGTATAAGTAATATAAAAAATTTTGGGAGGACAAAAAAATGAAAGAACAGAAATTCTATATTTGCAAACATTGTGGTAATTTAGTAGCTATGGTTAACGAAAGCGGCGTGCCGCTCATCTGCTGCGGAGAAGAAATGCATGAACTTGTTCCGGGAACGGTTGATGCTGCAGTGGAAAAACACGTTCCTGTTTACAAAGCTGAAGGGAACAAGGTAACGGTGGAAGTGGGAAGCGTGGAACATCCGATGCTTCCGGAACACTATATTCAGTGGATTTGGCTTAAGACAAAATTCGGCGGGCAGCTTGCAAAGCTGAAGCCGGAAACAAAACCGGAAGCAGTGTTTGCACTTGCAGACGGAGATGAAGTGGAAGCGGTTTACGAATACTGCAACCTTCACGGACTTTGGAGAGCGTAATTATCAACTAAAACCTTAAAAAATCGGCGAATCCGCATATGCGGGTCCGCCGATTTTTGTAAGCAGCTTATTTCTGTTCAGGCTCTGCATCCTCAAGTTTCTTGAGCTGTCTTGTGAAGAAAACATCCGAAATGAAATCCGAAAGACCGCTTACGAAAAGTCCAAGGCCGAGCATGAAGAATAATACCTTTGCGGTCGAAAACGGGTTCATCATAACGATGATTCCGAATAATGCAATGACAACGGATGCGATGAGCACCCCTTTGGAAGTGCCGTAGCCGAATTTCTTGAAGTTGATTACGTTTTGGATTCCTTCGAGTCCTTTGTATGTAATCATAAATCCGAGGATAAACGGTATGAGTGCAATAATCATAGTGCCTTTCAGCCAAAGGAAAATGCCGAGGATGATAAGGCTCACGCCGATTGCAAATCCGTTTGTGTCTTCTGCGATTCTGGTTTCGACTTTTATTACCGCATAGCCGAGGATCTTGGCGATGCCGAAGATGATTACGCACGCAGCCAAAAGCGCGCATATTACATTTTCAACTTTTTGCGGCCATATCATCAATGCCAGGCCGAACAGGATGTAAATCAACGATGTTGTGAATTTCATGATTCCTGAATTTTTCATAGTGTATCTGTCCTTTCTTTTAACCTTTCCCAAACCGGCCGTAAAAACCGGTTCACAGTAAGTATACCACAAAATTCGCAGACTTGTTAAGAAAATGAAAGAATATTGTTGCTTTTGTATGAAATAAAGAACTGGAACCTTAAGGAAAAACATGTTAAAATATCGGTAAGAACCACTGTAGCTGTTTAAAGTCATAAACTGACTTGGCTGTGAGAAAGGAGAAAGGAATGGTAAAAGAGATGAAAAGAAAATTATTTGTATGCCTTCTGGCACTTGTGCTTATCGTTACTCTAATGCCGGCTGCGGCGTTTGCGGAAAATACAGGGGGAAGCGGTGGCTCCATTGAGGGCGACGGACCGCCGCCTAAAATTGATCCGACGTCCGGGAAGCTATTCATTGCGTTGTATTGGGAGGACGACGATTATAATGAACACACAATTTCACAGGAGAACGCTGGGCAGGCACGATTTGAACTGAAAAAAACAGAGGAGGAAGCATATTCGGCTGACAATTCAGCAGGGAATATATCAAACTTATCACTGAGTTATGATAACAACGGGAACTCTTATATAGATGTAACTTCTGTTGAATATGGTAAGTATATTTTATCAGAGACTACAGCGCCAAAGGGCTATTCTGTGTCACATAACGAGCATGAGATATTGATTGATTCCGATGGTATATACGTAAGGAATGGTGCAGAATTTGGGCCGATTAAGGATGAGGGACTGAAATTCTACCATGATGAACTTTTTAAAATTTAAATTCCGATTCATAAAACCGTAGAGTCTGTAGGAGCAGCGGCACCGGAAAATGCGAAATTTACTGCAACATTAAGTGCAATTCACCTTGAAAATGATGTTCCTAAGAAGGTTGTTATTGGGATTTCAGAGCCATTCGGCGCAACACAAGGCGAGAAAGAAATGCTTACCTTTAGTATTGACCGAAAATACACACGTGGCGACAAGCTTTATTTAGAAGAGAACAACGCAGGCGAAGCGGGCTGGACATATGATACGCGAATTTATGCGGTCAGTCAGGAAATAATGATACTGTCTCTTGGGGATGAGGATGGCACTGATGACGAATATAGCTTATACGATAAAATTTACGAGGTGGATTCGGAGTATAGCCCTAAAAGTGAAGCTCCAACGACCGTCGCAACCTTCACCAACATCTACACTGCCAATAACGGCGGTGGCGGCGGAAGCCATACGAGATATTATGACATCAAGGTAAACGGCGGAAAGGCTTTGAACATTCTTGGAAATGAAGTGGCTCGTGCAAGCTCCGGCAGCACAATTCAGGTGCAGGCGGATGCCGCAGCTGAAGGCAAGGTATTCAAAGGCTGGGAAGTTGTGCAGGGTGGAATCACTGCAGGCGAGGCATCGGATTTTTCCTTTATAATGCCGCGTGCAGATGTGGAACTGACGGCTGTATATGAAGATACCGCAGTAAAAGAGCCGGATATCGAAGAGCCGGAAGACCCGACAGAGCCTGAGCAGCCGGATGAGGATGCAGAAGAACAGAAGGAGACTCCGGTTCCGAAAACAGGGGATTCTATGACAATGGAACTTATGCTGTTTGCAGTACTGGCAGCAGGAGCGGCATTTGGCATGAAAAAAGCATACAATAAGACAAAGTAAGCAGAGCAAAGAAAAAGCTTAATATCTAAAAGATAACAGGCAGCCTGATCTTGAGACGGACTCAAGCAAAAGGCTGTCTGTTTTGCATGATTAACCATTGTGCGTATGCAGATATTTCTCGCGGGTAGCCATGCCGCCGCGTAGATGACGCTCCGCTTTATTGTTTTCCAAAACGTTTTTTACTTCGAGGGCCAACGCCGGATTGACCTCAAGGAGTCTTTCGGTTACATCCTTGTGTATAGATGTAACAATTATAATAGTTTTTACTGGCACATTGCATAATCTTATGTGAATGTTGGAATTTCAATTTTCATAAGCAGTAAGAGCATACATAATTATAGATATTTTTCGTGTAGATAAATTGAGATAAATTGAGATAGTTACATATGCGGAGGGAATCTACACTCTCCGCCTTTATTATACCAAAAAAACGAGGTGAGAAAATTGAAGAAAACAGAAGTGATTGCCATTTGCAATCAAAAAGGTGGCGTCGGAAAAACGACAACCGCGGTCAACTTGGGTGTGGGTTTGGCAAAAGAGGGGAAAAAGGTACTCCTAATTGATGCTGACCCGCAAGGAGATTTGACAACATATTTAGGCTACTTTGATGGCGATAATCTTGAAGTCACATTGGCAGATGTTATGCAGAAGGTAATTCGTGATGAGCCAATAGCGGTGGGGGAAGGAATCCTACATCAAAAAGAAGGTGTTGACCTTGTACCGTCCAATCTTGACTTGTCAGCGATGGAAGTCAGCTTGGTAAATGCAATGAGCAGGGAGCGGATACTTGGGATTTATCTTGAAAAAGTGAAAGAAAACTATGACTATGTCATAATTGATTGTATGCCGTCTCTTGGCATGATTACAATCAACGCACTTACTGCAGCCGATAAAGTCATGATTCCGGTGCAGGCACAGTATCTTCCGGCAAAAGGCATGACACAGCTGCTAAAAACGATCAGCAGGGTGCAGCGAAATACCAACCCGGCTTTGCGAATCAGTGGAATCTTGCTGACATTAGTAGACGGGCGCACAAATCTGGCAAAAGAAGTACGAAATGTGATAAAGAGTACCTATAGCAGTAAAATCAAGCTGTTTCAGACGGAGATTCCGGTCGCTGTATCAACCGCCGAATCGCCATCGCAGGGAGAAAGCATTTTTGAATACGACGCGAAAAGTCCTGTGTGCAGGGCATATGAAAAATTAGCAAAGGAGGTCAGTCATGGCGAAAAAGAAAGAACTCGCGATGAATCTTGCCTCACTCGATGATTTATTCAGTACGCAAGAGCAGCGTGAAGAAGATAGCAAAGAAAAAATACTGGACATTTCCCTATCGGAAATCAGTGAGTTTCCAAACCATCCATTTCATGTGAAGATGGACAGCGAAATGGAAAAGCTGGTGGAAAGCATTAAACAAAACGGCGTACTGATTCCTGCGCTTGTTCGTCCGAAAGATGGTGGCGGGTACGAAATGATTTCCGGTCATCGAAGAAAATTTGCAAGCGACCTCGCGGGAAACAAAACAATCCCTTGTATCGTGCGAAATTTGACAGACGACGAATCAACGATTGTGATGGTCGATTCTAATTTACAGCGTGAAAACTTGTTGCCAAGTGAGAAAGCATTTGCATATAAGATGAAACTGGAAGCGATGAAACGGCAAGGAAAACGAACCGATTTAACTTCTGTGCAAGTTGCACAGAAGTTAAGCGGAAAGACATCAAGAGAAATATTAGCCGATGAAGTCGGAGAGAGCCAAGACCAAGTGAGAAGATATATCCGCCTAACCTACCTTATCCCGGAACTCTTGCATCGCGTCGATGAGGGGAAAATGGCAATGACCCCAGCAGTTGAGATTTCGTATATTCCCGAGGGCTTGCAACGCGAAGTTTTCGATGTTATGGAACAAGAGGACTGTTCACCGTCCCACGCACAAACCAAGAAAATGCGCAAACTGCTCGAAAGTGGGAATCTTTCGAAGGATTCCGTGATTTCGATTATGCAAGAGGAAAAGCCAAACCAAAAGGAGAAAATCACATTGCACGCGGATAAAGTTTCAAAATACATTCCAAAGAGCGTGCCGATTGGCGGGCGGGAGGCATATATCCTCAAAGCACTGGAGTATTACGCAAAAGCAAGGGAAAGGCAGCAGGAGAAAGCGCGCAGAGAGGAGGCAAGATAAAACCGCATAAAATCATTCCTCTAAGACTAAGACTTTTATAAGACTTAGCCTACCGAAAAGAAAAAATTCTTTCTTCGGCAGGCTTTTTGTAAAGTCTTGGAGATATAGGGAGAAAGCACATTTCCTTTTTCCGCAGTGCATGATATAATCAAGTAAAAGGGAAACGGAGGTGTGCAGATGAAAAGGAATGAGTTGCTACGAAAAGTTTTAAGCGTATCCGTCATGATTTGTATGACAGTGACTGCATGGAGTGCTGCGTTTGCAGAAGAGATTACAGTTTGCCCGGAAGAAAGCCCGCTTACAACCATTTCCGCAGGCGATAACAGCACAGAGCAGGAAAGCAGGGCAGCTTTCAAGGACAGCAGACCAAAGCTTACCACAGGCTCCTATGCATATAACAAAATCAAGCTGTCGTGGAATACAATCAGCGGTGCAGACGGTTATGTGATTTATCGCGCATTGTCAAAGTCCGGAAAATATAAGCAAATTGCGGTGCTAAGCGGCGTAGAGAAAACAACCTACCGAAATGGTAATCTGAAAACGGCAAAGACATATTACTATAAAGTGCGGGCTTATCGGAACCAAAACGAAAGGAAAGTCTTTTCCAAGTATTCCGCAGTCAAAAGCGCATCCGCAAGACCTGCAAAGGTAAAGGGATTAACCGTTACATATGAGCAGGGCGATGTTGTTTTGAAATGGAAAAAGCAAAGCGGTGCAAGCGGCTATCAGCTTCAGGTGCGGGAAAACGGTGGTAAATGGAAAGCATATATCGAGGATGGAACCTATCAGTTCTATCCGGAAAAGTATGCAAAGAATTATCGCTATGACCCAAATCAGCGCTACTTTACGGGAACTGCGGCAAGGTGGATTATCGACCGGGATAAGAGCTATGCATACCGCATTCGTTCCTATCGAACCGTAGACGGAAAGAAAGTCTTTGGGCTTTACTCAAAGCCGGTGGAGCTAAAACAAACCATCACAAAAGAAATGCTGGAAGAAGGAATTACGCAGTACCTCAAACAAAAGCATCCAAACTATAAATTCTATGATACCAACCTTGATGGCGAACCACTTACACCGGAAAACGGCTCTTGGGGAAGCGAATGGCCGGAACCGATTTGTCGCTATGAGAATTTCGATATTGTAATGAGTCGATTAGAAAAGACAATCGACGCTTACATTCAGTCATGCTTTGGCATTGATGGTGAAGCTGGCAATGGCTGCCCATATGTGCGCGAGGAAAACGGAAACTATCAAGTATGGCTGCTTTATTAAAGTTAAGAAATGAGGACACCTGAAAAGGTGTCTTTTTTGTTAGGAGGAAAAAAATATGGGAATCCGAAGTCCAACAGCCGTAAATGGGCTGTTTTTTTTACGAAAAAAGGGAAGGAGAAACAAAACATGAAAAAGAAAATCGGAAGTATCCTGTTAAGTTTTGCGCTTGCGGTTACCATGCTGCCTATCGAAACCATTTCTGCCAGCGCAGCAAGAGGAGACACGCACAAGCTGGAGGGGACTTTCTCTTACGGAAACACCCTGCGTGACCGTGAGGGAAAAGCGTATGAATATCCAAACAGTGAAGCGGTCAGCGGAACTGCAAAGTGGATGGAAATCGAGTATCCTGACTACAACACGAAAAAGCTCAATACCGGAGGCTGTCAGGAACTCAAGACACTGAAGGAATACCGCGTCAATGGAAAAGTGGCATACTGTTTTGAGCATGGCGTCCGTGTGGATTCCGCACTGAAACTTGCAGCCGCAGCAAGAGATAAGTCCTTTATCTACCGCTGCTATGAGAACGCAGGCAAAAAATATATCTTTGACCAAATGTGCCTGTGTCTTTTCTACGGCAGACAGGAGGAAGACAGCATTAACACCTTGCTTGATGATCCGGAAAACGGCGGACTTGGATTTCGTGCATGGAAACGAACGCAGGAAGCCAAAGGCATGAAGTTTTATGCAGACCGCTATGTTCTGTCTGATTGGGAAGCTGCGACAAGACAGCTTGTGCATGAAAGCCAGCAAGGCTTTCGCAGTGAGAGCAATTTTACGCTCAAAGAAAATGGGCTGCACTATTTAGATGGTTTTCGAGGAAAGAATATCGGAAAAATCAATACCAATCATTATCAATCGGCAATCAAAGGACAGGCCGCCTATGATATTTATCGTTTTATGCAAGATGCAATCAAAAAACATAAGACATTCTCTACAAGTATTGCAAGGAAAGATAAGAGTGACCCGAAGGTCATTCAGATGAAAGACGATGACAAAGACGGTATCTGGACAGCAAAGGTAAAGGTTTCCGAAGAGCGGGCTTTTGCACTGTATGCAGCCAGCGGCAAGGGAAAGAAAAACCTTGACATTAAACTCATAACGGAAAACGGACAAAGTTATTATCAGGTCACATATAAAGGGAAACCCGACAAGAGTGTTACCTATACGGTTAAGAAGAATGCTCCGGCAAGAGACAGTGCCAAATACGATGATATGTTGATTTGGGAATGTAAAGACGGCTACGGGCATGTGCAGCCGGTTGCGACCGGATACTGCGACCCAATCGAAGGGTATCTAAAGCTGGCCACAAAGGTACCGGAGGATGAAGTTGAACCAAAAGACGCACCGCCTCCGAAGCCGGAATATTTTCCGACTTTCACCTTTCAGATTCATAAAGACGACCTGAATCCGGGCTATGACGGCGATACCTGCACTCCGATGGGCGATGCGACCCTTGCGGCAACCTTCGCGCTTTATCGCGATGGGCAGGAAGTGGATCGCGTGACATTAGATGCGTATGGCAGCACAGCGACCCTATCTGACCAGCCGTGGAACACGCCGGAAGACTTTACCCGAACGGAAAGCGGCAGTACCGCTACGCATCGCGTTTCAGACGGAAACGGCGGTACACGTCTTCATGGCTGCGGCACAAAGCAGCCGACGAAAGTCGAGTGGGAAGGCGAGCACACCTATGAAATTCGTGAGATTGAGCGGCCTGAAGGGCGTTTTATCGAGCCGGACAGCGGGGTGCGGAAAATCACCATCCGATATTACGCCGTCACAGAAGATAGCAGAAGCTACGCCTGTGAGGACGCAAACTGGTCGGAGATTCAGTACGATGTGACCTATCGGAATCCGCAGCAGATAACGGACATCGATGAGCAGCATGGAACGATTACGGCTATCGATGAAACGATTATCGCAAATCCGGATACTTTCATTGATGACTGCTATCGCGGAAAGCTGACCATCTCGAAGTCTCTGGAAAGTGAAAATGTTTTCTCAGAGCGAAAGGACGGTGCTGCGGGAGGCGAGCGGGACTCGGTAAACTCCTACTGGAAAATGCGGCTTGCAAGCGGCGGCTATGAAAACCATCCGTATCTTTCCTTTGTCCGGGAAAAGGACGAGCCTTCCGGGACGGCGGTTTACCGCGTTGTACGCGATACTACAGGAAAAGACAATGCAGCCGAAGCATTAAAAATCGGAACAAACGGCGACCTGTATATATACGATATTCCGTATGGAAGATATATCGTGGAGGAATACGCTGCAGATGATGACTCTTTTGTGAAAGAGCAGTTTGAAGTCGTAATTGATGAACACAGCGGAAGCTACACACCAAACGATGATTTTGACAATCGCTATGACTATAATCTTCGCGATGTGAAAAAGACAAACAAAATCAAGGTCGTGAAAACCAATGCCGAAACCGGAAAGCAGGTGCGCGCAAAAGGAACAAAGTTCTATATCCGCTATCTTGGAAATCCGCTGAATACAGAGGAAGAAAACAAAAAGTTGAAAAACTACGGAAGACTTCTTCCAAACAGTGACGACATTACGAAAAAAGGGCCATACACCTTTGAAGCGGACGAAAACGGCGAAATCACGATTCCGTATCAACTGGAATATGGAATTTACCGCGTGGAGGAATGGCTGCTGCCGGAGGGATATTTTGTCGGCGAATATCATGGCATGGGAAAAGCGGAAAGCCATGATTTTGGAACAGCCGAAGAAGGACAGCGCAAAGCCCTGTCCGGGCATTCCTACAGCGACCTTGTCGGAATCTACGATGACTCGATGGAAAAAGTCATCTACGAGGGAAAGGACGCATACGCCTTAAATGAAGTTTTCAACTTTTACACCTTTAAGGTGGAAAAACAGGAGACGCATATCGACGGCAACTTCGGGCAGATGGTTGATTATCAGGGAAACATCTCACAAGCCGATGCAAACTATGATTCTGCGGACTATCCGTATGGGATTACCTATCATCCGGTATACCTGACGAACCATATGGTAAAAGGAAAAATCGAAATAAAGAAGAGCGGGGAGGCTTTTTCCGGATTCCGAAAAATTGTCAAAGACGGATACACCCTCATGCAGCCAATCTATGAAAAGGTTACGGCCTTAAAAGATGCGGTCTTTGGCATTTTTGCTGCCGAAGATATTCTCTTAAATGATGGCAGCGACGGACCAAAAATTTATGATGCCAAAACGGGAGAAGAAATTGTCATCCCGACTGAAAAATCGACCCATGCCGGAAATCTTTTGGAAAAAGTGCAGCATACGCTATCCAAGTTTTTCAGCGGAGAGGGAAGCATTTATGAAACAGGAAGTCTTTTGCATCACTCCGGTGCCAAGCTCTGGTTTTTGAAAGACCGCAGCGAAAGCGAGGACGGACACTATACCCGTATTTATGTGTCGCCGGAGCAAAAAGATACGGTCTATTCCTACTCTTATGAAACGGAAGAAAACGGACTGAAACTGCGCTATGATGTAAAAGTTACGATGACCTATCAGGCAGGCGGAAAGACGATTACCGATGTGGAAGTGAGCAAGGTATCGACCGTAAAAGAGGGATATCAGATCTCTATTCCGCTTAGCTTTCCGGACGGAAGCGTTGGCGAAAAAGTCCTTTCTCCGATGGAAAGCTTTTTGGGCTATCAGTCACCGGACGATCCGAACCCTGCAAGTAATCTTTCGGTATACGATAAGACCTATCTTTACGAAGCAGACGGAGAAATGGATACCGATGAGGACGGGAATCCGGTTAACCTGTCGCAAATCGGGGCAAGCAGGTATGAAGAAAAAGATTATGTCTTTTATTATTTAACCGCAAGCGATGTTAAGGAAGAAGAACGCATTGTACAGGAAGCAAAAGACCTTGACGGTGATGGCGTCATCGACGAGAGCAAAGGCGACCTTGCAGAAAGAAAAGAAACCAAAACGCGTTACGAATGGGAAAACTACGGAGCTGAGCTTCTATCTAAAGTCGCCGGAGAAAAGGCGGTCATAAAAGTAGGCGGGGGCTTTGCGGTTCAAACGGAAGGCTACTATATGGGCGGTGCGTATTATGACAGTCCGCAGTCTGTGCTTTGCGATGAAAACGGGATTTCGGCGGGTACCTTTACGGTTCCGGATGGCTGGAGTCTTCTTCCGTACACGGATGACCCACAGGAAAAGGCACATCACATCATTATTACAAAGAGCGAAACCGAAAGTCCTGCGTATGCGGTGCTGCTTGCTGACGGCAGATGGCAGGAATGCGACGAAAACGGAAACTTCCAGAAGATGAGCATTCAAGTCTATAAGGCAAGCTATGTCAAGCAGGCAGGCGATGAAAACGGTTTCTCGTTTTGCTGGGATAGTTTTCTTGTAGAAACAAAAGCAAATACTAAAGAAAAGACAGCAATTACCAAGATAACCAAACAGGCAGAAGAAATTCGCCCACAGACAGAGCTTGGAGCAGGCTATACTTATGAAGAAGAGGGGAATACTATGACCTTTACAGCAGCAGAGCCGGATGCGCCGCTGTACTTTCTTTCTTCCGACGGAATCCGAACCGAAATGTATTATCAGGGCGGCGTAATGAAAGTGACGCTTACCATTCCGCAGACTGCGGTGGACAGCGATTTTCAGTATCTTGTTCCGACCTTAAACTTTGTAAAATATGAAAAGGACGAAAGCGGGGAGCATCGCACCGACCACCGCATTGACTGGTATGCAAAACTGACGCCGGATCATCCGGTCAGCAGCGGAACGCCATATGATGGCGTCAGCTGGAAGGCAGTTCGCCATGAATCTGCGGAAAGCGGAGAAAAGGAATCCTATACGATTGAAATTGTTTCAAACCAAGACGCGGAAAGTCCGCTGGAAATTACCTATGCCGACGGCTATACAATGACACTCTATCAAGACGAGGCAGAATCGGGAAACGGAGTTGGTGTTGCAGTGCTTGACAGCGTATATAAGACAACCCGCGCTTCAATGGGAGCTTTGGTAGATACGATTACGACCAATGCGGAAGGAAAAGCAGTGTCAAAACTTCTGCCGCTTGGAAAATATATCGTGCGAGAACTGGACGCAGGAAGCGGGTATGTGACAGACGCTTCGGCTTACGAGATCGAGCTTTCCTATAAAAATCAGTTTACTCCACTTGTCTGGAAAGCACTCAATCTAAAGAATCGGCGCTACCAAGTGGAAATTGACTTATCGAAAGTCTTTGAAAAGACCTATCAATCGCAAAACTATCAGCCGGAAAGCGGTGCAGCCTTTGGCATTTTTTCTGCGGAAAGCATGAAAAGTGCTGAAAGTGCGGACGGCGCGGTCAGCGAAGTCCCAAAAGACACGCTGCTGGATATTCTGAAAGTCCGCGAGGACGGAAAGGCATTCTCCACCATCAAACTTTCGGACGGTCTTTATTATATCAAGGAGATTGCGGTAAAGAGCGGCTATGTCTTAAATGACATGCCTTTTTATTTTGCCATCGGAGAGGACAAAGAGCGTGTATCTGTCCCATGTGAATTTTCCTATCCGGAAGACGGCATAGAGGGAAACATCGTCATGGATGCTTTTGAAAATGCAGTCGTAACCGTTCATTGCAAGAGCCGCTACCCGATGCCGGAAATTTCGATTGACGGAAAGAAGTATGAATTAAATCAAAGCGTGCAGGAAGAAAATCTGACAATCGAAAACGGTAAAGACGAAACCAGCGTGACCTTCCGTGTAAAAACGGGAGCGCAGCATAAGATTCTTCTGCCAAATGAAAAGGAGCTGTTGGTAGAAGTAAAGGCAAACACCTATATCTACACGCTGGATGGTATGGAAAAGACCTATATCCCGGAAGTTGCTTATACCGGATATTATGCAAAGTATACCGAAAGTTTTGAAGCAGAAGAAGGAGAAAGCCTGACAGAGAAGAAGTCGGTGCTTACCCTTAGCGCAGCAGGGGCCTTGCCAAATGTTGTAACAGCCTTTGTAAAACATACACCACAGACCAAAGAAGAGCTACAGGCGGATGGCACGACGAAAACCGTTGGCATTTTGGATTCTTCCGGAAAACAAACCTATACACATGAAGCGGAAGTTTCCATAACCGATACAGACGGGCATTCGGCTCTTCCTAAAGTGCTTTACCGAAAGAAAGGCACGCAGGAAACCGAAGAAAGCATTTCTGTTGAAACCAGCCGCATTCCGCTTGCCGCAGGAGAGCAGATTCGTTTTACAAGCATATCCGGCGAGCAGGTAAGCGTCCAGCTAAGTGCAGATGGCGCGGCTGCGGTAACGATTGCAGGCGCATCTACTGGCAAACTGTCCAAAGAAGAAATGCCAAAGGCAGCAAAAGACGGAATCGACCGCAGCAGCGAGCTTCGCTTTGCCAAGTCCGTCACACTTGCACGTCAGGATCATGCAGCAAACTGTCTGCAGATTAAAATCAATACACTCGATGACCTAAATGCCGGAAAAATTCCAAATGACTTAATGCCGCCGGAAAATCCGCCGCATTATCCGGGAAGCCCTGCGCCGAAAATTCACACGACGGCAAAGGACAGTAAAACAAAGGGACATATCGCATTTGCAGGTAAAGATGTGACGATTGTGGATACTGTTACCTATGAAAATCTGACCGTAGGGCAAACATATAAGCTTCGCGGAATTTTGATGGATAAGCAAAGTGGAACGCCGGTCGTAATAAACGGAAAAGAGGTAACAGCAGAAGAAGGCTTTATACCGACGACTTCAAATGGCACACAGGAAATTTCCTTTACCTTTAATGCGGCGAGCTTCGCAGGAAAAGATGTCGTTGTCTTTGAAACACTCTATAAAGTGACTATCGATACGAATGGAAAGACGCACGAGGAAAAGACGGCACAGCATGAAGATCTAAACGACGAAGGACAGACGATTCATTTTCCGGCCATTAAAACAAGTGCGACCGATGAAAAAAGCGGCACGCATACCAGCGAAATTTCAAAAGAAGATACGAAAGTAACCATCGTGGATACCGTAAGCTATGAAAATCTTGAGGTCGGAAAGTCTTATGTGATGAAAGGCATTTTAATGGATAAAGGAAGTAAAAAGCCGCTTCGCATAAAGGGAAAGCCTGTTCAAGCAGAATGCACCTTCATTCCGCAGGAAGAATGCGGCACGATCACGCTTGCCTTTTCTTTCGATGCGGCGGGCCTCGCAGGAAAGGATCTCGTTGTCTTTGAGTGCGTCTACTTGAAGGGAACTCTGATTGCAAAGCATACCGATATTAACGACAAGGGTCAGACGGTAACGATCAAGGAAAAACCGGAGAAGCCTGTGAAACCAAATAAACCGGAGAAGCCGGACACGCCGACGGAAGTTCCGAAAACCGGAGACAAATCAGACCTGTGCAGATGGCTTGCGTTGATAGGGCTTGCACTTTTGGGTATGCTGCTATCTATGGCAACACTCAGAAAAAAACAAGAGGAGTCAGCGGAGGAAAAGCAGGAGTAAAAAGAAAAGGGAGAGAGGCAGCTTCTGAATGGGGCTGCTCGCTCTTTCAAAAGCTGAAAGAAAGGAGGAACACGCTTGAGGCATAGACACTATAAAATCGACGTGCTGTATCGCAATACCTTGCAAGCACTTGCAGAAGAGACGGAACGCTGGAAAGCCTTTTTAGACTGTGCAGGATATAATTTCAAGCTGCGCTTTGACGAGCAGGTGCTTCTTTATGCACAGCGCCCGGACGCAACCGCAGTCCTTACGATTGAGCAATGGAACAAGGGCTTTCATCGCTGGGTAAATCGCGGCGCAAAAGGCATTGCCGTCTTTGACGAAGCACCGGATACGGTGCAGAAAATCCGCTACTACTTTGATATTTCCGATACGCATGAAGGAAAGGATGCGAGAAAAGTCCCGATTTGGAGCTATCAGGACGCATACGAAGCGGAAGTCATCGAAAGTTTAGAGGCGGCATTTGATATGCCGGAGAAAAACGAGAGCCTTCCGAAAACCGTAGAGGCAGCGATGCAGGCAGCAGCGGAAGCATACCGCATGGACTATCTGCCTGCGCTGAAAGAACTGCAAGGGCAAAGCAGGCTTTCCATCTTGGATGAAGAAAACCTCAGTCTCTGTCTTACGGAAGCTGCCGCAGCAAGCAGCAGGTATCTGATTTTAAAAAGGCTTGGCTTTACAAAGGAGGCAGAGGCGCTTACCGATTCTCTGACCTTGGCACGCGATTTTAATACGAAAGAAACGCTTCAAATTCTCGGAAATCTGGTCAGCGACCTTTCGCAAATAGCACTTACGGAAATCGGAAAAACCGTTCGCGCGCTGCAAAAAGAGGAAAAAGAAGAAAATCGCACAATTGAGCAAATCGATTTTTTCGCGTACACTAAGAAAAAAGAGGAAAAAGGAGGCGCAGAACATGAAACAGGAAATCAGCTACAGCCAGCAAGGGGATTATCAAATTCCAAACATCACGATGCCGGAGCAGAGACAGGTGCAGATCGGGCGCTTCGGGAGAATGCGGCAGCAGTTTCTAAGGGAGAAACGAAAAATGATATACTTTCAGCTTCTGACGGACTGCAAACTATTACAGCACCTTTCGGAAATCGACAGACAGGCGCACAAGATGCAGAAGCAGCTGATCCGGCAGATGATGCAAACAGAAGAGGTCAACGAGAAACTGAAGGACGAAAACATGATGCTCTGGGTACAGAAAATGAACAATATCCAGGCAAGAGCCACGGAGATCGTGGAGACGGAACTGATTTACAAGTAGCATATTATGACCGAAAAACGGAAGTCTCAAAGCTTCCGTTTTTTCATGGCGATAAAGACATTCAGGCGATCCTGCTTACCACGCCGCACCTGAAGGCGAAGAAAAACGACATCCGAAAATTCTTTGAGCTGCACCGGGATACCGAGGAGCGTATTTCCTACCTGCGAGAAATCTTTAATAACGACTATACCGAGCTGATGCTTGCAGGAGATAGACGCGTCGGATATAAGACGTATCAGAACGTTTTACATCTATGGGAGGGCAGCTATCTTAGCAGGACGGCAGAAGGCTACTATGACTGGGGCGTAATTTCAGAACATTTTGACAGTCTCAGGCTTCTTGGGAAGCTTTACGACACTGCAGAGCGGCTGCCGTCAATCGAAGAACAGGAAAGCTTTTTTGTAGAGCTTCCGACGGAAAACCCGTTCTTCACGCAGGAAATCATCGACGAAGTTCTGACGCATGGAAGCGGCTTTGAAAACGGGAAGTTCCGCATTTACGAGCAGTTTGAAAAAAATCTTTCGCTCGAAGAAAATGCAAAGTTTTTGAAAAAAGAATACGGCATTGGCGGACGCTATCCAATCAAGAGCGGGCTTGGCATTGATGAAGACCATTCAGGAGCGGGCATTAAGCTGAGAAGTGGATTTTCGGAGGGCAGCCCGAAGATGCTCTTAAAGTGGACGGAGGCTGCAAAGCGTATCGGGCAGCTGATTGCCGCAGGGCAGTATCTAAGTCCAAAGGAAAAGAAACAGTATCCGTCATGGCTTGCCCTGCAGGAAGCAAGAAAGGACGCTTTAGCAGAGTCTGAAAAAGAAAAGGAAAGCCAAAGAGAGTGGCAAGAGGAAACGGCAGAAGAAAGTCAGGAAGAAAACTATGTCTTTCATCTTGGCGACCGCGTTTTTCTTGGCGCAGCGGAATATGAGATTCTTTCTATGGACAACGAAATGGTCGAGCTTTACGACCCAAGCTGCCCACTGATTCATAAGCGCATACCTGCAGCACAGTTTGAAGAACGCATCAGACAGACACCGGGAAATGCGCATTTACTGGAAAGAAACGCTGTAGATACGCCGTACCGGGAGTTAAAAGAAGAAAGCGATGCCGAACCAGCGTTAGGAAATCCGCTGCAGGAGGACGCAGAGCCTTCCGAAAAAAAAGAAAAGCCCGCAGAGCTTTTTCAGTATCGCATTAGCGATGCGCATTTCGGAGAGGGAACGCCAAAAGAAAAGTTTCAGAAAAACCTTGCGGCGCTTCGGCTGCTGAAAAAGCTGGAAAGCGAAGAACGACTTGCAAATCCCTCTGAGCAGGAAAATCTTGCAGGCTACAGCGGCTGGGGTGGACTTGCAGACGCTTTCGATGATACGAAGGCAGACTGGAAACGCGAGTATGAGGCGCTGAAGGCACTTTTAAGTGAAGAAGAATACAAGGCGGCTCGGGCTTCCACCCTGACCGCCTTTTATACCCCGCCGGTGGTAATCCGCACGATTTATCAGGTCCTGATGCAGGCAGGCATGCGCGAGGGGAATCTCCTTGAGCCGTCCTGCGGCATCGGCAATTTCTTTGGCATGCTGCCCGAGGAAATGAAAGGCTGCAAAACCTACGGTGTGGAAATCGATCCGGTTTCGGCAAGGCTGGCAAAGCAGCTTTATCAGAAAACACAGATTGCAAACGAGGGCTATGAGAATACAAGCCTTCCGGACAGCTTCTTTGACGCCGCAGTCGGTAATGTTCCCTTTGGGGACTTTTGCCTTGCCGATCAGCGATACGATCAGGAGCATTTTTTGATTCATGATTACTTCTTTGCCAAGACGCTTGATAAAGTGCGCCCGGGCGGAATCATCGCCTTTGTTACGAGCAAAGGAACATTAGATAAAGAAAATCCGTCCGTCAGAAAGTACATCGCGCAGCGGGCAGAGCTTATAGGGGCTATCAGGCTTCCGTATACGGCTTTTCAGAAAACCGCAGGCACGAAAGTAACGACAGATATTTTATTTCTGAAAAAGCGGGAACGCATGACCGATATCCTGCCAAGCTGGGTTTATCTTGGAAAGAGGGAAGATGGAATTTCCATCAACGAATATTTTATCGAGCACCCTGAAATGGTACTTGGGAAAATTGAAATGCGAAGCGGACGGTTTCGTCCGATTAGTGTCTGCGCACCGAATGAGAATCTGCCGCTTTCCCTGCAGCTGAAAGAGGCAGCCGAAAGAATTCAGACAGAGCTTTCCCTTCCGGAGCTTGAAAGCATAGAAAGCACGGAAGAAACGGAATTGATTCCTGCAGACCCAAGCGTCAGAAACTTTTCCTACTGCGTGGAAGATGGAAAAATCTATTACCGGGAAAATTCCCTGATGCGGGAGATCCGGATTTCTGCGGCAGCCGAAAAGCGCGTGCGTGGCATGATCGAGATCCGAGATACCCTGCGAAGGCTGATTCGCGCGCAGCAGGAAGAGCGTGCAGACGAAGAAATCCAAACGCTGCAAAAAGAATTAAATCAGAAGTACGATGCTTTTACCGCAAAGTACGGTCTTCTCTCTGCGCGGGGGAACCGCATGGTATTTTCCGATGACAGCTCCTATGTGCTGCTTTCGGCACTTGAGATTCTAAACGAGGACGGCAGCCTGCGAAAAAAAGCAGACATTTTTACAAAGCGTACCATCCGAAGCCCGAAAGTGATTACGCATACCGATACGGCAGTCGAGGCACTTGGCGTATCCCTTGGGGAGTGCGGGCGTATCGACATGGGCTTCATGGAACGCCTCTGCGCAAAAACGGAAGAAGAACTGCAGGAAGAACTACGCGGCATCATTTTCTTAAATCCTGCATGGTCGGCAGAAAACAGTGAGGAAAAGTATCTGACGGCGGACGAATATCTATCCGGCAATGTGCGGGAAAAGCTGAAGTTTGCAGTGCTTCGCGCGCAGCTTGAGCCGGAGGTCTTTTCCGAGCATATTACCGCCCTTAAAAAGGTACAGCCCAAAGACCTTACGGCAAGTGAGATTTCCGTAAAGCTGGGCAGCACATGGATTCCGGAAAACGATATTACGGACTTTCTGCACGAGCTTCTTGGAACGCCGCGTTATCTGAAAGACCGTATTCGTGTGCGCTACTCCAAGTATACCGGGCAGTGGCGCGTGGAAAACAAGAGTTTTGATACCGGAAACCTGAAAGTCTATCGCACTTACGGAACGCAGCGTGTGAACGCGTATAAGATTATGGAGCAGACGCTGAACTTAAGAGATGCCCGGGTATTTGATTATTTTGAAAATGAAAAAGGGACAAAGCAGGCGGTCATCAATGCAAAAGAAACCGCCATCGCACAGGAAAAACAAATGCAGATCAAGCAGGCCTTTACGGACTGGATTTGGAAAGACCCTGAAAGAAGGCGTAGACTGTGCAAGCTGTATAACGAAAGATTTAATGCGATTCGGCCGCGCGAGTATGACGGAAGCCACCTTCGCTTTCACGGCATGAATCCGGAAATTCGCCTGATGCCGCACCAAAAGAATGCGGTCGCAAGGGTACTGTATGGAGGAAACACCCTGCTTGCACATTGCGTGGGGGCAGGAAAAACTTTTGAGATGACAGCAGCAGCAATGGAAAGCAAAAGGCTTGGACTTTGTCAAAAGCCGATGTTTGTAGTACCGAATCACCTCATTGAGCAGTGGGCAAGCGAAATTTTGCAGCTGTATCCGGCAGCGAATCTGCTGGTTGCAACCCGCAAGGATTTTGAAAAAAAGAACCGCAAACGCTTTTGCAGCCGTATTGCAACCGGGGAGTATGATGCTGTGATTCTCGGACACTCTCAATTTGAAAAAATTCCGATTTCAAAAGAGCGGCAGGAGGCACTGCTAACACAGGAAATTGAAGCCGTCTCCTGCGGCATACAAGAACTGAAAAGACAGGGTGGGGAGCGGATTTCGGTAAAAGCACTTGAGAAAATGAAAAAAGGACTGGAAACCAAGCTGAAAAAACTAAGCGACCAAAGCCGAAAAGATGATGTCGTGACCTTTGAGGAGCTTGGCATTGACCGCCTGTTTATCGACGAAGCGCATTACTACAAAAACCTCTTTTTATATACCAAGATGCGAAATGTTGCAGGGATTGCACAGACCGAAGCACTCAAATCAACCGATCTCTACTTAAAATGCCGCTACCTTGATGAGCTTACAAAAGGACGCGGCGTTGTTTTTGCGACAGGAACGCCGGTTTCAAACTCCATGACCGAGCTTTACACCATGCAGCGGTATTTAGAATATGACCGCTTAAAAGAAATGGGGCTGGAGGCTTTTGACGCATGGGCCTCGACCTTTGGCGAAACGGTGACTGCGATTGAGCTTGCACCCGAAGGCACCGGATACCGCGCCAAAACGCGCTTTGCGAAGTTCTATAACCTGCCGGAACTGATGACGATTTTTAAGGAGATTGCAGATATTCAGACTGCAGATATGCTGAATCTTCCGGTACCGCAGGCGGAGTTTATCAATGTTTCGGTAAGACCATCAGAATTTCAGACGGAAATGGTAGAGGGGCTTTCTACGCGAGCCGACAAGATCCGAAGCAAAGCGGTTCCCGTAGAGGTAGATAATATGCTCAAAGTGACCAACGACGGCAGAAAACTGGCGCTGGAGCAGCGGCTTCTAAATCCCATGCTGCCGGACTTTGCAGGAAGCAAGGTCAATGCCTGCGTAGAAAATGTCCATGCCATCTGGGAAGCAGGAAAAGAAAAGAAACTGACGCAGCTGATTTTTTGCGACCTTTCCACGCCGCGAAAGGATGGCTATGATGTTTACCATGACATCAAAGAAAAACTGATGAAAAAAGGTGTACCGGAGACAGAAATCCGATTTATCCACGAAGCCGATACCGAAGCGAAAAAGGCGGAGCTTTTTTCCCGCGTGCGGGAAGGAGCGGTACGTGTTTTGATTGGTTCCACCCAGAAAATGGGCGCAGGCACCAATGTGCAGCAGCGGCTGATTGCCCTGCATGACCTTGACTGTCCATGGCGTCCGTCTGACCTTGAGCAGAGAAGCGGAAGAATCATCCGGCAGGGAAACACAAACGAAATTGTAAAAATCTTTCGTTATGTCACAGAAGGCACCTTCGACGCCTATCTTTATCAGCTTGTAGAATCCAAACAGCGGTTTATCAGCCAGATCTATACCTCAAAGGCACCAGTGCGTTCTGCAGAAGATGTGGATGAGGCAGCGCTGTCGTATGCCGAGATTAAAATGCTTGCGTCGGGTAACCCGTATATCAAAGAAAAAATGGATCTTGATATTCAGGTCAGTCGCCTGAAAGTTCTCAAACAAAATTTTCTTAGCAGCCGCTATGAAATGGAAGATGAACTTCTGCGTGTCTATCCGCAGAAAGAGCGAAAGCTGAAGGAACAGATTTTCGGTTATCAGAAGGATATGGAACTGCTTGCAAGCCTGCCGCCGTCCGAAGAAACATTTACGGAAATGACGCTGGAAGGAAGAATCTACACAGAAAAGAAACAGGCAGGGGCAGCACTGCTTATTGCCTGCCAGAGAATGAAATCGGCAAACCCTGCAGAGATTGGAAGCTATAAAGGGTTTGCCATGTTTTTATCCTTTGATACCTTTGAGCGCCAGTATCGTTTGGAGCTGCGCGCGGAAATGAACTATGCGGTGATTCTTGGCGATGACGGACTTGGAAACCTTACGCGTATCGAACATGCGATCAATAAAATTCCGGAAAAATTGGAAAAAGCAAAGCAAGCCCTGCAGGAAGTTCAGACACAGATGGAAAATGCAAAAGAGGAGCTGAAAAAGACATTCCCAAGAGAAGAAGAGCTGGAGGAAAAGAGCAGGCGGCTGCAGGAGCTTGACAGCCTATTAAATCTTGACCAGCCGGAGATTCCGCAGATTACAGAGGAGTGCGTTGAAGTCGAAGAAGAAGTAAGAACAAAAGAAATGACAAAAGATACCAGATGAAAAGGAGATAATTATGAATCTAATCATTGAAAAAACGGTAAAACCGAAGCCAGAAACGGCAGAAAAGCGCATAGCAGCCTATGACAGACTGCTGAATCAAAGAGAAAACGAAGAAAAGGAGAAAGCAGACTATGATTACCTTATCACAATTTGAGGAGATGCTGAAAAAAGAGTGGATTTCCTATTTTCCGGAGCATTATCGGGACAGCAGGGTCGTAATTGAGGACGTGAGTAAAGCGAACAGACCTGCGGAAAGGAAGGTCGGAATTCGGCGGGGGACGGGTCCGGTCTTACTGCTTCCGATTGCGCCTTGTTATGAGGCAGTCACGAAGGGAGCCTTTGCCGGAAACATTCTCAAAAATATGGCAGAGGAGTATCAGCAGCGTGAAACCGAGGGAAAACACATATCCGATAAAATGCAGACGGTAGATATTTGTAATTATGAAACTGTAAAAGATAAGGTAATCTTTACCTTAGTGAATCGAAAAGAGAATGCCGATTATTTACAGGATGCGACCTATCTGCCGTTTGAGGATTTGGCAAAGGTCTTTTATATACGCGTGGATGAAAATGTGCGTATCAAGGTCACAAACCCAATGTACAGCCAATGGGGTGTGAACTTAGAGGCACTTGAGAAAACAGCAAGAGAGAATATGCAGGAGAAACTGCCGCCGCTTTTATTCAATCTCGAAGCTTGTCCCTTTCCGCTTACAAATGCGAGAAACTGCTTATCGGAAGCAGGAAGTCTTACCGGCAGGCTGTATAACCTGACAAACGCCGAGTTCTATCTTGGCGCGGCGGTCATGTTTTATCCCGGTGTCATGGAACAAATCGCGCAGCGGATGAAAGAGCCTTTTTATATCCTTACTTCGTCGGTAGATGATTTGATGCTTGTACCAAAGCGAGAGGAAATTACTCTTTCCGATGTCAGAGACCTTGTGAGAATTGCAAATCGGGAAGCCGTTTCGCCGGAAGATTTCTTATCGGATAATGTCTACTGCTATGACAGCAAGACAAGAGAAATCCGGATGATGCATGAGGACTTTGCAGTCGAAAAGCCAAAGAGGAGGGAGCGCGAGTATGAACGGTAAAACAGCGGAAAAACTTCTAAGGAAAATGGACAGAGAATATCAAGAATTTCGGGGAAAACTTGAAAAGCTGCCTGCGAATCTGGCACTTGAGCACGCGTTTGAAGATGTAACCAAACGGGATATCCTGTATGCCGCTGAGGAAGGCACTCTTGATGATAAACAGGCAAAGGCACTTTTAAAACTGCCGAAACCTCTGGAAACTTGTTATCAGCACTGGTTAAAGGAAGAAACCGATTATATGGAGGTGCTATTAAATTCGCTTCAGAAAACGGCAGACCGTGAAATCAAACATCAGAAACAGGAAAGGGCGGAAAGGAAAAATGGCGAAGCTTGCAGATGAAATGATTCAAAAGGCAAGGCAGCTTGATCTACTAACCTATCTGCAGCTGCAGCAGCCTTGGGAACTTGTCCCAATCGGGCCGAATCGCTATCGCATGCGGACGCATGACAGCTTAAAAATCGACCACGGTAAGTGGTACTGGTGGTCGCGCAGCATCGGCGGCAGAAGTGCGATTGACTATCTGGTCGCAGTGGAAGGCTGGGAGTTTCGCAAAGCGGCACTGCATATCTTGGAGATAGAGCGGATTCCGCTTGCAGAGACCACGCCGAAACCATCACAAAGCACGAAAACGAAGATTCCGTTTTGTCTGCCAAAAAAAGCAAAGGAGAGTACGCGTGCCATAGCCTATCTAATGCAGCGCGGTATTGACAGGGACATTATAGACTATTTTGTTTCCAAAGGACTGATTTATGAATCTTATCCACATCATAACGCAGTCTTTGTTGGATTAAGTGAAAACGGAGAGCCTGCTTATGCGGCTCTCCGGAGTACCGGAACAAAACGCTTTGCAGGAGAGGCAGCAGGCAGCAGGAAAGCCTACACCTTTTCTTTTTCGGAAGGCAAGTCTACTACCATTCATGTCTTTGAAAGCGCAATCGACTTGCTATCCTATGCAACCTTGCAAAAGCTGCGAGGCGCGGACTGGAAAGCGGAACATTATGTATCCCTTGGCGGATGTGCTTTTTCGAGAGGCACTCTTCCGCCATCTCTTAAGCGAATGCTGTGCGAAAAAACAAATATCCAAGTAATCAAGCTGCACCTTGATAATGACAGTGCGGGGAGAAGCTTTACACAGGCGATAACCAAATTATTTCAAAACGACTATCAAGTCATCAATGCACCGCCGTCCTGCGGGAAAGATGTCAACGATTATCTGATGATGAAGCTGAAACAAATGGAGGAAAGGAGCCAAAATGGAACAGGAAGAAATTTTATACATGAACCGCAAAGAGCTTGAAGCCTATCTCAAGAGCGGGCTGCAGGAAAATGTGATGCTAATTATTGAGGACGGAAGTATTGAGAACGGTAAGGAGGATAGCAATGGACGAAACGAAACTGAATGTGGTACGTATCAAGCTGATTGATGATACACCGCTCTTTGGGAATGAACTGATTCAATCTGCGGATGATGCCATTTTTCTCATGCAAAAGGAGCTGCGAAACTGTGACAGAGAAACCTTTTGCGCTTTGCATCTAAACGCAAAGGGAAAGCCGTTGAGCATGAGTGTGGTAAGTATCGGAGAGCTTAATTCCACTTTAGTGCATCCACGCGAAGTTTTCAAAGCCAGTATCTTATCGAACGCTTCCGCTGTCATTTTTATGCACAATCATCCAAGCGGAGAGTTGACCCCGTCGGAAGAGGATAAGAAGGCGACGAAACGACTGGAGATGGCAGGACAGATTTTAGGGATTCCTGTGGTGGATCACATTATTGTCGGAGAGAACAAGGAGAATTACTACAGCTTTCATGCTAATGACATTTTGAATCCGGACGAAGAAAAACAAAAACGAAAACAGAAAAAAACGAAGCATAAAGAGCAGGAGGTACGATAAAATGGTAGAAAAAATAGAGGCACTGCTGATTTGTCCGATGAAGAAGCCAGAAAGGATTTTTATTACGGATTCTCTGGAAGATTTGCAGAAAGCAGTCGGAGGCTATATTGAGCAGTTTTCAAACTTCGATGACGATGCGGTGATTGTTTGTAACGAGGAAGGAAAGCTGAAAGGACTCCCATTAAACCGCGCAATCTATGGAAAAGACGGAAAGCGGATTGATATTATTGCAGGCGACTTTCTAATCTGTCGTGCGCCCTTTGACAGCGATACTTACCAAAGCCTAACACCAGAGCAGCTTAAAAAGTATGAATTACGGTTTCGTTATCCGGAGATGTTTTATAGGACCTTTGACGGCATCCGCGTGATGCGGCAGAAGGAACGAACGCAAGATGTGCCGGAACGCTAAAGCAGCAGGGGATACTTTCTGTCTTGACAGACGGTACTGCATATGATAAGTTGAAACAAAGAGGAAACTTTGTAGGGAAAGATTTTGATGAGGGATTGTATGTTTTGCTTTGATTTTTTTAATACAGACACTTTATGGGATGTATTTTGCCGCTTTTATAATATTGATAGAGAATTTGCAAAACCATTGATTACAGCGGCAGTGCAACAAAAGAATCCTGTTCTTTTCTTCCTAAGACAGACAAAATTGACGCTTGACCGCATATCCGTTGAAGATGTTTTCTTACATTGCAGGCATATTACTACAACTCATGATTCTTTAGAAAGTCTTTCACGATATGGACTCCTAACACTTAATGATGCACTTAGTAAGGGTACTGATTTAAGGAATTTTTTGACTGAAAATAAAGTGGAAGTTGATGTTGAGCATATGATTTTCACATTCAATGGACAATCAATTTACCTGCATGACTATTCATCAGATTGTCTTGAATGCTACTATGGTGAGTGTAAATATCAAAAATACCAATGGAATGGAAATGTTGACATTGAGTATAAAAATGATATGTGTAATTTTAGAGAAATGACACGGTCTTTATCATTAAAACTATATCATTGCAAAGGCGAAATAGAGGTACACTTAGCAGGAGATACGCATGCTATGCATAATTACTCCTGTGTAAAGCGTTGGCCTGAAATTTTGGAAACTATAAATAAGTTGATTAACGATATTTATAAAGAAAATCTCGCGCTAACATCCAAGTGGGAAAAACAACATAATAAGAAATACTATTGTCTCTCGTTCGACGTAAATATAAAGGATTTCGAATATATCACAGCAGGCAAAAAATATGAGAAACAGTACTATTATTCCTATTTGGATTTTTGTCAAAATCAATATAATGATCTTCCGGAGGGCGACAAAAACTTTTATGGGAATGTTTATTTGCTATCAAACTCAATTTCTACTTTAGCAGGCAATAGGATAACGGATTATGGTGCAATTCTGCCGTCGGTGCAAATACCATATGAATCTCTTTCGATAGAACAATTTAACCTATAATGAATGAATCTAAAAATTTGCTCCTGCGTAGCCTGCAGGAGCTTTTCTTTTCGGAAGGCAAAAGGCAGGGAAAGTCTGCCGCAATGATTTAGCAAGCAGTGCATTTTTACTCCTGCGGAGAAAAAACGCGCATTTAGGGGGAACCCCTAAGACCCCTGTTTTGCAAAAACTTATTTGACACAATAGACATATAAAGATATAATATAATAAAAATATGACTATTGATTGGAGGGGCGATAAATGATTATTAAAGCATCCGCGACACTAAGGCAAAACTATAATGATATTGTATCACTTTGCAAAGAAACGAAAGAACCTGTTTTTTTAACAAAGAATGGCGAAGGTGATGCGGTCATTATGGATATGGAAACATTTAATCGCAGAGAAAAAATTTTGGAGCTTCGAGAGAACTTGTTGAAAATCGAGGAAAACAGAATGCGTGGACAGAAAGGATATTCTCCGGAAGAAGTCTATGATATTCTGGGGAAAGTCATAGAGGAGGCGGCAGGTGAGCAGAAGGAAATATAATGTTATTGTTGCGCCGGAAGCGTTGGCAATGCTATCTGAACATGTAGGATTCCTTGCAAATGTCAGCGTGAAAGCTGCGAAACAATTTCAAACGGACTGTTTCAAAAAAATAAAATCATTAGAGGAAATGCCATACCGCTGTCCGAGCTTCGACAAAGTCAATTTACCATATCAAAAGTATCGATACTTATTGTTTTCAAACTACGCGTTGGTATTTGTAATTGATGAAGAAAATGGGAATATCTATGTAGACTATATTCTTGACACGCGGAAAGACTATGGCTGGCTTTTCCATGAAAACTAAGGGGTTCCTATGTATCATCAAAATCCACACGAGCTTTTAAGGAAAATAAAGAAATCATACGAGGACAACACAGAGACTTCGATTGATTTAGAAATGCTGCTTGATGCGGCACTATCTGTTGCACCAATGCTCAAACGGATTCCTGCGGAAACTTGCTTTTACAGAGCAAGAACATATTGGGAAGACGATGTATATAGAAAATATGCGGATGGTGTGCCAAAGAATCAACGATTTCAGGGGTTTGACGCAGATGGATCTTTTGTGAATTTACACCCTTCCAAAGGACGGTGCAATCAAGAAGATGAACCGATTCTGTATCTTTCAGAGAGTATACAGGCCTGTGCTTTGGAAATCGGAAGTAAAAGAGAAACCGCAGTCAGTATCGCAATCATAAAAGCAAAAGAAGAACTAACATTGCTTGATTTACACAAAGGCAGCAATATTGCATCTGGAAATGATATGCAGAAAGTGAAGTGGATATCAGACCTTAAGAAAGCACTTTCAGCAGAAATGAATTTTCCAAATAGAAAATACAGCTTGACACAAAAAATCAGTGAATATGCAAGAAAGAAAGCTTTCGACGGAATCATGTATCACTCAACCTTTCATGTTGACAACTTAGAAAAGACAGATCGAGGAAGCATTAACTACGCAATCTTTAACTATGAAAAATGCGAGCCGATATCTTCTAAGCTGTATTTGGTCAAGAATGTGGACATTCAACTGGAATCTTTTAAGGAGTATGAAGCATAACGAACTTTAGCAGCCTTGCCAACAGCGGGCTGTTTTCTTTTGCAAAAAATAAGGAGGTGAACCTATGGGACGAACAATCAAGAAGCAGTTTTGGCTAAACAGCAAAGAGGCCGAGGCACTGCGGAGGAATGCGGAGAAAACCTGCCTAACGGAAACGGCACTGGTGCGGCTGCTGATCACAGGCTTTGAGCCGCGGGAAAAACCGGATTCAGCATTTTATCAGGACATGAATCAGCTTTCCGCGATTGGAAACAATCTGAATCAGATTGCAGCTCGGCTGAACAGCAGCGGAACGGTTGACAGCACGCAGTTAAAAGAGGAAATCGAAAAGCTGAAGGCGTTTCGCCTTGCGCTTTTGAAAAAGTATGTTGAACCGGATGAAGCACAATGGCTGTAACGAAAATCTGGCCCGTTAAAGGCAGAATCGAGCAGCCGATCGCGTACGCTATAAACCCGAAGAAAACAGATAAAACCCTTTGGGCAGGCGATGCCAGCATCGAAGATGTCATCGGTTATGCGTCAAACAACGAAAAAACCGAAAAGCAGTATTATGTCAGCGGAATCAACTGCGAGCCGGAAAGCGCGGCAGAAGAATTTCGCATGGTCAAAAAACAGTTTCAAAAGCAGGGCGGAATCATCTGCTATCATGGCTACCAGTCCTTTGCGGAGGGCGAGGTCACGCCGAAGGAAGCACACGCAATCGGTGTGGAGCTTGCAAAGAAGTTTTGGGGAAAAGAGTATCAGGTGATTGTGACAACGCACTTAAACACGAAGTGTCTGCATAATCATTTTGTAATCAACTCGGTTTCTTTTGTGCATGGAAAAAGATGCCGCCAGACAAAGTGGCGGGAGCTGAAAACGGTTTCTGATGAAATCTGCAGGCAGCACCAAAAGTCTGTGATTGAAACGAGCATTGGAAAAGGGATGCCATACACGATTGCAAAAGCAGAGGAAAACGGAAAACCAAGCAGGCTTAATCTTGCAAGAGCAGCACTCGACGAGGCGCTTTCACAGTGCGGCAATCTGAAAGAGCTGCAAAGGCAGTTGAAAGCGCAGGGCTACGAACTTGATATAAATCCAAGCCATAAATACTGGACAATTCGGCAGGCAAATTGGAATCGCCCGATTCGGCTTATCCGTATGGGAAAAACATATGAGAAAGAGGCTATCCTGCAAAAGCTGATTGAAAATCAGTCAAAGCTGCGTCTTGGCATGAAGAACTTGCAGGTAGAAAGAAGATCCTGCCGTCAAAAGGTGAAAACGCCGAAGCGTAAAGTCAGCGGACTAAGAGGGCGATACCTGCATTACTGTCACCGTCTGGGTGCATTTCAAAAAAGGCAAAGCCCCGGACGCGTACACTACTTGTATCGTGACGACCTCTTAAAACTAAATAACATCACAGCCGAAGCAAGGCTCCTTTGTACGAACCGAATCGAATCTGCAGAGGAGCTTTTTGCATATGAAAAGAAACTGGAAAGTGAGGTGAAGGACTTATGCGTAGAGAGAAAGAAGCTATATAACGAAAAGCGAAGAGCGGGACTTACTGCAGAGGAAAAAGAGCGCATTGCAAGGGAGGGGGAAGACCTGACCGCAGCCATACGGACCTGCAGGCGAAAACTACACCTTTGCGAAAATATTCAGATGCGTTCAGAACACCTAAAAGAAGCGATGAAGCAGGAACAGGAGATGAGAGAGAACATGAAAAACAAAAAACGAGAAACGGAAAGGGGGCAGGGCAGATGAACTACAGCGGCGACGCAGCCGAGCAGGTGGTAAGATTTTCACTGGAAGGCATGGAAGTTGCGATGAAAATCACAGGGACAGCGGCCAAGGAAATGGCAATCCTGCTTGCGGCAGCCTTAAAGGCAGAGCAGAAAACAGCGGGAAAAGCACGACTTTCCTCTATGCTGAAATCAGGCAAGGAACTGACCGTCTTTTCCCTGCCTCAAAAAGACCTCAAAAAATTTTTCCAGGAGGCGAAGAAGTACGGCGTGTTGTACTGCACGATTCGGGAGCGGGGAAGTAAGGACGAAAATGCAGCGGTTGACATTATCACGCGCGCAGAAGACGCACCGAAAATCAATCGTGTGGTCGAGCGTTTCAAACTGGCAGCCGTCGATACCGCGGAAATCGTGCAGAATATCGAAAAGGCAAAAGCAGAGCGAGGCAAGACTGACAGCATGGCCCAAAGCGAAAGCAAAGAGAGTATCGAAGAATACATGGGAAAACTCGATAAGCTATTTGACGATATTGCAAGTCAGTCGGTCCCCACACCTTCCCAAAGCAGCGGATTTCCGTCAAAGAGCGGCTTAAAAGAGCAGGAAACAGCAGCCAGACCTATTTCTGAGAAGAAGCCATCGGTAAGGGAAAAGCTGCAGCGGGAGCAGGCAAGGCAAAGGAAGCAAAAGGAAAGCGGCAGGAACAGTGTCTATGAGAGAAAGACCGCAGAAAAAGCGGCAGGAAAGGAGCGTTAAGCATGAATATGGAAACGATGTATGATTTCTTAGAAAAGAACCAAAGCACAGGAAGAAACGGAGGCACGCAGCGGCAGGCGGGCGTATATGACCCGGACGAATACCGCGAGCGCAAGCAGGCAGAGCGGCAAGAGCTGTTTGACATGCTAAAGGAAGCGACAAAAGAAGCGGTATCAAGTGATGAAGCTTTTAATCAGTATATCCGCTTGCAGGCGCGATTAAACTATACGGTGTCAAATAGTCTGTTAGTCTTCCTGCAGAAACCGGACGCGGCGGAGCTAAGGGAGTTTGATGATTGGAAAGCCAGAGGCGCGCATATCCGCAAAAACTCGAAGGCAATCAAAATCTTAGAGCCGCATATCGCAAGAACCCGCGAAGGTGAAGCATTTACCGCTTTTCAGCCCAAACGGATCTTAGACATTTCGCAGACGACTGCGCTTCCGGAAAATCGCAGAAGAGAAGAAGTCAGCGACAAAGTCAAATTCTTTGCAATCATGGGAATCTCAAAAGCAAAGGTCGAGGCGGTCGAAACGCATACCTTTGGCGATGACGTCTTTTACGATGGTAAACAAAACACGATTTACCTGCGAAAAGGCTTAGAGCGGGAAGCCTTCTTAAAAGGATTGATTCGCGAAGAAGTCAAAGCTGCAGTCTTTGAACAAAACAAGGAGGAGCTGCCGGAAATCCAAAACTTTCAAGCTGCGTGCGGGGCTTATCTTATTCGGCGCGAATACGGACTTTCGGATAAGGATGCGCGCATTTCCGTTCCGGAAAGCCTGAAAAATATGGAGCCGAAAGAAATCCGTAGGTGCCTGGAGTATCCGGTCAGCATTCACAGCAAATTGAAGGAAATGCAGAAGCAGATTGCGACCAAAGTAAACGAAAAACAGAGTCGAACCCAAGACGCGAGGTAGTGCCATGAAAGAAAAACGATACCATTTAGCCATGGACGAAAGAGAGCGAAGCATCATGATTCATGCACTCAACGATTATCGAAACGATTTGATTGACGAAAACCGCGCGCCGGATGCGGTGGAGGATTTGATTCTAAAAGCCGCGAATGCGCCGGACAAAAAGGTTCGCGTGGTGGAAAGGAACTGCGATGAAGCACGGTGAAACGAAAACGATGCTGATGCTATGCCTCGCCTTTTCCTTTCCGGTCATGTATCTTGCGCTTGCCGCAGCGCCCTACCTTGGAGAGGGACTTGGCAGCATGCTTCAGGGTATGATACTTGCGCTTGAAAAACCGAACATCGTATTTTGTAAGGACAGCCTAAAAACTGTCCTTCTTTTTTTACTGGTGTACGCAGGGAGTATCGGCGTTTATCTTAGTATGCAGAAGAACTATCGCAGGGGCGCGGAGCATGGCTCCGCGAAGTGGGGGAATCCGCAGACTGTAAACAGGAAATATATGCAGAAACCGCCAATGAAGAACAGGCTGCTCACGCAGCAAGTCCGCATAGGCCTTGACGGCAGAAAACACAGACGAAATCTCAATGTGATCGTCATCGGCGGCAGCGGTGCGGGAAAGACGCGGTTTTACTGCAAACCTAACATTATGCAATGCAATACCTCCTTCGTCGTGACAGACCCAAAAGGCGAAAACCTGCGGGATACGGGCCGGCTGTTACTGGAAAAGGGCTATGAGGTGCGCGTGCTGGATTTTATCAATATGGAAAAGAGCCACTGCTATAACCCGTTCGTGTACATCAAGGACGATAACGATGTGCAGAAGTTAGTGACAAACCTGTTTAAGGCAACCACACCCAAGAACGCGCAGCCGCAAGACCCGTTTTGGGATACCGCAGCTTCGATGCTGCTTCTTGCGCTGATTTTCTATCTGAAATATGAAGCACCGGAGGAGGAACAGAATTTTGCGATGGTCATGGAAATGCTGCGCTATGGCTCGGTGAGCGAAGAAGAGGAGGAATACATCAGCCCGCTGGATAGCCTGTTCTATGATTTAGAACTGCGGGTGCCGGAGCACATCGCGGTCAAGTATTACAAGAATTATCGCAGCGGCGCGGGCAAAACGCTAAAATCCATTCAGCTCACGCTCGCAGCCCGGCTTGAAAAATTCAACCTTGAAAGTCTTGCGAATTTAACCAGAACGGACGAACTTGAGCTATCAATGCTTGGTGAGAAGAAAACCGCGATTTTTGCGCTGATACCTGACAACGACACCAGTTTTAATTTTCTGGTGTCGATTCTTTATACCCAGCTGTTTCAGCAGCTTTTTTATTTGGCAGACCACAAATACGGCGGAAGTCTGCCGGTTCCCGTACATTTTTTGATGGACGAATTTGCGAATGTCAGCCTGCCGGATGACTTCGAAAAGGCACTGTCTGTTATGCGTTCGCGCGGCGTTTCGGTCAGTATCATTTTGCAGAACTTAGCACAGCTTAAAAAGCTGTTTGAAAAAGAGTGGGAAAGCATTACCGGAAACTGCGACAGCTTCCTTTACCTTGGCGGTAATGAGCAGTCCACGCATGAGTACGTCTCAAAGCTCCTTGGCAAGGAGACCATCGACCTGAATACCTACGGAAAATCTGCAGGCAGAAACGGAAACTATTCGACCAACTATCAAATCAGCGGGCGGGAGCTGTTAACCCCGGACGAGGTGCGAAAGCTGGACAATCGGTATGCGCTTTTATTTATCCGCGGCGAGAATCCGATTATGGACTTCAAATACGACATTTTGAAGCACCCGAATGTGAAGAAAACGACCGACGGCGGCGAGAAACCGTTTATCCATGGAAAAGCAAGCGAATCGATTGCCTCTGTGCTGCTGCGCTATACCGGAAACAGCGCGGAAGTGAACGAAGAGCGCACGCTTTCAGAAACGGATTATGAAGTACTCACCGAAGAAGAACTGGAGGAAAGTTATGGATTGGAGGAATCTGAAAATGAATAAGAAAGAGAATGAACAACGAAACCCTCAAGGAACAGGAAAAGGAAGGCTGCGGGGCGTAATCCGCGTCTTCTTTGCCGCAAGCTTTGTCCTGCTTCCGCAGACAGCATTTGCAACGGGAAAGGCGGGCGGAGATCCGCTCGCCGTCGTCAATAACCTGTCGGATTTTATCTTTGCGCTGATTCGCGCGATAGGGATCATTTTATTAGGTTTAGGGATTATGCAGGTCGGCTTATCCTTAAAGTCCCACGACCCGTCGCAACGCGCCAATGGCTTTCTGACCCTCGCGGGCGGCATTGTCATTACCTTTACGAAAGAGATTTTGAATCTGATTATCGGGTAAAACGATTTTATTTTATATGAATTTGCAAAAAAACTGCAAAAATATAAAAAATATGATTGAATTTGGGTGATGAATTGGATATAATAAAGCCAACAAAGCAATGAATGAGAGGTAAAAAGCTATGTTGATTCAATTTGGAGTGTCCAACTATAAGTCCATTAGAGAAGAAGTAATCTTAAGTGCTTTGGCAGGAAGTGATAAGGCACACGAGGATGAATTACTCAGCTTCCGGAAAGAAAAAATTTTGCCAAGCCTTGCAATTTATGGTGCAAACGCCGCAGGGAAAAGCAATTTATTTAAGGCACTTGCAGCGGCTTTGATTATTATCCGCACTTCCAACGGCAGGCAAATTAACGAAACAATTCCGCTGATAGCACCGTTTTCTTTTGATGAAGAAAGCAAAACGAAGCCGACAAGATTCAGTTTTATTTTTACTACCAAGCAGAGTAAATATGAATACGGATTCTCTGCGGATTCCCAAAAGGTATATGAAGAATACCTTTATGAATACAAAACAGCAAAGCCATCAAAAATTTTTGAGCGGAGTGAAACCGGCAAGTACTCCTTTGTTGCATCGCTGGAAAAAGAGTTTCGTGCTTATGCCGAGAAAAATACAGATAACAAGCTTTTTCTTTCCACCGCGACAGCATGGAATTGTGAAAAAACAAAAGACGCATATATGTGGTTTGCAGAAAGCATTGACACCTTCGGCGGAGACCGATTGGAGGGAATGGTCATGCCTGAACTTGAAAAGGATACAGATGGAAAATTGCAATCCTTTGTCACGAAAATGCTGCAAGAAGCGGATATCAACATATCCGGATACCATTTCAAAACCAGTGATGTGAAAGTCAGTGAACTGCCATCTACTGCATTGCCAGCGGGAGTGGAAATTAAGATTCCTTTTGAGAAGATAAAACAGTATGAAATGTTAACTAAGCATTTAATTCAAGGGGAACAGGGACGAAGTGAATATCAACTGCCATTTGATGACGAGTCTGAAGGCACCAAAAGACTGTTTTTCTATGCACCATTTATCAAAAGAGCAATGGAAAAAGGAAACACGATTGTCATAGATGAGATTGATAATAGCTTACATCCGTTACTGGCACTCATGCTCATTAACTTGTTCCACGATAAAATAATAAATAAAAATGGAGCACAGCTTATTTTTAATACGCATGATGTGAGCCTCCTGGACTTAGATTATTTTCGTCGTGATCAGATTTACTTTGTAGAGAAAAACAATTTAACCGGAGTTACCGACTTATACTCCCTTGACGAATTTTCACCAAGAAAAACAGAGAATATTCGTAAAGGTTATCTGCAAGGAAGATATGGCGCGATCCCTGTGGTTGGATATGGAGGATTGGAATGGTAGCAAGAACGAAGCAAAAACAGCGGGGTCAAGCAAAGAGAGCACGAAAACGCATGATTCTGATTGGATGCGAAGGCAAGAATCAAACAGAGCAAAACTATTTTAAGGAATTTAACCAAACACAAAAAAACTATACCATTCAGCCTGCAAGTGGGAACAGTACAGATCCGAAAGGAATTGTAGAAGATACCATCAATAGTATACAAAAATCGAAAATGGAGCCTAAAGAAGGAGATTTGGCATTTTGCCTTTTCGATTCAGATACTGATACACAAAAGCAGGAACAAATCGACCAAGCGGTGTCGCGTGCAAAACAAAAGGGCATTGAAGTACTGTTATCGGTTCCTTGCTTTGAGGTATGGTTTCTGCAGCATTTTCAGTATAGTACCGGACAGCTGACGGGGAATCAGGAACAAATCGACCAAGCGGTGTCGCGTGCAAAACAAAAGGGCATTGAAGTAC
>OGDY01000624.1_pt1 | contig 45730 bp, 37 predicted proteins | sample 1570341 | NCBI WGS metagenome assembly OGDY01 (sample SAMEA2581972, study PRJEB24529) | metagenome | biome: Human gut stool | place: China | collected 2011 | reverse complement strand
TTGCCACGCTGTTATCCTTGCTGAACTTTTCCAGCAGGTAGTTCAGCTCGTTCTCTTCCAGATTGGAGCTGTTCTTCTTGCCGGTGCTGCCCATGGCGTTCAGCTCATCCAGGACCTTCTTGGCGGAAAGGTTCAGGTCCTTTGCAAAATCACTCACTTTATATTTTACGATCATTCGGTCATATCCTCCTCATTTTTGATTGCTCCGCAGTCCGACAGGCGGTCAAAGCAGAGCTTTGCGAGGTTGCGGTCAGTCACCGCGTAAACAGCCACAGGCTTGCGGCTGATATCGGCCAGTTTATCCTGCGTAAGCGGCATGGTGATCACATCCACCAGATCGCCCACAGAATAGTCGAGGCGCTGCACGGTCTTGGCGCTGGCATCGCTTGCCACCATCACCAGCCATGCCTTGCTCTTGACGCAGGCATCTTCCACGGCATCAAAGCCCATGGTCAGCGCGCCTGCCTTGCGGCAGAGGCTCAGCGCCTGGAACAGCGCTTCTTCCGGGGCCATTTTGGGCTTTTCGGGGGTATTGTTATGCTTCGCCATTCGGCTGGGCCTCCTTTTCCACGTCGGCCAGCTGTGCGGCCAGCGCATCAAACCAGGTATAGCGCAGGCTGCGCGCCCAGTTCTCGCTGGGGTTTGGGGGAATCTGCACCCCGCTGGCAGCGGCATCGTACAAAAAGAACGGCACATGATGCGTGCGGCAGAACTCCGCCACAAAGCGGGCATCCGCATGGGCAGCTTTGCCCCGGATTCCGTGGTCCACATGGGCCGCCATGACGGTGATGCCAAGTTCCGCTTTGCAGCGCAGCAGAAAACAGAGCAGCGCCATCGAATCCGCCCCGCCGGAGCAGGCAACGATGACACGGTCCCCCAACCGAAACAAACCCTGCCGGCGGCAATAGGCCAGCAAGGTTTGTTCCATCGTGTTTACTGGGGTTTGCAATGAATTGTCTGCGTCAGTACTGTTCATGGATCTCGTCCAGATTGCTGAACCGGGTATGGGCGCCATCCCAGCCAAGGCGGACCACACTGGTTTCGCCATGGCGGTTTTTGGCCACGATACATTCGGCTTCGTTTTCGTTCGCCTGTTCGGTTTCGCCGTTCTGGGAATTGTAATAGGCAGCGCGGTACAGGAAGAGCACCACGTCCGCATCCTGTTCGATAGAGCCGGATTCACGCAGGTCGGACAGCTGCGGCTTCTTGTCCTGACGCATTTCGGGGCCACGGTTCAGCTGGCTCAACGCCACCACCGGCACTTCCAGCTCCTTGGCGAGCAGCTTCAGCGCACGGGAGAAGTCGGACACTTCCTGCTGGCGGCTTTCCACGGCCTTGCCGGAGGTCATGAGCTGCAGGTAGTCGATGACGACGAGTTTCAAATCGTTCGTCTGCTTCAGTCGGCGGCATTTCGCGCGGATTTCCATCAGGCTCATGTTCGGGCTGTCGTCGATGAACAGGGGCGCGTTCTGCAGCTTGCCTTGCAACTCGTTCAGGATGGCCCAACGTTCCGGCGTGATGTCGTCCGCGCGGCGCATGGCGGCGAGCGGAATGTTGGATTCAGCGGAGATGATACGTTGCGCCAACTCGTTTTTGCTCATTTCCAAGCTGAAGATGATGGTCGTCAATCCGTGATGCAGTGCCGCGGAACGGGCGAAATCCACACCGAGTGTGGACTTGCCCATGGCCGGTCGGCCTGCCACGACGATCATCTGGCCGGGCTGCAGGCCCTGCGTCACGTCGTCGATGTCGCGGAAGCCCGTCGGCACGCCTCGGGACACTTCGCCGCTTTGCAGACGGTCGAGCTGGTCAAGCGTATCGGCGATGACGGTGCCGATCGGCGCGTAGTCCTGCCGCACTTTGCCGGTGGACATCTCATATACTTCGGCCTGCGCCAGGTTGACGACGTCTTCGGCCTGCGAGCCTTCTGCGGTGTAGCCGAGCTGTGCGATTTTGGTGCCGGCCGCGATCACATTACGCAGGATGGCGCGCTGATGCACGATGTCGGCGTAATACGTGGCGTTTGCGGCGGTCGGAACCGATGCGACCAGGCTGTGCAGATAGTCGGAGCCACCCACTTTTTCCAGATTGCCTTCGGCGAGCAGCTCGTTGGCCACCAGCACGGCGTCGACCGGCTGGGAGGCCGAGAACAGTTTGATGACCGCTTCGTACACGGTTTGGTTGCGTGGCTGGTAGAAGTCGGACACGTCGATCATCTGCGATACTTCGCCGATGGCGTCCTTGCTCATCAGCATGCCGCCCAACACCGCCATTTCGGCGGCGTCGTCATGCGGCGGCACGCGGTCGAACAGGGCGTCGCGCACGGCTTGGCCAGATCGGCCGTTCATGCCGTTCGCACCGTTTCCAGCGTTCGAAAATCCGCGGTTCTGCGCCGAACCGTTGTTCCAAGAGTCGTTCTCCGCCATGTCCCTCCAACCGCAGCAGTCAATCGAATGTGTTCAATACCGAGGAAAACCATAATACGTGCGTGCCGTCACGACCGGTGTTGCATTGAGATTATGGATGAATCTCCGCATCCACCGAACGACACGCGCGAATGGCTTTGGTGTGGATAAGAAAGTCGAAAAAAGCCGAGTTATCCACATATTGGGGATAACCATGTGGAAAACGTTTCGACTTATCCACAGAGTGGGGATAACTGAGTGGACAACTTGGGGACATCCTAAAGCATGCACCCCGATTCCCTTATTTCGATTTGCCGAAGTGAACGGAAGGTGATATACACCCCGCTTTTCCGTAAACGACGAGAAATACGGGGGCATATCGGCTTGGCGCATGCGAGAAACCGGCGCTCACATGTGGTATCGGGTGGCGTTGTACATGGTGCGCACCAACGTTTCACGCCATTTGCTCCACCCGTACTGTTTGGAGATGGTCTCGCCGGACGTGGCCCCCAACGAGGAGCCGTCGGCGCGGGTCAGGTCGAACAGCATGTCGAGCAGCACGGGATTATGGTCGAGCCGGCCGGCCAGATCATCGCCGACGTTGGGATCATTGGGATTGCGGCCTGTGGCGAACTCCGACAATGTCAGATGCTCGCGTACCAGCAGCGTGACCCAGCGGACGATGTCGCGGTCGAATCCCATGCGTTCCACGACCACGGTCGCATGCCGAGCGCCTTCCGCCGCATGGTTGGCCACCCCCGGTCGTTTGCCGATGTCATGCAGGATGCCGGCGAGCAGCAGCGCCTCGTAATGCCGGTCGTCGTACCGCCCACCGCTGGGTGTTTCACGGCCGAGCCGCGTGACGACCTCCACCATGTGCCGGTCGATCGTATAGCGGTGCGCGGCGGACGCGCTTGGCCGGTTGCGCACGCCCAACCATTCGGGGATGAGCTTGCCGGGCACGTCGATGAAATCGATGTCTTCCCACACGTTGAGCAGCGCGGGGCCGGAAGCCAGCAGTCGTATGAACAGTTCACGCGATTCGTCCGTCCAGTTGCGGTCGCCGATAGGGCACTTTTTGAGATTCCGCAACGTTCCCGGGGCGATCGGCAGGCCGAATTCCGCGGCTGCGACGGCCACGCGCAGCACGAGGTTCGGGTCGGCGGCCGGTTCCGCGCCCGGAGCGAGCACTATTTCCTCTTCATGCTTGGCCACGCCGGGGGCGATCACATCGAAGGTCGGTGCCTGACGTTTGCCGCCGCCGCGCGGCTGGAACACTTGGAAGAAGGCGAATCGCGGCTTGTCGTGCGTCAGCGAATGCTCGGCGCGCGACGCGGTGGAATCAAGGGAGAACGCGATCTGACGGCCGACGCGTGCCAGCAACGTTTGCAGATCGTCGATCGACTTGCCTCACGTTCGCCATCGGGCAGCGTCGGATCGGCCAGACCGAGCATCGCCGCGACTTTGGCTTGGTAGGGCGATAGCAGCATGTTCGTATCTTTGCCGGCGACCAGATGGATGCAGTCGCGCACGTCCAGCAACCGTTCGACGGCGTCGTCATACGTGCCGTGCGGACGGTCGGCAAGCCAGGATGCGGCGAGCGCGGACACCAATACGGAGTCGCGCAAACCACCGCGTGCCTCTTTGATGTCCGGCTGGTTGATGTAGGCCATGCGGCCGAATTCGTCGAGGCGCGATTTGGCGGAGCCGAGCAGTTCCGGCAGACGTTTGCGTGCGGCCTTGCGCCATCGTTCCAATATGGATACGGCTGTGCTTTCGATAAGTCCAGTGTCCCCCGCGATCGGCACCACGTCCAACCATCCCATAGCTGCGGGCAAGTCGCGGTCGGTGACGGCCTCGCATTGCGCGACGGTACGTACCGACTGGTCGAGGTCGAGGCCGGAATCCCAGATCGGATACCACAGTTTGTTGGCGAGCTCGTTGAGCTGCTGGTCGGTCAGCGCGTGCGGTTCGTAGATGACCACCAGATCAAGGTCGGAGCTGGGGCCTACCTGGCCACGTGCCAGCGAACCGACCGCGCCGAGGCCGATGCCGGTTGCCGGCACGTCGAAGGAAACCGCTTCGCAGGCTTCGTTCCACAACTGTGTGAGATTGCCCATGGCCAAGTCCGTGCGGGCTTTGCGTTTCGCCGCGCCATTGCGGTAGACGCCGTCGGCGTCGGGCTGGCTCATGGCCATGAACCGTTGTTTGAGACCATCGACTGCTGAAGTCATAACGCACGTTCCTTATGAAACCTATGACGACTTATGACAATCCCCGCACGGCGCGAGGCACGTACGGGGATGTGTCGTAATTGATAACCCGAACTTCAAGCCCGAGGGTCTTTATTTCATCTTGTCCGAATCGGCCCGATCACAAGGCCGGACGGATCAGATGGCGGCGGAACCGGTTTCGCCGGTGCGCACGCGGGTCACCGAGTCAAGCGGAGCCACCCAGACCTTACCGTCGCCGATGGTGCCGGAGCCGGCGGACTTGACGATCACGCCAACCAGGGTTTCGGCATCGGCGTCGTCGGACAGCACCTCGATGCGGATCTTCGGAATGAGATCCACGGTGTATTCGGCGCCACGGTAGACCTCGGTGTGGCCGCGCTGACGGCCATAACCGTTTGCCTCGGACACGGTCAGGCCGTGCACGCCCGCGGCTGCGAGGGCTTCCTTGACATCGTCGAGTTTATGGGGCTGGATGATAGCGGTAATGAGCTTCATCTCACTTCACCTCCTTGAGGACGGAGCTGGCGGTACCAGCAAAATCGTAAGCACGTTCGCCCTGGTCGGCAAGATCGATGCCGCCGACTTCCTGGGCTTCGGTGACGCGCCAGCCGATCGTCTTCTCCAGAGCGAAGGCGATGATGCCGGTGATGACGGCGGACCAGACGATGGCCACGAGAGCGACGATGATCTGGACGACCAGCTGCCTCCAGTCGCCGCCTGCGAACAGGCCGGTGCCTTCGCCGAAGAAGCCGATGAGCACGGTGCCGGTGAAGCCGCCAACGCCGTGGACGCCGACGACGTCGAGGGAATCGTCATAGCCGAGCTTGAACTTCAGACCGCAGGCCAGGCAGGTGAGCACACCGGCGATGGCGCCGAGGACGATGGCCCACAGCGGGGAGACCACATCGGCGGCCGGGGTGATGGCGACGAGGCCCGCGACGATGCCGGAAGCGGCACCCATTGCGGTGTAGTGGCCGGTGCGGATCTTCTCGGTGAAGCCCCAGGAGAGCATTGCCGCAGCGGTTGCAGCGGACGTGGAAACCCACGCGTAGCCGGCAGTGCCGTTGGCCGCGAAGGCGGAACCGGCGTTGAAGCCGAACCAGCCGAACCACAGCAGGAAGGCGCCGAGCATGACGAACGGAACATTGTGCGGGCGGAACGGCTGCGTGCCGAAGCCCTTACGCTTGCCGATGATCAGCACGATGACCAGAGCGGCGACTGCGGCGTTGATGTGGACGACCGTGCCACCTGCGAAATCGTGGGCGGCTGCGCCGATCGCCTGGGAAATGGCGCCGTCAGCGGACAGCAGACCACCGTTCCACACCATGTGAGCGAGCGGAGCGTAATCGAACGTGATCCACAGCGCCACGAAAATCATCCACGTGGAGTACTTCACACGTTCGGCGATGGCGCCGCAGATCAACGCGACGGTGATCATGGCGAACGCGGACTGGAAGGCCACGTCGACGCTGACCGGGTAGTTGTTGCCGTTCAGTGCGGCCGATGTGAAGACGCCCTTATCGGAAACCATGGTGTCCTTCAGCAGGAAGCCGGTTGCCGGGTCGCCGAAGATGCCGCCGACCGAGGTGCCGGCGTAGGCGATCGACCAACCCCACAGCACCCACATGATCATCGTGACGGACAGTGCGGCCGCCTCCATGATCATCATATTCAGCACGGCCTTGGCGCGGACCATGCCACCATAGAAGAACGCCACACCAGGCGTCATGAGGAACACAAGGGACGCGGAAGTCAATATCCACGCGGCATTTCCAGAATCAAGCTGGCCCATGTCACCCTCCTCTTTCTTTCTCTATATTTGGTTCAACATTTCCGTCCCCATCGTGTGGGGCTGACAGAACGATATGGAACGCCGGCCGCGTTTTGAAAACGTTACGACGTGTTACGCCAACGTAACGCCATCCGCGCGGAACGTCAACCTACGCCGAAAAATGGCGGAATTCCAACGAAACTGGCGGTACGGAAATATGGAAGGCATAATCGCCCGGCAATCGCAATATGAAATTGCGACGGTGGACGGAAGCGGCGGGCAACGCTGCGGACGGAGTAAGTTGGGTAGCTGAAACTTACGGAACACGCGTGGCACGCGACGAGAGAACGCCGCGTACGGCGAGCGCGTGGCATGTACACCGAACGCGCGGTGCGGCGAACGTATGGCGCGCGTAACGAGAGAGCGGCGAGGACCATGGCAACGTTCATCATTTCACTGTGCGCCATTTTGATGCTGACCACGGTTTCCGGGCTGATCTGCCGCAAAGCGCAGCTGCCGGAAGTGATCGGGCAGATCCTCGTCGGCATTCTCGTGGGCCCTTCGCTGCTGGGCGTGATGCACATGAGCGATTCGCTGTCATTGTTCAGCGACCTCGGCATCATCATCCTCATGTTTTTGGGCGGTGTCGGCTGCGACCTGCAGTTGCTGAAGAAATATTCGAAGGCGGCGGTCATCATCGCGTGCATGGGCGTGGTGTTCCCCGTGGCGGTGATGGGTGGAGTGAGCCTGCTGTTTGGCTTCAAGCCGATTCCGGCTGCGTTCATCGGCGTGGTGTTCTCCGCCACGTCCGTGTCGATTTCCGTGGCGGTGCTGAAGGAAGCCGGACTGCTTGATTCGAAGGAAGGCGTGTCGATTCTCGGCGCGGCCGTGGCTGACGATGTGATCGGCGTGATCCTGCTGTCCGTGATGTGCACGCTCGTCAACACCGGCAGCGTGGACGTGGCAGGGCTGGGTTTGATTCTGCTCAAGCAGGTACTGTTCTTTGTGGCGGCCGCCGTGGCGGTGGTTTGGGTGGCGCCGGCGCTGATGACGCTGGCTGGCGTGCTGAAGGCGCCGTCCGGCATCGCGGTGATGGCCGTGATCATCTGCCTGGCGATGGCGTGGGCGTCGAATCTGGCCGGGTTGAGCTACGCGGTGGGCGCGTTTTTCGCCGGCATCGCGGTAAGCAACAGCGATTACGCGGAGGACGCGGACCGGTATATCGAGCCGGTTGGAGACACGTTGTTCGTGCCGGTGTTCTTCGTGGGCATCGGCCTGCAGACCACAGGCGTGGATGATACGAAGATGATTGTGTTCATTGCGATCATGACGGTTCTCGGCGTGATCACGAAGGTCGTCGGCTGCGGTTTGGGTGGCCGCATGGCCGGTTTTGGCGGCGCTTCGGCGCTGATGATCGGCGCGGGCATGGTACCGCGTGGCGAGATGGCGTTGATTACCGCGCAAATCGGCTTCAACGAGCATGTGCTCGGCAGCGAATACTATTCGACGATCATCTTCATCATTTCGCTGGTGACGCTGGTCGCGCCGCTGCTGCTGAAGCTGACGATCCGGAAGGTGCCGGGAGTGGGGGCTGCGGTTGCCGGTACGGCTGGCGCTGAGCAGTAATCGCAATACGAAAACCTCCCGCCACGTACGGAACGTGACGGGAGGTTTTCGCTACGGAAATCGCAAATCCGGAAAATATGGGAACGTCAGGCGAGGATGCCGTCGACGAAGCCTTCCGGATCGAACGGGGCGAGGTCATCCGGGCCTTCGCCCAGGCCGACGAGCTTGACGGGCACGCCAAGCTCCTTCTGCACGGAGATGACGATGCCGCCCTTGGCGGAGCCGTCGAGCTTGGACAGGACCACGCCGGTGATGCCGATCGCTTCGGCGAACACCTTGGCCTGCGTCATGCCGTTCTGGCCGGTGGTGGCGTCGAGCACGAGCAGCACTTCGTCCACAGGCAGGTTCTTTTCGGTGACGCGGCGGATCTTGCCGAGCTCGTCCATGAGGTTGGACTTGTTCTGCAGGCGGCCGGCGGTGTCGATGATGAGCACGTCGGCGTTCGCCTCCTTGGCCTTGGCACTGGCTTCGAACGCCACGGAAGCCGGGTCGGCGCCGTCCTTGTCGGAGCGCACGACCGGTACGCCCACCTTCGCGCCCCAGGTCTCCAGCTGGTCGGCGGCGGCGGCGCGGAACGTGTCGGCCGCGCCCAGCATGACCTGCTTACCTTCGGAGACGAGCAGGCGGGAAAGCTTGCCCGCGGTAGTGGTCTTGCCGGTGCCGTTCACACCGACCATGATGATGACGCTCGGCTTGTTCGCGCCTTCCTTATCGGCATTGAGGCGGCGATCCGTGTCAGTGCCTACGAGCTTCAGCAGCTTGTCTTTCAGCGCGGCACGCACTTCGGCCGGGTCGGACTGGCCCGCGATTCGGGCGTCGTTGCGTAGTTCCTCGACAAGCTGTTCGCTGGCTTCCGCGCCAACATCGGCAAGCAGAAGGGTGTCTTCGACGTCTTCCCAGTCAGCTTCGGAAAGCTGATCCTTCGCAAGAATGTTGAACAGAGCCTTGCCGAACGGATTGCCGGATTTCGACAGGCGCGCCTTAAGACGCTGCATGCGCGTGCCGGCGGATTCGGGGGTTTCATGAGCCGGTTCGGGCCTGGCTTCGGTGGCTGGTGCAGGAGCCGCCGTTTCAGAAGAGGAAGCTTGAGCTGAGGACTTCTGCTGACTTTCAGCCGGAGCTTTTTCAGCTGCATCAACATTGGAATCAACGGACGGCTTCACCGTGGAAGAATCAGCCGCAGCCGACTTTGCCTCCGCAGCAAGACGGGCGTCAGCCTTGGCTTTCACATCCTCCGTGGACTTATCGACGGCGTTCTTGCGGGTCTTACCGAGCCACCAACCGCCAATCGCCAGAATTGCCGCGATAACGACAACGGCGACAATCGCAATAATCACATTCGTATCCATGGCTCCAGCCTAAAAAGCGCAACGGACACACCGGCTCCGCCCCGCGGACGCACCACGAATGTCCGATTCGTCAGAAGAATAAGGTGCTCTACCATGCAAGACATCGATAATGCGATTTTTGACTTCGAAATAAACTCCGCAAACGTTCGACGTTTTCGAAGAAACGCATCATCATGTTATTTTCCACACCTCTCACGTAAAACCGTGTCTTCAATCATCTCTCGATGCGACAATTGGAAACACGGTTCTCGAATCAAAATGACATCCCAGCAGCATGAAACCTAACTAGTTATTGCTAGTCCAGGCATTGTCTCCTGTTACGTTGACCTGCATCCAAGCAGTCCATCCAGCGGGAAATCCCCTAAAAGCCACATCAAGATCCGCACTTAGCCGAACTTGGGAATTCGATATCCGGTCGAATCGGAAATTACTGAGCGCACCTCCAATGATGTGATGATGATATGGCCCGTAATGTGTTATTTTCGGATTTGAGTGGTTAACATTCTGATAGTTGAAATTGAATCCCATGGAAATAACCGCAAGATTAACCGTCCCATCGCAATTCTTCCAATATCGAGTTGAACCAGATTGACGATACTGGCATCCAGTAATGCCTCGCGTTTGCGGAGCATCGGCAAGAGCCTCAAAATTGGGAACCGTTGAGACTGCAATTGAACCATCTTCGTATGTTTTAACAGTTTCAACCGAATAAAGCGTCTTTCTCTGAGTAGCAGCTATTGGCTGCTTCCCCGGAGTAAAAGAATCCCATGCATATCCGTGCTCATAACGCGAAACAAGATATTGTGCCTTCCCTTCATCAACTCCATAACTTGTTAAAATATCGGAAATTTCCATTTTGTCTTCCGCAGACAAAGTGATGGAATTGGAAGAAGGGTTTGACGACTCAATAGGCTCAGCACTGGCTGGCGCTATAGCGGTAAGTGACATTGCAACTGCTGCGACGACACCTAGAAGTGAATACTTATAACTATGCATTTTTACCTCATTGTAGCTATGCGTATAGGTGATATATCTGGTAACGTTTTTATAAATCATGAAGAGTGATTTTTTTGTCTTCTGCTGCCTGCTTTGAAGAACCGTCTCCTTTCTTTAGGGAATTTGCGTAGCGAATCAGGCTCCTCGCGATGAGGAAGACCAGAACGAATACGGCGATTATGCCTAGGATCTCGATTAATAATGCGATCCATGTCCAGCTCATGATTCATCCCTTCTCTTTCTGTACTCGTCTATGAGTATTCGAGCCGTGTCGACGTCGTATCTATCGTCGATGGCGAGACTCTTCACCAAGAGGATGAATGGATCCTCCGTCTCGTTGTCGTTCAACCGTATTTTTTCGATAAGCCTGTCAAGCCGGAGCCTCATGGTCGGGTAGGAGACTTGATACAGCTGGGACATTTGCTTCAGAGATCCTGACGATAGCACGAAGTTCTTGATGAAGGCCAGATCCTCCTCCGCAAGGTTGGCCAACCATTCTGGTAGATGGTCCACATCACCCCTTTTAATAAAATTTATTATTTATTAAATATATTAAAGCCATAATGGAGCATTGTCAATATGACACACGTGTTCGATTCCGCAGAAACTGACGATACGTGAGGATCGGACGGTCAAGGGGCTATCCACGGGACGTGAAAAACTGGGCAGTATGGCCAATACATCCAGAATGACGTCGTACCAGCGGCGCGAACAGCTCATCGAAATCGGTCGATCGCTGTTCGCGGCCAAGGGATTCGAAGCAGTGAGCGTGGAAGAGATCGCCTCGACCGCAAAAGTGTCGAAACCCATCGTCTACGAACATTTCGGAGGAAAGGAAGGCCTGTACGCCGTGGTGGTGGACCGCGAAATGCGCGCGCTCACCGACGTTCTCATCAACGCGCTGTCCGACCCGCAGGCGCATCCGCGCCAAATCGTGGAACGCACCGCGCTTGCGCTGCTCACCTACGTGGAGGAAAACGCCGAAGGCTTCCGCGTGCTCACGCGCGATTCGCCGAAAACCGACCCGTCCAACTCGTTCAATTCGCTGCTTGGAGACATCGCCGTACGCGTTGAGGACATTCTCACCGACGCGTTCAAACGCCAGCATCTGCCGGCCAAAAGCGTGCCGTATTACGCGCAGATGCTCATCGGCATGACCGTGTACACCTGCCAATATTGGGCCGACCAGCGCAAGCTCAGCAAGGAGCAGCTCGCCGCGCACATCGTGAACCTGGCATGGTATGGGCTGAGCCGCATGGAAGCCAAGCCGGAACTGCGCTACGAAAGCGAAAAGGCCGCCCGCGAGGCGGAAAAGCAGGCCGCGCGGGAAGCGAAGGCGATCGCCAAGCAGGAGAAGCAGGGCAAGAAGGCTGCGAAATCGCAGGAGAAGGCGGTTGCTGCGGGAGATGACGCGACGGACGGGACGACCGTGACGGACGGATCGCAAGCAGTAGGCAAATCGCAAGCGGCAGACGAATCAAACGAATCAGACGAGACGAACGAATCGCAAAACCCGCAAAGCCCGCACGAATCGCAAAAACAATCAACAATTGACGAAAACTGACATACCGTCACCCGAAATGACCCTAGGGGAAATTTCAGGTGCAGATTGCGTATTTCAGGGTGCCGTTTGTGCGCAAAACCGCGCCCCGGAACCGCACATGGTGCTACGTTAGTTTCGTTATGCTTTTGGCCGGAGCGGTCGGCCAGCCGCACGGCCCGACACGAGCCCGATCCGAGGAAGAATATGCAGGAGAAGAAGACGCTCACCTTCGTGGTGCCCGCGTACAACATGACGGAATACCTGGAACGGTGCGTCGAATCGTTGATCGCGTCGAAGCGCAACGACGACATCGAAGTGCTGATCGTGGATGACGGCTCGTCCGACGGCACGCTGGAGATGGCGAAGACGTTCGAGGCGCGCAATCCGGGAATCGTGCGCGCGATCCATCAGGAGAACAAGGGCCACGGCGGCGCGGTCAACACCGGCATCGCGGCGGCGAGCGGCATGTACGTGAAGGTCGTGGACGCGGACGATTGGGTAGGCCCGGAATCGCTCGAACAGGTCATGGCCGTGCTGCGCGGCGAGGTCGGCAAGGACGAGCCGCTCGACATGCTCGTCACCAACTATGTGTATGACAAGGTTGGCAAACGCAACAAGCACGTCGTGAACTTCCGTCACGCCATGGAGCCCGGCAGGCGGCTCACTTGGGACGATCTGGGACATTTCGGCCTGACCGAATACATTCTCATGCACGCGCTGATCTACCGTACGGCCGTGGTGCGCGAATCGAAGATGCAGCTGCCGGAGCACACGTTCTACGTGGACTTCATCTACGCGTACCAGCCGTTCCCGTGGGTCAAGTCGCTGCAATACGTGGATACGCCGTTCTACCACTATTTCATCGGCCGCGACGGGCAGAGCGTGCAGACGGACGTGATGATCCGACGTGTGGACCAGCTGCGGCTCGTCAACCAGTGCATGGTGCGCGCCACCCCCGAACGAGGTACGGTGCCAGACGGCCTATACCGCTACATGATTCATTTTCTGGCGATTCAGAGTTCCGTCGCGAGCGTTTTCATGATTTTGTCGCGCGATCCGGAGAATTACGAGAAGAAGAAGGCCATGTGGGCGGATATCGAGGCGTATTCGCCGACGATTTACAAGGACGTGCGTAAGAAGGCGATGTCGCGCGCGCTGAACCTACATGGTTCGCTCGGCCGGTTTGTGATTCGAAAGGGATATTTCGTGGCGGAACATGTGGTCGGGTTCAACTGATTTCGCGCGGGTTTCGCGGGTTTCGCAGGTTTCGCGCGATAGAGGGTTTACGCGATATTGCGTGAGTATTGCGATTATTGCGATCGGCTAGGCGCTCCTGTGTCCGTTTCTGGTGATTCGGACACAGGAGCGCTTCATTTTGATGCCTGTGTGTCCGATTCGGGAGAAACGGACACGGAAAGCACCAGCGGGCTTAGTTCCAGCGATCCGACATGGCGAAACTGTTGTGCATGAGATTGCTGGACGTGTACAGCACGTCGCCGAGCAGCTTCGTATTGCGCGATCGCAGGTATTCCGCCATTTCGTCGTTAGCCGCCGCAAGACGGGCCGGAACAGATGTAGGACTAGCAAGCCCATCGGAACCGGAATCAACCGCAGCACCAGACATAGAACCAGAACCGCCAACCGCAGAACCGGCACCAGAACCAGCGCCACCAGCCCCAGTCGCCGACCCACCAATCGCAAGCGCATCATCCGTATGTTCCACCAAACGATGGCCGAAGGAACGGACGTCTTCCGAGAACCCTTCAATCGCATTGCTGGTCTCGTAGAAGTGCGCGTCGGCGAGCGTTGCAATCAGGCGGTTCGTCCAATACAGGCAGTCCGTGGAGACTTCCGGCGTGGTGTCGCGCAGATATGCGGGGGTATCGTCGACGTTCGCGTAGAACGGCACGGACGTGGTGAATGCGCCGGAACCGTACGAAACCCACATGATCGAACGGCTTTCGGCTGGCGCATACGGGCGGATCTGCATCGCCACCATGTGTCCGGTGCGGTTGATGCCGATCGGACGGTAGCGATGGCGGCTTTCCTCAGTTCCCTGCGTGCCGTACGGGTCATACGGGGTGCCTTCGAAGTGCGAACCGAGCAGGAAGTCGACATCCTCGACGGTCACGGCATTCTCCGGTTCGAGACACCATGGAATATCGTCCGATTCAGGGGTAAGGTTTTCCGCGTCGGCCGGATCGAGATAGCGGTACATGTACCAGGCGCGTGGCGTGTTGTAGATGTGGTCCTTCGCGGTGGCGGTGCCGAATACGATACGCGGGTTGCAGTGGCCGCCGTTCATGCCGCCCTGCGTACCCGCCGCGCGCCCAAGATGGTGCGTTTCGATGAATTCCTGCAGATCGGCGCTACACATGAATTCACGTGCGTCGCTGAAGGCGTCATCAAAATCGAAATAGTCGATGCCAAGCTGGTTGGGGATGATGGCGCATTTGTCGTCCGGCACGCGGCGGGCGATCCAGTGGTGGCCGCCGATGGTTTCGACGTACCAGATTTCGTCCACGTCGGAAATGATGATGCCGTTCGATTCGTACGTTCCGTACGTTTCAAGCAGTTCGGCGAGGCGCTTCACGCCTTCGCGGGCGGTGCTGACATACGGCAGCACGAGGGTGATGATGTCCTCTTCGCCAATGCCGCCAGGGATTTCCGGCTTTCCTGCGATTTCGTCGGCTGGCTGCAATACGACCAGCGGGTCGGCACCGAGCACGCGTTCGTTGACGGCGATGGTTTCGGTGGCGCTCATGGCCACGTTGCGTTCGCTCACGCCCGCTTCCGCAAGGATTCCACGGTTGGGTAGCACGTTCGGCACGATGCTGTATCGGCACGGGTTGTCGGGAAGATCGATTTCGACGTGGCTGAGCACGCTGCGATAGTGGCGCGGCTGCTCTTGCGGCGCGATAGCGACGAATTTCTTCGGATCGTAACGGCCGGAACCGGAATCGTCGTCGCGGGCGATGATGGTCGAACCGTCGTAACTTGCTTTTTTGCCTACAAGAATTGTGGTACATGACATGGTTTCGATTGTAGGCACACCAACACTCCGAAGGCCATTTCGACGCCCGTCCGACGCCCGTGGTGGCGATTGGTCCGAATATGCTGTATACTGTGTTGCTGTTGCCCCTCTAGCTCAACGGTTAGAGCAGCGTCCTTTTAAGTCGTGGGTTGTGGGTTCGAATCCCACGGGGGGCACAGGTTCGAAGTCCTGGAAGCCGATGGTTCTCAGGACTTTTTCATTTGTTTCGGGATGAGGTCTCAGCACTTCAATACGGAACGCACCATATCGCGCACCCTCTTTCGCTCACGAATCGCAATTTCGGTCGATTATTTCGCGACGTGCGCCGAAAAGTATGGAAAATAAGGCGATTTATACCCCCTACCGCACTATGCGGCACCACCTTTCGCTCACAATCGTAAGAAAACGAGCGAAATCGCAATATGTGTTCCGAAATGAATAGCGAACAGCCCGCGGGCGATTCGCGGACGGACCATACGCATGCAACCGGCGTGGCGCAATCGACGATAATGATAGACTCGAATATATCGAACATTTGTTCGCATAGATTCGGTATTACGGGAAATTCCCCACTATATACAGTGGGCGAACGCACGAAACGCCACTACGGGTAGTGTATACTGATGAACGGCCCGAGCAGCCGGGCAAAATCGAAAAACGTGGCCGACAAGATCTTCCGCACCAAAGGAAGCCGATTGCATAGGGAGGAAAAGTAATGACCGTGACCGTCTTCACCAATCCGAACAATCCTCAATGCGAGGCCACCGAACAAGAGCTTTCCAAACTGGGAGTGCGGTACGTGGCGGTCGATTTGACGCAGAATCCGTCCACATTCGAACAGATCAAGGACGCCGGCTTCAAGCAAATTCCGGTCGTCATCTCACCGAATTCCTCATGGAGCGGACATCGCCCCGACCTCATCCGCCAGCTGGCGCAAAGCATCGCGGCGTAGGCGCGGCAACAGCAGTCAAGCATCCAGACAGCCGGAAGGCACGAATCCCAAACGGCAATAATCCGGAAGAATCAAATCCCCCGCGGCAAAACCCGCAACAAAACCCCACTGCAATCGTCCGAAATCGTTCAAAATCAGCCACCCAAAGCAAAGCGGCCAGCCGGAACATCGCCCGACCAGCCGCTTAGCAAAACCCGCAAAACGCAAAAACCAGCCTACATACGACCGGCAGTGGACGGGTCGATCTTCATGGTCTGGAATCGGTGGGCCATGAAATCATCATTGAAATACGTGGCGAAAAACTGCGAAACAGGAGAATTCTGCGCAACCCCAGCCATGCGGGAATACCAAGCGTCAAGCGCCATCAGCGTCATCACGCCATCGACGAAAATGAGTATGAAACAGACCAGCGTCAACGAATAGCGAATCTTCCACGGAATACGCTGGATCAATCGCAATAATCGCGGCAGAATCAACTTGACCCAAACCAAGCCGAGGACGCCCCAGAAGAACATGTATTTGCCGGATGTACGCCCGTCAATCGAAAGCCATTGCCCCGTGTAATCCCATGCGCGAATACCGAACGCGGCCTGCATGAACCAGCTGGTGAAATATTCGAACGCGCCACCGATCACCGCGCTTGAGCAGAAAATCAGCAACCAATTCGACTGCCACAAATGGTTGAGCAACACGGTGACGATCACCACGCCGAAACCATAGATGGGCGAGAACGGCCCCCATAGGAAGCCCGCACGGTCCTGGTATTCGCCAAACAGGATGAAATGGTAGATGGTTTCGATCACCAAACCGAACACACAACCAATGGTGAACAGCCAGAACAGATTGAAGAAATCCAGCGAAATATAGCCCCTGCCAGTCAAATCACGGCCGGCCATTCCTCGGGAAGCCGCACTTTCGTACGCGCTACGGGCATCCATACGTCGAAGCGCGAACTGCAGACGACGCTCCTCACGCAGCGACGGATCGGCAGTGACATGCAGGGCTATGAGCACGACAAGCTGGATAGCCGGGCCGATCAAATTCACACCAAGTCCCTGCAATGCCAGCGACAGCAAGCCTTCAGCAAGGGTGAGCGGAATCATCAGATACGTCCATTGCGCGATATGCCGACGCTTGTTCATAATGAGCATCACGCCGAACACCGCCAGACACGCGGTGGCGACCAGCAGCACGGCCGCGTGAACCACCGACAGAATCGCGGTGAGGCTGAGCGCATCGAACGCCACTTTGCCGGAAAACACCGCGCGAATCGAGTACAGGCACGCCAACACAATGAACGGCAGCGTCACCACGCCTTCAATAAGCATGACGATGCCGTAAATGCGAACGATTAACGGCAGACGACGGTCAGCGGGATTGCCGACTTCGCCAGTGCCCTGCTTTCCGCCTTCTTCGATAGCCGCGATTTCGGTTTCGGCGGCAATCGCCTTGATTTCTCCATCCGTCTTGCCCGCGGCGGAATCCTCGGATCGTGATTCAGATTGTGCGGTTTCGCTCATATGCCGCTCCTTCCTTCAGCCCACGCTACCAAACGTAGGCAATATCCGCCGCAAGAAAAGCGGTTCAGGTGCGATTATTGGCGGACGCGAGCAAAAGAGGGGGACGTCAGCTGGCTGCAATCGCCATTCGCACACCACCTTTCGCTCACGTCCGCAAGAAATGGCGATGTATAGCGCATCGTGAGCGAATGGGGGTATAAATACGGACGGAAAATAGCGATTTATTACCACCTTTCGCTCACGGACATACAGAAATGGCGATTTGTCACGGACGTGAGCGGAAGGGGCTACGTCAGCCGGCGATGGTTTTGCCGAGGCTTTGCCGCAGTACTCGACCCGATTTCCGTCATCCATGAAACGCGATGGCGATTGTCCCGGAGCGCGTTATACGATACGTACCGCGTAGCGCTACGAAATACGTATCGCTATGAGAGGAATGATTCACCAACCCGGAGAGACAATGCACAACGTACTGCAGATCCTGCGCCGTGACTTCAAACGATTGGTCACCGTACCCGCCGCGTGGGTGATTATGATCGGCCTGATTCTCATTCCCCCGCTATACGCATGGTTCAACATCTACGGGTTCTGGAATCCCTATGGCAACACGGACAGCATCAAAGTGGCCGTGGCCAACATGGACGAAGGCACAGACAACGCGCTGCTTGGCAAAGTCAATCTCGGCGATCAAATCGAAGGCACGCTGAAGAGCAACGACCAGCTCGGCTGGGAGTTCATGGGCAAAGCCAACGCGATGGAAGCGGTGGAGTCGGGCGACTGCTACGCCGCAATCGTCATCCCTTCCGACTTCAGCGAAGATCTGGCCAACGTCGTCACCAACAGCAAGCATCGCCCCACGCTCGAATATTACGTGAACGAGAAGGCGAATCCGATTTCGCCGAAAATCACCGACCAAGGCGCGACCGTGGTCGACCGCACCGTCAACAACACCTTCGTCTCCACCGTCAGCGACGTGCTCGTCAAAGCCGTCAACTCGGCCAACGGCACCATCAGCGGCAACACCAACGCCATCGCCAACGAAACCATCGGCGAACTCGACAACACCAAGCGGAACGTAGGCACGATCCGCTCCGCAATCGCGGATCTCGACACCCAGTTAGCCAATGTGCCACAGCAGACAAAAGCAGCACGCAATGCCCTGAACGACGTGCAGCTGGCCGCGGCGAGCGCAGGCAGAGGACTAGCAGGCGCATCCACCGCCATCGGCACAGCGCAAACCCAGCTCAACACGCTTTCGTCCAACGCCAACAACGCGCTGGAAACCGGATCCGGACTTGTTTCCCAAGCGACGGCGCAATCCACAGCCAGCATCAACCAGATCTCGTCGGCGGTATCCGCGGCAAGTGGATCGGCGCAGCAGGCGGTGACCGGCATGCAAAACATCACCGACAGCAATGCGAAACTGCTCGAGAAGCTCAAATCCGCCAGCGACAACGCGCAATACCAGCAAATCATCAGCAAACTGGAGAATACCAACAACACGGCAGCCGGAACACTCGCCGACCTCAAAACCCTGAGCGAGAACACACAGGCCACAGCCGGCAGCGTATCCAAACTGTCCACCGATTTCAACATAGGCACGCAGAACTCGCTCAAAAGCGCAGGCACGGCGCGCAACGCCATCAATTCAGGCGCACTGCCGCGACTGAATTCCGCGCTGGGCTCGCTGGCTGGGACGGCCGGAACACTTGCCGGCACCGTGACCAGCCAGGACAGCGTGGTCAGGCAAACCAACATCGTGCTCGACCAACTCGACCAAGTGGCGTCAGACACCCGCATCGGCCTTGAGCAAACCGACCAACAGCTGGCGAAGATGGAGACGAAGCTCACCACCGTCAGCACCGACCTGAAGGCGCTGGGCACTGCGGATCTGCTCGCATCGTTGACCGGCAGCGGCTCGCTTGACGCGGATAAGATCGCCTCGTTCATGGAGTCCCCGACCGTAATCGACACGAAGAACGTGTATCCCGTCAACTCCTACGGCTCCGGCATGGCTCCGCTGATGACCAATCTGGCACTGTGGGTGGGCGCGTTCGCCTTTGTGGTGATCTACAAAGTGGAGGTGGACGACGAGGGGCTTGAGGGTCTCGATCCGACCGCAACCGAAAAGTATCTGGCCCGATACCTGTTGCTCGGCACGATGGGCGTCATTCAAGGCGCGATCTGCACCGTTGGCGATCTGATACTCGGCGTGCAGACGGCTTGCGCGCCACTGTTCATACTGACCGGCATGATCACATCGCTGGTATATCTGAGCATCACGTACGCGCTGTCCACCACGTTCATGCACATCGGCAAGGGCCTGTGCGTGGCGTTGGTGATCGTGCAGATTCCAGGCGCTTCCGGCCTGTATCCGATCGAGATGATGCCGAAGTTCTTCCGCATGGTCTATCCGTTCGTGCCATTCAGCTATTCGATAGACGCATTCCGCGAGACCATCGCCGGCTTCTACGACGGCCATTGGATCAAGGCGATCGGCACGCTGCTGCTGTTTGCCGCCATGGCGTTCGTCATCGGTCTGGTGGTCCGTCCTCTGTTGGTCAACCTCAACCGACTCTTCGCCCGCGAAATCAAGGAAAGCGACATGATTATCGGCGAGGAAGTGGAGCTTCCGGAACGCGGATACAACATGTCCCAAGCCATTCAGGTGCTGGCCGACAAAGGCGGCTACCGCGAGGTGATCGAGGAACGCGCAAGTCGGTTCGCGGAACTGTACCCGAAACTCAAGCGCGGAGCTCTGGTGATCGGATTCGTAGTTCCGGTAACTCTGGCGGCGGTGTTCTCGTTCACCAACGGAGAGAAAGTGGTAGTACTGGCCACGTGGGTCGTCTGGATTCTGCTCATCATGGGCTTCCTCATGGTCATCGAATACATGCGCGATAATCTGAACCGTCAAGTGGAGCTCGGCCATTTGAGCGATGAATCGATCCAATCCATGCTGGTGGAGCGCCAAGCGGCACGCATCCGTCGCAAAAAGCGGGCGCAACAGGAACGGCGGAACAGACTGCTGCGCAAAACGCGGAGACGCACCAGCGGCAAACGCACGACATCCGATAATCGCAATACCAGCGTCATCAAAGAAACGACGGAAAACGTGACGGGCGTCAACCACAATGAAGATGACGGAATCGCCATACTGGTGCAGAAAATGCAGAAAATGCAGACGACCGGTCCAAGCGCCGCCGCGAACGATGCCGCCACGGACACCGCCGAGACCGCCGAGACCGCCGAGACAACCGAGACAACCGAAAACAACGAAAACAACGAGGAAAGGAGCAACGCATGAAAACCATCTGGAAACTGTTCGTCGGCGACATCCGGCGAATCACCAGCAACGTCGTCTCCATCATCATCGTCATCGGACTCGTTGTGATCCCCGGCATCTTCACATGGTTCAACGTGGCCGCCAGCTGGGACCCGTTCGCCAATACCGGCAATCTGAAATTCGCCGTAGCCAATGAGGACGACGGATACCGGTCCGACCTCATTCCAGTGAAGATCAACATCGGCGACCAAGTGGTTAACACGCTGCGTTCCAACGATCAGCTCGACTGGACCTTCACCACCAAAAAAGAAGCCATCAACGGCACCAAATCCGGCAAATATTACGCAGCTGTGGTGATTCCAAAGAACTTCAGCACCCGTATGATGACGTTCTTCGCATCCGATGGCGACCACGCCGAAATCGCCTACTACAACAATGAAAAGAAGAACGCCTTGGCTCCGAAGATCACAGGCCAAGGCGCCGATACGGTCAGCGCGCAGGTCAACGAGACGTTCTCCGAAACACTGACCAGCACCGCGCTGAGTGTGGCATCGCAGCTCGCCAACCAACTCGACAAGCCAGCCGCGCAGGAACAACTCACGCAGTTCAACGGCAATATCAGCGACTTCGCGGAAACGCTCACCGACGCTTCCGGAACGCTCCGCACGTTCAGCACGCTGACCCAAAGCGCACGGCATCTGCTTGAGTCCTCCGACGGTCTGATCGCCAATGTCAGCGGCAATGCGAAAAGCGTAGGAACAACACTCAAGCAAGCCGGCAGCGGCGTGGAGGATCTGACGGGCGCGTTGAAGACCGGCACCACCGCGCTGGGCACGGCTCTGACTGATTCCGCCAACAGCTTCACAGCCATGGAAGCAGATGTGGACAGCCTATTCGGCAATGCGGGCACGCAGGCCGGCAACACCGCCAACGCATTACGCAACCAGGCCACGAACATCAGCAAGCAGGCGCAAAGCTACCAGCAGATCTATGATTCGCTCGACGCGCTCAGCGCAAACGAAAAGCTGCCGGAAGCGGTGAGGAACGCCATCGACCATCTCAAAACCAACGTCGGCACCACCATCACACAGCTCAACGACCTAGCATCGGCGCTGAATGGCAGCGCCGACAACATCGACGCCAAAGTAAGCGATACCACGGCCGAACGTGCGGAGATCAAGAAACTGGCGCAGCAGGCGGCAACGTCCGTCAGTGGCATCAAAACCGACTATGAGAGCCAACTGAAACCGCAACTTGACGATATCGCCACGTCCATTACCAGCACCACCACCGCGCTCAATGCCACAGCGGCCGATCTGAAAGGCGCGCTGGGCAATCTGAACGGCACCACCAAGACCGCGGATAAGAATCTGACCGCCATCAGCAGCGTGTTGGATTCCACCGCCGATAGTCTGGCCGGCGCGGGCAAAAAACTGGGCGCATTCACAGGAACATTGACCGATGCGCTGAACAGCGGCGATATGAGCGCCGTCAAAGATGTGCTCAGCGATAATACCGACTCGTTGGCCGCCGCGCTTGCAGCCCCTGTAAAAGTGAAACGCAACGCGGTGTTCCCAGTCAAGAATTTCGGTTCGCAGATGGCACCGTTCTACACGATCCTGCCACTGTGGGTCGGTTCGCTGCTCATGGCAGTGACGCTCAAGACCACCGTCTCGCGTAAGGTGCGCAAGGAACTCGGCGACCCGAAACCGCATCAGCTGTTTCTCGGACATTACGGTGTGTTCGGCGTGATCGGACTATTGCAGAGCACGTTCTCCTTGGGAGGCAGTCTGCTGTTCCTCCATGTCCAGGCGGTGCATCCGCTGCTGTTCATGCTGTCCGGCTGGGTGAGCAGCCTAGTGTTCTCGTTCTTCATCTACACGCTCGTGGCCAGCTTCGGCAACGTCGGCAAAGCCATCGGCGTGCTGTTTCTCGTCATGCAGATCTCCGGAGCGAACGGCGCATATCCGCTGGCCGTACTGCCGAAAATCATCAGCGGCATCAGCCCGTTCCTGCCTGCGACGCATTCAATCACAGCAATGCGCGCGGCGATCGGCGGAATCTACAGTAACGATTACTGGTTTGCGATTGGCGCGCTACTGCTGTTCATTCCGCCGCTGCTGCTGATAGGCCTGCTACTGCGCATTCCACTGGTCAAGTTCAACCATTGGTACGTAAGCAAGCTGGAAAGCACGAAAGTGATCGCGGCATGATGGGCGGAACCACGCAAGAGGGCACGCGAAAGACGGTGCAAAAAACCACGCAGGAAGACGTCGGCACAGTACGTGGCCGACGTGAGCGATTACGGGAGCAAACCGACCGCAAAATCATGAAAGCCACATTGGGGATAGTGATTTCCGATGGTATCGGAGCGGTGACCATCGAAGAGGTCGCACGACGTTCAGGGGTAGCAAAGACCACAATCTACCGACGCTACCGAAACGCCGACGATTTATTGCAACGCATCCAACCGGAAGTTGCCGGACTACCGAATTTCAACGATTTGAAGCCGTCGCGGAGCGGACTGGCCACCATGCTGCGACGCATCCAGGACTGCTTCGACAGCGAACTCGGATTGAAAGCCGTGGGCGTGGTGCTGTCTTCCGACAACGCCACGCTGAAGGCGATCGCAGCACAAGTGCTGGCGCCGGCCGAAGAACGGTTCGTGGGGTTCATGGAACGTGGCATCGCCGACGGAGTGTTTCAAAACCGTTTGGACTACACGTTCCTGTTCAGCACGGTGCTGGGTTCCATGCTGGCTTGCAAAGCGTTGGCGGGACAGGAAGCCGGAGGGGAACGGCAATCCGGCAAGGAACGCAAGTCTGATTCCTGGGCCGAGAACATGGCCACGTTGCTCTGGCCGAACGTATGCGCCGAATCCGCACGGTAACCACAGGAAAACCGTCCGCACCGACGCAAGACGGGCATGCCGTGTCGGTTTCAGAAGGAATGGGCTATTGGATTGACGCTTCCTGACGCGCCACTTCCAACGCCTTGTTGAAGGCTTCGGAGGTCCAGCTGGCACCGGCGAGCTTGTCGACTTTAAGGTCCTTCAACGGCTTGCCGATCACCGCGTCCGGCACGGCTTTGGCAAAGTCGTTCTGATGCTTTTTGGAGATGGACGTGAACGGATGGCCGACGATCTTCACGGCCGTCACGTTCTGGTCCTTAACGGTCAGATGCACGTCGATGGTGTCCTCGCCGACCGGCCCGTACTGGCCGTTGATCGAATAGTCGCCATCCGCGTAGTTGCCGGTGTCCTGCTTGTCGGATGTTGCGGAATTCGCGTCGGCACGGTTTTTGGTGGCGTCGCCGTCGTCTGCCGTGTCGCCGGACGCCTTGCCGTCGGTTTTCGACTTATTTTCCTGCGATTGCACGCTTTCGCCGGAATTGCCGGCGTATTCGTCGTCCATCGGCGTGGCTTTCGGCTCACCGCATGCCGATAGCAGCGCGATGCTCGCCGCGGACAGTGCGATGACTTTGACTGCGTTCGATTGTGCGGTGCTCATGCCTGCTCCCCTTTCGTGACGTCGGGCTCTACGTCCGTATCGTCGGCAACGCCAGCCGCAACGGCAACGTTGGCCGCGTCCGTATCGCCGGTTTTCGCGGCTTTCGTGGGGTCGGCGAACGAAATCGCAATACCCCCGTTCTGTGCGCCTTCCTCGGCGGAACCGGTGTGCGCAGGCTTGCCACCGGCCGCCTCGTACGCACGTTTCGCCTCCTCGTCATTCCACTGTTCGCCGACGAGCACACCATGGTTGAGCATGATCTCGCGTTGTGCGCAGGAGGCGACGAGCGCGTCATGCGTCACGACGATGATCGTGGTGCCCTGCTCGTGCAGCTGACGGAACAGGTCGAGCACGATCTTCTCATTCCTCTCATCGAGATTGCCGGTCGGCTCGTCGGCGAGAATCAGCTTCGGGCAGTTGATGAGCGCTCGGGCGATGCACACGCGCTGCTGCTCACCGCCGGACAGCTGGCCGGGCAGGTGATGCGCACGCTCCTTCAATCCCACTCGTTCCAGCGCTTCCATCGCCTGCTTCTCGTCGACCACGGAATGGTAGTATTGCGCCACCATCACGTTCTCCACCGCCGTCAGATGAGGCACGAGGTAGAACTTTTGGAACACTAGTCCTATCATGTTCTTGCGCACGTCGGCGAGCTGGCGGGCGTTCAAATCCTCCAATCGCCGGCCTTCAAGCATGACGGAACCCTTCGACGGCGTATCCATGCAGCCGATCATGTTCATCAGCGTGGTTTTGCCGGAACCGGACGAGCCGACAATCGCCAGCCATTGCCCTTGCGGAACGGTCAGACTCAGGTCGTCGACGGCGTGCAGATCGCCGTAAATCTTGGAAATGTGGTCGAGTTCCAGCAGCATATGTTCGTTGTCCATGATTATTCCTCCCTCAAAACGATGGCGGGGTCGATACGGGTGGCGCGGCGGACCGGCGGAATGGAGGCGATGACGGCGATCGCCACGGAAAGCAACAGCGATCCAACGCAAAGCAGCCAGTTGAGGCCGAGCGCACGGCCGAAAACGGTGGAGCACAGCACGCGCGCCAGCACATAACCGATGGCGGTGCCGAGCAGTCCGCCGATTAGGCCGTAAATACCGGATTCCACATAGAATTCGACGCCGATAGCACGCGAGTCGGCGCCGAGGGCTTTGCGCAGGCCGATTTCGTTGCGACGCTGGCTCACAATGGAGCTGATGGTGGTGCCCACGCCGACGAGCGTCAGCACGAGCACGACGAGCGAGACAATCCAGAACAGGGTCTGCAGCATGGCGATGATGCGGGTGTCGGACGAGGTGATTCTGGTGACGGTCTGCGCTTTGACGGCGCTGTTCGGGTTTTTGTCGGCACTGCGATTGATGTTGTTGACGATGTCGTTGAGCTCGTCGCCCATGGCGTTCACGGAGTATTCGACCACGTCGGCGCCGCGCTTGGAACCGGCGAGTTTGGCCATGTCCGCGGTGGTGGCGTAGATGATGGAATCCTCGTTGCCGCCGGTGTCGACGATGCCGGCGATACGGAATTCGGTGCCGTTGTTATCCATGATGTCGGACGAGACGCGGCCGTTTTCCGTGGCTTGCGTGGTCTGTTCGCCTTGCGTAGTTTGCGTACTCTGCGTGCCCTGCGCGGACGATTCTGCCGTTTCAGTTGATTCGTCCGAATCGGATTTTGCGGACGCGGAAGAAGACGCTGAAGCAGACGCGTCGGCGGCGCGGTAACCGATGGTGACACGGCTGCCGACTTTCACGCCGAGCGCGTCGGCGACGTCGCGGCCGACCATCACGTTGTCCGAGCCGGGCCAATCGCCCGTCACGTTCCAATGGCGATTGAGCGCGCGGACGGCTTTCACGTCCACGCCGGCGATGGTGTACGGCGCGGAATTGATGCGCACGCTCTCATACCGGTACGCAGCTGATTTCACGCTGTGTCCGGCGCCGATGAGCGCCGTCACGTTGCGTACGGTTGCAGTATCGATGCCTTGCGATTTGCCCGTTGCGGACGCGGGCGTGACGATCAGGTTCGCGCCGTACGCGCGCATTTCCTCGTTCATCTGCTGCGGCACCGCGACGCACACGGATGCAAGGCAGAACAGCGTGGCCGCGCCGACGAGCGACGCGATCACGGCCATCATCGCACGGGAGCGACGGCGGAACACCGCGCCCCACAGCATGGTGAAGAACATCTTGCGATTCGTCATCGCACACCCCCTACGAAAGCCAAGCACAACTCACCTACCATGCAGCACCTCCGCCGGACGCAAGCCCAGAATCGCCCGAATCGACGAAAGCGAGGCCACGAGCACAGTGACCGCCAGCAACACGAAAACCAACACGAACACCATCGGACGCATGGTGATGCCCGAGCCGAACACCACGTGCCCCACGATCTGTGCAACGCCCGAGCCAAGCAGCGCGCCGGCAATCGCACCAACCAGCGAAATCACCGCCGTTTCGGCGAGCATAAGGCGCGAAACCGCGCCGTCCGTGGCGCCGATCGCCTTCAACAGCGCCAATTCCGAACCGCGTTCGCCAATCGACGCGGCCATCAGGTTCGCCACGGCGATCGCGGCGGCAACCAGCGACAGCACGGTCATCAGCACCATCACCGCCTGCGTCTTGTTCAGCACATCGCCCTGCAGCGCGGCCACCTGGCGCACCTGCTTGGCCACCGCGCCCGGCAGCACCTCTTCGATCTGGTACGCGATCGACGACGGATACGCGGTGCAATACCACGTCTCCCACTCGTCCTGCGTGAGCGCGTTCGGATTCTTCGACGCCTTGCGCGCGAGGTCGTTGTCGGGCGTGGTGAGCGCCTTGACTTCAATCTTGTCGATGGAATTCGGCAGATTCGCAAGCGTTTGCGCGGCGATGGACGGCATATAAATGGCGCTGTTGTCGGAATCGCCCGAATCGAAGATGCCGACGATTTTCACTTTCACGCGATTGCGTTCGGTGGAGGATTTGCCGGTTTTCCCGGTACCTCCGTTCGTATTGTCGTCCGCACCGACGGCGATCGTCTTGTCGAGCGTAACGCTGTCACCGACATTCACGCCCAGTTTCGCGGCGAGCGCGCTGCCGACCATCGCCTGCTCGCTGTCGTCTTTCGGCCAGGTTCCGTTGATTTTCCACCATGAGCGCATGCCGTTCATGCCGGCCACGGTGGACTCGCCGGAGTCCATGTGCAGGGTTTTCGCGAACCACGTGCCCACGATCGGCACGTTGGTCGCCTTGCATTTCGCCGCGGAAGCAGCCGCACCTGACGCACCAGCCGTTCCAGCAGAGCCAGCCGAACCAGCCCCCGAACCGACACACCCCGCATCCGCGTGGATGTTCAATTCCGGCGCGAAATTGGTGATGTTGAACGCCCAGAAGATGGTCTTGATCTTCTGCGCGTCCGACTCCTTCAGAAACGCGGTCGGGTCGGCGCTGTCCGCCGCAGCCGAGCCGTCGGAAGTGGAACCCCCGTCCGAACCGGACGAACTACCCGAAGCCGAGCCAGCAGAATCGCCGGTATTGTACAAATCGCTCACCACAGCATCGGACTTCGGCTGCACGACGATATTCGAACCGTACGTGCTCAGCTCCGCGTTGAGCTTGTCGCCCACGTCGAACACCACGCCGAGCATGGCCACGCTGACGGTGGCGGACAGGCACACGGTGACGGCGATGAGCAGACGGCGTTTGAACTGCCGGCTGAACGAGCGAGAGATCATTTTCAGGAAGAACATGGCACCCCCTTACCTTTCTCGGCGCTCACTGGAAATGGCTCGACAGCGCGTCGAGCGTGGACGTTTGGATGACGATTTTGCCCGGCTTGACCTGGTAGTCGAACGGTATCGGGTTGCAGCCGCCTTTGAAGCCGATGGTGGCGAGGTTGATGGCCACATCGCACTTCTTGCAGATGATTTTGCCGTCCTTCTCGTAGTAGCCGGCGTCGCCGCAGTTGTCGCACGCGTCGAGGCCGACGCCGTACGCGCCGCCGTTCTTCTTGATGATGATGAATCGCATGGAGGTGCCGTCCTTCGCGCGGTATTCGAAGCGGTGCAGGTGGCCGTCGGAAATCTGGCTGAATTTGATGGTGGCCACGCCGTCGGCGAGCGAGTAGTCTTCCGGCGGCGACAGCGTGACGACTTTCTGCGTTTGCGCGACGCCGTACGTCAGGGCCACGGTGACGCAGATCATGGCGACCAGGCTGAACGCGCCGGCCGCTTTCGCGCGGCGGCGGAACGCGATATGCGTGCGTGCGATCGCCTCGTTGGCGCCGGTCGGCTTGACTTTGAAGCCCATGACGATGCTGGCGATTGCCGGAATGGCGAAGACGAGCGCCATTGCGATGGTCAGGCTGCGCTGATGGTTGATGCCCCACACGAGCGCGAGGAAGGCGGCGGTCGGGAAGCTGACGATGCGTTTGGATTGGAGGATCTGCGCAAGGTCGGTGAAATGCTGTGCGAACAACAGCACGACCAACAGCAGCACCGCCGTCGTGAACGACCAGCGGACGGCGGTGGAACGCATCGTGCGGAAGATAAGCGCAGCGATGATTGCGACGGCCGCGCCCAAAGCGAAGCCGAGCGCGCGCAACAGCATGTCGGAAGTGAAGATGGGATCGCCCGGCTCGACGAAGATCGTCAGTCGCAGAATCACGTCGGGCAGCGCACGAAAGGTGGTGGCCGCGATCGCAAGCGCCGCAACGAGATTCGCGATGTCGAGCAGCGCGCGGTGGTTGTGCCAGTCGGCGGTGATGCGGCGGGCGAACAGGACGATGACGAACACGGCCACGTCGAGGATCACGCAGCACCACAGGGTCGGATAGTTGACGAACGTGCGTTGCGTGATGACGGCGGTGGCGCGCAGCGCGGCGAATACGACTGCGCCGGCGAATCCAACAACGAAACCGGCCAGCCGCCAGTACGCGCTCAGAGGCTTGTCACGCCCCTCACCGACGGTGAGCATGACGCTCAACGCCATGACGAGCAGCGCCGGCGCCAACACCCCCTGCAACACCGTCACAAACTGCAGCAGCATCCCAAAATCCTTTCATCCAAAAACCCAACTCAAAGAGCCCAACGATTCCCATTCCGCCCCATCCCAAAGAGTCCCACCCCTCTCATCCCTCCCCTAAAATGCGAGGATTTCCCGGACCCCCTCCACAATCGCAGAGGTGAATCCATCCCCCTAAACGCGAGAGAGCGGTTTCGGTATGCATTGCCCGACCGTAAGCTTGGCCGAACGGCCTTGAGTGTGTCGGGTAATGCATGCCGAAACCGCGAACGGGCTACGCTAGGAGATCACCACTCCTGCGGCGTATAGTTCCAGTCCGGGAAGGTGACCTCGATCGGTTCCGTCCAGAAGCGTCCCTTCACACCCGTCTCCGGATCGACGTGCAGCATCCAGCCCTTCTTCTCCGGGGATTCGATCTTCAGCACGAGTTTGTACGCGCCGGCCTTGTCGAGCTTGACGTTGGCGCCGTAGTGCGGGCCGTCGGAGGCGTTCATCTGCATGAAGGTTCCGGAGGCGACGGACGCGTTGGAGGTCTTGTCGATGATGTCGTAGTTGACGGTCAGGTCCGGCACGAAATCGCCCTTGCCGTAGCCGAGTTCGGTGCCCTTCTGGTTGGCATGGATGTCGGCTTCGAGGTGGAAGCTCGCATCGGCGGCCTTGAGGCCCATGCCGGACGGTTCCATGTCGATCGGCTGGAAGTAGACGGCGTTGACGGTCAGCGGGCCGCATTCCTGGTCGGAGTGCTTCTCATCGACCTGGATCTCTTCGAAACCGGCGGAATCGCTGGAATCGTCCTTGCTGGAGTCGTCGGCCTTCGAAGCCGACGCGGAGGCGCTGGACTTGTCCGAAGCGGCGGAATCGTTGGAATTGCCGCATGCGGACAGGGAGAAGGCCATGGAGCCGGCCAGCAGGATGCCGAGCAGAGCGGCGATCTTCTTGTTCTTCATTTCTCTTTCCTTTGTTGTTGGATGTGGAAAAAATATCGGTAAATCTCGGAAAATTTGCGTATTACTTGCGATTGTCAGGCGTGCGCAACTTGCGTTTGCGTGCGAAGCCGACGGCGAACAGCGCGAGTACGGCAATCGCCGCGATCGCTTGTGCCGCAAGGCATTCGACGTACGGATACAGGCCGATCCAGTCGTTTGTGGGCACGCTGGACAGGTAGTGGCCGTCGATCAGGTCACCTTCGATGAGCGCGTGGATGCCACCGCCGGCGAAGATGACGACCAGCACGGCCATCAGGATCGACGTAACGAGGAAGAACGGGCCAATCGGAATCTTCACGGAGGTGAAGCGCAGCACGAGGAAGATGACGAGCAGCACCACGCCCGCGGCGATGCCGCCGATCCACATGCCTTGCGCGTCGCGACTCATCGAGTAGATCGATTCGTAGAAGATGACGGTTTCGGCGCCTTCACGGAACACGGCTAGGAAGCTCAGCATGGCGAGCGAAACGACCATACCCAGGCCCACGCCTTCGCCGGCGGCGACTTTGTTTTGCGCGTCGGCCACGGCGGACTCGGTTTTGGTGCGGATGTAACGGTTCCACGCTTCCACGGAACTTTTGTTGAGCATCCAGTTGCTGGTCCACAGCAGCATGAGCATGGCGATCAGCGCGCACACGCCTTCGCTGATTTCCTGAACCGGGCCGGAGCCGCCGAACAGGAACGTGAAGAGCACGGCGACCAGACCGGAGCCGGCAAGGCCCGCGAGCACGCCGAGGTAAATCCACTTGGTGAAACGCTGGTTGCCGGATTTGACGAGGTAGGCCACCACGGCGGCCACCACCAGCAGCGCTTCGAGGCCCTCACGGATCAGGATGAGGAACGCCTGTCCGGCGGAGCTGGTGATGGCTTTGGTGAAGGCGTTGACGTTGCCGGCCGCGCCACCGTCGAGGGTGGCCGCGTCTTCGACGAGCCAGCTTTTCAGGTCGTCGACAAGCTTTTTGATCTCCTTGTCGGAACCGCCGTCGCGCATGGTTTTGCGGGTCATCTTGAACTGGTATTCCACCTGCGAGACGCGGTCGCCGGAGATGGCGTTCATGACGTTCTTTTCGAAGCCGAGCTTTTCGTAGTACTGGTAGTACGCGTTGTTGACGAGGCTGGAGCCTTCCGCGCCCTTGCCGGAGATGGCGGCCTTGTATGCCTTGTCGAGGATGACGTTCATTTCGCTGGCGACTTCGCTCCACGTGCGGTCGCCTTTGCCTTTGGAGGAATTCTTTTTGTCCGCGTCGAGCTTCTTACGTTCCGCGGCGGTCTGTTCGGCGCGCTGCTTCGCGTAGGTTTTGGGGTCGGCGAGGTTCGCGTTGCCGTCAAGCGTCTGCGCGGCCGTGTCAAGGTCCGCGTTCAGCGCGTTGATTCCGTTTGCGATCGCGCTCCCCTGGCCCTGCTGGTACGCGAGTCCTTCCAAATCGGTGAACTGCCTGAGCAGTGTCTGCTGGCATTCGGCGGAAATGGTGTCGTTGACGACTTTCGAGAAGTTGGACGCATCATAGCCGATCCAATGCGCGGTCTGGAAGCCGGTGCCGGCCTGGCCGTAATCGCCGTCATTGTAGTCTTTTTCGGCGGTGGCAAGCTGCTTGGCGATATTCTGCGCGACGGCAGTCCAGGAATCGAAATTCGTCTGGTTGCCGTCAGCGGCGGACGCCTGCCGCGGCATCGCGATGCCGACAAACAGCGTGGCGAGCGCGATCATCAGCGCGGCGACGAGCGTGATGAGACGGCCGGAAGCCGAGACGCGCGAATCGCACGAATCGTAGGAACCGGCTGCGTGGCGCTGCGCGACGCGAGATGACATGGGTCGAACCTTCCTTCCGCAAATCTTTTCGGCGCGATTTCCCCGACGTACCCGACGTACGAAGCGCGCATCGGAAGCCAAGATAGAACGAAAGTTTTTTGAATAACAGTCTTGATTTTTAATTGGTCTTGTTGTATCGCGCATGAAAAAACGTTGGAATTCCGCCGTTTTTATTTTTCCCGTTTTCCGCGTGTCGTCTCACATTGTGACGCTCACCGCCGTTCCGCAACACCCCCGTCCGCCCGAAAACGTGAAGCGAACTCCATGCCAAAGCGTCAGTTTGTATAATCGCGACTTGCATAATCACGATTAGCATAATCGTAACCATACAAAGCTACGGGGGTATCAAAATAAGGCGATGCCTCATGCCACACCCACGAAAAAACATCTCGCTTATGAGTGGCGGATTTGGCGGGGTGACAGTTGGTATCTCGCTTATAGATGGCGGCCCCTTTGCAAAATACAAGGGTTAGAGGGGCGAAAAGATGCCCCCTAGGTTCGTTTCTCCGCCGAGACCCGCCATCTATAAGCGAGATAGCACCGGGCGAACCCCGGAATCCGCCATCTATAAGCGAGATACGCGTCTCAATTGGCTCAATCACCCAACAGCCAATCAATGGCGTTGACAATGCGTATACCATCCTCGGTGACGCCCGCGCCTCGACCGCACGCAAAATCCCGCGCGCCCGCCAGCCCCAGGCACGAACTACGCCAAGCCGGGCACGCGCTAGCATCGTGGTATGGACTCCATTGCACCGCTCGCACAGCGCATGCCGTATACCACCGCGTTCCCCAAGGCGCTCGGCACGGGGTTGTTGATTTCGACGCCTCACCCGATCACTGCGGAATTGCGCGGCGAGATGGAACGGTTCATCGATGAATACGAGCATGCGCTTTCGCGATTCCGCGCTGATTCGCTGGTTGCGCACATCGGCAATGCGGAGCATGGCGGGCATTTCGATTTTCCCGATTGGGCCGGCCCGCTATTCGATTTGTACGACGCGCTGCACGCCGCCACGCGCGGTGCGATCGACCCGTGCGTGGGCGAGGACCTGATTCGTCTCGGTTACGATCCCGCGCTGAGTTTCACCGTTGAAGCCGACGCCGGCGAGCGCCTGGGCGCGCTGCACGGACGGGCCGTATGGGGTCGTGATGTGGTTCGTTCGAGTGGTACGACATTGGTTACACGCAGTCCGGTTCATGTGGATTTCGGCGCGTGCGGCAAGGGTTATCTGGTGGATTCGCTGGGCGGATTGCTCACCGATTCAGAACTTTCGCGCACATCGCATGTCAAGTCAGCCGAAACGACCAACCCGACATGCCAATCTTCCACCTCAGACAGCAAACGCGAAAGCGCTGCCCCGGAATTTGTGATTGATGCGGGCGGCGATCTGCTGGCGCGCACGAACAAGCCGATCCGTGTGGCGCTTGAGGATCCGGATGATCCGTCCTGCGCGGTCGGCGTCGCACTGATCGGCGATGGCGCGTTCTGTGCGAGCGCGCCCAGCCGTCGCCATTGGGAGGTGGCGGTGAACGAACAGACGCATCTGGCGATTCACCACCTGCTCAACGCCATCGACGGCCTGCCCGTGCAACAAACGGAAGCCGCCTGGGTTGCGGTGCGATCCGCGTCGTTTGGCGGCTATCCGACTGCGGTGGCGGACGGGTTGGCTACGGCGCTGTTCGTCGCGGATCCGAACGAGCTGAGCAGCACTTTCGCTTTCGATTGCGCCACGTTGGACGTCGACCGTCACGCCACCATCAGTGCCGGTTTCCCCGGCCGCTTCTTCTGATTTCCAACAAAACTCACGGAATGAGGTTGCCGGCGGCCACGTACAGGTCCCACCAATCCTGCTTGTCGAGGTCGATGTCCGCGCCGTCGAGCATTTCGCCCAGCCGGGTGGGGTTCATCGAGCCGAGCACGATCTGGATCTTCGCCGGATGCCTGAGCACCCATGCGGTGGCGATGGCGTTGGCGCTCACGCCGTACTTGGCGCCCTTTTCGTCCAGTGCCTTGTTCAGCTCCGGGAAGTGCTCGTTGCCTACGAACGGGCCGTATTCCGTGCCGGACTGGAACGGGCTCCACGCCTGGATGGTCATGTGGCGCAGTCGCGAGTAGGACAGCAGGCCGTCCGAATGGTTGGCCACGACCATGCCTTCGGCGCCGGAGTTGGTCATCAGCTCGTCGCTGACCATCTGCGCGTGCATCAGGCCGAACTGCAGCTGGTTCGCCTCGAGCCTCATGGCCGGGTCGTCTCCGAGCCAGGATTGCAGCAGTTCCGCCTGCCACGGGTTCACGTTGCTCACGCCGAAGTGACGCACTTTGCCCGCCTTGTGCAGGGTGGTGAACGCTTCGACGATTTCTTCGGCCTCCATCAGGGTGTCGGGCCTGTGCAGGAGCGCGAAGTCCACGTAGTCAGTGCCGAGCGCTTCCAGTTCCTCGTCGAGTCGCGTGATGAGGTGCTTCGCGGAGAAGTCGTAGCGGGTGGCGTGCACGTTGTTCGGGTCGCTGAAGTCGATGTTGATACCGAACTTCGTCTGCAGGAAGATGTCCTCGCGCTTGAGCCCGGCGTCCTTCCACGCGCGGCCGAGCACACGCGAGCTGGCATGGTCGTGGTTGACGTTGAATCCGTAGATGTCCGCCGTGTCGAAGAAGTTGACTCCATGCTCGGCGGCCGTGCGCACGACTTCTGCCGCCGCGTCCGCGTCCAGCGCGTCCATGCGCATCACGCCTAACGCCGCTTGCGATGCGACCACTGCCGATTTGCCGATTTCGATGCTTTTCATGACTGCCCACTTTCTTTGTGATTTTCAAATACGTCAATCGATTGACGTCAGTCACCTCAATGGTAAATCCGCCGTCCCGTCAGCGCAACACAATAAAAATGCCGAAGCCAAAACGCAAAAATCCGGAGGGGTGGTCCCTCCGGATTTTTTAGCGAGTCAGCACACCAACCTCACTCGGCCAGCGTGAACTGGCTGTTGTAGATGTCGGCGTAGAAGCCGCCCTTGGCGAGCAGTTCCTCGTGCGTGCCGCGTTCCACGATGTCGCCGCCGTTCATCACCAGGATCATGTCGGCGTCGCGGATGGTGGACAGGCGGTGCGCGATCACGAAGCTCGTGCGGCCCACGGTCAGCGCGTCCATGGCCTTCTGGATCAGCTCCTCGGTGCGTGTATCGACCGAGGAGGTGGCCTCGTCGAGGATCAGGATCGGCGCGTCCTCCACCATCGCGCGGGCGATCGTCAGCAGCTGGCGCTGGCCCTGGGAAAGCGACGCCTTGTCGTCGAGCACGGTGTCGTAGCCGTTCGGCAACGACATGATGTAGTGGTGCAGGCCGACGGCCTTGCATGCGGCCACGATCTGCTCGTCGGTGACGTCCTTCTTCGAATACGCGATGTTTTCACGCACTGTTCCACGGAATACCCACGTGTCCTGCAGCACCATGGAGAACTGGTCGTGCACGTTCCAACGCGGTACGGACTTGGTGTCGATGCCGTCGATCGAAATCGTGCCACCGGAAATCTCGTAGAAGCGCATCAGCAGGTTGACCATGGTGGTCTTGCCGGCGCCGGTCGGGCCGACGATAGCCACCTTCTGGCCGGCCTTCACGGACGCGGAGAAGTCGTTGATGATGGTCTTGTCCGCGTCGTAGCCGAAGCGCACGTGGCTGAATTCCACGTCGCCGCGCACCGGCTGCGGCTTGCCGTCCGCGCCGACGCCCAGCAGCGCCTGCTTGCCGGTTTCGTCGGCCAGTTCCGGTTCGTCAAGGAAGCCGAAGACGCGTTCGGATGCGGCTGCGCAGCGCTGCAGGTTCTGGAAGGCCTGCGCGAACTGGGACAGCGGCTGCGTGAACAGGCGGATGTACATCATGAACGCCACGATCACGCCGAATTCGATCTTGCCGTCCATGGCGAGCGCCGCGCCGACCACGCACACCACCACGTATCCGAAGTTGCCGACGAAGTTCATGATCGGCATCATCAGGCCGGACAGGAACTGGCTTTTCCAGCCGGACACGTACAGGTCTTTGTTGTACTTCTCGAACTGCTCGATGGAGCGTTCCTCGCCGCAGTATGCCTTGACCACGGTGTGGCCGGTGTACATTTCCTCGACGTGGCCGTTGACGTCGCCGAGCGCCACCTGCTGGCGGGTGAAGTACTTCTGCGACACCTTCATGATCACGCCCATGATGATCAGGCCGAGCAGCGCGGAGCCGATGGCGCACAGCGTCATGGTCACGTTGTTGTAGAACATCATGATGAGCGCGCCGAAGAACAGCGTGACCGATGTGATGAGCGAGCCGACCGACTGGCCGAGCGTCTGGCCGATGGCGTCGACGTCGTTGGTGATGCGGCTAAGCACATCGCCGTAGCTGACTTTATCGAAATACTTGAGCGGCAGACGATTGATTTTCTTGCTGATGGCCTCGCGCAGCTCCTGAGCGGTGCGTTGCGTGACGTTAGCCATCAGCCAGCTCTGCAGGTAACTCAGCAGCGCGTACCCGACGTACAGCGCGACAAGCAGCCATGCGATACGTGAGACCGCATCCATGTCGATCGAGTTCATGACGGGCTTGCCGTGCACCATGGCAGGCAGACCCTTCGTAATCTCGTTGGTCATGTCCTTAAGCTTGTCCGGGCCGATAATCTGGCAAACCGTGCCGGCCGCACCCAGTATCAGCGCGAAAATCATCACCGGAATGTAGTGCCGGCAGAATCGCATCAGCTTCTTCATCACACCGCCGAAATCCTTCGGCTTCTCCACGGGCCCGCGCCCGCGTCCCATTGGTCCTCTAGGCATCTCTCCCCCTTTCAGCGCTTCAGTTCGTCTTCGCTCAACTGCGATTCGGCGATCTGCCGATACACTTCGCACGTGTCGAGCAGTTCCTCGTGCGTGCCCTGGCCGACCACTTTGCCGTCGTCGAGCACGATGATGCGGTCGGCATTCATGATGGTGCCGATGCGCTGCGCGACGATGAGTTTCGTGGAATCCTTCGCTTCCTTTTCGAGCGCGTCACGTACGGCACGGTCGGTTTTGAAGTCGAGCGCGGAGAAGGAATCGTCGAAGATCAGGATTTCCGGATGACGGTAGACGGCGCGTGCGATCGACAGACGCTGCTTCTGCCCGCCCGAAACGTTGGAACCGCCCTGCGAAATGCCGGAATCGTACTTCTTCTGCTTTTTGTCGATGAATTCCGTCGCCTGCGCGACGTCGCATGCGCGGCGCACGGTGTCGTCGTCGCGGTCCGTATCTCCGTACGCGACGTTGCTGGCGATCGTTCCCTTGAACAAGAACGACTGCTGCGGCACGTAGCCGATCTTGTCACGCAAGGCCTTCAGCTTGTAGTCGCGCACGTTGACGCCGTCGACGAGCACCTCGCCTTGCGTGGCGTCGTAGAAACGCGGCACGAGGTTGATGAGGGACGATTTGCCGGAGCCGGTCGAGCCGATGAACGCCACCGTCTGACCCTTCTTGGCTTTGAAATTGACGCCTTCCAACATGGCCTGACGCGAGTCGGGGTAGGCGAAGCTCACATTGCGGAATTCGATTTCGCCTTCCTCGCCCGGCTTGCCCGCGTCCTGCGTGCCGTCGGTGACCATCGGCTCGGTGTCGATGACTTCGAGCACGCGCTGCGCGGACACGTCGGCTCGCGGCCAGAGCACGAACACCATGCTCAGCAGCAGGAAGCTCATGATGACCTGGATGGAGTAGCTGGAGAACACCACCATGTTGGAGAAGGTGGTGAGCTTGTCGACGGCGTCGGCAGCGTCGATGAGGTACGCGCCGATCCAGTAGACGGCGAGCATCAGGCCGTTCATGATGGTGTTCATCAACGGCATCATGATGGCCATGGCGCGGTTGGTGAACAGCTGGGTTTCGGTGAGTTCCTTGTTGGCTTCGGTGAACTTGGCTTCCTGGTAGTCCTCGGCGTTGTAGGCGCGCACCACGCGCAGTCCGGTGAGATTCTCGCGGGCCACAAGGTTGATGTTGTCGGTCAGGCGCTGCATGGCCTTGAACTTCGGCATGACGAAGTGCATGAGCACGGCGATGACCACCAGCAGGATGGCCACGGCGATGCCGGTTGCGAGCGTCCAATCGAAGCCCTTTCCTGCGATCTTGCACACGGCCCACACGGCCATGATCGGCGCTTTGACGATCATCATGAGGCCCATGGTGATGAACATCTGGATCTGCGTGATGTCGTTCGTGGAGCGGGTGATGAGCGACGCGGTGGAGAAACGGTTCATTTCCGCCGGTCCGAAGCTTTCCACCTTGTTGAATTCGAGCGAACGCAGGCGCTGGCTGAACGAGGCGCCCACGCGCGCGGCGATGAAGCCGGTGACGACCGCGCACGCCGCCGAGCCGAGCGAGACGAGCAGCATTTTGCCGCCGGCCACCCAGATGTCGCGCATTTCGCTGCCGGGGGTTTCGACGAGCTGCGTGATGTCGGCCATATAATCCGGCAGGGTCAGGTCAAGCCAGATCTGACCGACGATGCTGACCAGCGCGACGAGCATCTGACCGATCTCCGCTTTGGAGAGGTATCGTACGATGCGAAGCATGCTTGGTTCCTTCTCTTGTTTTGTGTTTTGCTTGTTTTCTTACGATTAGTTTTTGCGATTTTTCGCGGTTTTTGCGATTACTGGATTGCGATTACTTACACTGTGAATTATTTACAGCGTAAGATACTACGCGTCTTCCTGTGCGTTTCCTGAGAACGCGGCTTTGACCTCGTCCGCCGTGGGGCGCGGTTTGCCGGGCATGCACAGCGACATGTACGTGGTGAATTCCTCGGTGAGCTCAACGAATTCGCGCGCGCGGCGCTCCCCCATCTGCGAGAAGATCCAGCAGATCGCCTCGCGCATGCTTTCGCGCTGCCGTTCGGCGCGTTCCCTGCCGGCTTCGGTGAGGTTCACGTGCACCACACGGCGATCGTCGGGGTCGGATTCGCGTGTGATCTGGCCTTTTTTCTCCAACGCGGACAGCAGTGTGGACACGCGTCCGGTGGTGGTTTTCATTGAAGAGGCGAGCTGCGATGGCGTCAGCGGGCCTTTCCTATAGAGTTCCTGCACGGCGAAGGGTTCGCCCTTCGCGCCTTTCACCATCTCCTGCTGCATGCGCGAGCGTTTGTCCCATGTGTTGGTCGCCAATTCGTGGAACAGTTCCTCTTCAAAGCCCACGCGGCACCTCCTTCCGTCGCAATCGCCGTCATAATATCTTACAGTGTAAACATTTTACAGTGTAAGTTATTCCCAGGGCGATTTTGCAGCGAGCAAGCTACAGAAGGCACGAAAAAGGCCGCGGCCCGAATCGCGATTATTGTGCGGAATCGGGCGCGGCCAATCGTACGTATTGCGCGGAATTCAGCCGCGACGGGCGTCGACGGAGGCGTTCAGCATCGCCAGCTCATCCTGTGTGAGCGTCAGTTCGGTGGCGGCGAAGGAATCGTTGATTTCCTGCGGATTGCGGGCGCTGGGGATGGTGAACAACCGCTCGTAGCGGCTCAGTTCCCAGGCGAGCACCACGCGCTGGTAGGAGCAGCCGTGGTTGCCGGCGACCGTGCGGAACGGGTCGTACGCGCGCTGGTCGAACGCGTCGAGGAAGCCGCCGAGGGGGCTCCAGCACACGAACGCGAGTCCAAGTTCCGCGCAGTGCTCCATCGTATGCTCAGGGTCGGGGTGCGAGGGCGAGAACTGGTTCTGCACGGCGATCAGCTTGTCGCCGAGAATCTCGCGGGCGATGTCGATCTGCGCGTTGTCCACGCGGGAAATGCCCGCGTACCGGATCACGCCCTCGTCAAGCAGCTGCTTCAGCGCGCCGACCTGGTCCTCATAAGCCACTTCCGGGTCCGGTCCGTGCGAGTACAGCAGGTCCAGCGCCTCCACGCCGAGGTGCGCGGCCGACTCCTTTGCGTCGCAGATCATCGTTTCCGGACGCGAATCCGCCATCCACCCGTACTGGCTGCCCACAGCCTGCAAATGCTGGCGTTCCGGCTCGTTTTCGGCAACGTTCGGCGCCTCCATGGTGCGGCGATAGCCGGTTTTGGTTGCAATCAGCACTTCGTCGCGCGGACCGTCCCAGCTGGCGAGCGCGTCGCGCACCATTTTTTCGCCGTAGCCTAGGTCTTCGGCGGTGCCGGCGCCGGGTTGGCTTGGCAGGTAATACGACCAGGCGGTGTCCAGATATCGCACGCCCGCGTCCAAGCCGGCGTGAATCGTGCGGATCGCCGTATCGCGGTCCGGGCGGCCCTCAATCGCCAACGCCATCGTGCCCATGCCGAGCCGTGGAATCGCAAATCCCGCCAATTCGCCCATGTTTCGTGCGGTCGTCATAACCGTCTCCCTTCCGTCGCCACATCCGTCGCTACAAAATCCGCCACCCATTCTCGCACAAAACAGCGCGGAGCGGGTTGTCGGGCGGGTGCGGGAAGATGAGGGCACAACCGAACGGGAGCCGAAAGGCTGAGAGGGAGCTCATAAAGCTTCGACCGAGGACTTGATGCGGGTAATGCCGCCGTAAGGAGACGGGTTGTTCGCGCCGCGAGGCGCATCTCATTTCCGTTCGCGATAACCGAATATCGCGTGATTAGGGTCACGGAGGGGCGCACCACCTCATAGGGTACGGTTCCTTCGGCGACCCTTTTTTCGTACCAACCGTGAATGTCCGATTCACCGGAAGCAGACGCTCGGAAGCCCACAAAGCAGTTCTGAACGTCCGTTTCGGCGGGAACGGCACTCGTGGGGCCTGACATACAGAAGGGAACCGAAATGATCATCAACGGCAAGGAAGAGGACGTCGCCACGCCGATCACCGTGGCCGAACTAGTGGAGCAGCGCGGTCTGCGCGCCGACCGCGTGGCCGTGGAGCTCAACGGCGAGATCGTGCCGCGCGCCCAGCGTGCGCAGACGCAGCTCAAGGGCACCGACACGTTGGAAATCGTCACGTTCGTGCAGGGCGGCTGAGCACAGCAGCGAAACAAACCATACGAACGGAAACGAGAATACGAGAACAACCATGACTTTTGAACCATCCGCATCGCAGGCGCAGATCGACGCCCGCCAGCACGCTTTCGACAACCAGCCCGACCCGGCCACCCTGGTCAGCCGCGAGGAGATCCGCGCGGCCCTGCTCGACCGTCACACGGCCGCCACGCAGGACAAGCTCGACGCGGCGCACGTGGCCATTTGCGGCTGCGGCGGCCTCGGCTCCACCATCGCGGTGGCGCTGACCCGCATCGGCGTCGGCCATCTGCATCTGATCGACTTCGACCGCGTGGATATGACGAACCTGAATCGCCAGCAGTATTTCCTGAAGGACCTCGGCCAGTACAAGACGGAGGCGCTGCGCAGCAATCTGCGCCAAATCAACCCGTTCACGGACATCACCATCGACACCGTCAAGGTGACCGACGAGAACGTGCCGACGCTGTTCGAAAACGAGGACATCATCTGCGAGGCGTTCGACGTGCCGGAAAACAAGACGATGCTCGTCAACGCGGTGCTGGAGAATCTGCCGGGCAAGAAGCTCGTCAGCGCGTCCGGCATGGCCGGCTTCCGCAGCTCCAACCTGGTGAGCACGCGTCGCGTTTCGAAGAACTTCTACTTCTGTGGCGATGGCGAGACGGCTCCGGTACCGGGTGCCGGCCTGATGGCGCCGCGCGTGGGCGTGGTCGCCTGCCACGAAGCGAACATGATCACGCGACTGATCCTCGGCGAGGAAGACGCCTGACGCACTGCTACGTTACTCCACTGCCGTAATCGAAATTTTTATTGCGATTACAAACGCACGTTGCACACAACACAACAGCGACGCAACGGCAACACAACAGCAGCACAGCAATCGCAACAACAGCAACACCAAACACCCCAACGAAAGGAACCGACGATGAGCACCGAAAACACCATCACCACCGCAGCAGCCGATGTTGCGGCCGCACCGAACGCCACGCTTGACGAGCTGGTCGGCACCACCACGAACACGGCGATCCTGCCTGAGCCGGACGCTCACGCGTACGACGAGATCGCCACCGGCGACGCCGACCCGCTGATCCTCGGCGGGCACAAGTTCACGAGCCGTTTCATCCTCGGTTCCGGTCGTTACGACCTGAACCTCATCAAGGCGACCATCGAGAACGCGGGCACGCAGATCGTCACCATGGCGCTGCGCCGCTGCCGCACCACCGAAAACAACCTGCTCGACTACATTCCGAAGGGCATCACCATGCTGCCGAACACGTCGGGCGCGCGCAACGCGGAGGAGGCGGTGCGCATCGCACGTCTCGCGCGCGAGGTGTGCCAGACGGACTTCGTGAAGGTGGAGATCGAGCACGAGTCGAAGTACCTGCTGCCCGACAACGAGGAGACCATCAAGGCCACGGAAAAGCTGGCGAAGGAAGGTTTCGTGGTCATGCCGTACATGTTCCCGGACCCGATCGCAGCGAAGCGTCTTGAGGACGCGGGCGCGGCATGCGTGATGCCGCTTGGCGCGATGATCGGCTCGAACAAGGGCCTGCGCGCACGCGATTTTATTGAAGTGATCATCAAGAATGCCAACGTTCCGGTGATCATCGACGCGGGCATCGGCCGGCCGAGCCAGGCCGCGGAGGCCATGGAGATGGGTGCGGACGCGGTGATGGCATACACGGCGATCGCATCCGCCGGCAACATTCCGCTGATGGCGCGCGCTTTCAAGAATGCGATTGAGGCCGGCCGTGAAGCGTACCTGTCCGGCCTGGGCAAGGTGACGGAGGACCACGCCGTCCCGTCCAGCCCGACGAACGAGGCCGACTACATCGGCTGATTCGCGTCGGTTTCGTACGATTCGTGCACTAACGTTTCGCACTGTTTTATTGCGATTACACGACGAGGGTCGGTGGAAACGCACATTTTCGCAAGGTTTCCACCGGCCCTCTTTCGTCGGATGCGCGACACGTAGCGCAACACGCGCATGCCACGCATACCGCAGCGACAGGCAATACGTCTACTTCCCTAGAGCCGCCTTCAGGTCGCGGTTCTGGAACCGCTCGTGCAGCAGGCAGTAGCCACCGAACACGACAAACCAGACCAGGCCGGCGACTGCGGAACCGAGCGTGTCGGAAGACAGGAACAACGTGACATACACGACCACGTAGAACGCGACCGCAATCCAATCGCACACCTGCCAGGCCGGCATCACGAAGCCGTCCGGCAGAAAGTCGGTGCTCTGACGGTAGCGGCGGTGAGCAAGCATCGTCAGAATGTAAATGAAGATCACGACGGCGCTGGCGGCCGAGGCGAACAGCACGAACGCGCCGGAAACGCCCGGAATCGCGTTGATCAGCGGGGAGAACAGGATCATGCAGCCGGACACGATAATCGCCTTCGCCGGAACCTTGCGGTCCGACACTTCGCCGAGACGCTGCATGGCGGGCGATTCGGAATCCTGCGCGATCTGATATAGGTGGCGGCCCGCCGAGTAGATCAGCGAATTGAGTGCCGACGCGGCTGCGGTGATCACCACGAAGAACACGAGCGCGGCAGCCCAGTCGAGCCCAGCGTATTTGAACACCATGATGAACGGGGAGCCGAACGAGCCGTCCGCGTTCTGGTGGAAGTTGCGCCACGGCACGATGGCCATGATGGCCACGAGCGCGCCCACGTAGAAGATGAGGATGCGCATGATCAGCTCGTTGACGGCCTTCGGTAACACCTTGCGTGGGTTCTGCGTTTCGGATACGGTCACGCCTACGAATTCGATGAGCTGGTAGGCGAAGAACACCATCTGGAAGCTCATGAAGAAGTTCATCCAGCCGTTCGGCGCGAGCTGGAAACCGTCGGTGATGTTCGTGAGGCTCACCGTGGCGCCCGACACTGTGCCGTCCACGCCCTCGATATGCGTGGCAGGGTAGCTGAAGCCGATGATTAGCATCACGATGGCGGTGACGATCAGACCGACGATCAGCGTGATCTTGATCATGGAGAACCAGAATTCCGCCTCGCCGAACACTTTCACCGCAATCAGATTGATGCCAGTGAGCGCCACGAGGAAGCACAGTTCGATCAGCCACTTCCACGAGTTCAGGTCTATGCCGAATGTGCCGAAGAACGTTACGAAATACATGCTTACGGCGGTGATTTCGGTCATGCCGGTCAGAATGAGCACAATCCAATACGTCCAGCCGGCGAACTTGCCCCACCCGCGGCCGAGATAGCGCGTGATGAAATTGATGAACGTGTGCTGGCTAGGATCGCTGTACATCATTTCGCCGATGGCACGCATCAGCAGGAACATGATCAGGCCAACGCCGATGTACACGAAAATGATGCTCGGGCCAGTCAGTGCAATCGACTTGCCGGAGCCTAAGAACAGGCCGGTGCCGATGGTGCCGCCGATGGCGATGAACTGGACGTGGCGGTTTTTCAGGCCTCGCTCCATTTCATTGCTTTGGTCGAGGCTTTCGACGGATTTGATGTGCGCGGTTTCCGTCGCGTCGGACGTGCTTGTACCGGTTTTTTCGGTATTCGTATTCCCTAAAGTCATAATGGTCACACCCTACCGCGGGAACCGCACAATCTCCGCCATTGTTCGCACCGCGAAACACACCCATATGCCATATGGGGGACATTTTATGCAAATCGCGGGGTAGCCTGCCCGAAAAACCCACATGTCAATCAAGCAGACGAATAGTTTTAGTTGTCAACAGTCGGGGACGGAATCGCCTTGTCGAGCTTGTCTAGCAAGGAAGCGTTGGCGCGTTCCAGCTCGTCGATGCGGCGTGCCTGCTGCTTGATGATGATGCCAGCGGTATCACCGTCGAACGCGCCAATCGAAACATGCGCGCCGACAGCGCCTTCGGACATAACGGGAACGCTCGAATCCGGAACACCGGACGCCATATTGTCAAGATTCCGCCTCGTCACCAAAGTACGCTTGTACCGTTCAACGAGCTGCGCAATGATCTCGCTGTCATCCAGGTGATCGTTGCCGCTCACTGATTTGATGGCGGCGGCCTTCCAACGAGCCACGCTGCGTTCGATGCGCTTGTACCCGACCAGTTCCGGTGGCAATCCCGCCTCACGGAAGATTTTGGTCGGAGATTCCCCCGCAAGATATCGGATAGTGCACACCTGCTTGAAAGCGTCAGAATAGGTGATACGATTACGCGTCACATTCGCCACCGCCGGTAATTCCCGCAACAGCTGAATCTCCTCGTCGCTGAATACTCCGCCGCCACGCACAGCAATACCTCCCGTCCTGTGTCTCCATTGCTCACTTCTCGTGGATATGCTTTATGCATTCTATGGCCCGCTTGCCGTACGATACCCTCGTTTTTCCCCTCTCTTCGGAGACTGTCTGTGACTACCTCGCATCCACGGTTCAGCTTGTTGCAACACGTCGCACCAACCCGCACTGTCCCCTCGAAAAATATCCTCATCTGATGTGGATGACACCCCACAGAAGTTCCAGCGGGGCTGGGTCGGACCGTAGGATAGTCGGGTCGCGGGCGCATGCAAAAGAGGCCAACCCGGTTGGATTGGCCCCTGAACGATTTTTGGCGTTACCGCCTTGTAGGTTTAGTGCGTGCGCTGACGGCTCTTAACCGCAACGGTCACACCGGCACCGGCCACGAGCAGCGCCACGACGGTGAAGAGGGTCGTGCCCGCTGCGCCGGTGAGCGGCAGCTGCGTGACGTTCTTCACGTTCTTGACCTGGATTGCC
>OGDY01000620.1_pt1 | contig 45879 bp, 46 predicted proteins | sample 1570341 | NCBI WGS metagenome assembly OGDY01 (sample SAMEA2581972, study PRJEB24529) | metagenome | biome: Human gut stool | place: China | collected 2011 | reverse complement strand
CTGCACGTACGGTTCTGTGAGGGGCTTATATTGTAAGGTGTAGGTCTACTCGACTACGGAGGTATCATATGGTGCTTTTAGTTGTTGATACACAAAAAGCAATTATAAACAGCAGACTGTATCAATTTGATCTGTTTGAATCTCATGTTAAGAAGTTGATAGATAAAGCTCGTGATAATGGTATAGAGGTTATATTTGTAAGGCATGATGATGGTGTTGGAAATGAACTAACAAAAGGAAATAATGGATTTGAAGTTTATGAAAGATTTCAACCTAAAGATAATGAGATTATCTTCGATAAAAATGTAAACAGTTCTTTCAAAGATACTGGATTATTGGAATATTTAAATAAAAAAGAAGAAAAAACAATAATAATTGTTGGACTGCAAACCGATTACTGTATTGATGCGACCATTAAAGCAGGTTTTGAGCATGGCTTCAAAATGATAGTTCCTGAAAATACGAATAGCACATTTGATAATCAGTTTATGACTGCCGAACAGACTTACAGATATTATAATGAATTTATTTGGAATGGGAGATATGCAAAGTGCATTTCTTTTACTGATGCACTTGAACTAATAAACAAGTAAATTCCAATTTATCGAACCTAATATATAAATTTAAATATCCCTAAAAACTGTAAAGCATTAATTTGCTTTACAGTTCAGCCTGCACAAAAATGTGAAGTGCTGCTTTAATAAATGCAGAACTTTATATCATATCTCATTATTTTTTGGCATATTTATTAGTAAAAATGCGTTTTAAGGAGCTTTACTATGAAAAAAATAAGCAAAAAAATAATCAGAAGACTTTTATGCTCTATAGGCATAGTATGTATTATAGCTGCTGTTGCAAAATTATCAAGCAGCTATAATGACGGAGTGATTCCCGCATCAGTTAATTTTTCTGAAGATATGCCGATTATTGTGCTGGATGCAGGTCATGGTGGCATGGACGGAGGCTGTTCAACAGCAGACGGGATTTCAGAAAAGGGAATAAATCTTAACATATTGCTGAAGGTCAGAGATATGCTGAGAGTATCAGGCTATGATGTACAGGTTACAAGAGATACAGATAAATCAATACATGACAAAGGCATAGAAGGGATAGCAAATCAAAAAAGCTCAGATATGGACAACAGACTAGCATTATTTAACAAATATCCTAATTCAGTATGCATTTCAATACATCAAAATCAATTTACTGACCCTAAATACAGTGGAGCACAGATGTTTTACTCAGATACAAACTCACAGAATGAAAGACTGGCAGAGATTATGCAGGGACAGTTTGTTAAATTTATTCAGCCTGATAATCAGAGGGAGATAAAATTATGCGGCAAGGAACTTTTCCTATGCTATTTCAGTGAAAATCCGACTGTAATGGTTGAATGTGGATTTCTTTCAAATGAAGCAGAAGCAAAACTGCTTACAGATGAAGAATATCAGTCTAAGGTAGCATTTACTATTTTTTCAGGAATAAATGAATTTGTATGCGGACGAAAATAAAAACAGCACCGTACAAAAATGTGCGGTGCTGTTTTTTTACTTGCAAAAGGTGTGGATTTATAGTAGAATATATGTAATGGATAATGCAGTGCTCCAAAAAGAACATCTGAAAATTTTATATAGCATTGCCATAACAAAATTCGGAGGAATATATGCTTAGAGAAAAAATTGAAAAGCATCTGCTTTCAGTTCAGAAACCGTCAAGATATATTGGCGGAGAAAGCGGAAGTATAGTAAAGGACAAGTCTAAAGTAGACGTCAGATTTGCATTTTGTTTTCCTGATACATATGAAATAGGTATGTCACATCTTGGCATTAAAATATTGTATTCTCTTATAAATGAAAGAGAAAATTATTGGTGTGAGCGTGTTTTTGCACCATGCGTTGATTTTGAAGAAATTATGCGTAAAAATGATATACCGTTATATGCATTGGAAAGTCTTGAACCTGTTAAGGACTTTGATTTCATAGGATTTACAATGCAGTATGAAATGTCATATACAAACGTATTGAATATGCTTGATCTTGCACATGTTCCTGTATGGGCAAAGGACAGAGGAAATGACCTTGCACCGCTTGTTGTTGCAGGAGGACCATGTGTTTGTAACCCTGAACCGCTTGCAGACTTTTTTGACCTCTTTATTCTTGGTGAGGGCGAAGAAGTAAATCTTGAACTTATGGACTTATATAATCAGCATAAGAAAAATGGAAGTACACGTCAGGAATTTTTAAAAGATGCGGCACAGATCAAAGGTATATATGTGCCGTCACTTTATAATGTTCAGTACAATGACGACAATACAATAAAGTCTGTAACTCCGATTGGAAATGCACCTGCTGTGATTAAAAAAAGAATTATTAAGGATTTTGACAAGGTTTATTATCCTGAAAGCTTTGTTGTTCCGTTTTCTGATATTGTACATAATAGAGCGTCTGTTGAAGTTTTGAGAGGCTGTATAAGAGGCTGCCGCTTTTGTCAGGCAGGATTTTTATACAGACCGTTCAGGGAAAAGTCAACTGAAAGTATCTATAATCAGGCAAAAGCTTTATGCGAAAATACAGGATATGATGAGCTTTCCCTTGCTTCATTAAGTACAAGCGACCATTCTGATATTCAAAACATGCTTTCAAAGCTGATTGACTATACTGAAGGAGAGCATATTAATCTTTCACTGCCTTCACTAAGAATTGATAATTTTTCCGAGGAACTTCTGGAAAAGGTTAAAAGGGTGCGTAAAAGCGGACTAACATTTGCTCCTGAAGCAGGAACTCAGCGGCTTCGTGATGTTATAAACAAAAATGTCAGTGAAGAAGAGATAATGAATACGTGCCGTATTGCTTTTGAGGGTGGATACAGCAATGTAAAGCTTTATTTTATGATGGGACTGCCTACTGAACGTGATGAGGATATTGTCGGAATAGCAGAGCTTGCTCAGCGTATTATTGATTTATATTACACAATAGAAAATCGTCCTAAGGGCAGGGGAGTACAGGTGTCAATAAGTACAGCAACTTTTGTTCCGAAACCATTTACACCATTTCAGTTTGAGGCTCAGGACACAAAAGAAATGATAGAGCATAAGCAAAAGCTGCTGGTAAGCTCTGTAAAAACAAAGAAAATAAAAGTCAGCTGGCATGATCCTAATGTAAGTATGCTTGAAGCGGTACTTGCAAAGGGTGACAGACGCTTATCTCAGGTTATATACAAAGCATGGCAAAAGGGCTGTAAATTTGACAGCTGGAGCGAACATTATAAATATGACAAATGGCTTGAAGCATTTGACGAATGCAATATTTCACCTGAATTTTATGCAAACCGTCAGCGTCCGTATGATGAAATTCTGCCTTGGGATCATTTGGACTATTATGTTTCAAAGGAGTTTTTTGTAAGAGAAAGCCAAACGGCAAGAGCCGGAAAAACTACGCCTAACTGTAGGCAAAAGTGTTCAGCATGCGGGCTTGTTAAGGAAACGGGGGTAAAGTGCTTTGAATAAAGTAAGAACTGTTTTTGAGAAAAAGGGCAGAGCAAAGTATATTTCACATCTTGACCTTAACAGATTTATGCTCAGGGCTTTTCGCCGGACAAAACTCCCTATCTGGTATACAGAGGGCTATAATCCACATCCGTACATAGCGTTTGCTCTGGCACTTTCATTAGGTTATGAGAGTGAATGCGAAATAATGGACTTTAATTTAAATGAGGATATTGAATACTCTCAAATAATAGATAAGCTTAATTCTGTTATGCCTGAGGGTATAAGATTTAAAGAAGCATTTGCACCTGTCAGAAAGATTACTGAAATTGCAAAGTCCTGCTTTGATATAAGAATCAAGGTAAGCAATCCTGAACATACCGCAATTTTGCTTAAAGAATTTATTAATCGTGATAAAATAATTGTTGAGAAGAAAACTAAAAAAGGTATGACCGAAATTGATATAAAACCGCATATTGAAGTATCAGAAATAATATCAGACGATATGTACATATATTTTTCAATTATTTTGCCGGCAGGAACTCAGGTCAACTATAATCCATCGCTGCTGCTTGACACATTTAAAAATGCTGAAAATTCTGACTTTGAAATGATTAATATTTGCCGAAAAAGTATAATTTGCTCTGATGGAGAAAAATTTTTATAAAACACTTGCATTTTATCGTGAAATATGATATTATAAAAAAGCATTTGAAGTCCGTCTGTCTGCTGACAGATGAGAGTTAATGCCGTAAGACATTAAATCGGATAGTCCGCTGCCCTTAGGACTGCTTTTTTGCAGCATTTGACAGACCGTTTGCTGAGAGGTCTGCAATACAGGCATGAATATTCGGAAATTTTAGGAGGAAGAAAAAATGGATGCACTTAAAATGATCAGCGATTCAAGCTTGAAGGCAGAAGTACCACAGTTTAATATTGGTGATACTGTAAAGGTTCACGTTAAAATCAAGGAAGGCGACAAGAGTCGTATTCAGGTTTTTGAGGGTACTGTAATTGCCAAGAAGCATGGCGGTATCAGCGAAACATTTACAGTAAGACGTGTTGCTCACGGCTGCGGTATTGAAAGAGTTTTCCCGCTTCATTCACCTGTTGTTGACAAGGTTGAGGTTGTTAGAAACGGTAAAGTTCGCAGAGCTAAGCTTTATTATCTCCGTGACAGAGTTGGTAAGGCTGCTAAGGTTAAGGAACAGATTCGCTAAGCTAATCAAGTTGGGTTAAGTGCGTTTCGGACAGATTTCTGTCCGACGCATTCTCCTGATTGTAAGGGACGTCTGTCCCTTTTTTGCTATAAAAGCATTAAGGCAACACCGTACATATCTTGCGTAACAAGATTTAAAGAATGGAGTTTGTTATGGAAAATAATAATGAAATTATATCTGAGGAAAACAAAACCGAAGAAGAAAATATTAAGGAACAGAATGTCGGTAGTGAAAATAATAAAAAAGGCAGGCTCCTGGACGATATTCTGGAAATTGCCGAAACTACCATTACAACAGCTTTTATAGTAATTCTGATTTTTACATATCTCCTGCATCCTGTTCAGATAGTGGGAAAATCAATGCAGGATACACTTCAGCCTGAAGATAAGATATTTATGTCAACCGTTTATTTTGATTTGTCCTATGGTGATATAATTATTATAGACAATGACTGTGCTTACCTGAAGGATGAGGCATCAGGCAATATTATCAAGGCTTCAAGCGGTTCTTTTAATGAGTGTATCATAAAAAGAGTTATTGCTAAGGGCGGAGATACTATTGATTTTGACTTTGAAAACGGCAAGGTAATAGTAAACGGAAAAGTATTGGATGAAAAATTTCTTAACGGTGTAACAACAAATACAGATTACGGTTCATTTAATTATCCACTCACAGTTCCGGACGGTTATTATTTTGTAATGGGTGATAATCGTAATGCTTCCTGTGACAGCCGTCACCCTAATGTAGGACTTATAAAGAGAAGTCAGATTTACGGCAAGGCTGTTTTGAAGTATGCTTCAAAGAGTGAAAATTCGTCAGTTGAAAAAGCTGACTTTAAGATACTCTGGAATTGATATTAATGCTTTCTGCGGAGGAAATCTGATGAGTAAAATGAATATCGGAAATGTCAGCAGTAAAAAGCTTTTGGACGGAATTATTGATATTGTTGAAACAGTTTTTATTTCTGTTTTTGTAATTACAATGTTCTTTACGTTTGTTCTGAGAATGGCAACCGTAAAAGGAGAATCTATGATTCCTACCCTTTATCCTGATGAAAAAGTGCTTGTATCTTCATGGTATAAGAATCCCGAACAGGGCGATATTGTTATTATCGACTGCAAGGAGGCTGTTGTATTCGGTGATGACGGTGCTTTGGAATATAGAAATGGTCTTGATAAAAAAATTGTAAAGAGAATAATCGCTGTTGAAGGACAAAAAATAGATATTGACTTTCAAAAAGGATTTGTCTATGTTGACGATGTTCCTCTTAACGAGGACTATGTTTCGGGACTTACACATTTTGACGAGGGTGCATTTACAGGAAAATACCCCTTGATTATTCCGGAGGGTTATGTTTTTGTTCTGGGAGATAACAGGGGAATATCCAAGGACAGCCGTGACAAGTCAATCGGTCTTGTTTCAGTTGACAGCATTTTGGGCGAGGCAGTTTTTATAATTTCTCCTTGGAAAAACATCGGATTTATAAAATAATGAAAACGGAGGTTTTCAGTGGATAATACAGAAATGAAGAATATACAATGGTTTCCGGGTCATATGGCGAAAACAAGACGGCTGATACAGTCTAATTTCCCGCTTGTTGATGGAATTGTTGAAATTCTTGACGCCAGAACTCCTCTTAGCAGCAGAAATCCTGAAATGGATAAGCTGACTGACGGCAAACCGAAAATGATTCTTCTCAATAAAAGTGATATGGCTGATGATAAGGTTACAGCCAAATGGATAGAATATTTTAAGAATAAAGGAATAACTGCAATTCCTGTTGACTGTAAAAACGGTAAGTGTGTAAAAAACTTTTTGCCTGTTCTTAAAAGTCAGGTTCTTAAAGAGCTTCTTGATAAATGGAAATCACATGGAATGACCGGCAGACCTGTAAGACTGATGATAGTCGGCATTCCGAATGTCGGAAAATCATCATTCATTAACAAAATAGCACAGTCAAAAAGAGCAAAGGTTGAGGACAGACCCGGAGTTACCCGTACAAAGCAGTGGGTAAAAATCGGTGATGGTGCTGAACTTCTTGATATGCCGGGTGTTTTATGGCCTAAATTTGAAGATCAGGACGTTGCATGCAGACTGGCATTTACAGGTGCTATAAAGGATGATGTTCTTGATGTTGAAGCAATTGCAATGAAGCTGCTTTCATATTTGGCTGATAACTACCCTGACTCTTTAATTTCAAGATATAAAATTGAAATCAGCGATTCTGACAGCGGATTTGATTTGCTTGAAAAGGTCGGAAGAAAAAGGGGAATGCTTATTTCAGGCGGAGAAGTCAATACTGAAAGAGCTGCAATTACAGTTCTTGATGAATTCAGAAGCGGAAAGCTTGGTCATATTACACTTGAAAAGCCTGATGATTTTAACGGCGGCGACTCAAATGGCTGATATGACTTTATATGAATATGATGAAGCCGTAAGAAATGATTATTCTGTAATATGCGGTGTAGATGAAGCAGGGAGAGGACCTCTTGCAGGTGATGTTTATGCTGCTGCTGTAGTATTGAATAAGGATACAGTTATTGAAGGAATAAATGACAGCAAAAAGCTGTCTGAAAAAAAGCGTGAAAAGCTTTTTGATGAAATTATTGAAAAGGCTGAATCATACTGCATTGCAACAGCATCTGTTGAGGAGATTGACAGGCTGAATATTTTACAGGCAACGATGTTGGCAATGAAGCGGGCTGTAAATGGTCTTTCGATAAAGCCTGATATTGCATTGATAGATGGCAATAAGACGCCTGAACTTGATGAAATTAAGGCTCATGCCGTTATTAAGGGCGATGCATCTTCTGCATCAATTGCAGCTGCGTCTATTCTGGCAAAGGTTGCAAGGGACAGATATATGAAAGAGCTTGTAGAAAAATATCCACAGTACTGCTTTGAAAAGCATAAAGGATATGGCACAAAGCTTCACAATGAGCTTATCCTTGAATATGGACCTTCTGAGGTTCACCGCAGAACATTTCTAAGGAAACTTCTTAATGAAAAGCAGTGATATAGGTAAAATTGGTGAAGAATTAGTATGCAGATATCTTATTAAGAGAGGTTATAATATAATTTCACGCAATTATAGAATAAAGGGCGGAGAAATAGATATTATTGCAGAAAATGGAGACTATCTTGCGTTTGTTGAGGTGAAAACCAGAAAACCTGATGGTCTTACCAACGGATTTGATGCCGTTACCAAAAGAAAGCAGCGTCTTATTATCAGAGCGGCAGCGGATTATTGCTGTAAAAACCGTAATTTGTTGCAGCCAAGATTTGACATTGCCAGAGTAATTTTTGACGGTGTAAAGTATTATAAAATTGACTATATAAAAAACGCTTTTGATACAACAGGCACAAGGTTTATTTTTTGAAAAATATCATTCGATATTTATAATAAATGCAGATCACAATAAAAAGGCTTTGTTCAGCCGCAGCAAAGCCTTTACGGATATGATCTGCAGCGGCAGAATGGAGATTGTTATGTTTTATAAAAGTACAAGAAACAGTGATATCAAGGTTACTTCAGCAGAGGCAATAACACAGGGTATTTCTGCTGAGGGAGGTCTTTTTGTTCCTGAGGAAATTCCGGCGATTTCTATTGATGAAATCAAAGGCTTTGCAGACATGAGTTATGCAGACAGAGCTGCATTTGTGTTCAGTAAATACCTTACTGATTTTACAGATGCTGAGATACATTATTGTACAGACAACGCATATACTACAAAGAATTTTGAATCAGAAAGTATTACAGAAATTTCTCATCTTTTTGACGGTACATATATGCTGGAGCTTTGGCATGGTCCTACTTGTGCTTTTAAGGACATGGCACTTCAAATACTCCCTTACTTCCTTACAACATCTGCAAAGAAAATCAATCTCGATAAGAAAATAGTAATTCTTGTTGCAACTTCAGGTGACACAGGAAAAGCTGCTCTTGAAGGCTTCAAGGACGTTGAAGGTACTCAGATTATGGTTTTCTATCCTGAACAGGGTGTAAGCCCGATGCAGAAACGCCAGATGATTACTCAGGAGGGCGGCAACGTAGGAGTTTGTGCTATAAAGGGTAATTTTGATGACTGCCAGAACGGTGTTAAGTCAATTTTTACTGACAATGACATAAAGGCAAAGCTTGAAAATGGCTCAATGATGTTTTCAAGTGCTAATTCAATTAACTGGGGACGTCTTGTTCCGCAGATTGTTTACTACGTTTCTTCATATGCTGAGCTTGTAAAAAATGAGCAGATTTCAGCAGGTGAAAAAATTAACATAGTTGTTCCGACAGGCAATTTCGGAAATATCCTTGCTGCATATTATGCAAAGCAAATGGGAGTCCCTGTAAATAAGCTTATCTGTGCATCGAATATAAATAATGTACTCACAGACTTTATAAACACAGGTATTTATGATAGAAATCGTAATTTCTATGCTACTTGTTCACCGTCAATGGACATTCTCATTTCAAGCAACCTCGAAAGACTTCTTTACATTCTTACAGGCTGCAATGATGCTAAAATCAAGGAATGGTTCGGTTCACTTACAGAAACAGGAAAGTACGAAGTTTCAGATGACATCAAGAAGCTTCTCAAGCAGGATTTCTGTGCAGGTTTCTGTGATGACAATGATACAAAGGCAACAATAAAGAAAATCTTTGACGAATATTCATATACATGTGATACGCATACCGCTGTTGCAGTAAAGGTTTACAACGACTATATTGCTGAAACAGGCGACAAGACAAAGACTATTATTGCATCAACAGCAAGTCCATATAAGTTCAGTGCAAGCGTACTTGAAGCAATTGACGGTTCAGCTCCTGAAATTGACGAGTATGATATGATTGAAAAGCTTTACGAGCATTCAGGTTATGCAGTTCCAAAGTCACTTGCAGAACTGAAGAATAAAAAGGCAAGATTTGATGTTTCAATTGAAAAATCTGAAATGAAGGATTTTGTTCTTAAAAATCTAGGACTTTAATATACGGTGCTAAAATGAGCTTATTTGTTATAGGCGATTTACACCTTAGTCTTGGTGATCCTGAAAAGTCTATGGAAATTTTTCCGGGGTGGGAAAATTATCAGGAGCGTATTGAAAGGAATTGGCTGGAAACAGTCGGAGAACAGGATACAATTGTTCTTGCAGGTGATATTTCGTGGGGAATGAGCCTTGCCAAAGCACAGCCCGATTTTGCGTTTATTGAAAAATTACCGGGAAAAAAGATTCTGCTTAAAGGAAATCATGACTATTGGTGGACTACAAAAAGAAAAATGGAAACATATTTTGAGGAAAATGGATTTAAATCCTTAAATATTCTTCATAATAATCACTTTCAATATGAAAGTTATGGAATTTGTGGTACAAGAGGCTGGGTGAATATGCCTGATGAGCCTGCTGATGCAAAGGTTCTTGCACGAGAAGCTCAAAGACTGGAAGTATCCATACAGTCAGCGGTAAATGCAGGTCTTGAGCCTATCGTATTTATGCACTATCCACCGATTTTCGGAGGAAGCTTTAATTATGACATACTTGATGTTCTTTACCGATATAAAATAAAGCGGTGCTATTACGGTCATATACATGATAAGGGGCATTCTGTAGGAATAAAGGGTACTTATGATGATATATTTTTCAGCATGATTTCTGGTGATTATCTACAGTTTATTCCTGAAAAAGTTGTGTAAATTGTATTTTATGTAGAAGTGCTGAATTTCTATAGCAAAAGAATAAATTATGTGTTATAATGTACAAAGCATGTTTTTAAAATAATGGAGGACATTACATATGAGTTTAAAATCATCAACTAAAACAGATGTGAACACAACTGAATTACTTATTGAGATTGATGCAGCTGCTTTTGAAAAGGCTGTAGAGGCTGCTTATCAAAGACAGAAGAAAAATATTACTCTTCCGGGCTTCAGAAAGGGTAAAGTATCAAGAAAAATGGCTGAAAAACAGTTCGGTGAGGGTGTATTCTACGAGGACGCCATCAACAGCCTTATCGGACCTGAAATTGATACTGCTGTAAGGGAAACAGAGCTTAATCTTGTTGACAGACCACAGGTTGAAGTAGTTTCACTTGATAAGGAAAAGGGCGTTGAAATCAAGGCTATATGTATCACAAAGCCTGAAATTGAAATCAGCGATTACAAGGGCATAAAGGCTGCTAAGATTGTCAAGGAAATTACAGATGAGGATATTGATGCTCAGATTAAGACTATCAGACAGAGAAATGCAAGAATTGTATCTGTTGATGACAGACCTGCACAGATGGACGATGAAGTAATCCTTGATTTTGAAGGTTTCTTCGGTGATGAACCATTTGAGGGCGGCAAGGGCGAAGATCATCCGCTTCGTTTAGGCAGCGGCCAGTTTATCCCTGGTTTTGAAGAACAGGTTGTAGGTCACAATATTGGTGACGAATTTGACGTTAACGTAACTTTCCCTGAAGAATACCAGATGGAAGATTATGCAGGAAAGGACGCTGTATTTAAGTGTAAGCTCAAGGGAATTTCTTATGAGGAACTTCCTGAAATTGATGATGAGCTTATCAAGGATGCTACAGAGTTCAATACTGTTGACGAATATAAGGCTGATATCAAGACTAAGCTTGAAGAAGCAGCTCAGAAGCAGGCTGAAACTTCATTTGAAAACAGCATTATGACTGCACTTATTGAAAAGGTTGAAAGTCCTATCCCTAACTGTATGTATGAAAGACGTATTGATTCTCTTGTACAGAATTTTGATAATACACTCAAGCAGCAGGGCATGAGCCTTGACATCTACTTCCAGTACACAGGCATGGATATGGATTCATTCAGAGAAACTCACAGAGAAAGAGCTATTAATGAGGTTAAGCTCAGACTTGCTCTTGAAAAGATTGCTGAACTTGAAAAGATTGAGCCGACTGAAGAAGAAATCAATGCAGGTCTTGCTGATATTGCTGCTGCAAATAACATGGACGTTGAAACAATCAAGAAGTTTATTCCTATGGAAGACTTTAAAACAGACCTCAGAGTTCAGAAGGCTGTTGATTTTGTTAAGGATAATGCTGTTATCGACAATACTGTTGAAGAAAAGACAGAAGACGCTGAATAATTTATTATTTAATCCGGTTAAATTCATAGTAGTGAATTAACAAATAAAAATTGTCCCACAATTAATAGGAACAAATTCTTGTTATGGCAATACCGTACAAATAATGTGCGGCAGAAATGCAGACAAGTTCTGAATATTGTGGGACTTGTATTTTTTGAAAGGGCGATGAAAATGAGCAGTTTAGTACCTTATGTAGTTGAACAAACAAGCAGAGGAGAGAGATCCTATGATATTTTCTCTCGTTTGCTTAATGACAGAATTATTATGCTTTCAGATCAGGTTAATGATGCAACAGCAAGCCTTGTTGTGGCACAGTTGCTCTATCTTGAAAGTCAGGACAGCGAAAAGGATATTTCACTTTATATAAACAGTCCTGGTGGTTCTATAACCTCAGGAATGGCAATTTATGATACAATGCAGTATATTAAGTGTGATGTGTCAACTATCTGTATCGGCATGGCTGCTTCTATGGGAGCATTTTTACTTGCAGCAGGTGCAAAGGGCAAGAGAATAGCACTCCCAAACAGCGAAATAATGATTCATCAGCCGCTGATTTCAGGCGGATTGCAGGGACAGTGTACAGATATTAAAATTCACTCCGATCACTTAGTCAGAACACGCACAAAGATGAATGAAATGCTTTCACAGTTTACAGGAAAGCCTATTGAGATAATAGAACAGGATACTGAACGTGATAACTATATGACTGCTCAGGAAGCAATGGACTATGGTCTTATTGATAAGGTAATCACAAAAAGGTAGGGAATTGAATGTCGGAATTTAAATCATGCAGCTTTTGTGGCAAGGGCGAAAATAAAGTAATGAGTATGCTTTCAGCAGGCGATGCAAATATATGTGATGAATGTGTTTGCTACTGCTATGAAATGCTTTTCGGACCGGCTGCTGCAAAAACACAGCGAAAGTCTGCTTTAAAGCCGGAAAAGCAAAAAGCAGCTGCAATGAAGCTTTTAAAGCCTGTTGAGATAAAGAAATTTCTTGATGATTATGTAATAGGACAGGATGAGGCTAAAATATCACTTGCCGTTTCTGTTTATAATCACTATAAAAGAATTTTAAGTCAGGAAAACGAAAGTGATGACGAGGTTGAACTGCAAAAAAGCAATGTTCTGCTTTTAGGACCTACCGGTGTTGGTAAAACCTTTCTTGCACAGACTCTTGCCAAGCTTTTGAATGTTCCGTTTGCAATTGCTGACGCAACAACAATTACAGAAGCAGGCTATGTTGGTGATGACGTTGAAAACGTACTGCTAAGACTTATTCAGGCTGCTGATTATGATGTTGAAGCAGCTGAACGAGGCATCATTTATATTGATGAAATTGATAAAATTGCAAGAAAATCCGAGAATACTTCTCTTACACGTGACGTAAGCGGTGAGGGTGTTCAGCAGGCTCTTCTGAAAATTATTGAGGGTACTGTTTCAAATGTTCCGCCTCAGGGAGGAAGAAAGCATCCTAATCAGGAGTTTATCCATATCAACACAAAGAACATTCTCTTTATATGCGGCGGTGCTTTTGACGGATTGGAAAAGGCAATTCAAAAAAGAATAGGAAAAGCTCCGATTGGTTTTGGCGGAGAAATCACCTCCAAAAAGGACCAGATGGATAATATCTTTAAACACGTTATTCCTAAGGATTTAATAAAATTCGGTATGGTTCCTGAATTTGTAGGCAGACTTCCTATTATTACCGTCCTTAATGAGCTTGATGAGGAATCACTTGTTAAAATTCTTACAGAGCCTAAAAATGCTCTTATTAAGCAGTATAAAAAGTTATTCTCCTATGATGATATTGAACTTGAGGTTGAGGATGCTGCACTTATTGAGATAGCTAAAAAAGCTATAGCTCAAAAGACAGGTGCAAGAGGACTTCGCTCAATCTTAGAGGGAGTTTTAATGGAAACAATGTACAGTGTGCCTTCAGACGGAAGTATAGCAAAGGTAACAATTACTCCTGAATGTATAACTGAAAAGAAAGCTCCGATATGGACAAACAGAAGAAATAAGGTTGTTAATCAAAAATAACATATATTTTAATGCCGATGTTTAAATGACATCGGCATTTTTTTGTCATAAACCTGTCCGATACTGCATACATTTTACAAAGACATGTTTGAAAAGAGGTTAAAAGCAATGAATAATCAAAACAGCTATTCGATCGTATGCAGGTATATCCCGCAGCAAATGAGAAAATATTTGGAGGCAGTAAGCATCGCAGACAGAGAAAAAATCAATGAGGTAAGGTTAAGGGTAAATCGTCCGCTTACAGTTTCACAAGGAGGAAAAAAGTATTTTGTAACAAAAAGCGGCGGACTTACGACTGAAAGTTCCATGGGGACAGTTACAGATTCAGAGTGTATTAACAATACCCTGAAAGCAATATGTAAATTTTCTGTTCACAGCTATGTTAAGGAGCTTTCAAAGGGCTATATAACTATTGATAATGGAATCAGAGTCGGAATAGCCGGAAGCTTTTCCGGAGAAGAAAACGATTCATTGAAATACATAAATGCGGTCAATTTCAGAATATCAAGGCAAATAAAAGGGTGCAGTGATATAATATGCAGAAATTTATTGTCAGCAAAACCATGCGGAATTATAATATGCGGAGGAGTAGCGTCCGGTAAGACCACAATACTTCGTGACATATGCCGCAATATTGGCAGCAGGCATATAGTAACTCTTGTTGACGAGAGAGGAGAGCTTGCAGGCTGCAACTGCGGAGTTCCTTTAAATGACATAGGATATTTCACCGATGTGCTTGAAGGCTGTTCAAGGTCAGAGGGGATAATTTCAGCAATTCGTTCATTATCTCCTGAAGTAATAATATGTGATGAAATAAGTAGTCAGAATGATTCAGATGCAATTTTGCAGGGTGCAGGCTGCGGAGTTAAATTTATAGCGTCTGCTCATGCAGAAAAAATTTCTGATTTATATAAAAAAGAATTTATGAAAAAACTCATTGACAACAGTATTTTTGATTATGCTGTTTTGCTCGCAGGAAGCAAAGCACCCGGAATGATACAAGAAATAAGGAGTTTAAAGCATGATTAAGCTTGTTGGAATAATTCTGATTGTTTTTACTGGTGCAGGGATTGGAATATTTGCCTCCGAAAAACTGAAACAGCAATTATGCTCATGCAGACTTCTGATTGAAATGTTTAATTCTATATCAGTTATGATAAGATACAGAGCCATTGACTTCTATGAGGTTTCAAAAGAGCTTAAGGAAAATATCGGCTTATCAAAGCTTGAATTTATAAGTCAGCTGCCTGAAAGCTATAATGGGACAAACAGTTTCAGTGATGAATGGCATAAAGCTGTTGAATCGGACAGTCAGATAGGATTTGAGGAGAAAGAAATTCTTCATTCCTTTGCGTCAAATATAGGGACAAGCGATATAGAAGGTCAGCTTTCTGAACTGGAACTTGTATCATGCAGATTAAAAGCTGTCGAGGAGAAAAGAAAAGAGGATTATATCCGCAAGGGCAAATTATACCGTTCAGTAGGTGTTCTTGCAGGTATTATGGCAGGAATTGCGGCAGTATAGCAGAGGGAGAGTTAAATAATATGGATATAGATTTAATTTTCAAAATCGCAGGAACAGGTATTATTGTTGCAGTTCTGAATCTTGTTTTAAAACGTGCTGAACGTGAGGAACAGGCTATGATGACAACTCTTGCAGGACTTATAGTAGTTCTTGTCATTATAGTGGAGGAAATAGGAAATCTTTTTGATACGGTAAAAACGGTGTTCGGCTTATGGTAGACGGTTGTTTTCAGATAGCGGCATTTTGCATTACAGGAGCAGTAATTGCTGTTCTTTTGCGACAGTATTGTCGTGAACAGGCAATGTTTGCCGCACTTGCTGTATGCATTGCAGTTCTGACGGGATTTGTGCTGATAATAAGTCCGGTTATTTCAAAAATGACAGAGATCTTTGAAACAGCAGGACTAAGCAGCAGTTATATATCACTGATATTTAAAGCCGCTGTAATATGTTTTATTACAGAAATAATATGTGAGTTGTGTCGTGACAGCGGAGAATCGGCAATAGCGTCTGCGGCAGAGCTTTGGGGACGTGGTGCAATGGTAGTTATATCAATGCCTATGCTGGAGGCACTTATTGAAATAGTAACGGATTTCCTGTAAGTTTGGGAGTTTAAAATGAAAAGAATTATAATTTTTCTGTCAATTCTGATTTTAGCATCAACGGTTACTGCAATGCCTGCAAATGCACTTGAAAGCGGTTGTGAAGAATATGATTATACTCAGGAAATATACAGTCAGGTTGATGATATACTGGAAGATTTTGATATTATCTATACCTTAGATGATATTGAGGATATGCCTTTTGAAAGAATTTCAGACAGCATAAAAGAAGTAATAGTAACAAGAATTTCTGCACCATTCAATCTTTTAAAGCTCATGCTGCTGCTTACTCTTTTTGCGGCATTTGTTCAGTCATTCGGAGAGTCAGTATTGAGTAAAAACGGAGGAGAAAGCATTTTCAGAATGGTATGTGTTGTTTCAGCAGTTACTGTACTTAGTACGCCGCTTTTAACGGCATTTGAAAATGCGGCTGATTCAATGGAAAGAGGCGGAAATTTTATGCTTCTTTTTGTTCCGGTATTTGCAGGAATTTCTTTTTTTTCAGGAGGCATAACAACAATCAGCTGTTATAATGCGGTGGTTATAGGTGCGGCAGAGCTGCTGGTACAGATTGCACAGCATTTTTTTATGCCGCTGATAAGTATAACAGCCGCACTTGCCATTGCAAACAGTATATCATCAAAAAGCTCAATAGAAAGCGTAATAAGACTTATTCAAAAAATAATAACATGGAGCATGACTGTTCTCATAACGCTGTTCATAGGTTTTTTGACTGTTAAGGGAACATTGTCTGCGGCAGCGGATGGTTTTGCATCAAAAACAGCAAAATTCATGATTTCAGGTTTTGTTCCAATTGTAGGAAGTGCAGTTTCAGATGCATATTCAACTGTAAAAGGAAGCATGACGCTTATGAAATGTACAACGGGAACAGCAGGAATTGTCGCTTTGGCGTTTATACTTCTGCCGCCTGTAATAGAGCTGTTTTGCTATAAAGCAGTGATGTGGGTATGTAACGCCGCTGCTGATATGCTGTCTGTAAAATCACTTTCAAGACTTTTCAGAACGCTTGACAAGGGACTTTCTATAGCAATAAGCATTATGATAAGCTTTTCCTTGCTTTTCGTAATAAGTACAGCTGTATTGATGAAAACTGCAAATAATATTTCATGAGGAATTTTGAAATGGAAGAAACAATGAATTCAATAAAATCTGTCTGCATTGCAGTAATAGGACTTTCTGTACTTGAAAATCTTACAGCGTCCGTAAGATTAAAAAATCAGATGAAATTTCTTTTATCTCTTGCATTTCTTATTGTGTTGACTGCGCCTGTTGCAAAGGGTGTAAAAGAGTTCGATTTTTCAGCGGCAGAGGATTTTTTTACAACCAAAAACTATTCAGTTTCAAGTGAACTATATGAAAATACCCTTGAAAATCAGGTTAGCGATAATTTAAAGGAGGTGATTGGCAGCTGTTTTTCCTCAGCAGGAATATCATATAGCAAATTAGAATTTGAAATTAATATTTCACAGACAAACTGCATAGATATTAATAAGGTTATTATCAATACAGAGCAGTACGATGAGGCTCAGGAAATATTAAAGGAGAATTTCGGAGAGGAGATTGAAATAATTAATGAAGCTGAATGAGCTGATCAATAAGCTTGTATCAGGCAAAAAGTCAGCGGCGATAATAGTTGCTGCAGGTACATTGGGCTTATGTCTGATAATGATTTCATCACTGTTGCCCAAAGAAAATAAAAAAATACCTGAAAAAAGTCAGGCTGAAGCTGAGAACGTAACTGATTACTGCATTGAAACCGAAAAAAAGCTTACCGACTTTTTAAGCAGAATAGACGGAGTAGGCAAGGTTAATGTATTGGTAACATTAAATAACCGTGAAGAATATGTTTATGCAAAAGAGGGCAGAAAGGTTATATCCGATAATAAAACAGAGGAGGAAGAGGAATATGTGATGATAGGCGGAAGCGGAGAAAAGTCTGCACTTATAGAAACAGTAAAAACCCCTGAAATAAGCGGAGTAGTTATAGCCTGTAGCGGAAGCGGCTCTGCTGTTGTGAGGGAGAGCATATATAATTCGGTTTCGGTAGCTTTTAATATACCGACAAGCCGAATTTATGTAACACAGCTTGAATCGTAAAGGAGAAAAATAATATGAAAAAGCCATCATTGATAATTGGAAAAAAGCAGATAATTATGACTTGTCTTACTCTTATGCTTGGTATTGCCGTATACATAAATTACGTTACAACACCTGTTTCGTTAAAGGATAAGACCGGAGTCAAAACCGAAAAAATGACTGAGGATAATACGAATTACGGTGAAACAGAATTTGTAAACGGAGATATTGCACAAGCAGATGCAACCGATTACTTTGCTCAGGCAAGACTTGACAAAATGAATAACAGAGATCAGGCTGTTCAGACTTTGCAGTCGATTATCGGCGGAGGAGATATAACAGAAGATGAAATGGTAACAAATGCTCTTGCGGCAGTTGAAGTTTCAAAGCTTATTGAGTGCGAGGGAAATATCGAATCACTTATTAAGGCACAGGGATTTGCAGACTGCGTTGCCTATCTGGACGGTGAAAGTGCAAAGATTGTTGTGAAAACTGAAGGACTCGATAAAGCACAGGCAGCATCAATAAAAGAGGTGATACTTGGCGAAACAGAAGTTCCTGCAGAAAATATCAGAATTTTTGAAGTAAAGTAGTTGTACAATTCGTTTTTTTTTGGTATAATATATTGTAGTGTGTTTTTATGTGACTTGATTAAGGTAAACACCGCACAAGGATTGTGCGGCAGAAACGCAAATATATTTTTTCGTCAGATTGCATAGAGCTTTTAAAAGCATACTGTCCGTATAGTGAGGAAATTATGTATAAAATGATGAAAAATTTGCAGGTTTATGACGTACAAAGTCTTTTGATGTTATTTGTGCAGTGTTGCCTTAAATTAATAAGAAACTGATAATTTGCAAGCTATCCATATTCAATAAAGAGGCGGACGCCTTGTCCGCCTTAAAGTGCAAGATGAACGGAGGTAAAAAATGAACAGGAACAATACTTCAAATAAAGGTGCATTAATGGTTTCTGAGGATGTTATTATAACGATAACCAAGCAGGCTGCTCTTGATGTAAAAGGTGTTGCTTGCCTTAAATCAGATAAAGGACTGCTTTTGACTAAGAGCAGTGCTATCAGTGTTACTCAGATAGGTGATGTTATTTCAATAAGAGTCATCATTATTGTTAAGGACGGAGAAAAGGCAGCTATCGTTGCTCAGAATGTTCAGAATGCTGTAAAGGAAAATATCCAGACAATGACAGGTATTACCGTTGCAAAGGTCAATGTTGTTGTTGACGGAATAGAATTTTAATTGCAAGGAGAGTAAAATGACAAGACGTGAAGTAAGAGATTGTGCGTTCAAGCTTGTATTTGAACAGCTTTTGCGTGATGATGATATTGAGGAACTTTTTGAAATTGCCGATGAGGTTGATGAAATTACTGTTGATGACCAGGTTCGTGAATTGACTTCAGGTGTGGTAAATCATGGTGAAGAGCTTGATGATATTATAAGCAGATACAGTAAATCAAGAGCATTATCAAGAATATCAAAGCTTAATATTGCAATATTGAGAATAGCTCTGTATGAAGCTATTTATGAGGAAAACACTCCTGTAAATGCTGCAATAAGCGAGGCAATAAAGCTTTCTCAGACTTATACTTATCATGAGGATATTTCATTTATAAATGGTGTTCTCGGTGCATTTTCAAGGGAATACAGCAAGAAGTTGGAGGAAACATCAAATGCCTGATTTTTTCGGCATAGATACAAGCAATTACACAACCTCGGCGGCAGTTTACAGAAGTGAAGAAAATAAGATTTATCAGATTAAAAAGCTCCTTCCTGTTAAGGAGGGACAGCTTGGTCTGCGTCAGAGTGATGCTGTTTTTCATCACACAAAGCAACTTCCTGAAATAATTGAACAGTTATGCAATAATTTGAAAAATATCAATCCTGTGTGCATTTCAGCATCAGTACGTCCTCGAAATGCAGAAGGTTCGTATATGCCATGCTTTTTATGCGGAGAGGGATTGGCAAGATGCTTTTCAGCAGTAAATAAAATTCCATTTTATGCGTCATCTCATCAGGTCGGGCATATCCTTGCGGCACTTTATTCTGCTGACAGGCTTGATTTGTGCGGTGAAAGATTTATTGCGTTTCACGTAAGCGGAGGAACTACAGACTGCCTTATTTGCAGTCCTGATGATTCAGAAATGGTAAAGGCGGAAAATATCGGCTGTTCACTTGATTTGAAAGCAGGACAGGCTGTAGACAGAGTTGGTCTTATGCTGGGAATTAAATTCCCATGCGGTGCAGAGCTTGAAAAACTTGCAATGAAAAGCAGCAGAAAATATAAAATCAAACCTGTAATAAAGGACGGCAGCTGTTGTTTATCAGGCGTTGAAAATCAGTGCAGAAAAATGCTTGACGGCGGTGAAGATAAAAGTGATATTGCAAAATATTGCCTTGATTATATATCAGAGTCAATTATGGCAATGACTCAGTCAGCTGTTGAAAAATACGGAAATCTTCCTTTGATCTATGCAGGGGGAGTTATGTCGGACATAATGATACGGGGGAAGATTATTTCCGAATATAAAAATGCAAAATTTGCTGAACCTGCATTTTCATGTGACAATGCAGCAGGCATAGCATTATTCGGCTATTTATCAATGAGATAGAGCCGTTTGAAATATTTTAAATCAGGAGCGTTGAAATGGCAGTCTTAACAGTAACGCAGATAAACAGATATATAAGCTTTAAGCTTAAAGATGACCGTAATTTACAGGGAATTATGGTAAAGGGTGAAATATCAAATTTTACAAATCATTATCGAACAGGTCATTTGTATTTTACATTAAAAGACGGAGAAAGCTCCATTAAAGCAGTTATGTTTGCTTCTGCTGCTGCAAGATTGAAATTTACTCCTGAGGACGGTATGTCAGTTATTATTTCGGGAAGTGTATCTGTGTTTGAACGTGACGGAGTTTATCAGCTTTATGTTACAGATATTCAGCCTGACGGAGCAGGTGCAAATTATCTTGCAGTTGAACAGCTTAAAGCAAAGCTTTCAAAACTTGGGATTTTTGATAATGCCCATAAGCGTCCGCTTCCTGTAATGCCTAAGAAAATAGGCGTTGTAACATCAAAAAGCGGAGCGGCATTGTGTGACATTATAAATGTGCTTTCAAGACGTTATCCGATTGGTGAACTTTATATTGTAAATGCTCTTGTGCAGGGAGAAGCAGCTCCTGATTCCGTATGCAGAGGAATACTTAAAGCAGAGTCGGCAGGCTGTGATGTTGTAATTGTCGGCAGAGGCGGAGGCTCTATTGAGGATTTGGGTGCATTTAATACAGAAAAGGTGGCGTATGCCGTTTACAACTGTAAAGTTCCCGTTATTTCCGCAGTAGGACATGAAACAGATTTTACAATTGCTGACCTTGCAGCTGATATGAGAGCTCCGACACCGTCAGCAGCAGCGGAGCTTGCAGCACCGTCAGCAGAACAAATAGCAGAAAGACTTAATATAATTGAAAGGCGAATGGAAAACAGCATCCTGAAGGTCATTGATATAAAGTCGGAAAAATTGATTAATCTTAACAGCCGACTGATGAAGTTTTCACCTGAAAATAAACTTAAAATAAATAATGAAAAGCTGACATCTCTTGATAATCGTCTGAAAAGTGCAGTTACATCATTAATGAATAAATATGAAGCTCAGCTGAATGCTGAAATTACAGCTTTGGAGAGTCTGAGTCCCGTAAAGGTGCTTTTGAGAGGATATTCTTTGGTCTATTCGGAGGATAAGCTTATCAGTTCTGCCGAACAGGTGGATAAAGGTGATATTATTTCCGTAAGACTGGGAAAAGGTGAGCTGAAAGCCGAAATAATTGATAAAAACATTCAGGAGGATTAAAATGTCTTTTGAAGAAAATATGAATAAGCTGAGTGAAATCGTTGCAGAGCTTGAAAAAGGAGATATAAGCCTTGAAAAAGCTGTTGAACTTTACGGCAAGGGAGTTAAGCTATCTGCACAATGCAAGGAACAGCTTCAAAAAGCACAGCTGAAGATTACAGATGAAAATTCAGCAGAATAAGCCGCCGTCAGCGGCAGATTGGAGAACCATATGGATTTTAAAGATCAATTGAATGAATATATAAAGATTACAGAGGATAATCTAAGGAAATATAACAGTTATACCAAAGAAACGGAATCATGCAAAATTCTTGTTGACGCAATGAATTATTCTCTTGAAGCAGGCGGCAAAAGAATACGTCCTGCTTTGGTTTATGCATTCTGTGAGCTATGCGGCGGAGATATAAATAATGCTGCCGCACCTGCTTGTGCAATTGAAATGATACATACATTTTCACTTATCCATGATGATTTGCCTGCTATGGACAATGATGATTTCAGACGAGGCAAGCCGTCATGTCATAAGGCTTTTGATGAGGCAGTTGCAATACTTGCAGGTGATGCTTTGTCTGTTCTTCCTTTTGAGATTATTTCCGATGACGACAGATTAACTGCTGAACAAAAGGTTAAAATAATATCATGTCTTGCAAAGGCTGTCGGCAGAGAAGGCATGATAGGCGGTCAGGTAATAGACATCGAAAATGAGAAAAGAGATGATGTCAGTGAAGATGACCTGCGTAAAATGTACAAAGGAAAAACAGGAGCATTAATAATGGCATCCTGTGTAATGGGATGCATAGGAGCAAATGCGTCAGATGAGAAAATAAAGCTTGCCTCTGAGTATGCATATAAACTGGGATTGGCTTTTCAGATTGTGGACGATATACTTGATGTTACAAGCACACAGGAGGAGCTTGGCAAGCCGATAGGAAGCGACTCGGAAGAAAATAAAACAACTTTCGTTTCTCTTTACGGTGTTGACAAAGCAAAGAAAATTGCTGCTGAAATAACTTCTGAAGCAGTGGATATTCTTAAGAAGTTTGAGAATAATGAATTTCTTATGGAGCTTACAAAAATGCTTCTCATGCGAAACAAATAAAGGAGTGCAGAGCAGCTGCGGATAGGTTATGAAGGAAGTAAATAATGAAAAAAACAGTGAAAATGAAAATATAAGACTGCACGACCTTAATCTGCCTGAGGACATTAAAAAGCTTACGATTAATCAATGTAAGCATCTTTGTAAGGAGATAAGACAGATTCTTATTTCAACAGTGTCAAAAACAGGCGGACATCTGTCTTCAAATCTTGGGGTTGTGGAGCTTACAATGGCAATACACCGTTGTTTTAATTCTCCTGAGGATAAAATAGTGTGGGATGTCGGACATCAGACGTATACACATAAAATTCTTACAGGCAGACTTGACAAATTTTCAACATTAAGGCAGGAAAACGGGATATCAGGTTTTCCAAAGCCGTGTGAATCAAAGCATGACAGCTTTATAAGCGGGCACAGCAGTACATCAATATCTGTTGCATGCGGAATGGCTGAGGCTATGAGAGTTCAGGATAAGAAAAATTATACCGTTGCTGTTATCGGTGATGGTGCTTTAACGGGCGGAATGGCTTATGAAGGACTCAACAACAGCGGAAAATCCAAAAGTGAAAATCTGATAGTAATTCTTAATGACAATAATATGTCAATATCAAAAAATGTAGGAGCATTGGCAAAATATCTTACATCAATAAGAGGTACTGAAAAATATCTTCATACTAAAAGAGCAATTGAGAAAACGCTTATAAACATTCCTGTAATAGGTATGCCTGTTGCAAAGGGAATAAAAAACTCAAAGGACGCTGTAAGGGGCAGAATTTTACAACAAAGCACGCTTTTTGAGGATATGGGATTTGTTTATTTAGGTCCTGTAAACGGTCATAGTCTTACAGAGCTTGAGCAGGTTATAAATACAGCAAAAAGCTACGATATGCCTGTATTTATACATGTTATAACAGTAAAAGGAAAGGGTTATCTTCCGGCAGAGAAAAATCCGGGAGAATACCATGGTATCTCAAAATTTGATATTATCACAGGTAATCCTGAGGTTTCTGTAGATGAATGTTATTCTACAGTGTTTGGCAAGGAACTTGTAGAACTGGCTGAAAAGGACGGAAATATATGTGCAGTAACTGCTGCAATGAAATATGGAACAGGACTTCAATTTTTCTACGACCGTTTTAAAGAAAGATTTTTTGATGTCGGCATAGCCGAACAGCATGCCGTAACCTTTTCTGCAGGACTTGCATCAATGGGCATGCTTCCTGTTTTTGCTGTATATTCATCATTTATTCAAAGGGCTTATGACCAGCTTATACATGATGTAGCAATAAGCGGAATGCATGTTGTTCTTGGAATTGACCGTGCAGGCATTGTCGGCGAGGACGGTGAAACTCATCAAGGAATGTTTGATGTTCCTATGCTGACATCTATTCCAAATACAGCAATTTATTCACCGTCATGCTACGCTGAACTGAAAATGTGTCTTAAAAAAGCACTTTATGATGAAAAGGGACTTGCAGCCGTTCGATACCCCAGAGGTCAGGATAACTCAACATTTGATAAATCTCATCTTAATACGGAATATACTTTTACTGAAATTCAAAATTCGGATATGCTTTTAATAACATATGGCAGAATTTATGACGAACTTTATAAGGCACAGAGCATTTTAAATGGCGACGGTATATTCTGTGATTTATTGAAGCTTACAAAAATTTTTCCTATTGAAAAGGAAGTGATTAAAAGAGCATTGAAATATAAAAAGATAATTTTCTTTGAAGAAAGCTTTGGATTTGGCGGTATATCCGAAATATTCAGCAGTCTGCTTATGGAGAATGGCTTTACGGGTTCTTACAGCAGAGTTACAGCTAACGGATTTATAAAACAGGCATCAGCAGCAAGCTGTCTTGATAAAATCGGACTCAGTCTTGATAAAATGCTTGAATATGTCAGAAAAAGGAGCTTTGATTAATGTGGCTAGGCTTGATGCAGAGCTTGTTACCAGAAAAATTGCAGGCAGTCGTGAACGTGCAAAGGGGCTTATAAAAAGCGGAGCAGTTTTAGTTAACGGAAAAATTATTTCCAAGCCGTCGGCAGACATAAATGAGACTGATGAAATAATATCTTTGGCTGAGGAGTTTAAATATGTTGGTCGTGGTGGACTAAAGCTTGAAAAGGCAATTGATGAGTTTGGAATAGATTTAAAAAATAAAATTTGTATTGACATAGGTGCATCTACAGGCGGATTTACAGATTGCATGCTGCAAAACGGTGCTGCAAGGGTTTATGCGGTTGATGTCGGACATGACCAGCTTGCAGAAAAGCTGCGAAACGACGCAAGAGTATGCAATGCAGAGGGTACTGATATAAGAAATATAACTGTAGATTTTACAGGCGGACAAGTTGATTTTATTTCCATAGATGTTTCTTTTATATCCTTAAAACTGATTTTGCCTAAAGCTTTTGAACTTCTTAAAGAATGCGGAGAGGCTTCGGTTCTCATTAAGCCTCAGTTTGAGGCAGGCAAAAAGGGAATAGGAAAAAACGGTATAGTCAAGGATAGAAAAGTTCATGAAAATGTATTGAAGGATATTACAGAATTTGCCGTTTCACTTGGATTTATGCCAAATGCTCTTATATGTTCACCAATAAAAGGCGGAAGTGGAAATACTGAATATCTTATTCATTTAAAAAAGGGAAAATCAGAGATGGTATGCTTTAATTTTCGTGATATTGTCGATAATGCTCTGAAACAGCGTAACACAAATGATTTGCACTAAAATGAAAGGAAAAAATAATGAGAATAGCGTTATATCCTAACTTTCAGAAGAAAAATGCACTCAGCTGTGCAAAAAGGGTATGTGATATTTTGATAAATGCAGATATAAAGGTTTCTGTTGACAATAAGTATCATGACTCATTTTCTGAATTTCCCGAAATTGAATTTATGGATATAAAGTCCGCAGCAGCAATATCTGACATTGTTATTGCAATTGGCGGTGACGGTACTATGCTCAGATGTGCAAAGCATCTTGCAGGATATGATACGCAGCTGCTTGGAATAAATACAGGCAGACTCGGCTTCATGGCAAGTCTTGAGGATAATCAGCTCGAAAAGCTGCTGCTGCTTAAAACAGGCGAATATGAGATTTCGGAACGGATACTCTTGAATTGCTCAACAGAAGATAATGGCGTTAAACGTGAATTTACTGCATTGAATGATATTTGTGTAAGTCAGCAGTTTTCTAAAATATGTGACTTTGAGGTGTATTCAGAGGGCTATCTTATAGGAAGATACAGAGCAGATGGAGTTTTATTCAGTACGCCTACAGGCTCTACGGCATATGCACTTTCAGCAGGAGGACCTGTGATAGAGCCTGACCTTGAATGTATTGAAATGACGCTTATATGCCCTCATTCACTTTTTGCACGTCCGATGCTTTTTTCTGCCGAAAGAAGATTACAGGTTGTTAATACATGTCCTGAGGACAGGGAATGCAGTGTTTATGTAAATATTGACGGTGAGCATCCTCTGGAACTGAAAAGAGGTCAGAAGCTTGACATATATAAAAACAGCTATAAAATAAAATTTATTGATTTGCTTGGAAATTCATTTCATAGGTCATTAGGCAATAAATTAATGCAGTCCATAAAATAGAGGTAGTTTATGAATAAAAACAGACTTGATGTAATTCTTGAACTTATTTTGCAATACAATATAGACAGACAGGAAACACTGCAAAAACTTCTTAATGAACGAGGCTTTAATGTGACCCAAGCGACTGTTTCGAGGGATATTAAAAAGCTGAAACTGATAAAGGCACATGATGAAAACGGTATATGCAGGTATATGAGTCCGTCTTTAAGTACAGCAGAAAAAAATATATTTTCAGATACAATAGTTACAGCAGATTATGCGTTAAATACAGTAGTTCTTAAATGCAAAACAGGCATGGCTCAGGCTGTATGTGCCTCACTTGATTCAATGAACTATTCGGAGCATATAGTTGGTACTATTGCAGGCGATGATACTATTTTTATTCTTATGAGAACAGAATCAGATGCAAAAAATTTATGTGAAAGATTTATTTCAGAGCTTAAATTATAGGAAAGAGGTGAGATCATGCTGAAAGAAATTTTTATAGAAAATCTTGCAGTTATAAAGCAGGCTGTTATACCATTTTCAGACGGATTGAATATTTTTACAGGTGAAACAGGTGCAGGAAAGTCGATTCTTATAAATGGTATAAATGCAGTTCTGGGACAGCGTTCTACAAAGGATATTGTGCGTTCAGGCTGCAATAAGGCGGTTGTAACAGCACTTTTTACTGATATTGCTGCTAATGTAAAAGAAAAGCTTGATGAATTTGGTGTATCTTATGAAGATGATGAAATATCCATAACGCGTGAAATTAATGCGGACGGCGGAAGCGTGGCAAGAATAAACGGCAGAACTACGTCTGTTTCTGTATTAAAGGAATTGGGTTCTCTGCTTATAAATATTCATGGACAGCATGACAACCAAATTCTTATGGACAGTGAAAAGCATATAAAAATTCTCGATTCGTTCGGCGGTGATGATACACTCCTTACAGAATATAAGGAAAGCTTCAAACAGCTTCAGCAGACAGCAAGAAAATTGAAGGAACTGAAAAAGCGTGAAACTGAAAAGGCTGAACGATTGAGAAGTCTTAATGAGATAATTGAAGAAATGAGAGAACTCGAACTTGAGGAGGGCGAAGACGAAGCCCTTGAAAAAGAATATGAAACAGCTCAAAATGCGGAACAGATTATATCTTCATTAAATATGTGTGTTCAGCTTCTTTCGGGAGAAGAAAGTGCATCTGACCTTATACTTAAAGCTGAATCAGAACTTGAGGATTTGTCAGATTCTTCGCCATATAGTGAGCTTTATGAAAGGCTCAGTGCTGCTGAAATTGAGATTTCAGATATAGCTGACGAGCTTACTGCAATTACAGATAAAATAGAGCTTGATGGTCAGCGTGTTGAGTATTTAAGACAGCGAATAAGCAAAATAAATCATCTTAAACGCAAATATATGTGTGATTGCAGTCAGCTTATAGATATGTATAATAATGCACTTGAGGAAACGGGAAGTCTTGAAAGTTCTTCCGATGAAATAAAAAAGCTGAATGAAGAAAAAGAAGATCTGCTTAAAGTCGTTACAGAAAGAGCAAAAACACTTTCAAAATTTCGTGAAGAAACTGCCAGAAAATTTGTAAGTCGTGTTACAGAGGAGCTTACATTTTTAAATATGCCGAATGTGATTTTGGACGTTAAGCATGAAAAAGGCAAGTTGACTGTAAACGGAATGGATACTATGGAATTTCTGATTTCTGCCAATAAGGGTGAAGAACCTAAGCCGATAAGCAGAATAGCGTCAGGCGGTGAGCTTTCAAGAATTATGCTTGCTCTGAAAAGTGTAATTGCCGATAAAGACAGTATCCCAACAATGATTTTTGATGAAATTGATACAGGAGTAAGCGGAAAGGCAGCTCAGAAGATAGGAATAAAGCTTAAAAGCATAGGAAAGGTAAGGCAGGTTATTTGTGTAACACATCTTTCACAGATAGCTGTTATGGCTGACAATCATCTTATGATTGAGAAAAAAACAGACAATGAACGTACTGAAACGTCTGTATATCAGCTTGATTTTAAAGGCAGAACAGCAGAAATTGCAAGGATTATGGGCGGAGAAAATCCGAGTCAGCTTATGCTTAAAACTGCAGAGGAAGAACTTATTAAAGCAAAGGAAATGTGTGATATATGAAAATATACTCAACAAGACATGGTGAAACACTTTGGAATATAGAAAACAGAATAGTTGGAACAACTGATTTGCCTTTAACAGAAAGAGGTATGAATCAGGCAGATGAGCTTGCTCAAAAGGTAAAGGAAATAGGTGATATTCAGGTTATTGTTTCTTCACCGATGCTGAGAGCAAAACTGACTGCAAAGCCGTCTTCTGAGGTGCTTGGTATTCCTGTTCAGATTGATGAAAGACTGCGTGAATGGGATTACGGTGAATTTGAGGGATTAGACAGATATGCAGACGGATTTTATGAAAACAAGCGTGAATTTGCTGTGAAAATGGGAAAAAGCGGAGAATCGCTCATACAGCTTGCACACAGGGTTTATTCGGCTCTTGACGATATTATTGCAGAATACAGAGATAAAAATGTACTTATAGTAAGTCATGGCGGCGTATGCAGAGTGATTGAAACTTATTTCAATAATATGACTACTGATGAATTCAGCGGTTGGTTTATGGGAAATTGTCAATTAATTGAATATAATATAATGTAGAATAATTTAAAATGTTCGGAGGCTTAAAAAGTATGCAGATAGGTGTTGATTATTATCCTGAACAATGGGATCATGCGTTATGGAGCAATGATGCAAAATTAATGGCGGAAACAGGTGTAAAGCTTGTCAGAATAGCTGAAAGTGCATGGTATAAGATGCAGCCTGATGAAAATGAGTTTAACCTTGAATGGCTTGATGAGCTTATATCACTGTTTTCAAACTATGGAATTTCAGTTCTGCTGTGTACTCCTACGAGCCTTCCGCATATATGGATGTATGAAAAGTATCCTGAAATCTGCAATGTTGATTTAAACGGCAATAAAGTGACCATACATAAATCCGGCAGCAGGTGCATTAATTCCTCAGCTTTCATAGAGCTTACAAAAAATATTACAGAAAAGCTTGCTGAAAGGTATGCAGATAATCCTACGGTTGCGGCATGGCAGATAGATAATGCTATGGAGGCTTCACCTTGCTTTTGTGACGTTTGTCAAAAAAAGTTCAGAGAATGGCTCATAGAAAAATATGAAACAATTGAAAAATTAAATAATGCTTTCAGTGGCATTACCGGAAGTGATACATATCGTGAATGGAATCAGATAAAAATTCCCTCGGAGAATATTTCAGATTGCAGTAATCCTGCTTTACTGCTTGATTATAACAGATTTTGCCGTGAAAATATTTCTGAATATGTAAGAATACAAAGGAATATTATAAGAAGATATAATCCAAAGGCAAAAATAACCACAAATGCATCGTTAAGTGAACATAATCCTGATTTTTACAGAATGTATGACGGACTTGACTTTGTTTCATGCAATAATTACCTGTTTTCAGCAGATAATAATACCCTTTCAAGTTCATTCTTTTTGGACATGATAAGAGGAATTCAGTGCAGGAACTTTTGGGTTGCGGAGCAAAAAATCGGTAAACGTTTTGAAGAAACTGCATTAACTGAAACTCCCAAGCCTAATATGATAAAGGGATATGCAGTTCAGGCTCTGGCTCATGGTGCGGATAATGTAATTTATTACAGGTGGCGTACAGGATTATCAGGTTATAGTCAGGGGATTATTGACAGCAGCAATCGTATTGGACGCAGATATTTTGAATTTAAAAGTTTATGTGACATTTCATTAAAGCTGAAATGTATTTACAATACACAATTTTTATCAAAGGTTGCGGTTATATATTCTCCGGACTGTGAATATACATTTAAAACTCAGCCTCAGGCGGAGGGAATGAGTTATTTTGAGCATCTTGAGAAGTTTTACAATGGATTTACAAGGCTTGGTGCAAATGTTGATATAGTCGGACCGTATGCTGATTTATCGGAATATAAAATAGTTATAGCGGCAAATCTTTTTATAAATGATAATAAAACAGTTGAAAATATATATAAATATACATCAGGCGGCGGAATACTTGTGCTTACCTGTTTGAGTGGAGTACGCAGCAATAATAACAACAGATTAATGGACAGTATTCCTTCGGTATATAAGGATTTGGCAGGGGTTGAAGTAATGGAATCCGATCCGATTGGAAATCATGATAACATATTGACCGATATTAAAGGCAGGGAATATAAGTGCAGTAAATGGTGCGATGTTTTACAGCTTAATACTGCTGAGTTTTTTGCCGGTTACAGAAGTGGATTTTATTGTGATATGCCTGCAATATCTGTAAATAAGTACTGTAAAGGCACAGCGTATTATATAGGTACTGTATGTGAGGATAAATTTTATTTTGATTTTGCCAATATGCTTATGAAAACAACAGGAATACCTCGGCTTAAAGGTATGCCTGATGGAATTGAAGTCACAACCCGTACAAGCGGAGTTGATGAATTTATTTTCTTTTTCAACAATTCAGCCGAATATGCGGGCATAGGTCTGCCCAAAGCCATGTACAGCATAATTGATGAAACTGCAAAGGAGAAGATTGAACTTCCGCCGTATTCTTTTGATATTCTTAGAAGATAAAAAGCAATACCATGCAAATTTCATTACTGTATTATAATAGCGGATTTTTTTAAAATAAATATAACTTATGCTTGCAATTGGAAATAAATAATGGTATAATAATATCAAACTGCTGATGCAGTAAATATAAAATAAGGAGGTTTTTTAACAATGGCGTTAAAAAATCAGTATTTAATTGACTTATTGGAAACTGTTAAGAAGAGAAATGCAGGAGAACCTGAGTTTATTCAGGCTGTTACTGAGGTTCTTGAAACTCTTGAACCTGTAATCGAAAAAAGACCTGATTATGTAGAAGCAGGCGTACTCGACAGACTTGTTGAACCTGAAAGACAGATTATGTTCAGAGTTCCTTGGGTTGACGATAACGGCAAGGTTCAGGTTAACAGAGGCTTCAGAGTTCAGTATAACTCAGCAATCGGACCTTATAAGGGCGGTATCAGACTTCATCCATCTGTTTACCTTGGAATCATCAAGTTCCTCGGATTTGAGCAGGTATTTAAGAACAGCCTTACAACTCTCCCAATGGGCGGCGGCAAAGGCGGTTCTGACTTTGATCCTAAGGGTAAGAGCGATGGAGAAGTTATGCGTTTCTGCCAGAGCTTTATGACAGAGCTTTGCAGACATATCGGTGCTGATTGTGATGTTCCTGCCGGTGATATCGGTACAGGTGCAAGAGAAATCGGCTTTATGTTTGGTCAGTATAAGAGAATCAGAAATGAATTCACAGGTGTTCTTACAGGTAAGGGACTTACATATGGCGGTTCACTTGCAAGAACAGAAGCAACAGGCTATGGTCTTTGCTACTTTACTGATGAAATGCTCAAGGCTAACGGCAAGAGCTTTGAAGGCAAGACAGTTGTAATTTCAGGTTCAGGCAACGTTGCTATTTATGCTACACAGAAGGCTACAGAGCTTGGTGCTAAGGTTGTTGCACTTTCAGATTCTAACGGTTATGTTTACGATAAAAACGGTATTGACCTTGCTTGCGTAAAGCAGCTCAAGGAAGTTGAAAGAAAGAGAATCAAGGAATACGTTTCAACTCATCCTGATGCTGAATATCATGAAGGTTGTTCAGGTATCTGGACAATTCCTTGTGATATTGCACTTCCATGTGCTACACAGAATGAAATTAATAAGGAATCTGCTGAGATTCTTGTAAAGAACGGCTGCTTTGCTGTAGCTGAGGGTGCAAATATGCCTTCAACTCCTGAAGCAATCGAAGTATACCTCAGCAATGGTATTCTTTACGGACCTGCTAAGGCTGCAAATGCAGGCGGCGTTGCAACATCAGGTCTTGAAATGAGCCAGAACAGCGAAAGACTTTCATGGACATTTGAAGAGGTTGACGGCAAGCTCAAGAATATCATGAAGAATATCTTTAAGTCATGTGATGAAGCTGCTAAGGAATACGGTATGGCAGGCAACTATATGGCTGGTGCTAATATTGCAGGCTTCCTTAAGGTTGCAGAAGCAATGAAGGCACAGGGCTGCGTTTGATTAAAAATTAACAGTTAATTAAAAAGGCGAACAGATTAGTTTCTGTTCGCCTTTTTGGATTGTAATTTTTTACAAATAGTAACTAATGAATTAATTTCTATTTAGTATTATATTTTTCAAAATGTAAAAAAACAATATTAATATACTTCAAGTATATTGTTAACTTGAGCAAACATGTGTGCTTAGTGAAAATAACTAAACAAATAACTAGTTTTTAGGGTGTAACATATAAAAAATATCTATCTGTTTGTATAAAATGACGAAAAAAATTAATAATTTATTACAGCTATTGCTTTTTCGATATCATGGTGTTATAATAGGAACATAAAAACGATATACCGAATGTAATTTGTATAGAATCTGTTAATTTATACATATGGTAATAATCAGATTCTAGGAGTACGATATGAAAAATAAGGAACTGAGAAAGCTCAGACGTGCTGAACTTCTTGAATTAATGCTTCAGCAGCAAACTGAAATAGATAGATTAAAACAGGAAAATGAACAATTAATTCAAAAGCTTAATGATAGAACAATAACAATTGAAAATGCAGGCAGTATTGCAGAAGCCTCTTTAAAACTGAACAAGGTTTTTGAGGCAGCACAAAAAGCTGCTGATGATTATCTTGAGAGTATTAAGTCCCAAAGTAACGGCAAGACAAATGCAAAAAGAAAAAGAAAAAAATGAAACTTAACAGAGAACTCGTATTCGGTGTTAAAATTTGCAATGGTAAGGAATGAGGCAAATGCACAGGCAGATTAATGAATATGAACTCACAACAGAAAAAATTGAAACAGAGATTAAAAGATTGAAACGTAAAAAAAGCGGACGCCGCATTTTAAAAGAAACTGTTTTTTCATTACTGGTTGTTGCGGCGGTTGCAGTTTTAGCTGCAATGCTGTTCTTTCCGATATTCAGAGTAACAGGTTCAAGCATGGAACCTTCTCTTGACAGCAAAGAAATTGTTGTATGTTTAAAAAACAGCAAATTTAAGTCAGGAGATATAGTTGCTTTTTATTATAACAATAAGGTTCTTCTCAAACGTGTGATCGGTACAGCGGGAGATACGATTGAGATCGACAAAGATGGAAATGTTTTTGTAAATGGCAATATGCTTGATGAACCTTACATAAAACAAAAAAGCTTAGGTCAGTGTGATATTGATTTTCCGTTTCAAGTTCCTGATAACAGAATTTTCGTTATGGGTGACAATCGTGAAACTTCGGTGGACAGCCGAACTACAGCAGTTGGCTGTATAGCTGATGAGTATATCATCGGAAAAGTTTTTTTCAGAATATGGCCTTTTGGAAAGTTTGGGTCTGTTTAAGAAAAGATTATTATGTATAAAGGAGTGACAATGATGCAAAACTATTCTTATAAAGTGAAGAACATTTTAAAAAGACATAAAAATCATACACGTTATATTATAGTTTTCTTCTTGCTTTCTGCATTTGTTGTATCGTTTGTATGCTCCGCTTTAATGAAGCCGGCAGTTAGTATGACTAATAATGATTATTTGGATGAAAATGCTTATGAATCTGAGGACTTAAGTAATATTTCATTTGATATGGAAGATAATCCAACGTTACTTGCAAATGCAACAGATGGTTATCCTATAACAAGCGGTAAATATGAAGAAAGTGACTGGTATACAGGAGGTCCTCTTGGAATTGCAGGAGATTTCCATATGTTTGCCTTTGATCAGTTAATTTTAAATCAGCATTTAAATGGTAACTTTGCTACTCCAAATTTAGTAATAAAAAAAGTAGCAGCTACTATTGGACAAAATCAAAAAATAAGAGAAAAGATGTTATCTATAGCTCAAAATAGTATATCTGTGTGGGGTAGTTATCCAAGTCATGGTACGTGGCAAAATGTTTCAGATTTTTATATACCAAAAGACATCAATGTAAGTAGTCTTAACCCTTTAACATTAGATAATATTAAATTTTATGATGATAATGGTGTTAATTTACAAGAACAAAAAAATCAGAGTTGGAATGTTGTTTTAGAAAATCTTAGCTTTAGCGTTAAGCATGCTGATGATTATATTGATTTTTCAAGTTATAAAACTAAATATCAGCAAATGTCAAATTCTTATTCAAAACTACAAAGCAATGTAGAATTTAATAATGGAAATATTAATCTCCCGGATTCTTCTGTTCAGGCACAAAATATATTGAATATAACAGCAAGTGATTTTAATTCTATAAATCAACACTTTTCAATTTCAGGTATTGATTGGTCAGATGGTCAGTATCAAAATAATCAGACATTAGTAATAAACGTAGATCTTGCAGGACAAACTGATTTTGATTTTAATAAGGAGGTAAAATATTGTTACAAGGGTTCTACAGATCCAATTAATGGCGGTGAAGAATCGATCTTTAAGGGCACAAATATTTTATGGAATTTCTATGATAGCAGTGAAACCGATGGCGTTTATAAAGGAAAAATACATAATACTGCAATAATAAATGGTCAATTCTTAGCACCGGGTGCAGATGTTAAATTAGATGTAAATTTCAATGGAAATGCTATTGCTAATAAGATAGTGATTAATCAGGAATCACATAGAGCTGACTATTTGGGTGCCGTTATAACGGAAAATAAGATTTCGGTTACGGCAAAAAAGGAATGGCTTGATAACGGCAGTGAATCTCATAGTGCTGTAATGGTTAACCTTTATCAATCAACAAAGCCAAGACTTTCAGGTGATGATATATTATCAAATTCTGATTTATATGAGGAGAATGTTGAATTAAACGAAGGTAATAACTGGCAGCATCAATGGGGAAATCTCCCTAATCATGATAGTGACGGAAATACTTATTATTATTATATAGTTGAAACGAACAAACCTAGTGATTATGGTACAGCTTATTTAAATAATGGTGTTGGTAAATCCAATGGCACAATTACTGTAAAAAATTATAAGCCTGAATATACAAAGCTTACTGTTGAAAAGAAGTGGTTTGACAGAAACGGAAACAGTATATCAGCGCCTACAGATGAAATTGAGTTTAAGTTATATCAATCCACGTTTAATGCATCTGAAAAGCCTGGTGATGCTGAATTGTATCCGAACGAAACTGATGCGATACATAAATTAAATTCAAGTAACAATTGGAGTACAACGATAGGAAATCTTCCTCCTGTAAATGAAAAAGGTGAGAATTTATATTATTATGTTGAAGAAACATCAGTAGAAAACTATAAAGCAACGTATGAAAAAAACGGAAATACAATTACTATTAAAAACAAAAAAAATGATGGTGGCTTGGAGATAAATAAGCAGTGGGTTGATAAAGACGGAAATCCAACAAGTCCAACTGTTAATAACATTACGGTTAATTTAAAGAGAACCTTAACTGCACCAAGTCAAACAACAAGCAGCGGAACAGGAAGTGATACAAGAGAAGATGGACTTGAGATTGTTGGTCAGGTTGATTGTCCGGCATATAAAGGTGGAGTAGTTGATATTACTGATAGCACTAATTCAAAAGTTGTGAAAGCAATGACAGAAAATGTTAGAAACAAGGTAAGCAAAATTGAAATTACTGTAGTCGGTAGTCCTAATGGAGCTTTTCAATATAATTGTGACCAAAGCGGAAATAATGGTTCAAGTAATATACAATTAAACACTTCTACTATTGATTTAGATAATATTTCTTTAACTTCCAATTATATAAAATTAGAGATGTATGGTGATTTTACAGCAAGTGTAAAATTTCTCGCTCCTATTACACAAAAGTACACATTAAATATAGATTGGAATGGAGTAGCATCTGAAGATGATATTTTTATTGCTGAGCTATATGAATGTGACACAACTTCCGATGTGGGTACATCTGTTGCAAGTGTTTCATTGAAACCCGATACAAACAGTACGAATTTTGACGGTTATGAATTAATATCAGATAAATATTATTATGTAAAGGTTAAAGATAATAGCGTTAAAGACGGATATACGGTATTTGGATTGCCAACGTCAAAAATCAAAGGTGATGCTTCTGTAACATCTGATATAAGTTGTTTTGGTTCAAATGGTGCAGTTTCCGGAGCTCCAAGCGATGCAGAGTCTGTAGCCGATTATCAGAATATTGTATTGAATGCTGCAAATGGTTGGTCTTACAGAATTGAAGAATTGCCGTTTGTAAATGCTTCCAATCAAACTTATTATTACTATTTTGAAGAGGTTGTTCCTAACGGAGCAGAGTATATTCCAATTCAGTATAGTGGCAATGGAGTTAGTCTTTCAACTGATAGTACGAAAACTATTAATTTAACTAATATGATAACAGGAGATACTCCTGAAAGTACTAATATTCAAATCAATGTTGAAAAGATTTGGAGAGGTTTTGATTCTAAACCTAACAGTATTACGGTTCAGCTCCAGCGAAGCAGTGATAATGGTAATACTTGGACTGATGTGTCAGGCAAATCAGCAACACTTGATGAGAGTAATCAATGGAAATGTTCATTTATTGATTTGCCAAAAAAGAGTGATGATGATTCAGTTACATATCAATATAAGGTGGTAGAAAAAAATATACCTGTAGGTTATAATGTTTCATACAGCTCAGATAAAATGACTGAAAGTGGTACAGTAACAATTACCAATACGCTAAAATCATTAGAATTAGCTGTTAATAAAAAATGGATAGACAATAATTCATCTAATAGACCTGATATTACATTAACTTTACAACGAAAATTAAGTGATTCAGGTACTTGGCAAGATTATGCTTCTGTTCAACCTACACCAACTAAAAACGGAAGCACTTGGACATATACTTATAGTAACTTGCCGGCATATGATACTAATGGCACAACAAAGTATTATTACAGGGTAGTTGAAAAAAGTAATCCTAGTGGGTATGTTAAAGTAAGTTCAGACAGTAATGGAGTTGCAATTGACAGTACAGATAAGACGATTACAATTATAAATATCAAAACTCTATCATTAAATTTAACAAAGAATTGGTCTGATCCTGATACGCAGCATAATGACATTACTGTGGAAATCCACAGGTCAACCAATCCGAATGATGTACCAAAACAGACATTTATAACTGTAACATCGACTTCAATGTCAGCATCAGCAACATCAACTACAATATTAACCACAACTACTGCACCAACTACAAAAACTTATATATTTAATAATTTACCGCAAAATAACAAGCCAACTAATGGCGGTGATTATATTGCTTCAGTATCAAACAGCTTCAAATATAAGTTGAATAGCAGTGATAGTTATACAAATGGTACGATTTCTTCTGATGGCAGCAGTACGATAAGCAATGTACCTGCTGATAACAGTTATATAAAATATCAAGTAGGTGCTGTTTATAAACTGGATTTAACAAGAATAAAATCAGGAGATACAGTTACTTTTAAATTTAATTCTGATAATAAAGATAATACTAATTTTGGTTACTATAGTAATAAGAGTGGAGGATTTGTAGGTTTTACAAAAAGTAGTGATAATACATATTCAGTTAAAATTACTGATGATATTAGTCATTACGAATTCCAATGCTGGAGTAATGAACTTGAAATTACTGATACATCAAGTTTGAGCTTTACAGCGAATGGTATGTCAAGTTTAATTGAAGTTTCAGTTACTGCGGCATCAACTACTACATCAACATCAGCTACTACATCAACATCAATCTCAACAACTTCAATTATTACTACTACGACAACTAATGCACCAAGCGGCAATGTTGTATCTGGCACTATTACTGATTATAGCAGTTCACCAGTAATTGAACTAGCCCAAATAAGAAAAGCTAAATTTACTTTTAGTGGTAACCAATGGGCTGAGGCTAAAATCAAAATAAAGAAAAGCACAAATGTATTGCATGAAATAAAATTAGGTTTTTTTAATAGTGATAATACTTGTGTATGTATTGAACTACCTAGTGATGCTATAAAAGATTTTTTAGATCCTAGTACATATATTGAAAAGAAAATTTGGGATAAAACAAATTATGTTTTTAATAGCAATAGCATTACATTTACTTTTAATGACGCTGTAGATTCGATACAAATAGAAATAAGTAAATCTAGTTATAAATTTACTTCTATAGAATATGTAGTTTCTGATGATTCAACTGCTCAGTTTAAATCTGCTTTTAAAATATCAGGATTAAACTTGCTAGCATTAAATCAAGGTTCAAATTCCAATACTGATGCGACATTGGTTCAGGAGGTAACTTTAGGTTCAAATAATAGTTGGACAAAAACAATATCAGACCTTCCAATGTATGATGAATCAGGAAATGTTTATTACTATTGGGTAGAAGAAAAATTTGTAAATGGATATCAAAGTTCATATCAATATGGTGACAGTCCGGGTGATACAGGATATATCACAGGAAATAAAGGCAATATAACAATACTCAATACTAAAGTTACGTCTGGCTCCATAGAAATGCCCTCAACGGGTGGAAAAGGTATTAATGACTACCGAAATGCAGGAATTATAATGATGACAGCTTCGGCAGGAATTTATATAGCACTTAAAATTTTAAAGAAAAAATCCATGGAATTTAAGTAAATTTCATGCAGAAAGGATGTTAAAAATGAAAAACAAGTTTAACAGCAAACACAATCACAAAAATGCAAACCCAAATAACTCAAAAATGAAAGGATATGATTTTATGAAAAAAACTAACAAATTTGCAGCTTTCGCATTAGCAGCATGCATGATGGCTCCTATGACTATGGCTACTACAGCTTCTTTTACCGCTTCGGCAGCAACAGCAGGTAGGGTTACAATTACCGATGAACAAGGTACATCATATGGACACAAATATGATGTTTATAAAATTTTTGATGGTACAATGAATAGTGGTAAACTTGAAGGAATAACTTTTGCCGGTGCTGATTTTAGTACATTTCTTACTGATTTGAAAAGTGATTCTACAATTGGTGCTGATTTTGCTTCGTGTACTACAGTAGTAGATACAGCTAAAGTTTTAGGTAGATATGATAATAATAGTGTAAAAGCAAAGGCTTTTGCAAAATTTGTTGCAACAAATAAGAACTTAGTTAAGGAAGTGTCAAAAGATAATTCTAATACTATTTCATTAGCTGATGATGGTTATTATGTTATTATTGAACAAGATACTTCTGGTACACCAGAGAGCGTTGCTTTAACAAGTTATCTTCTTACAACATATGATGCTTCTGAAGGTCAAGATATAAAAGCAAAGAGTGCTATTCCATCATTAGAAAAGAAAATTCAGGAGAATTTTAAGACAGGTACTTGGCAAAATGATGATACATACGGTGAAAGATACAATGATACAGCAGACTTTAGCATTGGTGATACTGTACCTTTTAAGCTGTATGGTACTATGCCGTCAAATATTGCTGATTATCCATCATATAAATATGTTTTCCATGACAAACTTGGTTCTGAATTTACACCAATTGACGATGTTAAAGTTTATGCAGTAAATGGAACAGACCGTAAAGAAATATCATCTGCTTCTTATTCTAAGACTGTTTCTAAGACTGCATCATCAGGAGATACAATTACAGTTTCTTTTGAAGATTTGAAATCAGCTGTAGATGCTGAGAACAATAAAATAACATTAAATGCAAGTACTAAGATTATTGTAGAATATACTGCTATATTGAACGAAAATGCTAAAATAGGTAAACCAGGTCAGACAAATGCAGCATATCTTGAATATTCTAACAACCCAAATGTTGGCGGAAGTGGAGAAACTTCAAAAACTCCTGAAGATAAGGTTATTGCTTTTACTTATGAACTTGATGTAACAAAGTTAGATGGAGCTACAAAAGATAAGCTTGAAGGAGCTAAATTTAAGCTTAAAGCTGAAGAGGGTGCACATTCAGGTAAATGGGCAAATGTTTCTAACGGCAAGATTTCAGGTTGGGTAGATGATGAGGCTGATGCTACTGAGTTAGTATCAGATGTTAATGGTGAATTTTCTGTTATAGGTCTTGATGATGGTAAATATAGTCTTACAGAAACTCTTGCTCCAAGTGGATATAATAAATTAACAAGTGCTATTGAATTTATTATTAGTGCAGAAACAAGCAATAGTCAAAATGACAATACTATTGATGGTGATGAACTTACAAAACTTGAAATTAAAGTCGGTGAAAGTGGAAATCCAGTTGATGGTGATTTAGTAAGCGGTGCGGTATCAATGGAGGTTGAAAATAATTCTGGCTCAACACTTCCATCAACAGGTGGCATTGGTACAACAATATTCTATGTACTCGGCGGAACATTAGTAGTAGGTTCAGGAATAGCTCTTGTAACAAAGAAGAGATTAGGCAAAAACGAAGATTAATTTAAGAATAAGACATACAAAAATGACGGTTAATTAAATTCTAGGCTTGCCCGCAGGAATTTCTTGCGGGCGAGCATTAGGGAGTGTTCCATGAGGTGAAAACAAGGAAAAAGAAAAAACATGGCTGGATTGCAACATTAATTCTAATTCTGATTTTTCTCGTGGGATTCTCCGTAATGCTCTATCCGACAGTCAGCAATTACATTAATACAAAGCATCAGAGTTATGCGATAGCTAAGTATGATGAAGCGATGAATAATCTTTCCGAGGAGGATTATTCAGAAATCTTTGAGGCGGCAAAGGACTATAATAGGCGATTGAAAGAAACAGGTTCTCCGCTTAGCAATTATAAAGATGTTGCAGGCTATGAGGATGTACTCGATATTACGGGAACAGGCATTATGGGATATGTTACAATACCGCAGATACAGATACAGCTGCCGATTTATCACGGCACAAGTGCTGAGGTATTGAATATTGCAGTAGGTCATTTAGAGGGTTCAACTCTCCCGATAGGCGGAGATTCAACCCATGCCGTACTCTCAGCACATAGGGGACTTCCTTCCGCAAAGCTTTTCAGTGATTTGGATAAGCTTGTTGTCGGAGATGTGTTTACGGTAACAGTCTTAAATGAGGTTTTGACCTATGAAGTTGACAGAATAGTAATAGTTGAACCGCAGGAAGTCAACAATCTTGAAATAACAAGCGGAAAGGATTATGTAACCCTTCTTACATGCACTCCTTACGGAGTTAATACTCACCGACTTCTTGTTAGAGGAAAGAGAATTGCAACTGCTGCACCTGAACTTGTTGTCAGAGTTTCGTCAGATGCAGTTCAGATTGAGCCAATGGTTGTTGCATCTGTAATTGCAGTTCCATTGCTGATAATTACATTTTCTCTTACAATTATAGGCGGTTCAATAAGACAAAAACATAAGAAAAAGAAAAAAGGACTGGCAGATAATTTTGATGCGAAAGCAGGTGAGGATAGTGGTACACAATAAAATAATCGGTAAGGTTGGAATTTTTGCATTGCTGTTTAACCTTATATGTTTTTTTATAATGCCGATTAATGCTGAAGCTGATGAAAGAGGAAGTCTTACTGTAGACAGCAGTTCTGCTAAAATTCAGGTAGTTGACATGCATTGGCGTGTATACAGAGTTGCAGATGTTATTGATTCAGGAACAGTAAAGCTATGCGGTGAATTTGCGGATTTTCCTGTAAAGTTTGATATAAGCAATGATTCCTTAATAAAATCCGCAGCCTATTCTCTTGAAGCATATGCTGTAGCTCAAAATATTCAGCCTTTGTATTCAAAAATTGCAAGTTCAAAGGAAACAGCTACTTTTGATTCTTTGGAAGAGGGCTGTTATCTGGTTTTGGGTGAACCTGTAAAAAAAGACTTGGGATTGTTTTTATCTGTTCCTACTCTTGTCTGCATTGCAGATGGTCAGAAGTATGACTGTGATTGGGATTTGAATATGACAATTATTCCTAAAATCGGACTTGTAAGCAGTGGTAACGAAAACAATACTGCTGACAGAACAGTAAAAAAGGTTTGGGAATATGCTAAAAATACTCCTGATATAACTGTTAAGCTGTTTCAGGACGGCGAGCTTTATGATACTGTAGTTTTAAATGAGGAAAACAACTGGGAGTTTACATGGGATGAGCTTCCTAATATTTATCGTTGGACTGTTATTGAGGATAGTGTTCCTGATAATTGTTATGTCAGCTATACTCAAAGTGCGGTTAAATCAGGAAATGTTACAGCAGAGCTTTTCGTTATTACAAATACTTATGATGAGAACTTTCCGCCAAAGGTAACAACGTCTGTACCGCAGTCTACTACAACTGATGTAAGCAGTGTAACAACATCACAGGTTACTACAGTGAAAGGCGGCAGCAGTACAAGTGCTACAGGAAGCAGAGTTTCATCAAATGTCAGCGGCTTGACAAGCAGCGGACAAATAACGTATACTACTGTAAAGAACAGCATTACAACTACAGTAAGTTCAAAGGATAAACTGCCGCAGACTGGTCAGCTTTGGTGGCCGGTTCCTGTACTTGGTTTTGCAGGATTGGTACTTTTCAGTTTTGGTTGGTATATAAATAAGGAAAATAAAAAGTAACTTGGGTAATAATGAACTGTCATATTCGTGCAATGCAGATTTTTATACTTCTGTTTGTTATGAATGTGACAGTTTTTCTCTTTGGAGGCAACATGAAAAAAAAGAAAATCGGACTCTTTTTAATGATAATTGGTATTATTTTAATTTTAATTGCAGCATTATTGGTTGGATATAATATTAAAAGTGACAGAAAAGCAGAAATTAAATCTGAAAAGGTAATGGAAATTTTAAAAACAGAATATAAATTACCAAAGCTTGATGAGTATATTCCTGTTTCAACTGATCCGACTGTTTTGCCTGAAATCAATGAATATGAGGATTTGCTTTCTAAAAATGAGAAATCGGAAAATATAGATGGAAACAGCTATATTGGTATAATTCAAATTCCTTCACTGGAAATCGAACTTCCTGTACAAAAGGAGTGGACATATAATGGTTTAAAGATTTCTCCATGCAGATATTCAGGTTCTGCTGATGAAAATAATTTATTGATTGCAGCTCATAACTATTCGGGTCATTTTGGCAACATAAATAAGTTGGTAAGCGATGATGTTATCAGATTTATTGATTTATCTGGCAATGTATATGTGTATCAGGTTGACGAATTAATTACTATTGATGGTAAAAATATTGAAGAAATGATAAATGGTGATTGGGATTTAGCTCTTTTTACCTGTACGTTAGGCGGACAGAGTCGTGTTACTGTAAGGTGCAGTCTTGTAAACAAAGTCATACTTTAATGCAACACCGCACAAGTTTCGTGGGGTGTTGCATTAAGAATTGCGTCATTATTTTTGCTTTTTCATTTTGTTTCACAATAATTATTATTTATATTTACTTGACAATGATAAAAAAAGAGGTTATAATTATTATGAACTTTGATATAACAAGACGGGAGTTGAGATTAATGCGGACTAAAGGAACAAAAACAATTACTGAAAATCGTAAGGCACGTCATGAGTACTTCGTTCTGGAGTCTTATGAAGCAGGTATTGAGCTTGTCGGTACTGAAGTTAAGTCTATACGTCAGGGAAGTGTTAATCTTAAAGACAGTTGGTGCAGTATTGATAATGGAGAGCTTTTTATCAGAGGTCTTCACATATCACCATATGAAAAGGGAAATATATTTAATAAAGATCCTTTGCGTGTGCGTAAGCTGCTAATGCATAAAAAAGAAATCAATAAGTTGTTTGGCACTATAAAGCAGGAAGGTCTTACTCTTATTCCACTTAGTCTTTATTTTAAGGATTCAAGAGTTAAGGTACAGGTTGGTCTATGCAAAGGTAAAAAACTTTATGACAAACGTGAAACTGCTGCAAAACGTGATGCTATGCGTGAAATAGACCGTTCTGTGAAGTCAAGGATTAATTTTTAAGGGGGCGTAAAGGTTTCGACGGGGATTTTGAAGTACGATAAGCGAGTAGAGCAGGGCAAACTCTTTAAACTGCACCACGTTTAAATATAAACGCTAGAAATAATATTACTGTAAGCAGAAATAACTTACAGGTAGCAGCCTAAGTCTGCTTCCGTTCATTTACAGAGTACCGCGGCTGTATATTGAGCGTCGATTAGCGGTGAACGTTTTATGGGAGTGTCCGTTCCTGTAAAATGACTTCGGACTACCTGTTGATTCAGCTTGTTTGTCAGCGGTTTCTTCAGGGAATTTAAATGATAAACTACACTCGTAGAAAGTTGTATGAATGAATTTTCGGACGCGAGTTCAATTCTCGCCGCCTCCACCATAACTGCACCCTTATTTTGATACAATTTAAGGGTGCATTAAACTGTCATTAAACCTTCGAAACTACGCCGTTTCTTGGATTTAATTGTTTCTTATGATTGAATATTTATAGAAAAACAGGCTTAGATTTCTGTTTCTGAGCCTGTTTGCTTTTTATAATCGTTTTCTTGTGGGTGCATTATATAATTTGCTACATTGACTTGAAAACGTGATTTTTTCGTAACCGCCAACCAAACCCAGCCAGCCACACTCAATACGAAAATGAGCCGAGGTAACTCCTCGGCTCAAGTATCATTTTGTAACGCAAACTGTAAGTGAATATTCAATTGCAGTCTGTCATGAGATATTCTTTCTTCAGTTCAACGATTGTATCATACGGAAACAACTCAGCATCATGCACTTGTATATCTTCCAGTTTATTGACAAATTCTTTTACGAGATCAACGGCTTCAGCGCTATGCCTGCCATGCTTTGGACAATGGCGCACAAACCACACCTGATCATATATCTCTATCTGTGAAATTAGAGAACTTACATCGTAAGAAAAATCCAGTTCGTTTGATTCAGTTGCAGGACCGTAGTGGGAAATAACATCAGCCAAGCGACGCAAAATAGAAGATTTACAGATATCCATAGGCAAATATACACGGATATTATCATCGTCCGAGTGGTGTCGGATCGTAGCCGGTTTCCTGGAATCCATTGAAGAGACCTGTCGATCAACCATGGCTCGTTGATGAATAATGGTCTGGATTCTTTTGGAATTGGATCAATATCAAGATCGTGATGTTCCATTTATTGTACCTCATAACTCAAACTGTACTTTGCTTTATGCAATAGTGTAACGCTTACTGTATTTCACTGTATG
>OGDY01000614.1_pt1 | contig 46568 bp, 61 predicted proteins | sample 1570341 | NCBI WGS metagenome assembly OGDY01 (sample SAMEA2581972, study PRJEB24529) | metagenome | biome: Human gut stool | place: China | collected 2011 | reverse complement strand
GGAGCAGGCTCTGCCTTAGCTGCGGGAGCAGGAGCAGGCTCTTCTGCGAGCAGGTCGCTGAAATCATCGGCTGCAGGAGCAGGTTCTGCCTTAGCTGTGGGAGCAGGTGCAGGTTCTTCTGCGAGAAGGTCGGTGAAATCATCCGCAACAGGAGCAGCATCGGCTTTGGGAGCAGATGCTACAACAGGCTCCTCTGCAAGCAAATCGGCTATATCATCTGCCGCAGGAGTTTCCTCAACGAGCAGATCGCCGGTATCTACGTTATCCGCAGAAATGTCATCGTCACCCGAAATTATCTCAAATGAGCTGAGCAGACCGTTGTTGTCTGTCAGCATATCGTCGTCATCGTCATTGTCCGTCTGAGCCGGCATATCCAGCTTAAGCTCGAAGTTATACGGCTCGATTTCCATAGGAGCGTAGGCATCAAGCTCGCTCTCGTCAAGTCCGCCGATATTTTCAAGCTCGCTCTTTGCGTTGATAAGCTCCTCATCATCGGACAGCTTTTCTTCGGGAACATCAGCCGTGTTATCGGTGGCTGTTTCTGCCTGTGAGGCTTCTTCAACAGCCTTAGCGAGTACATCGTTTACAGCCTTTGTATCTTCAACAGCCTTTGCTACCGCATCGTTTACGGCATTTGCTCCGGCAAGTGCCTTTTCAACGGCTTCATTTACTGAGGCGGTTATGCCGGCAAGAACAGCCTGAATATCTATTGCGGGAGCAACCGCCGCACCTGATGTAACTCCATTTGCGAATGTGTCCGCCTTTTCAAGCACAGACTGCTTGTAATCGTATGTTTTCTTTACCGTATCGGCAAAATATGCTTTTGCGGCTGTGATAATCTCGTTTGCTTTGCTCTGTGCGTCATTTATTACAGCGTTTGCATCGGCATTTGCTTTTGCGGAAATTTCTGCAAGCTGAGCGGGGTCAATCGTTCCGCCGCTGTGCTTTGCTTTATCTATTTTTGCTGCCGCCTGTTTTTTGAATTCTGCGAATTCTTCTGTCAGGGCAGAGTATTTGTCCTGCATAACGTGCAGTTCTTTTTCGGTCTGAGCCAGCTTGCGTCTTTCGTCAAGAACCTGCTTTCTGCTTTCAAGGATCTGTGCGTCAAGTTCAGCCTTTTTCTTTTCAAGCTCTGCTGTAAGCTCATTGTTCTGACCTTCATTCGTCTGCTGTTTTTCTTCGAGTGCTCTTTTCAGCTCTTCATTTTCTTCCTTAAGGGCTTTACGCTCTTTGTTGTGCTGTACTATGTATGCCATTACTTCGGCTTTGTCGAAGCCGAGCGGAGAGGTTTTGAATTCGCCGTTTGTAGATGGCGCTTTTTTCTGTTCTGCCATTATTGTACCCCCTGAAAAATCTGGTTATTGTTATTATACCAAAAATTATTCATTAATTCAATAGCGAATTGTAAAGTTTTATCAATTACCCAAAAATGAGAACCGCTATTGGTGATTTTAACGAAAATTCGCTATCGGCTATTGTATTTTATTGAACGGTAGTGTATAATAGTATAACAACCTTAAAATAATTTCGGTTTTTAAAAGATATTAACGAAAGGACTGATATTGATGATCGACAAAACTATGCCGTTTTCGCTCAAGGATGAAAGAGAAAACGAGATGAAGGAAATACTGACAACGGTTTACGGTGCGCTCAAGGAGAAGGGCTATAATCCTATAAATCAGCTCGTCGGCTATATTCTGTCCGAAGACCCTACCTATATAACTACATATAACAACGCACGTAGCCTGATCCGTCATATTGATCGTGACGAACTTTTACAGGCAATGGTCAAGAATTATCTCGGCAGTTGATGAAAGCCGCCATTTATTTCAATGAATTACAACCGCTCCTTTACGGATACTATATCTGTAAAGGAGTGATTTTTTTGCATAGAAAAATATCTGTCGCAGTATTTACGGTATTGACGGCAATGTTCATGTGTGGATGCACGTCCGATAAGAATACTGTCGGACAAAGCGCCGGACATAATAACAGAGGTGGCAGAACGCCTGCAGAAACGGCTTTTCTGACGGACGGAAAAGAGAAGGTCTGCTACGGTCAGGGCTATGAAACCGATAGCGATAACCGTCCTGTAGGAGCAATACAGGCACAGGAAAAATATGGGTCATACGGCGGAAGATTCATATTCGGCAAAGACGTCAAGACAATCCGCCTGACGTTTGACGAGGGCTATGAAAACGGCTGTACCGGAAAAATACTGGATATTCTGAAGGAAAAGAAGGTTACGGCCACGTTCTATGTGACGCTTGATTATGTAAAAAGCAGTCCTGAGCTTGTACAGCGTATGATAAACGAGGGTCATGAGGTGGGAAATCACAGCTGTACCCACCCGTCACTGCCGGATATAAGCGATGATATGGTGTTTGAAGAAATACACGGACTTGAAACTTATATTTCCGATAATTTCGGCGGATACAAAACCGTTACGATGCGTCCCCCCAGAGGAGAATTTTCGGTCAGAACATTACGCATTGCCAAAAATATGGGTTATGATACTGTGCTGTGGTCCTTTGCGTACAACGACTGGAATACGGACGCTCAGCCCGACAGGGACACGGCGTACAGGCGAATAACGTCCGCAACGCACAACGGGGCTGTATATCTTCTCCATGCGGTATCCGAAACAAATACGGCGATACTGCCCGATGTCATCGACTACTGGCTTGATAACGGATACACGGTAAAAAGCATTTCGGGATAAAAAAAGAGCATCGGCACATAATAATGCAAGCCGATGCTTTTGTATCACCGCAATTAATACAAAAAAAGAAAACGCTCCCGCAGGAGCGTTACGTTAAATCGTTATTCTCAGGAAACAGCGTTTAACTTCTTAGCAAGCTGAGATTTCTTTCTAGCTGCAGCATTCTTGTGGATAATACCCTTTGCTGCTGCCTTATCAACTACTTTAACTGCAACCTTAATGTTGTCAGCATTAGTATCAGCGTCAACCTTCTTCAGAATAGTCTTAAGAGCGGTCTTGTCAGCCTTATTGCGAGCCTGCTTTGTAGCAGATACTAAAACTCTCTTCTTGGCAGATTTAATGTTAGGCACTTACGGCACCTCCTTTATACAGATCTACATATAATCATAGTTATATTTCACAATACGCTTTATTATAGCACGTCCAAAACGAAAATGCAATACTTTTTTACGATTTTTTTGAAAAAATTCTTCGGGAGGAAATTTTATGCAGCTTACGGGAAGAACTGATATGGCGGCGGAGTTTGTAAAGGGCAAAAACGGAATAAGATGTGAAAGCTATGAGCTTTACGGAGAAAAGATAACCGAAATACTCGTTTCCGAAAAGGAAACCGCTCTTTTTAACCGCCCCTGCGGAAGATATTTTACCGTTGACAGTACGGACGTTCCTTATGCGGACGGTCAGATCCATGCGCTGTGTACGGTGCTTAACAAGCTCCTTCCGGAAGGAAAATGTCTTGTCACGGGGCTTGGAAACCCGTCTGTAGCGTCAGACAGTCTCGGCTGGAGAGCGGCAGGCAGGGTACTTGCGACCTCACATTTTATAGAAAGTATGCACAATGCGGACGGAATAGGGAATGTGTCGGTAATAAGGACGGATGTTTCGGCAAATTCCGGTATAGACAGCGTCTTTCACGCAATATTCTGTGCGGAGAAGATAAAAGCGGACTATATTGTAGCGATAGACAGCCTTGCGTGCAGTGAGCCGGAGCGCCTTTGCAGGAGCATACAGGTCACGGATACCGGCATAACGCCCGGCAGTACCACAGGCAACAGGAATCGTCTTGACAGAGCGGCGGCAGGCATACCGGTAATCGCTGTAGGCGTTCCTACCACTATGGAGTATGAAAGCGATAACGACAGATTTTTTGTGACAAGATATGATATAGATGCCGAGATAAGCAGGTACGCACATATAATATCCTGTGCGCTGAACCGCAGTCTGTGTCCGTCACTGTCATACAGCGACATATCAATGCTGATGAATTATTCCTGAATATTTGCGGAAAATGAATCATAAGCTGTAACAAGAAAAATCCAACCGTGAAAACACTTGGCGAAAGGAAAGGCTTATGAGAGGTAATAAAAACAAAGGTATTGTAAAGGTTCTTGGCATTGGGCTTACGGCGGCGGTATTATCGTTTACCCTGACGGGCGTAGCTGAAAACGCCGTAACCGGAGCGGTAAGCGGCAAAAGCGTTTCAGACGGACTAAGACAGCTTACCGCACTGAGCGTTATGCTTGCTGTTCCTGTAAACGAATTTGACGGCAGGGATGAAGATGCGGTTTCATCCGAGCCTTGCACAGAGAAACCGGACAATGAAACAAAGACTGAAAAGCAGGAGCAGAAAGCGCCTGCGAACGATAATCCGTCAAGCAGTACGCAGGATATTTCCGGTGAAACGCTGGTGCCGGTCGACGCTCCCGCCGATGTAAAAACACGGCTGATTTCCGTCAACATAAGAAAGGACAAGGACGATCTTACACAATATACGGCAAAGGACGGTACGGTCAAGGAAAAGCACTACGGGAAGATAGGCGGCGACAATGTAATAGACCTCGAAAACGGTCAGATAAGAAACTGCACCAAACTTCCGTCGGAGCTTATAGGTGCTGAGGCTGAGAAAAAGCCTTCTGTCACGCTGTCGGACAGCAACGAACCTCAGGTGCTTATAATACATACGCATACGACCGAAAGCTACGAACGTGACAGTGACGGATATTACGATACCGATTATGACGGCAGATCGCTTTGCCCTGCAAACAGTGTTGTGGGAGTAGGGGCGGTGCTTGCGCAGACGCTTGCTGATAACGGAATAAGTACGTTGCACGACGGAACGGTCTTTGACGATCCCGTTTACAACTACTCTTATTCAAGAAGCAGGGAACGAACAGAGGAACTGCTGAAAGAGTATCCGTCAATAAAAATAGTGCTGGACATTCACCGTGACGGAATAGCGGACGGAGATGTGAGAATAGCTCCCGTTGCAGAAATCAACGGCAGAAAAGCGGCGCAGATAATGATAATATGCGGATGTGACGACGGCACGGATATATTGCCGGATTATATGGATAACCTCCGCTTTGCGTCATATTTGCAAAATGCGATAGAAAAAGATAACAAAGGCATAACACGGCCTATGCTTTTCGATTATCGGTTTTATAATCAGGATCTGGCTGAGGCTTCACTGGTTATAGAATTCGGAGCGTTGGCAAACGATATTGAGCAGGTTCGATACTCAGCCGAGCTTGCAGGCAGGAGCATTGCAAATTTGCTGAAAAATTATGAACAATAAAAAAACATACTGCCGTAAAAAGCGTATCAGAAAGATTATGATAAGAATCGGAACACAAGCGTTATAAACAGATAAACCGCCCGGGCATTAAATCCGGGCGGTTACTTTTATGGAGCTTGTGACGGGACTCGAACCTGCGACCTGCTCATTACGAATGAGAACACAAAAGTCTTATAAATGGCTTTGTTATGCGAAATATGATTTTTTTGACACCCCCATTTGACACCCCTACTTTTTAACTTATGCTTTCAAGGTACTCGTCCAGCTTGTTGATACTTTTCTTTTTGTATTTTTCATCAAGGTGTGTATATATAGCCATCGTAGTTTTTATATCGGCATGTCCCGCTTGCTCTTTTGCCGTCAAAACATCTACACCTGCAAGGTACATCAAAGTGATGAAAGTGTGCCTGAGCCAGTGCGGAGTAATACGAGGTATCAAGAACGGCTTTTCTATCGGCGCATACTTTGACGGACATTTTCCGCCTGTCTGCATACAGTCTGCCCAGTCACCGTACTTGATGTTTAAATCATTAAGATAGCTTGCCCACATACGGCTAAATCCCGTTTCGGTCATCAAAGAGCCTTTGACTGTGGGACACACAAGTCCGAGCGGACTGTGTGCAATGTTTCTAAGGTAGTTGACAAGCTTACCGGGGATATATACCGTTCTTGTTGCCGCATCAGTTTTGCCACCTTCTTTTATGTGCGGCTTGCCTTTTATCATCGACACAGAGCGTTCAACCTTTATAGTATGCGCATCAAGGTCAATATCCTGCCACGTCAGAGCGAGCAGCTCACCTCTGCGCAAGCCCGCATACATCATAATCATAGCGGCTGTCTGTGCTCTGTGCGGGGTATCGGTTATCCAGGACTGCTCCTCTTCGGTCAGAGCTCTACGAGTGGATTTTTCTGCCGTCTTAGGTATCTTTACCGCAGATGCGCAGTTATAGTCAAGCACTCGATTTTCAATCGCAAGCTGTATGATCTGCTTTGCGACATTTCGGATTTCGATCAGTGTTTGTTTTGCGTATGGCTTTCCGGTCTTTTCAGACGGCTCATCGGCGCAGTCAAGTATAATATCCTGAATGTCTGTAGCTTTCAGCTTAGATATATTAAAATCGTGTATAGGCTCAAGATTCTCAAAACGCTTTGAGTATGCTTCATAGCGTTTAACCGATACTTCTATTTTTTTTAGCTTTAGCCATTTCTCGCCCCAATAGCCGAAAGTATCACGGTCGGCCGTGAGGTCAAGACCTTTGTTCAGTTTTGTTTTCAGCTCCTGTACTTTCTGCTCAAGCTCTTTTGCGTTTGTAGCGTACACATACTTATACTGCTTCTTGCCGTTCTTGGTACCGATGTACACCTTAGACTGCAAGCGTCCGTCATCACGGGCTTTGTTTTTTATCCGTGCCATTCTGACCTCCTATGTACCCGCCTTTAGTAGCATAAAATATTCATATATTTGCGTTTTTACCGTAGAATATCTTGCCGCTTTCTAAGTTCTTTTTGTAATAGCAGGATTTAGAACGGATTATATCCGGGTGCAAGCACTTTTTAGCATCTGAACACTTCAAATATAATCCGCAACATCCAAAATGCTCTGTTGGCTCAAATATTCTGACATTCTCATCAGTAATAAGTTCAGCAGCTTTTACAGCTTCGTTTTTTGTGTGGAATGTACATTGTATGAAATTCTGAGGGCTTTTCAGCAATTTGGTGCTTGCAGGAGATATTTCAAGTGTATCATAAACTCTTTTATTGCAAGAAATTACCGTGAATTTTGTATTCACTTTAAAGAAAAGGCATTTTTCAAAATAGATCGAATACCCGGTAAGTTTGTCTTTGCTTTTGTTTTCCTGTATGCTGAAAAGCCCGTTTGAACATTTCCATTTTGCTGAAACTGTGATTATTATGTTTTCTAAAGTAGTTTTACAATCTAAATCTTCGGGTTCATTTTCAAATAATGCTACCTGCTCTATCATAACTGCACATCCTTTTCTTTTAGTATCATAATCGGATAGCCTTTGCTTCTGAGTTCAATTGCTTTCTTCGCCTTAGTGCCATAAGTTCCGCAAGCCCAACTCTCAGAACCTTTTTCGCCTATAAGAAGAATGTCGGTTTTTCTTGTGACGCTACTAACTACCGTAGCACCTATTTCAGACAATCTTTCTTGTACTTCTTGCTTACTCCCATAATCGAAATCACCGGTCAGACAGATAGACTTGTTGCTAAGCTCTATATCAACGGCTCCTATTTCTGCATTAAGCGGATTGATTTGTGCTTTAAAAAATTCGAGGAGATAATCGAGCTCGGATTGCTCTATTATTCCGTCCTCGATTACTTTCCAGATTGCGTTATTTATAATGTCGTATGGGTAATTACCTGCAAGCTGTTCGTTATTGTTCATCCATTCTTCAAGTCTTAACAGTTCTTCTTGTGTCAGAATGTCATCGCAGGTTATGCCTATCAATATGCCGTGCAATGTTTGTAACCCTTTTGTGATAGGATTCAGTACTCTTTGCTTCGGCGGCTTTATTTCAAATACAAGAGCGGAATGATTTTTCAATGCTGTCATTAAGCTGTGAGTATGGTAGCAGTCAGCAAGAGCTCTGTGATGCACATCGCTATCTTTTATCCCGAGCTGTATTATCATATCTTCAAGTTTGTGGCTGACATCGGGGTATTCTTGCTTGCACACAGCTAAAGTATCATATGTATCATTTTTAAAATCAAGCCCACAAGCAACACATTTTTTACTGATAAAATTAGCGTCAAATGCAATGTTATGTCCTACAACAGCGTCATTGTTGATAAATTGCAGAAAATCAGATAGGGTGTCGTCAAGCTCTTTTACATCTGCTAACATATCATCAGTTATGCCGGTAATCTGAGAAATAGTTTTTGACAACGGCTTGTTCGCTTTTATGAGCTGAGAAAATTCAGCAACGACTATGTTATCACGAATACGCAAAGCACCGATTTCAATGATATCGTCCTTGTCCGGCGATAGGCCTGTTGTTTCAATGTCTACTATTGTGTAGTTGTTCAGTTCCTGTATATTCATTGTTGCACCTCATTTTCACAATCTCCAACAAATTTTATATCAGAATACAAATGACCTCTGCTTATATGCTTTAATTCATGTTTTAAAGCTAACTTTTGTTTAGCAGGGCACTTGTTCTGATTTATAAAGACAATGTAATCACCGTTTTTTATCACAGTTACACCGTTGACGGAAGACGGTAAATCTGCTGTATAAATATAAACGCCGTCAATATCACACTCAATCCTCAATTATCATCACCTTCAGACAACAATGCTTCAATTATTTTTGCAGCTTTTTCTACATCTTTTTTAGTGGCATTTTTGGTAAGTGAAAATATCATCCTAAGCTCCGGACGGGTTTTTAGTTCTTCGAGATATTCAGTGAGTTCCTCGTCATCATTAACAAGAGCGTCAGATGAATCTTCATTCCAACCCATTAAGTAAGCAGGAGTAGTGCTAAGTGCATTAGCAATCAGCTCAATCCTATCAGAAGGAATGTTAGTAATAATTCCTTTCTCGTATTTATAAATGTTTTGCTTGGTCGTGTTAGCTTTTTCGGCAAGTTCTCCTTGCGATAATTTAGCTTCTTCACGAAGTAGTTTTATTTTTTCGCCTATAGTCATTTTTGTCACCCCTTGTATATATTATATACTTAATACGGTAACTTGTCAAGACAAAAAAGTTAAAAAAAGTGTTAAAAGTGTCTTGACAAGTTACAAAATGTGTGATATAATCAAAGTAACTTAAAAAGTTACGGAGGTGAGAACGTGGTAGACACAAATAAGTTAAGAGCTATGTGGGTAGCAAAAGGGCTAAGGCAGGCTGATGTAGCAAGACTGATTGATATGTCAGAAAGAACATTTTCAAGAAAAATGAAAAAAGGCATATTTGGCAGCGATGATATGGAAAAGTTAATAGACGCTTTGCAAATATCTGAGCCTTGCTCAATTTTTTTTGCCAACAAAGTAACTTGTAAAGTTACTAAGATGTAAAACAACAGAAAGCGAGGTGAGTTCATGAAACCGCTGGCGATAAACGTTGACACAAGCGTTCTTGACGAGGCAGAAGAAAAAGTGAGCCGCTTACTCTCTTTACTTAAAGAAGTAAAGGAGATCATCGGCTCGCTTAAGGTAGAAGATTAAATCATAAGCTGTCGCTCACAGTACAGTTCGCAACCTTTATCAAGCATTTCTTGAAAAGTAGAAAACTTTGTGTGGCTTGCAACTTTTGCATTGATTTCATCATCAGGTATTGCTTCAAACTCTTCCTGAGAGAAATCCGCATAGCCGAAATTGTCAAGCATTTCGTCAAGCGTTGCGAAATCAGTATACTGTGACATAAACTCGGAAGTAAACATTTCAGAAAATTTGATTGATGTTTTTTCCGAAAGCTTATCAAGACGTTCTTCAAATTTGGCGATTTCTTTTTGAAACTCGTCAATACCGGTTATCTCAAACATATAATCACCTCCCTTCAAGGTGATTATACCACAGCAAGAAAATAATGTAAAGGAGGTATAAATATGCCTAAAAACGAGGACGTAAAAATCGCAACAGAGCTTTACGAAAAGCTCCCGGAGCACGAAAAAAAGCTTGCCGCCGCACTGATAAATGCAACAGCGGCACAGCTGCTTGCCATATCAATGGCATACGGCGATAAGGTTAAGGACAAGACAGCGTAGTAAGACGCAAGGAAAAAGAGGTACACAATGGCAAGCATTAAGACGCAAGTACGCAACTGGGACTTCTTGCCCGTGATGCTGTCGCAGGAGTATCTTGCAGGGCTTATGGGTATCACGATACCCGAAGTCACAAGGTACTGCAGACTGGGCAAGATACCCGGTGCAAAGAAGGTAGGAAAGTACTGGTTTGTCGAGAAATCGGTACTGAGAAATTACATGGAGGGTTAAACCAATGGCAAAGAAAATCTACAGCGTAGAGATAGACACTGACGCCTATGCGGACGATATGTTCTGTGCAGGTACGCTCGGCGAGTGCAAGGAGTTTATTAAAAGTCATGGACTTCTTGAAGATGAAGATGTCGGCGATGTCAGGATAGCACTTTTATCAGTGCAGGACGACGGAGAAACAAACTGCGAAAAACTGTACAAGTGTGAAAAAGCATACAAAGTCGATGAAAAGCAGAGAGCTGTACCGATTATCGTATATAGCGAGGTGACCGCATAATGAAGAAGCAAGTTATCCTGTACATACTCGCAAGAGCAGTACAGGCAATTGTAACGGCTCTTGCGTGCAATATAACGGCTCTGCTGTTTATGAATGCGGCTTTCCAAGAGCGTGGATACCTCGCTGTCGGTGGCGAAATGTTACCCGTAGCGATGATAACCGTTGCGGTGTGGTGCTTGATGGGACTGCTCCTCAAAGAGTGGTACAAAGGCACACTGGCGATGTTACAGCTTAGGAGGGAGCATAAAGAAGATGAATGATCTGGAAGAAGTCGTAGCCGAAGCAAGAAAACACGGAATGTCATACGGTAAGTACGTTGATACGCTAAAGCAGGAGGAACAAATGACACAGGAACTGAAAGAATCGATTATAACGGACTACGAAAGCGGTCTGAGTGCTAACGAGATAGCGGAGAAGTACAAGATCAACCCGATAACAACCAAAAACAACATATGGAACTGGGAAAAGAAAGGCTTAATCAAGTCTGTTCCGACAGCAGAACCGAAAAAGCCGGTAGAAAACCACGAGCCTATCCCTGCACCTGTTGGCAACATTGATATGTCGGCAATAGCAGGGCTCGAAAAATTGCGGCGTCTTGTCAGAGTATTTGACGATGCAAAGATTGACGGCGTTTTCGCAGACAATGTCGAGAACGTATGTGATGTAAGGTTCACGTTAAGCGGCAAGCGATACATAGTGCAGATGAAAGAGGTGCGAGATGAAGTATAAGGTAATAGCAACGTTTGATGCAATAAACGAGGCAATGGCGCTTGTCAATGCTCTTGTCGGTGTTGCCGATGAGGTCGAGATGATTGACGAGGAGGACGAAGACGACGATGATCAGATATGAGAAGCCTATCATCAAGAAGGTTTCTGAGATGAAATCCGGCGATGTGTTTGTTACCGAATACGGCATTGAGGGTAAATGGTGCGAGTTTATTTTCAAGCGCTGCGAATCGTGCGGTAAAGGTATGACGGTAACGCATTTCCATCGCATTGACGGGGACGACACAGAGAAATGCTACGAGTACCGGGATATAGTCGAAACGACTTTTACGGTTGTCGGCAGAGAATAAAAAAAGAGCTCCCCGAAGGGAGCAAAGCAAATTTTACACAAGACCAGTATAACACAGGAGAATAAAATGTCAATACCTCAGATAAACGAAGATGAAGAACAGATACTCCGATGTGCAATTGCATCCTATGGCGAGATGGCACAGGAAGATATGTTGTTTGAAGAGATGTCCGAGCTTGAGAAAGCAATTTTGAAGCTCAGACGCACAAGATATATGGACGAAAGCAAGCGTGCTGATGTAATTGAGGAGCTTGCAGACGTGTACATAATGGTAACACAGATGTATATGCGTTTCTGCTGCACAAAGGAAGAAAAGGCTCTGTTCGGGGTCAATCTCCACAAGAAGATTGAGCGACTCAGCCAGTACATAAAGAGGGAGTTTCCGTGAAAGCTGTAATGCACACCTTTTTGATGCGACAGAAATACACAAAGTGGTCTATGAGGTTGTCAGCAGAGAATCGGCATAAAAGAAAAGGCTGTCACAAGGACAGCCATAAAACAAACAAAAACGTTATTACAATGATTATATCACAATATGAAAGGAATGTCAATGGTGACACCATTACAAGAACAAATTGAACTTCTCATCGGACCTATAACACAGGACGAGTTCTGGACGGCAGTACCTAAGGCACACGCAAAGCTGTGGCGGATAGTCGAACGTGAGGGAAATCCGGACGGCAAGAGACTGACGGTTGATTATGCGGTACAGCTGATAGCAGAACAGATAGAAGCGGGCAGAATGATGAATAAGCATAGGAAGGACTAATAAATGGATACATATAACTCGTTTATAGCAAGCAAAGCTATAACAGTTGAAACTAAAGGATTTAAAGTTGATATAAGTGAACTGAATCCGATGCTCTTTGATTTTCAGAAAGATATAGTCCGTTGGGCTCTTGCAAAGGGTAAAGCGGCAATATTTGCTGATTGTGGTGATGGCAAGACTGCGATGCAACTCGAATGGGCGGAACAGATACGGAAGAGGACGGGAGCAAAAGTGCTCATAATAGCTCCACTCGCAGTATCGGCTCAGACACAGAGAGAAGGTCAAAAATTTGGTATAGCGGTTAATATCTGTTCTTCTCAAAGTGATGCAACAAACACTGCGGTCAACATCACTAATTATGAGAAACTTGATAAGTTCATATCATCAGAGTTTGAAGCAATTGTGCTTGACGAAAGTTCTATCATTAAGAGTTTTTCGGGAAAGATACGTAATCAGATAATGGGTATGTTTGCAATGACACCATACAAACTTGCTTGCACCGCTACGCCTGCTCCTAATGACTATATGGAACTCGGCAATCACTCTGAGTTCTTAGGGGTAATGACACGAGCTGAAATGCTTGCAATGTACTTCGTGCATGATGGCGGAGAAACATCAAAATGGCGGCTTAAAGGTCATGCTCAGGATTTATTCTGGAAATGGCTATCGAGTTGGTGCGTTGTAATGGATGATCCTAAAAAACTCGGATATAAATGCGATGGCTATGATTTACCAGCGCTAAACGTGCATGAAATAGTTGTTGATGCAGAGTACGCCGAGAATGTAGCAATGACGCTAAAAGAGCGGCGTGAAGCACGTAAAAAATCGCTCGATGCAAGGTGCTATGCAGCGGCTGAACTTGTCAATTCATCTGAAGAAACATGGTTATGTTGGTGCGATTTGAACGCCGAAGCGGAGAAACTCCGTAGCACAATTTATGGTAGCGTGAATGTGCAGGGCTCAGACACTGCTGAATATAAGTCGAAATCTATGCTTGATTTTGCAAGCGGAAATATAAAATGTCTTATAACAAAACCTAAGATAGCGGGATACGGTATGAATTGGCAGAATTGCCATAACGCTATATTCGTAGGGCTATCAGATAGCTTTGAAGCGTATTATCAGGCTATACGGCGTTGTTGGCGATTTGGGCAGAAAAACGACGTTAATGTGTATATAGTTATTTCTGCACGAGAGGGAGCAGTAAAAGAAAATATTGAACGTAAGCAACGTGACAATGAAAAAATGAAAGAACATCTTATTGAACTGACTAAGGATATTACACGGCGTGAATTAACTGCTACAGTTCGCATATCAACAGAATATAAGCCTATGCAGTCTATGATATTGCCGTTATGGGAGGAATTTAAGTATGCCTAATGTGATAGAGCAGAACATAAAAGAACGATACTCGCTGTATAACGGCGATAGCTGCGAGATAGTTAAGGGAATACCAGACAACAGTATTCACTACACTATCTTTTCACCGCCATTTGCAAGCCTGTATACATACAGCAATAGCGACAGAGATATGGGCAACTGTAAGAACGATGACGAGTTTTACACGCATTTCAAGTATCTTGCCGCCGAACTGTTCAGAATAACTATGCCCGGACGTTTACTTTCTTTTCACTGCATGGATTTACCGAAAATGAAAGAGCGTGACGGTGTGATAGGTCTTAAAGATTTTCCTGCAATAATTCGTCAGGTATTCGAAGATTGCGGTTTTATCTATCACAGTCGTGTAACGATATGGAAAAACCCGGTCACCGAAATGCAGAGAACAAAAGCTCTTGGATTGTTACATAAACAGATAAAAAAAGACAGTGCTATGAATCGTCAAGGAATACCTGATTACATTCTGACAATGCGTAAGCCCGGAGATAATCCGGAACGTGTAACTCATACTGACGAGAGCTTCCCGTGCGATGTGTGGCAACAGTACGCTTCTCCTGTGTGGATGGATATACGTCAGAGTGATACTCTACAAAAAAACTCGGCACGAGAAGAAAAGGATGAACGTCATATATGTCCTTTACAGCTTGAAGTAATTAAACGCTGTGTAGAGCTATGGACTAACCCGAATGATATTGTTCTTGATCCTTTCGGCGGTATAGGATCTGTTCCGTTTGTAGCCCTCGGACTTGGTAGACGTGCGATAGGTATCGAGCTTAAAAGTAGCTATTATAAACAAATGGTAGCAAACGCAGAACAGGCAGATAAGAGCTTTAACGGTAGCACATCAGCTATAGGTGAACAGATGAATTTATCAGAGCTGTTCTCATCAAAAAAGGAATGACCTGCTCTCACTGCGGCAAGACCGCAGAGCAAAATAACAACTGGGTATTATGCCCGTACTACAAATATGCACCGGTGTGTATGACGCACTGCTACAGCGACTGTAAAAGGTTTGATATGGCGGTCGGGAAGTGCGTATACACGCTTAGAAAAGCAGAAAGGAACGGTAAAAAGTAATGCCGGAAATAAAAACGCATTGGAAATTGCTTACGAACCCGAATTATCTCGGAGCGTACTCGCTTCCGAACGGCCAGGACATAGTAGTCGTAATTGATTATGTCCGCCGTGAAGAAATAGTAGGCGTGAACGGTAAAAAAGAATACGAGGTAGTGGCACACCTCAAGAACGGTCAGAAGCCGTTTATACTGAATAAGACAAATATGAAGCAGATACAGAAGCTGTATAACGCTCCATATATAGAAGACTGGGCAGGCCGTGCCATACAGGTATATTTTGATCCGACGGTTGTGTTTGCAGGAAAAAAGGTCGGCGGACTGAGAATACGTCCGACAGTACCGCAGATAGCTCAGACCGAAAGGACTTGTGCCGACTGCGGGAAAGAAATAGCAGGAAACGGCAAATTCTCTGCCGAGCAGATAGCTCAGATGTCATACGATAAGTACGGCAAAAGTCTTTGCTGGGACTGTTCACTGGCAGAAAAACAGAAGATTGAAAGCAGAAAAGCACCCGACGCATTAGGAGGTAACGCATGAAAACAACAAAAATCAAGATCAAGAACCTGTTCGGTATCTCAGAAACCGAGCTTGACGGACAGTCGGTTGAAATAACCGGCACAAACGGCGCAGGCAAAACATCTGTAATTGACGCTATACGCTATGCGCTGACAAACCGCTCCGACCGCTCTTTTGTACTCAAAAAAGGCGAGAATGAGGGCGAGATCATCATCGAAACCGACAGCGGATTGTACATAGATCGCAAGAAAAGAAGCGGACAGGCGGACTACAAGTCTATCAAGGAAGGCGGACGTGATGTTCCTGCTCCCGAAAGTTTCTTGCAGTCGATATTCACGCCACTGCAGATAGATCCGGTCAGGTTTATCGCTCTCCCCGAAAAAGAGCAGAACAGAATAATCCTTGATATGATAGATTTCGACTGGGATCTGAACTGGATAAAGGAACAGTTCGGTGAGATACCGAGCGGCGTTGATTATCAGCAGAACATTTTACAGGTGCTATCAGATATTCAGAGCGATCACGGCGATTATTTCATTGAAAGACAGGATATTCAGCGTGAAATGCGCCATAAGCGGGCGTTCATCGAGGACATAGCAAAAGACATACCCGAACATTTTGACGCTGAAAAATGGGACAAATATGATGTTGGCGGCGTTTATGCCAAGATAACGGAAGCACAGCGCAACAACAATCTTATCGACCGTGCAAGAGCTTTTATGGACAGCTATAACAACAAGGTAAGGGGCTATGAGGCTGAGAAGGAAATAGAGCTTTCTAATGAAAAGAGCCGTATTTCTGCCGAAAAGGAAAGCCTTATCGCTGAGATTGAGCGCAAAAAGGCGGAGATAAAGGCGGCTGAGGAAAAGCTCGGTACATTCGATACAATCTATGCGGATAAGCTGGCGGTCGCTGAAGCTACCTACCGTGAGAAGATAGCAAAGCTTGACGGCGATATGAAAACAGCGCAGGACTGCCTTTCAAAAGAGCGGATAGACACATCAGCGCTTGAAGCTGAGGTAAAGACAGCAGAAGCAATGAAAAAGCATCTGAACGAATATAATCGTATGGTTAATATGGAATCAGAGGTCAAGGCGCTAAAAAACAAGGCGGACAAGCTGACAGAAAAGATAGAGCTTGCACGCAGTCTGCCGGGTATGATACTTGAAAATGCAACGATACCGATTGAGGGCTTTACAGTTGAAAACGGCATACCTCTTATTCACGGCTTGCCTGTCAGCAATCTTTCCGAGGGTGAAAAACTGAATCTTTGCATTGATGTTACCGTTTCAAAGCCCAACGCATTACAGCTGATACTTATTGACGGCACAGAAAAGCTCAGTACCGAGAACAGACAGCATCTGTACGAAAAGTGCAAGGAAAAAGGCTTGCAGTTTATCGCTACAAGAACTACGGACGGAGAGCTGGAGGTAAACTACTTATGATAGAAGTAAACTCGGAAAACTATTTCAGCCCTGAGATGAACAGAAAATACATGGGCTCATCTCAGTTCAAGGCATTTAAGAAATGCGAAAGCTCGGCACTGGCTGAACTTAACGGAGAGTACGAGAGGGAGGTTACGACTTCTCTCCTTGTCGGCTCTTACGTTGACGCACACTATGAGGGGACGCTCGACATTTTCAGAGCGCAGCACCCTGAGATATTCACACGAAACGGCGATCTGAAAAACGAATACAAGCACGCAGAAACTATGATACAGCGTGCAGAAAGAGATGAGCTGTTTTCAAGGTATATGGCAGGCGAAAAGCAGGTTATCTTCATCGGTGAGATAGCCGATGTGCCGTATAAAATCAAGGTTGACAGCTATCATCCGGATAAAGCGATAGTTGATCTGAAATGTGTTAAGGACTTTGACGAGGTGTATAACTCTGAGTTTGGAGCATGGCAGCATTTCATTGATTACTGGGGCTATGACATACAAGGTGCGATCTATCAGGAAATCGTAAGGCAGAATACAGGCAAAAGCTTGCCGTTCTATATAGCGGCGATAACGAAACAGAAGCCTGAGCCCGACTTGCAGTTATACTACATACCGCAGGAAAATCTTGACGAGGCGCTCTTTACAGTAAGGACCTTATCGCCACGTTACAAGATGATAAAGGAAGGTAAACTGACACCTCTGAGGTGTGAAAAGTGCAATTACTGCCGTCACACTAAGGTGCTTTCGGAGATCATAAACTACAGGGACGAGATAATCGACAGCAATATTGAGGATATGGAGGACTAAATGTACAACAAGGCAATTCTTATGGGGCGTATCGTAAACGACCTTGAACTTAAATCCACTCCGTCCGGAGTATCTGTGCTGTCATTCAGAATAGCGGTTGACCGCAGATATCAGACAAAAGGCGAAGAAAAAAAGACCGATTTTCTTAACATTGTTGCATGGCGTAACGAAGCGGAATTTATATCAAGATATTTTGCTAAGGGACGTATGATACTCATTGAGGGTGAAATTCAGACGAGAAGCTATCAGGACAAGAACGGCAATACAGCATACGTTACCGAAATAGTTGCTGACCGTTCGACATTCACGGGTGAGAAGAAGGATAGCAGTTCTTCCGGTACGACAGGTTATACGCCTGCACCTGCGGCTGCTTCGTATAATGCACCAACCACTCCAGCAAGCTCGGCAGTAGTAGCACCCGATGACGATGATGATTACCCGTTCTGATGAGGTGGCTATGAGTTTTGATAAAAAGACATTTATGAAAACCGTCACCGTTATCTATGATACAAGGGAGCAGCAGAACAAACACATTATTGACAAGCTCGGCGAATGTGGAATAATGACGGAAAAAAGGAAGCTCGATTTCGGCGATTATTCGTTTATGGCAGAGGGCAGGGACTTTTCCCTGTCTTGCGCTGTAGAACGAAAGGCGAATGTAGACGAGATATATAACAACATTATGCAGGACAGGTCACGCATAGAAAAGGAAATGAGCGCCGCTTCACAGCTTGCGAACGGTTTTACGTTGCTTCTTGAAAATGTGAGCTCGTGGGGTGCGTTAAAGTCCTATCAGGTGCCTAAATGGCAGATGGATATGTCGCCACAGCGAAAGAATAAGGATATAGGTGCCAATGTCTATGCCACGCTGAAAGCATGGAGCAGTGCAAGCAGATACGGCTTTTCCGTTGAATTTGTAGAAGATCCGAAAGACACGGCAGGCAAAATGCTTGAGATTTTCTATTACTACTGGCGCAATTACAAAGAACTGACGCAGGCTCGGAGGTGATCTGATGGCTGATATTGAGGGCGGTTACATAAAGCTGTACCGCAAGATGACTAAGTGGCAATGGTACTCAGACGAGGTAATGTTCAGAGTGTTTATGCACTTGTTATTGACGGCAAATTACGAGTCTGCATACTGGCGGGATGTGAAAATTGAACGAGGTCAGACGGTCGTAAGTCTTGCAAAATTGGGCGCAACGCTGAATTACAGTAAAGATACAGTTTTGAAGGCACTTAAACGTCTGGAAAGTAGCGGAGAAATAACACGCCGACCGACCGCTCGATACACCATTGTTACTATATCTAACTACAATGAGTATCAGGATAAGCCGACCGATAACCGACCGCAGACCGACCGACAACCGACCGCTGACCGACCGCTGACCGACCGCAGAGTCGACCCGCTTAAAGAAGTAAAGAAGAATAAGAAGAATAAAGAAGAAAAAGAAGAAAAAGAAGCGGTACGCTCCGCTTCCGGCTCGCAGGAGCAAAATCTGATTGACCTGTACGGTATCGAGGCAACGGAGAAGTACAAGAAAAGATTTCGTGACTGGGCAGAGAAGAGAGGCAAGCAGAACCTTGATTGCATAACGACAATTGCCAAATGGATGGAGCAGGACAACGTACCGAGAAAAAAGGCTGAGGTAAACGATGGAGGAACTCATACGAATTTCAGGCCAAGCGAATGGTGACAGCACTAAGCACGGACCGATATACACGAGCAAGGAAGTAATGGAGCTGGGGATACCGAGCGACGAACCCATACCGGAACCGAAGACGTGTAAATACTGTGGAAAGACGCTGTACCACGAATGTATTGTTATTGCAGGCAAAGCTCTTGTATGGTGGCTGAACCAACCGCAGAGGTGTGACTGCGAAAAAGCAGTCGAGTTCTGGAAGCGATGGGACGCTAAGCAGGAAGAACTGCGGAAGGCACAGGCTAGTGCAGAAGAACAGGAACAGAAGCGCCGGAAGATAGAGGCTATACTTGGCAAATCGGGCATCAAGCAGCGATTTCTTTCGAGGACATTTGAAAATTTTGCTGTGAACAACGAGAACCGCAAGGCGTACGAAACAGCAAAAGAATATGTTGACAACTGGCAGGATAACAAAGATAACGGCAGAGGACTGTATCTTGAGGGAACTTGCGGAACAGGAAAGACGCACCTTGCCGTAGCTATTGCACTGAAGCTGATAAATCAGGGCGTGCCGGTTATCTGCAAGACGTCTATCGATCTGCTTGCCGATATAAAGCAAAGCTATGAGTATGACAGCACAGTGAACGAAGAAGAGGTACTGACTGCATACAAGACGGCTGATTTGCTGGTGATTGACGATTTGGGTAAGGAACGGGCTACCGAATGGTCCGTGCCTATCCTGTACCGGATAATCAATGACAGATACGAAAATATGCTGCCAACGATCATAACCACAAATTATAACACCGATTCTCTGATAGAAAAATTGACGGTGAGCGGTGACAGGGAAACGGCGGAAGCAATCATAAGCAGATTTAAAGGCAGTGCTTCCTGCGTTACTATGGCGTGGGAGGATTACAGGAGGAAAAAATATGACTGAAGAAGAAATCTTGAACAAATGTAAGGAAAGGTTTGCTGCTCATAAAGCAACGTTGATACAGGACACTGACCGCTATATGATTATTGATTGGCGCAAAGCCGATGGAAGTATCGACTATTACGTTAATTACATTCTCGATAAAAAGAGAGGAAGTCTGATAATAAGCGGCGACTTGGGAGATTGCATTGCAACGTGGTACAATCCCGTTAAACCCAACGAGCTGAGATGTGAGATCAACAGCACAAGAAATCACGATGTCAAGCTGATGCTTGCACTGAGGTGTATCGAGCTGGGCGAGGAAGGATTTGAAAGGAGAAATTTAAATGAGTAGTTTTTACAAGTGCAAAATGAGACCCGGTTGCGTTGCCAGCCACAATAGGTATGGCAGTGTTACGCTTGTCACAGCTCTTGTGACGGAAAATTATCCTCAGCTGTGGGCTGTAGAGGCAAGAGATGGTAAGTTAAAAATTGTGCGTGAGGATGATTTGTACGATTTCGGATACTATGGGGAGTGATAGAATGACAAAACAGAAACTTAAAGATTACCGCTACACCTGCAAGTGTAGCAAGCAGGAGGAAAAATGAAAGCCTGGATTGCAAACAAAAAATATGAAACAGCTTCTGCGGTCGTTTTCGCCGAAACACGAGGCAAAGCAAAAGCGCTCGCATTATGCACAAGTAGCTGTGAGGACGCAAATTTCTGCGATATTGAAGTAAGACGAGTACTGCAAATGGACAAGTATTACGTCGAAGGTAAAACAGAAATGGACTGGTCGGATCCTGATGACAGAATAGCATTGGTGAAAGAATGCGGATTTTACTGTGAAGATCCGATAGCAGAATGCTGCAAATCCTGTCCTGCAAAAGATTTTTGCGATGAGGCTATCATGACAAAGGAGGCACAATGAAAACGGTAACACTAATACTACCTGATTATTACGATGAAGCGATAACGGTTACCGCTGTCGGTCAGCGGAAAATTGATAAAAATCGCACAGTGGTAAATATTCATACTGCAACGGAGCGTGTTGAAAACGGACGGATTATCGACTTGAAGGAAACCTTTATCAGCAAGGAGAATGCTAATGACCGCTAAAGAATACCTATCACGCTATCACCTTATCAACATACGCATAAATCAAAAGATAGACCAGCAACGACAGCTCAGAGAGCTTGCAACGAACATATCGCCGTCATCGGGTGGTGGACACAGCAGCGGGGTATCTGACAAAGTGGGTACGGCTGTTGCAAAAATCGCAACGCTGGAGCAGGAGATAAACGCAGAGATAGACGAGCTTATCCGTGTGAAAGCTGAGATAGAGCGCACTGTCTCTGCGGTATCTGACGAGCGGTTAAGGCTGATACTGATAGCACGGTACATAAACTGTAAGACATTTGAGTATATTGCCTGTGAGATGCACTACTCGTATAAGCAGATATGCCGACTTCACGGTAAAGCACTTCTGAGAATGCAAGATGTCCTTGAATGTCCTATTGCATCTGTGATATGATTACGATAGAAAAGAAGCGAAAGCGTAGTGACCGAGGAGCGGCTAATAAGCCGCCAGGTCACCTTTTCTGTCAATTATGCGTACAAGAGTATCCATTGGACCTCCTTTTTCTTAGTCGAGCCGTCCGCTCTTCTGATTCTTTCGTGCGGACGGTGACGAATACTTCAAGCACTCTGCAAAGGGTGCTTTTCTTATATCTTAAATTTATGTTAAAAGCATGTTCAAGATGTGGTAAGATCCACAAGCCCGGAGAATGCACAGCCGGGATAAAATACACACAGAAGATACGGGACAGCGAAGCCGACAGGTTTCGCAACCGCAAGATATGGCGCAGAAAAGCCGATGAAATACTTGAGCGTGACGGTCATTGCTGCAGGGTGTGCCTGTCGGCAGGCGTTATCAACAGCACAGACCTGTCTGTGCATCATATTGTACCGCTAAAGGTCGATTATGACCGCAGGCTTGATAACGATAACCTTATAACGCTTTGCCGCTATCATCACGAGGCGGCTGAACGTGGGCGTATTAGCAGGCAGGAACTAGCAACTATGACTTGTACCGTCGATTTTTCGCATCACAATATATAGTGGTATTATGCTATACATCACAATATATAGTGTGCCCCCCTACCCTTGCGATTTTTGAGGGGTCCCGGTCTGACATCTGACCGCCACCTCTTTATACGATATATTCCCGATATAGATTTTGAAAGGAGGCTTTGCGTATGCCCAGAGGAGCAAAAGCGATAGATAACTGTTCAGGGCACAGAACAAAGAAAGAAAAGGAAAGCCGTAAAAATGCGGAGCTGGGACAGCTTACCGGAAAGAAGCTGACAGAGTTTAAGCAGGTGCGAGAGAACGAAACGGCACATAAAGAATTTCAGCGTATCCAGAAGCTGCTTAAAGTTGTCGGAAAAGACGACGCACTTTATTCGGCAGGGATAAACCGTTATTGTGAGCTTGTATCGGAAATCGAGCAGGTGAAAACGGATATGCTTGTGATACGGCAGACCGCCGATAAATTGAACGCCGCATTTGAAGAGCAGCAGGACAAGGAAGAGCTTGACAGCAGTGAAATAATCAAGTTTACAAAGGCATACACAAGCCTTATCACACAGTCGATGAAATGCGACGACAAAATCATGACGAAAAGAAAAATGATGAGCGACATTGAAAAGGAAAACGGCTGGACGGTGCTTTCCGCTATCAGAGCAATACCGAAGCAGGCGGAAAAGCCCGAAGATGACGCTTTAATGAAGATATTACAGGGAGGTGAGAGCAATGGGGCTGTTTGACAAGATATTCAGACGTGACACTGAAGGCACCGATATTGAAGTGGCTTTCGGTTTAAAGCAGATAAGCAACATAACACGGGAACAGGCGCTTGAGATCCCTGCGGTTTCAGCGGCCGTTAATTTTATAGCCGGCACAATAGCAAGCCTGCCGATAAGGCTGTACAACAGCAACGATGAAGTTCAGACAGCGGCGGAAATCACTGAGGATAACCGCCTGTATCTGCTGAATGAAGAATCCGGCGATACTCTGAACCCGACAGAAATCAAGCGTGCGGTTATCCGTGATATGCTCCTTGACGGAACGGGATATATGCACATAGAGCGGAGCGGAAACGAGGTATCGGCTCTCAGATATGTCCGTGACAGTGCTGTAAGTGTAGAGAAAAATTCGGACGCAATCTATAAGACGCTCCGTATGCTCGTTGACGGCAGAGTGTACAACCCTTGGGATTTTGTCATTCTCAGCCGTAACAGCGTCGACGGCGGAAAGGGAGTAAGCATACTTGCCGAGAATCCCACGCTCTTGACATCAAGCTATATGCTGTTACAGCTTGAAAAGGCGATGAGCCGCAGAGGCGGTAACAAGAAGGGCTTTCTGCGCACTGAACAAAGAGTAGACGATAAAGCATTACAAAAAATCCGTGAAGCGTGGAAAAAGCTGTACAGCAACAACGGTGACGGTATGATGATACTGCAGAACGGTCTTGACTTCAAGGAAAGCAGCTCCACCGCCGTTGAGATGCAGTTAAATCAGAACAAGGTGACAAATGCCGAGCAGATAGCAATGCTGTTTGGCTTATCTTCCGATGTGCTGTCGGGCAGAGCCGATGACAGAACGTATATCAACAGCATAAGAACAGCCGTACTTCCTGTTGTTTCTGCGTTTGAAATGGCACTTAACAGGGCATTATTGCTCGAAAAAGAGAAGCATAGTAAGTATTTTATCATAGATACTTCCGAGCTTCTGAAAGCGGATATTCTGACACGCTATCAGGCGTATCAGATAGGTCTTGCGGCAAACTTCTTGCAGCCGGATGAAATACGCTTCAAGGAAAACCTTGCGCCGCTCGGACTTGACTTTATCAAGCTCGGGCTTAACGATGTGCTTTATGATCCGAAAACAAAGCAGATATACACGCCGAATACCGACAGTCACGCTAAAATTGATGATGCAGGCTTGCAAAGCGGCGATGAGGGTGATATAATAACAGAAAAGCGTCAAAAGTCCGGTAAAGGCAGAGGCGGAAATCCATATCACGCCGCAAACGGTAAGTTTACAAATGCGCCGGGCGGGAAAACAAGAGAGAAAATCAAGGAAATCAAGGTTAATGATGATGGCACGGTAACAACCGTTTCGGAGGTATTGCCTAAAACAAAATATGCGCCGTCACCCCAGAGAAATCACAAAGGCATACAAGTGAACCAAAACAGATATGGTAAATTGTGTTCAGCATTTAAAGAACGCTATCCTAACGCTACCAAAGGCTCAAAAGGCGTAATTTACGACGATAAGTATGCGTATAAAGCTGAAGCGGATGATAAAGGCGGAATCATTATAACTCATAAACGAATATTGAAGTAGGTGACAGGCAGATGAATAAAAGTGAATTTAAAAAATATAACACTCCTTTTCAGCGATTGTTACGAAATATGTTTGCTGATAGCATAAAAGATGAATGGAAAACGATTGAAGAAAGAGATTTGTTTGATAAATTTTTCTTTTTGCTCGGTGCGGCGGAACAGTACGAAGTTGAAGAAGAAATGACTGAGTATATTAAGGCTCATCCTGATGTAACAATTGACGAGCTGGACGATTATTTTGAACAAATTGTTTCTCCGGGCTTACCACCCTGCGCTTCTGAGTGGGAAGATGACGAGGACGAAGAATGAAGCTGAATTATGATTGCGTCCGCAGTGTACTGCTTGCCGTTGAAAAGGCTGAAATGATAGACGAAAATTTATCCTTGACACCGCTTAAAGTCTTTGAGCTATTTGACGGGTTGCCGGAATACAAAGACAACGAGATACTTTACACCGTTGAGAAGCTGAAAGAAGCCGGCTATATAAATGCCACAATTCAATTTGCGGCAGGTCACTATATTGACGGGTTTATCAGCAGTATCACATACAGCGGTCACGAATACTTAGACAATATCCGTGACCCTAAAGTGTGGAGAAAAGTAAAAAGCGTGCTTGCTAAAGCAGGTGCAACCACACTGCCGCTTATTTCACAGGCGGCGCAAATGCTTATCGGCAGTCAGCTGACTGTAAACTGAATATGACGACCGCTCTTTAAGGGCGGTTTTCTTATACCTGTGTGCAATTGATTGCACAAAACTTAATAATTTTACCGCTCCACGAGGGCGGTATTTTTATACCCACAACACAGAAAGGAGTGATAAAAATGAAAATCGAAATCCGTTCCGCTGATCTTATGCACATCAGCGGATATGTAAATGCCGTAGAGCGTGACAGCAAGCGTCTGCCTGCGTCAATGGCACCCGGTATGACAACGCCGTTTGTTGAGCGTATCGTAAGCGGTACGTTTGCGAAAAGTCTTAAGGATCATCCGAAGGTCGAACTGAGATTCAACCACAGCAAGGTACTTGACACTACAGACGGAACGCTTAAACTGCGTGAGGACAGCATAGGACTTCACGCAGAAGCCGACATCACAGACAGAGAGGTAATCGCTGAAGCGAGAGCAGGACATCTGACAGGGTGGAGCTTCGGCTTTTCGGGAGCACAGGCACACATTGAGCCGTGTGACGAGGGAGTTCAGCGCAGAATGATTACGGGATTGACACTGCACGAGGTATCAATTCTCAACCGCAATCCTGCTTACATCGCAACGTCGATAGAAACGAGAGGCGAAGAAACGACCGTGACGGAACAGCGCAGCGCCGGAAACGATACGGTCGAGGTAACAGGTGAAATCCGGGAGTTTATCCCCGATTACAGCAAAGAAATAGAACTTTTACAGCTTATGTCGGATTACTCCGACGGAAAGGAAACAGTATGAATTTAAAAGCACTCATCGAAAAGAGAAATGCTCTTATCGCCGATATGAAGTCACTCTGCGATAAGGCTACAGCAGAAACAAGAGCGATGACAACAGAGGAGCAGACAGACTATGACGCTAAGAAGTCGGAGGTCGAAGCGCTTAACAAGACGATCCGCTCAATCGAGGAGCAGAACGCTCTTAATCTGAACTCTGCAAAGTCAGACGGCACAGCAACCGACAAGGAACAGGCGGAAACAAGAGCCTTCGAAAACTATCTGCGTACAGGCCAGATAGTCGAAACAAGAGAAGATGTCAATCTGACAAAGGGCGATAACGGCGCAGTCATCCCTGCAACTATCGCAAACAAGATAATCCGTAAGGTTATCGACATCTGCCCTATCTATCAGATGGCAACGAGATACACGCTTGCAGGTACTCTCTCGATTCCCTACTACGACGAAGGAACGCAGGCTATCTCAATGGCGTATGCCACAGAATTCACGGACCTTGCAAGCACATCGGGTAAGTTCCTCAGCATCGAGCTCAAGGGCTATCTTGCAGGCGCACTCTCAAAGGTTTCAAGAAGCCTCATCAACAACTCGCAGTTTGACATCGTTTCTTACGTTATAAACGAGGTTTCGATTGCGGCGGCAAAGTGGATCGAAAACCAGCTTATCAACGGCACAGCAAGTAAGATAGACGGTCTTGCCGCAGGCGTTACACAGGTGGTAACGACAGCATCGGCGACAGCTATCACAGCAGACGAGCTTATCGACCTGCAGGAAACAATTCCCGATGTATATCAGGATAACGCCTGCTGGATCATGAATAAGGCTACAAGAACCGCTATAAGAAAGCTCAAGGACAACGAGGGCAGATATATCCTTAATCCCGATGCAACGGCAAAGTGGGGCTATACACTGTTCGGTAAGCCCGTATACACAACCGACAGCGTATCGGCTATCGCTTCCGAAAAGACAGCTATCTACTACGGCGATATGAGCGGCCTTGCCGTTAAGACTTCCGAAGACGTGTCTATCCAGATACTCAACGAAAAGTACGCAACACAGCACGCTGTCGGCGTTATTGCCTGGGTGGAGATTGACGCAAAGGTCGAGAACGCTCAGAAGATAGCCGCCCTTAAAATGAAGAAAGCAGGAGGCTAATAACCTATGACAGTAAAGGCAACGACCAACTTTTCGGGCACCGTCAGTATGGCAAAGGGCGAGGAGCGTGAGCTCCCTGCCGGTCCTGTGCTGAACGACCTGCTCTCCTGCGGGTACATAGTGCCTGTAGACAAGGAGGAGAAAAGTGAAGCTAAGCGAGGTAACAAGCGCAAAGATTAAGGCATTCTGCGGTGTCAGTGATGACGAGGACGGAATGCTTGAAATCTGTGCCGGAGCGGCAAAATCCTATATCAAGGGATACACGGGGCTTGACGATGCGAAAATAGACGAATACGAGGACATCACGGTGGCTTACTTAGTGCTTATAAACGATATGTATTCCTCCCGTGACTTCTCGTCCGACAGAGCGTCACAGAACCCCGTGACCGCTCAGATACTCGCCCTGCATAGCGTAAATCTGCTGAACGGAGTGAATGAGAATGACCTTTGACAGAAAAATCACGCTCATATCCTCCGAGCAGAAAAACGGCTCGCAGGGCAAAGCGGACAGGGCGGTAAAGACCGTATACGCAAAGGTTTCCGAGCCCGGCGTAACGGCAAAATATGCCGCCGAAACGGCAGGATACAAGTCGGAACTTGCGGTGTATATGTGGAGACATGAATACAGCGGTCAGTCGGTCGTACAGATTGATGGCAAGCGGTATCACGTCGAAACAACCGGAGCAGCCGACAGCGACCTGCATATAAAGCTGATACTGGCGAGAGGAGGCTGACAATGATAACAGAAAAGATTGATTCGGCACTCTCGGCGGTATTTGAGCATTTTTACAGCTATATGCCCGAATTTGAGGACGGCGAAGAGCCGGAGAAGTATGCAGTGTACAATTTATCGTACAGAGAAACGTTCTTCAGCTCCGGCAGGGCAAATATACGGCAGTATTCCTTGTCTGTGAGCGTATTTTTGCCACAAGCAGACATTGAGCTGTATGACAAAACGCAGACGGCAATAGAGAATGTAGGCGGTATATTTACCGGCACTACCGATCTGTCGCAGTTTGATGTTTATCCCAACAGAAAAATTTTAGTCATGGAGTTTACGCTCTATGAGGAAAGGACATAACTATGGCAAAAGTAACACAGGGCACAGACCGCAAGTCTGCTGTATGCACCAAGCGTTTTGCGTATGCACCGCTGACAACGGATAATGCCGATACACTGGCATACGGTGATGTGACCGAGATCAAGGACATACTTATCACAACAAAATACACTCCTAAGATGAACAGCGCATCGCAGTATGCAAGCGGCGTTGAGGTTGACAGCTATGTAGCTAAGGCAGGCGGTACGCTTGACGTAACAATTGTGAACACAAACTCCGCTGACGAGGTAGCACTTTTCGGTGCAAAGGTAAATACGTCAACAGGCGTACTTGAAAGCGGTAAGGATGATGTTGTACCCGATGTAATGTGCATCTACAGCACTATGACATCAGACGGCAAGATAAACCTGTATAAGTTCCCCAAGTGCAAGTTCACTTCACAGGGCGAGAACGTACAGACGACTGATGAGAACGGCGTAACATTCAACAGCCTTGCACTGCAGGCAAACTACAAGGCGCTTATCAACACAGGCGTTGATATGTACTGTGTAAAGGGCCTTGATCCCGTTACAGACAAGGCGAGCATTGACGCATGGTTTGCGACTGCATCAGGCGTTATTGTAGCTGAAGTGTAAAAAAGTACAGATATGACGGGGCGGGAAACTGCCCCGAAAATTATCTACAGGTGAAAAATGGAGCTAATATTAAGATACATAGAACTGCTTGAATTGTGCAGCAGTGAACTTTACGATCCGTTCCTTGCGGATATAGAGGAAAGATGCCTTGAAGCGGTAGGGATACTGCTAAGGCATAATAAAAACCACGACCCTGTAACAGGTCGTTTTACATTCGGAAAGCAGTATATTGATGTTACAGAGGAATATAAAAACAGAGCCACTCCGGGAGAGGGCTCATTAACGTATGATGATAGTTACAATTCTAAGGCACATAAGGAAGAAATCGCTTTTGCACAGTGGTTACATAATAAAATGGGTGGAGATATACATTTGTTGAACGAGCAAAATCAAAACCATGTGAAAACACCCGATTATATATGGAATTCTAAACTTTGGGATTTGAAAAGTCTTTCGTCCGAAAAAGCCGCTAACAGCGCTTTGCGAAAAGGCATAAATCAAATATCGGGAAATCCCGGAGGAGTAATGCTTGACTGCAGAAAGTTTAACGTTGAAGAAAAAACGTTGCTCAGCATTATTGAAAAGCGAATGAAATGGCACAGAGATATAGAGGTAGATATAATGATTGTAAAATCTGAGAGCGATATAAGAGTAATCAGGTATAAGCAGATATAAAAAAAGAGATGCCCCCCCGCCAAAATAGCAGAGGTTCATCTCTCCTTCATAGACATTACATCTACTATCAATATTATATCTCAATACAGCAAAAATGTCAATAGTCATTTATAAGATTATAGGAGAAAATGCAATGTTCACAGAACTTTTAAACAAGAAAATTTACATCACAGATACTTTATATCTGCGATATGACATAAAAGCGTTTATAGAAGCGGAAGAAAAGGGCATCAGCCCGTTTGAACTGACATTCCCTCTGCCGCTTGACTACATCAGAGCTGGGCTCAGATGTTGCTTTGATGAACTGGGAGCCGACCCTGTAAAACGTTCCGAGATAGTGGCATATATGATAAAGGAATTGTCGCAGGAATACCTGCAGGACAGGGTGCTTGCCGCTACGACCGCCGCACTTCCTGCGCCGATAGTGGGGAGTAAGCCGACAGAAGAAAAGCCCGACTTCAAGAAGCTCCGCAGTCTGTTTATAGATATTATGGGGCGTACAGATGAAGAATTTTTATATTCTACGCTTTACGAAATAACGGACCGCTGGAACGACTATGCAACGTTTATGGGGTACAAAGCCCCGACAGAGAGGTTTGTACAGTATGACGACGATTAAAGACAGCCGTGCGTACAAATACGCCGTGTGGGCATCGCAGGACAGCTCCGGTAAGGTCGGCAGATACGTCAGAAAACAGTGTGCCGAATGGCTGAAAGCTGTCGAGGACGGTTATGTAGACGTTCAGGAATGGAACAAGATAACCGCACTGCTCAAAGCCATACAGCACCCGGACTTAGGCCGTGATATGTACTCATCGCTTGAAGATTACAGTCTGCTTTTTATCTATGCGGTGCTTTGCACGAAAACAGACGGCAAGCTGTATTATAGCACGGGATTGCTCGAAATCGCCCGAAAGAATTACAAGACGTTCACAGCGGCGGTAATATTCATCATCGGTATGCTGACGCTGCCACGTTTTTCCCGTCTGTTCTCTGTAGCTCCCGACTTAAAGCTGTCAAGCGAACTTAAGGTTGCTATCAAGAAAATTATAAAATCCTCTCCGCTGCTTGAAAAGCATTTCAAGATTATGCGGTCCGAGATCAGATGCTTGATGTGTGATACAGAGTATACTCCGCTTGCGTACAGTAAGGATAAGCTGGACGGTAAGCTTGCGCATCTGTTCCTTGCCGATGAAGTCGGGGCTATGGACGGTTATCCGGTTGAAGCAATGCGTTCCTCGCAGATCACGCTTAAGAGCAAGCTCGGAATACTTATTTCCACACAGTACCCGAATGATGATAACGGCTTAAAGGACGAAATCGACATAGCAAAGAAACAGCTTGACGGGGTGTACAGCTCCGGCAAGAAATATTTTGCGTTGCTTTACGAGCCGGATATTGAGCTTGTACCCGACTGGAGGATGAACGACAGTGTGCTGTATCAGTCGAACCCTGTAGCTGTCGATAATGTGGACTTGTTTTCGGAACTGAAAGACAACCGTCAGCTTGCCGTGCTGTATGAAAACAAGCGTGAGAACTTCCTATGCAAGCACTGCAACATTCAGTATAAGGGTATAGGTAGTGAAGGGTATGTTGACCTTATATCCGTGCAGAACTGCTCGGAGGAGATACCGGACGAGTTCTGGCGGGGGAAGATAGTGTATCTCGGACTTGACCTCTCTCAGACTGAGGATAACACGGCACTCGCTATGATATGCTATCACGAGGGCAAGATATATGTTAAATCGGTATCGTTTGTTCCTGCCGAAAAGGTTGAGGAAAAATCGGTAAAGGAACACGTTAATTACAAGACGCATATCGCAAAAGGTGATTGCTTTGCGTGCGGCGATTACATCATAGATTACGGCTTTGTCGAGAATTACATACTGACGCTGAAAGAAAAGTACGGCGTTATAATATCTCAGCTCGGATTCGACCGCTGGAACGCACTATCAACGGTGCAGAAGCTCGAAAGCGCCGATGATCCGATAGAATGTGTAGAGATACGACAGCATTCAAGCGTGCTTCACGCTCCGACAAAGTGGCTCAAAGAGCAGATACTCACAGGAAATGTCGTTTTTGCAAAGAATGAACTGCTTGAAATTAATTTCAGCAACGCCCGCTGTACAGAGGACACAAATCTGAACAAGTACGTTAATAAAAAGCGCTCTGCCGGCAAGGTCGATATGGTGGTGTCGCTGATAAATGCGGTGTATCTGCTTCAGCAGGAGATACTAAACGGCGATTGCGGCGTGTTTGTGCAGTATTGACAATGTTCTCCGCTTGCTGTATAATGTAGGCAGAAAAGGAGGAAATACTATGGACTTGCTTTCGGGAATATTAATAATGACAGTTGTCGGTGGCGTAATCGGCGGATTGCTCGGTCCTATTGTTGAAGCTGTAAAAGAACATAAAGCAAAAAAGCAGGCTTTTGAAATTACCACAAGAGGACTAACCGAATATGACACGTTTTTTACAAAAGTAGCCGGCGTAACGCATAACGGCATACAGCTTATATTGCCAAAATTAAAAAGTGGTTTACCCTTGTGCTTTATCAGGGAAGCAGATAATCCTTATGACAATAACGCTATAAGGGTAGAGTGCAATGGCAGAAAAATCGGATATTTGCGAGCTGAATTAGCAGCTGATTTAGCGCCTATTGTAGATAATGGCGGTGCGATAACAGGCACTATCGCAAAAATAACAGGCGGCGACGGTGCCTCGTATGGCTGTAATATTGAAATTACAGTATGGACAAAACTTTAAGATTAAGCACATCTGAGAGGGTGTGCTTTTCTTATGCGAAAAAATTAAAAAAGTTTCAAAAATCTCTTGACTTTTGCGAACGCAAATGTTATAATAATGACAGTGGAAAAAGAAAGCCACTAATAACGGGGCAAGCCGAGAAAGGAGAAACAAATGGACGAAATGAACGATACCGTAAGACTTGTGATTAAAGCGATAATCCAGATAATCAAAGACAGCAAAGACAAAGACGAAGCACTTAAAAAAATAGAAGCCCTGCTCAAGTAAAGCAGAACTTCCACAGAAACTATAAGCCGGGCGGACTTGCCGCCGCCTTGCTTATATTATTATATCACGGCTTGCTCCTTTCTGTCAAGAAAGGGTGTGATTAAAATAAGCGAAAACGGCAAGAAAAAAATGGGTAGACCGATTAAAAGTGAAGAGCCAAGAAATGTCAGTTTGCATTTACGAATATCGCAGGGTGAAGCAGAACGCATAACAAGATGTTCAGAGCGTTTAGGTCTTAATCGTACGGAAACTATAATGCAGGGCATAGAATTACTTGAGAAGAAAAAATAAAAAAGCGAGTTTGTTGTCTCCGCTAAAAGTACAAACAAACTCGCCCACAAGACAGATTGCTCTATCTGAAATCTATTATACTCGGATAGAGCCTTTCTGTCAAGTCAGAAAGGATATGTTATGAATAACAAAGTAGTCACTAAAACGAGTACAGAGTTTGGTTCTGTAAGATGTGTTGAAGAAAAAGGTTCAGTTGTGTACTGTGCGTCTGATGTTGCGAAAGCTTTAGGATATGTTAATCCCCGAAAGGCTGTAGCTGATCATTGCAAGGGTGTAACGAAACGTGACACCCTTACGAAAGGCGGTATACAATCGCTCAGTTTCATTCCCGAAGCTGATGTTTACCGTCTTATCTGCCACAGCAAGCTGCCGTCTGCTATGGCATTTGAAAAGTGGGTATTTGAGGACGTTGTACCGAAAGCTGTACACGGCGGAAATGTTAAACAGCCCGACACAGAGCAGTTGACGCTTGAAACAGCAGAGTATCACTATTACGACAAAACGTACAGGGGAGAGCCGGTGCTGACATCTGCGGATATGAGCCATTTCACGCATAAAGAACGTTATGTGATAAACAGTTGCATACATCAGACGATAAAAGACAAGGACTACTTTCTTTTAAAAGACGATGAACTCAGAGCATTTAAAACAGAGAATCCGAACGTTCCCAAAATGTCGGCACAGCTTTTTATTGTTACTAAAAGCGGTTTTACTAAGATAATAAAAATGCTTGGTGAACATATAGCGTTGCCCGGTTGCTTTGAGATAGTGCCGCTAAAGCCGAAAAATCCGTTCCCGGAGTATCGTGAGAAAAAAGCACTTACCACTTGTGATATTGATGAATTGTTCGATAAGTACAGTATCAATATGACAGGCGATGATGTTATTCCACGCAAAACTATGATTGAACTTTTTGGGAAAAACATAATCAGTGCGGTTGATGCATACAAAGAGAATAACTCGTGCAAATTTGTTTATTTTGACAGCATAGAGAGCAAATCTTATGATTTTTGCTGGAACTTGATGGGCTACACTCGTAAAGGAGTTACCCTTGCGGCTACTATACATAATGCGTTGACATTAGGCAGATGTTGGGCAAGCGCAAAATCGTCCGAAGGCGATGATAAAGTAGAATGCTTATAAACGTGCAGTAAATTGCCCAAAACTGAATAAATCATCCACTCCAAAAGGGGTGGATTTTTTATACCCAAATTTCTGAAAGGAGCATAAACAAATGGAAGTTAGTGATTTTATTGATTTTTCAGGATTGGATGAGGCAATTAAAAAAACATTCCGAAAACTTGAAAAATTAGACAAGGAAACTTGCGAAGTCCGTAGTAATAAAATACTCTACGAAGCAGGCGATATTCTTGTCGCAGAACAACGCAGAATACTTTCTCAACGCAAAGAATATTCGGGTTTTCAGCCTTTAGTAAGACGCTGGACTAAAGAAACGAGATACGGACGGCATTTGTACGTCGGTTATCCGGCTCATGTTGTGAAAAATAATATAAAGGTTATGATTATTGAGTTCGGCAGACCCGGAAGCTATTGGCGTGGCGGGCTTGAAAAGGGGCAATACGATAAAAAAGGCAGAAGGATAGGCGTAGTACAGCCTTATCCTCATATCAGAGCGGCATGGCTTATCAAGAAGAATGAAGTAAACAATTTTATGAAAGAACGCATATTAGAAGAGATGAAAAAAATATGGGAGGAAGAAAATGGCTAACGAACTAACTACACGATTGGCTTTGAATACCAAAGGTTTTTCTAAAGGCATACAGGAAATAAAAGCACAGCTCACCGAGCTTAACAAAGCCCTTGAACTCAATAAGCAAGCCATTGCAGACACAAATAAAAAAACAAAGGAATACGAAAAAGAGCTTGATCAGCTGAAAACAGCCGAAAAAGAAAACGGCACAGCTACAGAAGAACAGAAAGCCCGGATGTCGAAGCTTGAAAAGGAGATTGACAAGGCTCGCACCAGAGCCGCACAGCTTAAAACTGAGCAGATCGATTTAAAAAACGGGCTGAAAGAAACCACAAGCGAGTTGAAAAAGCAGAAGGCAGGTGTTTCCGGTGTTTCCGATGAGATGAAAAAGATGAAAACGCTGATAACCGGCTTTATTGCGGCTTACGGCGGTAAAAAGCTTTGGGAACTGCTGATAGGTTCGAATGACGAAATGGAGCAGTATACAACCTCGCTTAAAGTTATGCTCGGTTCTACTGAAAAAGCGTCGGCAATGATAGAGAAAATGCGGGACTTTGCCGCAAAAACGCCGCTTACGCTTGAAAACGTAATCTCCGGCGGTTCGCTTCTGATGAGTTACGGTGTGGACGAAAGCAATCTTATCAATACTATGACAAAGCTCGGTGACCTTGCACGCGGAAACGCCGAGAAAATGGACAGAATAACGCTTGCTTACGGTCAGATGCTTGCAAAGGGCAAGGTCACCGGCGAAGAACTTATGCAGATGACGGAGGCGGGTGTACCGCTTCAGACAGCACTTGCCGAAAGCATAGGCGTGACAGGTGAAGAATTTTCCAAGATGGTTTCCGCAGGCAAGGTCGGCATAGACGATCTGAACAAGGCTATAACTGGGCTTACAACAGGCAACGGAAAGTTTGCAGGAATGATGGAAAAGCAGTCACAGACTATGCGGGGTATGCTCAGTACCTTGCTGGATAATCTGTCCGAATTTATGCGTAAAATGGGCGAGGGGGCTTTTGGAGAAGTAAAGTCGGCACTGCAGGAAGCGTCCGATCTTTTAGCGGAATGGGAGAAGGACGGAACGCTCGACAAATGGGCGCAGGGAGTAGGCGTTATGCTGAAAAACCTTATCGCTTTTCTGAAGCAGGCTATCTCTGTAGGGCTTGACTTCAAGGAAGTGATAATAGCGGGGGCTGTGGCTCTCGGTACTTTTAAGGTCGCTATAGGAATTGGCAATGTCATAAGTGCAACGGTTTCGGCAATAAAGAGCTTTACAACTGCGACAAAGGCAGCAACAACGGCGCAGGCGGCATTCAACGCTGTCGGTGCGGCAAACAAGTATGTGTTTATTGCATCGGTTGTACTGACAGCGATTGCAGGAATAGCGACATTCGCAGCCACAACAAACAACGCTACACAATCTGTTGAGGAACTTACGCAGGCGGCTTCTGAGCTGTCTGACGAAGCGCAGAAATCGGTCGATAAGACTAAAACGCTTGAAGAAGTGATGGCGAAATACGGCGAAGTTGCTAACAGTACTAAGTCTGCCGCAGAAAAGACACAGACGCTGAAAGACCTGCAGGAACAGCTTAACAGCGCCTACGGCGATACTAAGGACGCTATAGACCTTGTGAATGACAGTTATACCGAGAATATAAAGAAGTTACAAGAAGCAACAGAAGCGGAGCGAGAAAATGCAAGGATTCAAGCACAGGCGGCTGTAAATAAAAATAATCAGGCGCAGAGAGTTCTGACCGAAGAAGGAATAACAAACACAAGAAATAATGTAGGTCAGGAACTTGGTGGTTCCACTATCGGTATCAAGGATATAGAAAACGGCACTATAACTAATCCAAATATAAAAATCGGAAATGCGCCTATCGGAATGGGTACAGGCGGAACAATACGTGTTGTAAAAATCGGTGGCGAAACATTTGCCGAAAAAGCGCAGGCGTATTTAGATTATGCTCATTATCTTGAATCGGTAGGACAGAAAGAATCAGAAATATACAACATAGTCGCCGAAAAACACAAGGAATATACAAATTTATCCAAGCAAGCCGCCGAAGACGAAGCCCTCCTCGCCGCCGCAACAGAAACCACAACGAAGAAAACCGAAGAAAACACCGAGACCAAAAACAATAACATAAAAACCACCGAAGAACTTGCCGACAGCACATCGACACTCGTCAAGAATCTTAACGAGCTGGCTTCCGCCTACGCAGAGCAGGGAAAGAACGGCAATATATCCTATGACACTATGCTGAAGCTGATAGATGCAGGGTATACGCAGTGTATCAGCCTTGACAACGAAACAGGCAAGATAAAGCTGAACACAGAAGCGTACAAGGAGCTTGCAAAGGCAAAGCTTGCTTCACAGATAGCAGAGTATGATGCTAAAATCGCCGAATCAGACGATTATCAGAAAAAGTACGATGAAGCCTTTAAGGCAAATGATGCCGCAGGTATGGCGAAATACTCAAAGCTGCTTATCTCTGCCGAAATAGAGGGCAATACCGATAAGCTCAAGCGTGATGCACTGCAGGCGATGTATGACAACTTCGATACCTATATGGAAGCAGGGAGCTTCAGCAGTACCGGGAATTCGTCCGAGAAGTCAGAAAGCAGTAAAGACAATGAATTCAAAAAGGCTTCGGAAGCATACAAGACCGAAGCAGATAAAAAAATTGCCCTCATAAAGCGTGAACTTGAAGCAAAGAAAGAGCTTCGTGACGCTACGATAAAGGCGATTGACGATGAAATCGAAGCTCGTAAGCGTTTGAACGAGGACAACGACCTCGAAAAGCAGATAAACGAAGTTAAAGCACAGCTTAAATACAGTCAGCTTGACGAATTCTCCCGTGAGCAGATGGAGAAAAAGTTACAGGGATTGTACGATGATAAGGCGGAAAAGGAATGGCAGAGAAATGCACAGGCTCGTAAGGATGCCGCAAACGCAAAGTATGAAAGCGAGCAGAAAAGCTACAACAATCAGATCAGCGCAATCAACGAAAGTCTGAAAACCGTACAGCAGATAATGTCGGCTATGGCGGACGGCTCAAAGTCCGTTGAAAGTATCGTGAACAACAATAATACACGGAACAATACAGCAAACGTTAATCTTATCGGTACGGCTCTGACAATGGCTCAGATAACAAAGGCAGTCAAGGACGCACTGATGGACGATATTGTAATCAGATAGGAGAAAAGTATGGAGAAAATCACTTTTTCAACCGTTCTCGGCACGGCGGTAACGATAGACGATGTCAACACATCATCAGACGCAGACGGATACATACCGCTCCACCTGCTTAGCTTTGAGGGAAATGCACTCGGATATAAGCACGACAGCTCCGAGCGTGTAGGCTTTGACGGTGCGGGATTTTACGGCGCAAAAGCAAATATCCGTACTATCACCGCAGAAATCGCTCTGCTTCCTCGCAGCGGAAAGCCGGCTACGATGTACGAGCTTCGCAGAAAACTCCTGCGGTACTTTCCCGCCGGCGTTGAAGGTACGCTGAAATACACGAACAGCGCCGCCAAGACATATCAGATTGAGGGCGTTGTCAGTGAGCTTCCTGCGGTAGAACGGCAGGTAGGAGTGCTGTGTACGGCAAAGATATTAATTTTATCTTATGTACCATTCTGGCGTGTAAAAGCGGCAGATGTGGAATTGTCGGCAGCCGCAGGAAAAACGCAGTCGGTAAATTTCACAGCGCAGACGGAGTACAAAGTGCCGGCTATGCTCAGCATAACGGCAACAGCTGCCATGACAGGTACCGATACGCATTCGGCAATAATTACGCTTTCGGGACGTGAAATGCCTGTATCGTACAATAGCATGAGTATCTCAGGTAAAGAACCGCAGGGAACATACAAAAGCGCCACAGGAGAGCTTCAGCTGACAAAATACCTGAGCACAAGTGATGTGATAAACATCGACTGGGGATTGCTTGGCAAGGTGTATATACCGTATTCGCAACGTTCCGGTATCGACCTGATAAAGTCAACATCGCAGTATATCTATCCCGGCAATAACACTTTATCGGTAAAGAACATTGCAACAGCAGGCACGATAAAAGCAAAGCTGGTGCGTTTTGACTATGTAAGGAGTATCTGATGATAGTTAGAGTATACGATTTTTTATCGGTAAAGAAGCCAAAGTTTTCGCAGAATCTCGTCGGTATCGTATCTGATGTTGAAAGTTTCAAGTATACACGCAGAGCATACGACATCGGCAGTTTCGAGATGACAATACCTACACACGCTGATGAAGCCGGATGTATACAGCCGGACCGTATGCTGATAGTCGGGGAAAAGCTCGGTCAGACATATATAGCAAGCGACCCGACAAAGCGTATAGTAAGAGGAACGTTTCTTTATGTTACAGACATTGAGAAGAAGGATGATAAGATAATCGTCACCGGATATGATCTGAAGTATCTGTTTGCACTTCGTGTCACGCTTTTTCCGAAAGAAGAACAGGACAAGGGAACATACGGCTATTACGTCACAAGTGGCACGACATTTTCGTGTATCTCGGACATCGTCAACTACAACATCGTAAACGCTACAGACAGCGACAGACAGATATACGGTATGTTCGGTATAACGATGCCCGTAAATCAGATCAACGCAGACCCGCCGCTTACAGGCATACAGGATGACCGTTACATGACACGTCTTGAGCCTGTCAGCACGGCGATTTTTAATTTGTTAAAAAACTGCAAGACGCATTTTTACGATATGCGGCTGATTATAGATGACAATGCGGAAGACGGTGACAACTACAATCCGCATATGGAATCGAGCGAGGATAAGCCTGTTATCATCATAGACGAAAGCAGATACAACATCAAGAGTTACACACGCAAGGACGGAACATCAGCATACAAGAATGCTATATATGCCGTAGTCGGTAGTGGCGATGATGTCACAATAAAATGCGTGAAGCGCCCCGATGATACCGCAAGCGGAGTAAAGCGTAAAGAGGTTGTGCTTGATGTCGATGCCGACAGCGTATCCGAGATAGACAGATACGCACTTAAGGCGGCGGAAGAATATGTGGTATCCGATGATTTTGAGATAGAACCGCTGTTTATGGACGATGAAACCGAACCTGAGCTTGCGCAGAAGGTATCCATCCGCATTGATGGGGTAGAGTATGAAACGGTCATAACCGAGATTACAGACGAGTACGCAAACGGCAAGCATACGCAAAGCTATGCCTGCGGTGACAAAAAGCTGAAGGTGCTTAATGTGCTGAACAAGGCAACGGCAGGAAATACGCAGAAAATCATAAACAACAAAATTACTACCGGTAATGCCGGCGGTGTCGGAAAGTTCACCAACACTGACAGAAACTGCGAGGTGTTCAATGACTACGAAAACAACGTGGCAAGCTCGTATTATGCTCACGCCGAAGGATATAAAACAACGGCAAATGCACCGTATGCTCATGCCGAAGGATATGCAACTACGGCTTCTGCACCGTCTGCACACGCAGAGGGAGAAGGCACTGCGGCTTCACAAAATGCACATTCTGAGGGCGTGGATACAAAGGCTACAGGTTACGCATCTCACGCAGAGGGAAAAGGCACAGTTGCAAGCGGTTGGGTTTCTCACTCCGAAGGTTGTGAAACGGAGGCACGAGGATTATATTCCCACGCTGAAGGAGAAAATTGCAAAGCAATAGGCAGTAATTCTCACGCAGGAGGTATGTATAGCGAGGCTTTAAGCGAGTATTCGTTTGCACACGGCTACGGTGCCAAGTCATCTTGGACAAGCGGAACAGCACTCGGCAGGCGAAATAAAACGCAGAATACGTTGTTTGTAATAGGAAACGGCGATTGGCAAGAGGGGAGCGAAAGCGATGCTTTAACGCTTGACGAGAACGGTATGCTGTGGATCGAGGGTTCTTTTGAAGCAAGTGCAAAGCACGGCGGGCTTGGCATAGCTATACACGGGGCGGCACGTTTCGGGAATAATTGGAACTCTGACGGTACGAATATCTTGCTTGCGGTAGGAAACGGCTATGACAGTGAAAGAACGAGTGACGCACTGGTACTTGACAGCAACGGAAATCTGTGGGTGGCAGGCAGTATAAAGTGCGGCGGTGACAGCGGAGGTTATACCTTGCCGCCTGCGACAGCCGACACGCTCGGCGGCGTGATGATAGGGGAGAATATTAATGTATCGGACAGCGGTACAATATCGGTTGACCTGTCGGCGTATCTGAAATCAGACGAAATATCGGACTGGGCGAAGGCAGAAAATAAGCCTGCTTATACGGCAAGTGAGGTCGGAGCGGCAACAGCGGCAGATATTACTGCGGCGGTGAATGCTGTCGAGATCGGCGGAAGAAATCTGCTGTATGACAGCGCAGGTAATCTGAAAAACGGCTGGAGCGGTAACACTATAATAACGGTTGATGGCGGAATATCAGGAAATAGCCTTGCAATATCCAGAAACGGCTATTCCGGCAATGCACGATATTTTGGCACGAGCAAGAGGCACTTTCTGACGGATTTCAAGGTTGGCACAAGCTACACGCTTTCGGCGTGGATAAAGGTCAGAAGCGATGTCGAGCTTGACGCAAGCGGCTATGTAATGGCAAGATTCCGTTCCGCTGATAATACGAAGCTGCATATTTTACCGCTTACCGTCAACAGCAAAACCAAAAAGGACGAGTGGCTCTACTGCGAAAAGACTTGGACGATAGACGACAGCGACATAGCGAAGCTCGAATGCGTGGCGCTTGCGCTTGATAAAAACGGCATGATCGAGGCTTGCAACATCAAGCTCGAAAAAGGCACTAAGGCTACAGACTGGTCGCCTGCGGTCGAAGAGGATACGGAGCGTATCGCAAGCCTTGAAGCAAGGGTTGCGGCACTTGAGGCTATGGCGGTATCGGGAGGTGAGGTATAATGCTTGATTTTGGAAAGTGGATAGTCGAGGTCGCTGTGAACGGCGTTAAGAGCGGCAGCTTTGACAGGGCTTGGGCGGCTATGCAGCTTGGCAATCATTACAGCCGTGACAGAATAACGGCGGAGGATATTGCGAGGTTTGATGAGGAGATGAATGAGTTTGAGGCAAAGATGAAGGCAGAGCAGGAAGTAATCGGTGAAGAACCGGTTGAAATAACAGATGCCGAATAGGCAGAAAGGACGAAAAAAATGAGCAAGATACAGATAATTATTGACAGCATAGCAGGTGCTGTCGGAGCGGTTTTAGGCTTTATGTACGGAGAGGTTACGGGGCTGTTCTGGGCATTGATAGCGTTTATGGCACTGGACTATATCACAGGCGTGGTTGTGGCAATCATAGAAAAGCGCTTATCATCAGAGGTTGGTTTCAGAGGTCTGGCAAAGAAGTTTCTGATACTGGTATTTGTTGCAGTCGGCCACATCGCCGATACATACATACTCGGCGGAACGCCTGCCGCAATGTCGGCCGTGATGTTGTTCTACATGGCAAACGAGGGTATCAGCATTATCGAGAATGCCGCCGCACTGGGGCTTCCCGTGCCGAAGAAACTTACAAGCATTATGGAGCAGATTAAAAACAAAAGCGAAAGCGAGGAAGAATAATATGAGTGGAAAGTACAATTTAAAGTATCATGTGCTGGAAAGCAAATCAGAATACTGTACAGCGGACTACGGCACACGGGAGCTGTCTTACAGTACGCATCATGGTATGGACTTTATCAATGACGCAGGTCACGCTTGCTGTGCAATTGCTGTAGCAGACGGCGAGGTTGTGGCTGTGCAGGACGGCGTAGACGGCTTTGACGATAAGGTATATACGGCGGGCAACTTCGTGAGACTAAAGCACGAGAGCGGCGTATACAGCCGATATCTGCACCTTGTTAAAAACAGCATAAAGGTCAAGGTCGGTCAGAAAGTCAAGGCTGGTATGGTGCTAGGTATGGAAGGTAATACAGGCTACTCCTATGGCACACACCTGCATTTTGACATTAACAACGGTACGCAGTATGTAGATCCTCTGCCATACTTAATGGGCGAAAAGTCTTTTTACAAAGCAAAGAAGCCCACAAGCACGACTATTACAGTAGGAAGCAAGGTCAGAGTAAAGGCAGGAGCAACATTTTCAGACGGCACGAAACCTTTTGCGGAAGTCTACAACACCGTCTATGACGTACAGCTGATATCACGCAACGGCAAGGAAGCCCGTATCGGTATAGGTGCTCAGTGGACAGGCTGGATGTACATATCAGATCTTTATCCTGCCGATCAGCCGGCACCGTCAGCAGATGTTAAGACGGTAAAGGTTGGCGGTAAGGTTAAGGTCAATGCCGGTGCTACTTTTTCTGATGGTACAGAACCGTATCCGTTTGTTTATACGACGATTTTTGACGTTATCACGATGTCAAAGGACGGCAAGGAAGCGCTGATAGGTATCGGTACTGATGTTACCGGATGGATGTACGTTAAGGATTTAAAGGCTGAATAAACAGTTATCCCCCGGCGGAGCAAAAAGGCTCTGTCGGGGGATTTTTTGTTTAATATATAGTTAGCTTCCTAACTTGACACCCCTTTTGACACCCCTACTATAGTAAATTTCAGTTAATTTCAGTAAAATTCAAGATTTGATAATAATTACTGAAAACACAAGAAAACCGCTTAAGCAATACACTTAAGCAGTTACTTTTATGGAGCTTGTGACGGGACTCGAACCTGCGACCTGCTCATTACGAATGAGCTGCACTACCAACTGTGCTACACAAGCATATTTATTCTGATATTCTGATATATTTACACACATTTTCCGTTTTCCGAAAGCGTCCGCTTCACAAGTCAAAACATTGCATAATGCACAATAAACACTTGAAAAGAGCGAGGCGATGTGGTAAAATATATATGGTCATATTTCGGAATACAGTTCCAAAATGACTATATTATTATATCGTATTTTTGATTTGTTGTCAATAGCTTTTTTGACGGAAACGAGGAAAATTTGATAAAAAAAACATCTGTGGCAAGGTGTATCGGTGTAGTTATCGGCGTACTGCTAATTGTTTTTGCGGTATTTCTCGTAGTTACATCAATGCTGTTTTCATTCGGCGGCTCTGCTGCGCCGGATATTTTCGGATATAATGTTTACATAGTGCGTGACAACGATTTCTATCAGCTTAAGGCAGGCACAGCCGCTATAGCGCAGAAGGTGTGGCCCGACGAGGTAAACAACGGAGAGCTTATAATATATAATCGGTATGAAAACGGCGGAGCACAGCTTGCGAAGGTAAATTCCTCCACGCTTAAGGAAGGCGTTATGAGCTTTGATGTTGAAACTCAAGGCGGAGAAAATATCACAATATCACAAAGCCAGCTTGTTGCAAGAGTTAACTATTGCAGTGATTTCTGGGGTGCTGTTATCGGTTTTGCAATGTCGCCGTTTGGCGTTATGGCTATCGCCATACTGCCGTGTATCGCAATAGTAGCATTTGAGATAGTGAAGTTCATTATGTCAAAGCGTCCGGTACCGCAGGTGGAAACGGTCAAGTTGCAGGAAGAAGCTCCTGTGTATGTTCCTCCTGAAAGCGAGGAACACAAGCTGCCAAAAGCAAGCAAGGCTGATGCGAAAAAGGCCGCTATGCCGTCTTTATCCGATAACGTAAAAGTGCCGCATAATCGTGTCCCCGACAGCTCTCACGGTAAAACGGATGATTTCACGGAGCATCTGCGCAGTAAAAAGAATATAGCGGCAAGTGCCGATAACATAAAAGACCGAGCGGATTTTTCCGCCGGAGCAAGAAAAAGGATGGAATCGGACAGAGCAGAGCAGCAAAAGGAAAAGAAAACTGAAGCCGGAAATGTTAAAAACGAAAAAGCCTTGCTCGAAATGACGGAAAAAACGGGTACGGCTGAAGTAACGCACGGCGGCTCCGAGCCTGATATATCGCTTGTATTCAGAGATGACGAGGACAAGAGATATGATATAGACGATATTCTTGCCGATATAGAAAAACGGCATCATTGACGGGCAGAAAACAGAAAGAAAAGTAAGAACGAAAGAGAGCACTAACAATGAATAAAAAATCAGATACTGTGAATTCAGAGCTTCGTGACAAGCTGTTCATAGTATTGGCATTAACCGGCTGTATATCGAATATAGCGGGATTTACCGCAAATGCGGTGATATTCGGATTTACCCCGCAGACCTTCTTCTGTGCGGCTTGCGCACTTGTAATTATAGTATCGTCACTGGTCGGTTTCTTTACCGGAAGGACCTATGTCGCTACGTTTATAATACTTCTTGTGCTTGGGTTTGTCGAGTTTCCGATGTTGTATATTTCATACGGCGCAAGCACGGCAGTGTATATGCTTGTTGCGGAAATCGGTATTATTACTTTTATGAAGCCGGTGCACAGAGTTATAATGGGAGCGGCGGTGTTCATTGCAGATATAGCCGCATTTATTGTCAGAAGCAAATTTCCTCAGCTGAATATGGTTAATGATAATAAGGAGCTTGACACGCTGTTTTCATTTATAATAGCGTTTATAGGCATAATGGTTGCGGTCGCAATAGTGATAGTACAATTTGAACGTCAGGCAAAACAGCTCAGCAAAATGGGCGAGGAGCTTACGCTTGCTGTAAATACCGATCCGCTGACTGAGATAAGAAACCGCCGTTATCTTATAGAATATCTTGAAAATCAGCTTTCGCAGGACGAGAAAAAGAAACACTGTGCGGCGCTTATCGACCTCGATTTGTTCAAGTCGGTAAACGATACATACGGACACGTTTTCGGTGATAATGTGCTTAAACATTTTGCGTATGCTGTCAAAACAAATATCGGAGAAAATGACCTTATAGCACGATTCGGCGGAGAGGAATTCATGATTCTCTTTGATACGGATAATATCGAAGCTGTCATGACGGTTATGAAGCGGATACGCAAAAGCTATTCGGAGTTTTCCGAGAAAGAAAAAGGAAAAGAATTTACTTTCAGTGCAGGCGTGGCTGTGTACGGAAGCAGTAATTCGATAACCGAGATATTCACAACTGCCGACAAGCGACTTTATAAGGCTAAGGCGGCAGGAAGAAATAAGATAATGATAGATTGAGAACTTTGGTACCCTACCGTTTTGTGACGGCAGGGTATTTTACATTTCGTGAACTGCATAAAGCTGAATATATGTCTGAGGAAATAACAGGAAAATATTAACATGATATTTTCAAAAAAGATTAATTATATATTGATTTTAAGATTTGATAAGACTATATTGCTATTCTGACTTGACAAAGCATCAAGAAAATTGTATTATAAATTCAGCACATTAAATTGTTACTATATAAAAATAAATGGGAGATATTATGACAGTACCTGTAATAGTAGAAATAATTTTCAGGTTCATACCATCTGCTTTGCTTGTATTCGGATTTATCGAAATCAATCTTACAGCTAAGTATAATAAGTATATTCAGTTTATCGCAATAAATACGGTGTATTTGTTTGCGGGTCTGTTTGGGCAATATATGAGAGAAAAGTACAAGCTTGAATTTTTCGATTTTGTGCTTGCAGTAGCACTGGTTCTTATTTACAGTATATTTTTTCATACCGATGCGGTCGGATACCGTATTTTCATAGGAACGCTGGTCTACCTTTCGCTGATTATATTTGATACCATCACAACTGCTGTAATATTTGTCATATTTCCGGAATTTTCGTTTGACATCGGACACTTAACATATCCCGCACTGCTTTTTGCGGATATTGATCTGATTATATATGGCATTCTGATGTATTTTGAACATTGTATTATCAAAAGAATACATGACAGAAAATCTATCAACAAGCGTGCAGTGATTTTTATGTTTTTTCCGGAAAGTCAGGTGTTGATTTTATGCGTGATAATGAAGCTCATTATGGCTAACACCGATAATGCAACACCGGAAATTATGTATTTCACACTGATTTGCGTTGTAATCTGCGTAATCAGCGATGTGTTGTGCTACAGAGGCCTTATCCAGA
>OGDY01000612.1_pt1 | contig 46641 bp, 27 predicted proteins | sample 1570341 | NCBI WGS metagenome assembly OGDY01 (sample SAMEA2581972, study PRJEB24529) | metagenome | biome: Human gut stool | place: China | collected 2011 | reverse complement strand
ACCTCGATGAGAGCAGCCCGCATATCCATGCCTTGATCGTTCCTGTCGGACAACGAGCCAAAAGCGGACGTGAATGCGTCATGTGGTCGGCTAAGTTTGGCAAGAGCCGTTATGGGTATGGCCATATTCTTCGGGAAATGCACACCTCACTATATGAAGAGGTTGGGAGCAAGTACGGGCTGGAACGTGGTGACAGTATTGAAGGACGGAACGTCAGCCATCTTAGTAAACGCGATTATATCCGGAAACTGGCCAAAGATGCGAAACAGGCGGAGAAAGCAGTCAAGGGGCTGCAAACTATGATACGGAGGTTGGAAGCACAGATATTCAGGTCTCAATCCCAACTTGAAGAAATTGAGAAGTCTCTGGTTTCCGGCAAAATCGCTCTTCAGGAATATGAAATTCAAAAGACCAGGATACAAAAACAGATTTCCGAATACCAGTCAAAGCTTGAAGACAAGGCATGTAAGCTTCAAGAAAAGGAGCAGGAACTGGAGAAGATGACAAAGAATATAGACCGTGTCGGTAGAGTGGCGCAACCTTTCCGTAATCACAAGATAGATTTTGAGCCGCCACGGATCACAGGTAAACCTCCGATATTCGGTGTTGACAAATGGATTGAGGTGCAGAACAGGTCTATCGCCAGCCGATTCGTGAAGATTGTCCGTCAGATTGAAGAACTGTATCGGAAAGATGCCGAACAGCAAATACAGGCGGTGCAGAATAATGCGTTGCTGGACTATCGGGAGCTTAAATGGTTGCAACAGGAGTATGTACGACTGACGGATCTCAACGATAATCAGACTGAACAAATGCAGACATTTCTTGACCAGTTGGCTGAGCCGTCTGTACGGGAAAGAATCTTCACCATCGCAGATGCTTTGATTTGCGGACAGCCTGTCGCTGTTTCATCCGGCGGTGGTGGCAACTCCGACTCAGACCTTCGCTGGGACGGAAGAAGGCCGGATGAGGAGGAAGAGGCGTATCGGAGAAGGTGTCTGATGTTTGCGGTAGTAACAGTATGTAAGCAGCAAACGAAAAGTTATCGAAGGAAATAATTATAATTCGCCAAATTACCAAGCAAAAATAGGCCAAATTACCAAATGGATTTCGTCCAAACTTCCAAATTTGTATTGCAATTTATATGATTCATAAACTATTTCCCTATCTTTGCAAAAACTATGTATCTATGGAATATAAAAATCGAATAGCAGATAAATTATTGCGTGATAAGTTAGAGGCAATGGGTGCTGTTTTAATTGAAGGTCCAAAAGCTTGTGGTAAGACGACTACGGCTGAACAACAAGCTAAAAGCATCATCTATATGGACGACCCGGTAAAGCAAGAACAGTATAAACAGATGGCACAAACAAATATCCGTTTTTTGCTTGAAGGAGAAACTCCACGTTTGATTGATGAATGGCAACATGTTCCTCAGTTTTGGGATGCCATTCGGTTTGAAGTTGACCATAGAGATGACGATGGTCAGTTTATGCTTACAGGATCTGCAGTTCCAGTTGATATGAAAGAAATTCATCATACTGGAACCGGAAGATACGGATGGCTTACTATGCGTCCTATGAGTCTTTGGGAGTCAGGAGAATCTACAGGAGAGGTTAGTTTGTCGGATTTGTTTCTTACTCCTGACAGAATAGGAGCATTAAATAAACTGACCTTACCAATGCTTGCATTTGCCGTTTGTCGTGGCGGATGGCCTAAGTCTCTGCAAAAGAAAACTGAAAAGGCAGCATTATCGCAAGTAACGGAGTATTATAAAGCCATTACAAATAGTGATATATCGCGAGTAGATAACGTAAAAAGAGACGAGGAGCGAGCAAAGAGAATAATGCGTTCATATGCCAGACATCAGGGCTCTCAAGCAAGCATAGCAACGATTCTTGCTGATATATCAACAAATGAGACAGGAAACATCAGCGATGAGACAGTAGGAGCATACCTTACTGCTTTACGAAAAATATTTGTGATAGAAGATATGCCGGCATGGAATCCAAATCTGAGAAGCAAAACAGCAGTGCGCACATCTGACACAAGATATTATGTAGATCCTTCATTGGGAGTTGCTGCTTTGGGACTTGGGCCTAATGACCTGATTAATGATTTGAATACATTCGGATTGTTTTTTGAGACGATGTGTATCCGTGATCTTCGTGTTTATGCGGATGCTTTAGATGGTTCGGTTTACCATTATAGGGATAAAAATGGTTTGGAATGTGATGCTGTGGTGCATTTGCGTAATGGTGCATATGGTTTAATTGAGATAAAATTAGGCGGAGAAAAACTTATTGAGGATGGTGCTAAAACATTAACTGCACTTACCAATATTATTGACACCTCCCGAATGAAGGCACCTGCATTTTGTATGGTACTAACTGGTGTAGGAGACTTTGCCTATAGACGGACTGATGGAATCTATGTTGTTCCTGTTGGATGTTTGAAAGATTGATTGTGGGTAAAAGCGGTTATAGGTAAGCCGAATGTTCCATCATGCCTAAAGCAATATCTTACATCATAGGGAATCTGATCGATAATTATACAAGATGGTTCACACAAGAAGGTTGATTTAAATTTCATGTTTAGGTCTTGCCTTAATTAGGTAATGGATGTTGTAAAATGGCATAGTGACTTAATGACCAAATTGGCTGAAGGTCAAATTAATTGTCAAAATATGTATAAAACACTACTAGCATAGAATAATTAGAAAGTAAATATATGAATAAGCAGAAACTTGCAAATAAAATATGGGCGTCGGCGAACAAGATGCGTTCGAAGATCGATGCCAACGAATACAAAGATTATATCCTTGGTCTTATTTTCTACAAGTTCCTCTGTGACAACGAGGAGCAATATCTTCGTAAGGATGGATGGACTGACGAGGATATGCCTTATCTTGTTGAAGACTATGAAGATGCTAATGCAAAGGATACTATTGAGTACTGTAAGAACAATATCGGATACTTTATCGAGTATAAGTATCTGTTCAGTACATGGTTGAAGCCCGATTCTATGTTTAATGTGGCAGATCTGAGTGCTGCACTTAACAATTTCGACCGTTTGGTAAGTGCGAACTATCGTTCTGTCTATGAAAAGATTTTCCTGACTTTACAGGCCGGTCTTAGTAAACTTGGAGAGAATCCAGCTTCGCAAACTCGTGCACTAAAAGACCTCATAAAACTCATTAAGGATATTCCTACCGATGGCAGTCAAGACTATGACGTGCTTGGCTATGTTTATGAATACTTGATTGGTAACTTTGCAGCGAATGCAGGCAAAAAGGCTGGTGAGTTCTATACACCACACGAGGTAGCTATACTTATGTCGGAGATTGTTGCAGAACACCATAAGGCTAAGGAAACTATCGAAATTTACGACCCAACATCTGGTTCTGGTTCGTTGCTTATCACTATTGGTAAGTCGGTTGGCAGGCATATCGAGGATAAGAACAAGGTGAAATACTATGCACAGGAACTGAAGGAGAATACCTACAACCTCACACGTATGAATCTTGTGATGCGTGGTATCAAGCCAAACAACATCAATGCTCGTTGTGCAGACTCGCTTGATGAAGATTGGCCTGTACAGGCAGGCGATATGAGCAAGCCTCTTTATGTAGATGCTGTGGTCAGCAATCCTCCATATTCTCAGCATTGGAATCCTGTTGATGCAGAAATGGACTCTCGTTTCAAGGATTATGGTGTGGCTCCAAAGAGCAAGGCTGATTATGCGTTTCTGCTCCATGAACTCCACCACATCAAGCCTGACGGCATTCTCACTATCGTTCTGCCTCATGGCGTACTTTTTCGAGGTGATCCAGAAAAAGATGCTGATGGCGAGGGTAAGATTCGTAAGAACCTCATAGAGAAGAACAACATTGACGCTATCATTGGTTTGCCTGCCAATATCTTCTTTGGCACTGGTATTACTACACTCATTATGGTGCTGAAGCAGCATCGAGATAATGATGATGTACTGATCATTGATGCTTCAAAGGGATTTGTAAAGGATGGCAAGCAGAACAAACTGCGTGCTTGCGACATTAAGCGCATTGCCGATACCGTTCGTGATAGAAAGTCAATCCCTGGTTTCTCTCGTGCAGTATCTCGTGACGAAATTCGTCAGAATGGTTACAACCTTAACATCCCCCGTTATGTAGATTCAGGCGAAGCTGCTGTGCAGTATGACATCTACGCTACTATGTTTGGAGGCATTCCAGAGAATGAGATTGATTCGCTCGAAAACTACTGGCAGGCATTGCCATCATTGCGTGGCGAACTATTCCAAAGAAATGAGGATGGCAGTCCATACGCAAGTGTGAAGGTGGAGAGCATAGCTGATGCTATCAACGAAAATGCAGACGTAAAGGCATTGAAACAGTCGTTTGTTGATGCCTTTGCAGGCTTCGAAGATATGCTTCATGATCACCTTATCACCAATGTCATGTCTGTAAACGAAATGAAGGAGCAGGATGCCATTGCAGAAGAAATCTTCAGCCGCCTACAATCAATCGCACTTGTTGATAAATATACCGCATATCAGGCATTGGCTGATAACTGGCAGACAATTGTCAATGACATTGAGACTATCCAGAGTGACGGCATTGATGCGGTTCGTGCCGTTGAGCAGGCTTATAAGATAAAGAAGGATGGAGATAACGAGATTGAAGTTCCTGACGGACTTAAAGGGCGTATTTTGCCATTCGAATTAGTGCAGAGTGTGAAATTCCAGTCAGAACTTGACGCTATTGCTCAGTTGCAAGCAGAAGTTGATGAATGTGTCTCAAATCTCGAGGATGCACCAAATAACTTCACTGAAGAGGAAGCTGCGGTATATCTCGAGGATGGCGACAATCTTAAATTAAACAAGAAAAAGATTACAAAAGATGCCAAAGCCAAGGGCGATTTTATTGAGCCAGACACAAAGGTAAAACTCAAGGAGATTGTTGCTCTTTGGGATAAGCAAAGCAAGACAAACAAGGCTATCAAGGTGGCAAAGACTGAACTTGAAGAAAAAACCATCGATGCCATTGAGAATTTGACTAACGAAGAGGTAGATTTCTTCTTGTATAAAAAATGGATAGACCCTATTTGCCAGGGCATTTCTAATACTCTTACAGTTGTATTGAGTACTTTTGAGAAGGCTATAGTTGCTCTTGAAGCAAAATATGCTGAATCATATAATGAGATTGAATCCAAGATTACAGACAATCAAAGTCAGTTAACAGAGATGATAGCTCAATTGACTGGAGATGAATTTGCGATCAAAGGGTTGAATAATTTGATAAAGGAGTAATGATATGAGGCCAATTAGAATATTCATAAGCAGTGTACAGCAAGAGTTCGCACAAGAGCGCAAAGCCTTGGCTGAATATATACGGACAGACGCCCTGCTCGGCAGATTTTTCGAAGTTTTTATTTTTGAAGAAATGCCAGCCAAGTCTCAGTCTACAGTACAGGTTTATCTTGGAGAAGTGGAGCAGGCTGATATCTATTTAGCTCTGATGGGTGCAAATTATGGTTACGAAGATGCAGAAGGAGTTTCGCCTACGGAACGTGAGTTTGACTTGGCTACAAAGTTGCATAAAGACCGTCTGATTTTTATTAAACGGCTGGATAAGGAGCAACGCAACACCAAAGAAACCAACTTTATCAGGAAAGCTGAGCAATGTGTTGTTCGTAAATCGTTTGGAGATTACGAAGAGCTGCGTTCGGCCGTCTATGCTTCATTGGTGCGCTATCTGGAAGAGAATGAATATCTGCGTCTTTTACCCTTTGATGCGACTCTTCATCCAACGGCTACATTGGCTGATATAGATGTTGATAAGGTTGATATCTTTGTTGAGAGAGCCCGCAAGAAACGTGCATACCCTTTATCTATGGATGCCGGTGTGGAGCGGGTACTGAAAAGCCTGAATCTGATGGATGATGGCAGGATTACAAATGCCGCTTTATTACTTTTTAGTAAAGAGCCTCAGAGATTTTTCCCTACATCCGAAGTAAAGTGTGTCCAGTTCTACACAAATACGATCAGCAAGCCATTGGCATCCTACCAAGTGTTCAATGGTTCGCTTTTCGAGATGATTGACAATGCGGTTTCGTTTGTCATGTCACACATTGACGCCCGTGTCGGAGAAAGGGATAAAAGTGCTGAAGTTGACGTGAATTTTGAACTGCCGCTTAAGTCCGTAACCGAGAGCATAGTGAATTCTATATGTCACCGTGACTATACAAGCAATGGTAGCGTACAGGTAATGCTTTTCCCTAACAGACTCGAGGTGTGGAATCCTGGACGACTACCTTTTGGAATTACGACGGCCCAACTATCGTTGCCTCACACATCAATTCCTGCCAATCCTGTACTTGCCAACCCTCTTTATCTTGCCGGTTACATTGAGCGTTTGGGGACGGGGACAAGCGATATGGTTGATGAGTGCATTGCTCTGGGTTTGAAAGCTCCGGAGTTTATTCAGGATAGCAACTTCCGGGCGATTCTTTGGAGAGAAAACGCACCAAGTTTCGTTGAAAATGCACTAAGCTCCGAAAAATATGCACCAAGCTCTACTGAAAATGCACCAAGTTCAGATGATAATACACTAAGCTCAGGTATTAAGTTAAACAAGAAGCAGAAGATGGTGCTTGGTTATTGTGCGGTGTATGCAAGAACAAGTAATGAGATATTTGCTCATCTAGGCATTACAAATCAAAGTCGTGCAAGGGAGAAATATATTAATCAGCTTATTCTTGCAGGTCTGTTACGTCCTACTAAGTCTAAGTCAACAGACCCAGATCAGAAGTATATTGCAACAGCAGGAAATGATAGTGTTAACGATAATAATCATTAAGGCATGAAAGTACCGGAAATCAGATTTGAGCAATATAAAGAGCCTTTCAAGCATGTACAATTAGGCAATTTAACTAAAAAGAGCAAGATTTTAAATAAGCGAGGTCAAAATAAGAATCTACTATCTCTTAGTTATGGTAAAATTGTACGAAAAGATATAGAATCAAAGAAAGGATTACTTCCAGGTTCTTTTAATAGCTACCAAATAATACAGAAGAATAGTATAATATTCAGATGTACAGATTTGCAAAATGACAAAAAGAGTTTACGGGTTGGTCTATCTATGCAAGAAGGTATCATATCGCCCGCATATATTAGAATGGACTGCGACACAACTCAAGTTCTTCCTGAATATTTATTTAATCAATTACACTATCATGACTCTGTAACTAAGGTGTATTATACGATGGGAGATGGTCTTCGACAAACATTAAGTTTCGAGGATCTAAAAGAACTAGATATTTATTTGCCTAATTTTTCTGAGCAACAAGATATTGTAAATTACTTCCAATCATTGGATGGTATTATACTTTCTACGACTAAAAAGGTTGAGAAACTTAAGCAAACGAAAGAAGCGTCTTTTGTAGCGATGTTTCCGCAAAAGGGAGAGACAAAGCCTAAAGTTCGATTCAAAGGATTTGAAGCCGAGTATTCTTCAATGACGGCAAGCGAATTGTTCAAAACCTTCGACGAAAGAAACCATCCAGAACTTCCTGTACTATCTGCTTGTCAGGACATTAGAGGAATGGCACCACGAAGCGAAAGTGGATATGATATTTTCCATGATAAATCAAACGAGGTGACATACAAGCGTGTGTTGCCAGGTCAGTTCGTCATCCATCTTCGTTCATTTCAAGGTGGCTTTGCACACTCGTCCGTTGAAGGTATTTGTTCTCCGGCATATACAGTATTCGGTTTCAAGGAAGATGACAAACACGATGACTATTATTGGAAGTACATCTTCATGTCTAAAGCTTTCATTAATCGCTTGAAACTGATTACCTATGGTATTCGAGATGGTCGTTCAATCAGCTTTAAGGAGTTTATGGGAATGAATTTTGTTTTCCCTTCTTATGAAGAGCAAAAACAGATCTCTATCTTCTTCCGCACCATCGACAAACAAATATCTCTCGAAGAGCAGAAACTAGAATCACTAAAACGCATCAAATCAGCATGTCTTGATAAGATGTTTGTTTAACCAAGATATTCAACATGGGCAAGACTATAACAACATACTTGATTGACGGAACGCCAAAGGGAGTGCAAACCGTCGTGATAAGCAACCGCACAATGATTGCTTACAATATCCCCCGTACACGCATAGATATTTTGCGAGAAGATGAACGTAAAGAATTGCGTACGCCGGCTCTATATATACTAATAGGTGAAGAAGAAAGCGGAAATCCGAAAGCTTATATCGGTGAAACCGAAAACTTTGATAAGCGAGTCCGTGACCATATCAACAAGAAGGATTTCTGGCAAAGAGCTTTGGTATTTGTCTCGCTTGCCCATGACAAGACAAAGGCTGACGTGCAGTATCTTGAAAAGAGATCTGTGGAGCTTGCACTGAAGGTCAATCAGTATACACTGGATGAGAACAAGCAGAATCCCAAAAATCCTACTTTGACAGAATCACAAAGAAGTACCGATGACGAATACTTTGAAGACATCCGTTTCATCGTGTCGTTCATGGGTTATAACATCTTCGAGAAGGCTGAAGTAACAGACAAGTCGCCAATGTTCTACATCGTAGAGAATGGAATTCTTGCCAAGGGTATCTATAATGATGGAGGCATGACAGTATTGGAAGGAAGCAAGATATGTGTGAAAGAAAGCGCTAAGTTCAGACATCCAGAACAGAGAGCAAAAATGCTCAAAGAATGCCGTTGTGAACAGGAAGGCGATTTCTACATCGTAAAGCGTGCTAAATCATTTCCATCACCAAGTGGAGCTGCAGTATTCTGTCTGGGTCGTTCTTCGAACGGTTGGTCAGCTTGGATAAGCAATATTGATAAGAAGAAAGCTAAAACATTAAATCAACTCTATAGAAACAAAGAATAGCTATGAGTAACACTCAATACACATCAAACTCTAACTTCTGCCCAAAACCTGTTGCAGAGTTAATCACGACAAAGTATCACTTTGTCATCCCTTCCTACCAGCGTGGTTATCGCTGGGAGGAAAAACAGGTTATTGACCTATTGGAAGACATTTGTGAGTTTGCTAAACAGGATACAGAGGATAGTTATTACCTACAGCCACTCGTCGTAAAACCTTGCAAGTGGACAGATACTGATGGCGTACAGATTGATGCCTGGGAAGTTTTGGATGGGCAGCAACGTTTAACCACCCTTAGATTGATATTGATGTTCATATTTGAATATGGTTTGATGCCTTTGGAAAAGAAGATATTCACACCCGATAAGATTTACAATCTGACCTATACTAATCGCCCTCAGTTGGATTTTGAAAACCCCAAACCTCAAGACAACATAGACAGTTACTATCTGGCTGTTGCCAAGAATGTGATTGAGAAATGGTTTACGAATCACATCTATGACGGTGTAATGAATTCAATCAAAGACTGTTTACTTCTTCCTAATAATAGCAAGCAAGTAAAGTTCATTTGGTATGTGGTTTCAGAAGAGAAGCAAGCCATTGAAAGCATACAGGTGTTTAACAGACTTAACAAAGGAAAAATCAGTCTTACAAGTTCAGAACTTATCAAGGCATTGTTTATCATGGATAGAAATATCCTATCTAATAACGATCGAGTCGAAGCTGACAAACTGGCATTGGATTGGAACATCATGGAGCGTCAGTTTCAGGATGATAAGTTCTGGTACTTTATTAGCAACAGCAATGATAGTCATCAGACGAGAATAGATGTATTGTTTGACTTTGTAACAGAGAAACCAACTGACCACGCGGATAAAGATTATTCGTATCGTCTATTCCAGAACCTATATGACTATTGCAGAGCACAAGAACGTAAAGATGATTCTGTAGAACTTAAACAACTATGGAAGAAACACGGTATTGACAACATGCGTGCTGCTTGGGAGCATGTCATAAAAACTAATGACAGGTTGATTGCCTGGTACGAAAACAACTTATACTATCACTATGTTGGTTATCTGGTAAGTGTTGGCAATCAACCTCTTGATATCTACAATAAGCTAGAATACGCCAAGCAACAGTTTTCTGGCAGAGAGTGGACAAATGATGATACCGAGAAAGAGTTCCATAAACTAATTATGGATAGCTTCAAAGACAAAGGTAATTATCTCAACGCAGCCAGCATTGACGGTTTTGAATACGGCTCAAAGTATGTGTTCCGTCTATTGCTTTTGTTCAATGTAGAGACAAGTCGCCAGAAGGGACAGCGCTTTGCATTCGACTCATTCAAGAAAGAAAAATGGGACATTGAACATATTGACTCTCAGAACAACGCATCATTAGTTGAACACGAAGACCGTTTGCGCTGGTTGAATAATGTGGCTTATATTCTTGGAATAGAATCAAAACTGAATGAAAGAAAGGCAACAGCAAAGCCACTATACGATAAATGCATGGATTTTATTCCAAAGTATGAAGCTAATCTTAGGGGAACTGGCATTGACAAACAATACACCGATTTCTGTAAAGAAGTACTTGAATACTTCTCTGCTGGTGATGGTGCAATAAAGAATAAGGATAGTATAGGCAATCTGACTTTGCTTGATTATAAGACTAATAGAGAGTATCAAGATGCACCATTCCCATATAAGCGCCACTGCATTATCCGCGAAGATAAAGCCGGAAAACGCTTTATGCCTATAGGTACACGAAATGTATTCTTGAAATACTACTCGAACTCTAACACAGAATCATCCTTCATAGATGCAATGCGATGGAGTATGCCTGACTTTGATGGCTATCTAAGGGAGATACACAACACGGTTGATGTTATCTTCAATGTGTTTAACTCTAATTCTACAGAAACTTATGAGCGATAATATAGATAAAATGTGTTTCGTTGATCTTATTAAGAAAGGTAAGATACGCATACCACAGATACAACGTGACTATGCACAGGGACGTAAGAACAAAGAGGTGAAGGAAATCCGTAACCATTTTGTACGTAGCCTTTTGCTTGTAGTAACAGGCAAAAAGGCTGAAACACAACTTGACTTTGTGTATGGTAGTGATAGAAAAAACGCTTTTGAACCTCTCGATGGTCAGCAGCGTTTGACTACCTTGTTTATCCTGCATTGGGTGTTAGGCGTCGATTTGCAGACAGCCGAAGGTGAATCTATATTGACATATGAAACTCGTAATACCTCAGAGGCGTTCTGTAAAGAATTGGTTCACCATAATGCAAAGCAGTTTGTGAATGAAGCTGCTGAAAAGACAAAAGAGTCAAAGAAAAAAGCTGATGAAGAAAGAAGTAAACCAGAAGAGCAGCGTGATACCTCAAAACTGAAAGCACATATCCATACACCATCTGAAATTATCCAAAATAGAGATTGGTTCCAATGGGGATGGCGTTTTGATCCTACCATCAACTCTATGCTTGTAATGATAGACACTATCTGTGAACAGATGGATTGGACATTGGATTTGGATACTTGTCAGGCTAGATTGAACAATATCACCTTTAATCATCTTGACTTGGGCGAGATGGGCATGTCTGATGAGTTGTTCATCAAGATGAATGCAAGAGGAAAGCTTCTCTCTGATTTTGACAAGTTGAAATCTACTCTTGAGGAAGAAATTCAATTGCAGCAAGGAGAAGTGAATTGTGATGGCAAGAAACTTGCTGATTCATACATAGAACATGCTTGGCGTGAGAATATGGATGGAAAGTGGATAGATTTGTTTTGGCAGAAGTATGCAAGTGCAGTTATGACGCAGATTCCTTCTGATGATAATAAAAAAGAGAGACTTGCCGCTGCAAAGGAAACTGAAAAAAGATTGAAGATATTTCTGTTGCGTATGATTGCAATGCAGTTGTTTGCAAAAGTACCTAGCATAGATTTGTCGAATGACTTTGAGAAACCAGATGATGATGACGAGGAAGCAATGCGTCTATATGAAATCAGAAAGAATCGTATATATAATTTGCATGAAACCCTGTTTGAGTCTTCATATAATGTCAATGAATCAGATCTAGATGATTTGTTAATCGCATACCAGAATTATCTCGTTGACTGGAGAAGTAGCGACAGCAATATATTGCCTAGTTATTGCACAATCATTGATTTCAGAGAGCTCATAAATGATATTAACTTATGGATTATTGATAAAGGTGAAGGGCAATATACGGATGTAACAACATTATTGCCTCTGGATTCGTTCTTCGATAACAATGACTACACCTATTTCTCTCATTTAGTTGGCGATAACATTAGTAATGATACCCTTGCCACATTGTATTCATTGCAATGCTTCCTGAAGCTCTACCCATATAGGTCCGACTCGGAGGCTTGGTGCTTGAACTTTGAGGAATGGACACGTATGTCTCGAAACGTATTTAAGTTCGATAACAATACTGACCGTATCAATAAACGGAAGGATGCTTCGGATGCATTTGGAGCTGTATTCAGTATGGTTTCGGATATGAAACGCTATCATGAAGATAATGGTATAGACCTTTATGAAAACAATGCTGCAGTATTGTTATTCCTCAAACAACTTAATCACCCATACAAGGGTATTGACAATAAGTCTTTGGAGGAAGAAGAGGATAAGGCAAAATTGCGACTTATTGACAACGAAGGTATTATTAATGTTTCCTGGACAGATGCAATAAGAAATGCTGAAAGAAATCCATATTTATGGGGACAAATACGATGTCTGTTACATTGGGCAAATGGTAACCTGGAAACATTTATTGCTTATTCTAACTGCTTGACAAAGTGGATAAATCTTGATAGACAATGGGATAAACAAGAACTGTATTATAACGCTATGTTATGCTTACAGCCGGATTGCTGGAAATCTAAGAATCGACTCTATGAATTTAATAGAGACCGAGACAATAGTATGAAGCGTTATTTGCGAGAGGAACCAGAATTTGGTGAATCTGTTCGTGTGTTCATAAAGACTTGGATTGATTGGAATATTCAAGCTACATTGGAGGACTTCTGCAAACACACCATTGATTCAACAAACAACACAGGATGGGTAAAGTATTTCAAACAGCGTCCTCATATTATCTGGGAATCTTGGAGAAAGAGATTCTATGAAGATAAAGGACATATCATTTTTGCTCAGCAGAAGACAACGGATAGCCATTGCTTAGATCCAATGCTAAGTTATATTAAGTCACTTGCTGCTGATGTATTCTATAATAAAGAAGAGAAAAAGTGGATGAAAGATGTAATTGTAGAATTGCAGGACTCAAAGTCGCTTGGTTCTCATGGTTTGGTTATAAGCATACCTAACCACAACTGCGAGATTCGTTGGGGTGATGGCATGGGTGAATATGTCATTACAGAAGATGACACAACATCAATAGTTAATGATATTGATGTACTTGTGTCAACAATGAAACTAACGATAGAGCGATATAAAACAGAATACTATAATCATTTATGATAAGCTGAATTTAAATATGGCTAACGATAATACTCAATTCTTCATCAAGGAACTTGCATTTGAGCAGGCTCTTGCCAATCTTCTTCACACCAGTCATGGATGGGATGGAGGAATCATGATGAATCCAACAGAGGAAGACCTTGTACAGAACTGGGCGAATATCCTCTATGATAATAACCGCGACATTAACCGATTGGGCAATGCACCTCTGACAAAGACAGAGATGCAGCAAGTGATTGACCAAGTGAACATGTGTGCTTCACCATTTGAGATGAACCGTCTTATCAATGGTGGACAGGTTATAATAAAGCGTGATAATCCAGCAGATGCAAATAACTGTGGCAAGGAGGTATATTTGAAAATCTTTGATGCACAGGAAATATGTGCTGGTCAGAGCCGTTATCAGATTGTACGTCAACCTCGTTTCAAGGCTTCTCATCCATTGGGAGGCGAACGTAGAGGCGATATAATGCTACTTATCAACGGTATGCCTGTAATCCATGTGGAGTTGAAACGTAGCGGAGTGGATGTGACACAAGCAGTCTTCCAGATTAAGCGTTACACTCACGAAGGTGTTTTTTCTAGTGGTATCTTCAAATTAGTACAAATTTTCGTGGCCATGACACCCGAAAAGACTTTGTACTTTGCTAATCCAGGAGCAGAAGATAGCTTCAAACCTGAGTTCCAATTCCATTGGGCTGACTTCAATAATATGGAAATAACTGATTGGCGTATTATTGCTAGTCAATTATTGTCAATCCCTATGGCACACCAGCTTGTGGGTTACTATACTATAGCAGACGAAAAGGACAAGATGCTAAAGGTGCTACGCTCATATCAGTATTATGCAGCTAGCAAGATAAGCGATGTGACTCACCGCACAAACTGGGATACTCACCAGCATCGTGGTGGTTATATCTGGCACACTACAGGATCAGGTAAAACCATGACTTCATTTAAGAGTGCTCAGCTCATAGCAAATTCTGGTGATGCAGACAAGGTGGTATTCCTGCTTGACCGCATCGAACTCTCAATACAGTCTTTGGATGAATACCGTGGCTTTGCTGGCGATGATGACAGCATACAGGATACTCAGAATACAGCTATACTAGTCAGCAAGTTGAAGAGTATCGATCCTGATGACCGACTGATTGTAACATCCATACAAAAGATGTCGAACATCAATGTGCAGAACGGCATTGCTCAGAGCGAGATAGATGCAATCGGACGTAAACGATTGGTTTTTATCATTGATGAGTGCCATCGTAGTGTATTCGGAGGTATGCTTATTGGTATCAAGAATGCTTTTCCACGTGCGTTGCTCTTTGGTTTCACAGGGACACCAGTCTTTGAAGAAAATGCACATAACGAGATAACTACAGAAACACTCTTTGGTGACATGTTGCACAAATACACAATAGCAAGTGGTATTCCTGATGGCAACGTGCTGGGATTTGATGTGTATCGAGTAAACACATACGAAGATGATGAACTGCGTGAAAAGGCAGCTTTTGCACAACTCGGGGTTCATTCCATCGAGGAGGTAGATGAGGATGAAGAAAAGAAGAAGGTGTATAACAAGTTTATTTCTGAACTACAGATGCCAGATACATATAATGATCCAAAGACAGGAAAGTTGACACATGGTATCGAGCACTATCTGCCAAAAGATATTTATCAGCAACGAGTGCATCACTTAGCTGTAGTACAGGATATTGTGGCACATCGTGAGCAGGCAAGCAAGAATGGCAAGTTCCATGCTATCCTTGCCACACAAAACATTCCAGAGGCTATCGCATATTATAAACTATTCAAGGAACTATACCCATCGGTAAATGCCGTAACTGTATTTGACAACAATATCGATAACAGTGATGAAGGTATTGCTAAGGAAGATGCTATACTGGAGATGCTTACCGACTATAACGCTCGCTATCAAACAACCTTTGCATTGGCAACTTACGGCAAGTACAAGAAGGATGTAGCTAAGCGTTTGGCACATAAGAAGCCTTACTTGGGTATAGAACATGATCATCAACAACAGATTGACCTACTTATCGTTGTAACACAGATGCTGACTGGTTATGACTCAAAATGGGTGAACACTTTGTATGTGGACAAGGTGATGAAATATGTGGACATAATTCAGTCGTTTTCACGTACCAACCGTTTGTTTGGACCAGACAAACCGTTTGGTATCATCAAGTACTATACTTTTCCATACACAATGGAGCAGAATATAGAAGATGCTCTTGAAGTATATGTGGACAGACCTCTTGGAGTTTTTGTGGATAAACTGGAGCAGAACCTTGATAGCATCAATCGTTATTTCCTACACATAAGTGATATCTTTAAGTCTCATAACATTCAGAATTTCTCAAAGTTGCCTGATACTCGCGAAGACCGCAATATGTTTGCCAAGGACTTTGTGCAGATGACTCGTTTGCTTGAAGCTGCAAAATTGCAAGGCTTCCTTTGGGAGAAGACTGAGTATGAGTTTGAGCATGGTGATACCTACACAAAGGTAAAGATGGAGATTGATGAATCAACATATCTTACCCTACTACAGCGTTATCGCGAATTGTTTGAGTCAAAGTCAGGAGGTAACTCTGAGCCTACAGAGTTTGACTATCCAATCGATACCTATATCACAGAAACAGGTACAGGAACTATTGATGCCGAATATATCAACTCAAAATTTGTGAAGTTTGTCAAAAACCTCTATATGAATGGTCCAGGTAGCGAACTGACAAAAGAGGCTTTGAAGGAATTGCACAAGACGTTTGCCTCACTCTCACAGCGTGACCAGCGTACGGCAATGGTGGTTTTGCATGACATAGAGAGTGGTGATCTTCACCTTGAGGCAGGAAAGACCATTCAAGATTACATTGCAGAGTACCAGCTTCGTGAGCTCCACAAGCAGATTATGATACTTGCAGAGGCTACAGGCTTAAACTTCAGTCAGCTTACCCATATCATGGGGCGTGACGTGACAGAACAGAATATCAATGAGTATAACCAGTTTGAGAACCTTAAACTGACTCTTGATGGCGTGAAGACTCGCGCTTTCCTCGAAAAGATAGAAGGTACAACAATTCCACCTCGTATGGTACGACCAAAGGCTGACAAGATGCTTCGCGATTTCATCCTTGACGGAGCAAAACGAGAAGCCATCCTGAAGGCTTATCTTGGCGTAAACGTTGATGTTAAATCGGAAGCTGAAACATTACTAGAAGAAGTTGTGACTGTTACAGCAGGGAAAAACTCCGAAGTAGAGACTGGTTTCAATCTGGAAACTGTAAGAGATAAGATAGAAGAAATATTGACTTCATGCATCCCTTCATTGTTGCCCCACATGTGTCCAATGGAGGAAATTATAAATAGTGTATTCTATGTAATCAATACTAGGTCGATCGATTCTCTTGACGGTGTGGACATATTTATTCAGAGAGCATTTGAGAATCTATATGCCAAGAAGCCTACGCTGGTGGATAAGCATATCGCGTTCAATCAGTTAGTGACAAAGTTTGAGGCGTATCTTAAAAAGCTTTACTACCTTATCAATGGTAAAGAACTTCCTGCTCGTAATGAAGGTGACACTCCTTCATGGAAGGATGCGCTCTATGCTCACAAGTGCTTGTGGAACCTACGCTGGAGCACAGACGAAGCCAAGCAACAACTCTATCAGTGGTTGTTATTGGTGAAGGGCTGGCGCAACGAAGAGTCTCATATTTCTCCAACAGCTTCAGAGCAGGAGGTAGATACCGCACTCAACATAATCCTTACCATGTATTTCTATGTAACGGGCTCGTCAATAACTGCCCTAGAAACTAATGGACACGATATTTCTGCAGCTGATACTCCAGTAGAAACAACAAATAAAATTGTAGATTTTACTCCTTATCATATGAATAATGAGGTTCGAATGATCGCTGAACCAGAATGTATAAGAAATTTGCCTGAAGCAACTCGTATTGATATTCTTAAAAGGAGCATAAAGCAACTATTGGGTTACAATCCTAAAAAATCGCCTTTCACTAAACAGCGGCACTGGATTGCTGTTTATCGCGTAGCAGCAGATATGGGTCTTATTATTGACGGTGATTTTAAATACTTTAAATCAATCATTGATAGGATGCAAATAGATACGTTGAGTATTCCTCTTTCGATATCATATCTGGAAAAGACAATCAAAGATACCTATGCGATGAATATTGAAAACTGGATTAACGATGGACTTTCCGAGAAAAAGTCAATCGAGTACGAGGATATAAAAAGGTGTGTTGATGCTTTTGCAAAGATTGTTGAAATGAATATTCCACGAAAAGAGAGCTCAAAATAGAATCTTCCAGAAGAGTGCAGAAAGGCTGCACTCTTTTGCTATACCTTTGTCGTGTAAATATAAAAATAGAGTTTTATGCCAACTAATAAGAATGCACAATTAAGATATCAGGTCATCGATAAATGTTTGAGTAACTGGTCACGACGTTATTACATCGAAGACCTTGTTGAAGCATGTAATGATGCTCTTTACCTACATAACGGAGAAACAAAAGATGGAGGTGGAGTAAAGAAACGTCAAGTTCAAGAGGATTTAAAGTTCATAGGAAGCGAAGAGGGTTATGCAATGGATATTGATGCGATTCAGGATGGACACCGCAGGTATTATCGCTATCACGAGAAAGGCGCATCTATAAAGAAGCAACCTATTAACCAGGAAGAAATTGATTTGATACATGATGCGCTACTACTCTTGAGGAGATTTGAAGGTGTACCGCAATTTGAGTGGCTGGATGATCTGGAAAAGCGTCTTTATACTACCAGCAAGCTGGGTGAGACTCTGGATTCCGTTGTAAGTTTCCAGCATAATCCCTATCTCAAAGGTATGGACACGTATTATAAACCTATCTTTGACTCTATCGTTAATAAAAGGGTTATCGAAATAGTATATCATCCGTTTGGTAAAGACGCCAGAACTATTGTTGTAACTCCTTACTTTCTGAAGCAATACAATAACAGATGGTTTCTTATTGGAAAGCACAAAGGTTCGGAATACCTATCCAATTTTGCGATAGACAGAATTGAGGGGTTTAATGAAACATCTAAACCCTATGAACCACTTGCTGAGGAGATAGATTTCAAAGAGTATTTTAGCGATGTTGTTGGCGTTTCACTTAGTAATACACCTGTTGAAGAGGTCGTGCTTAAAGTCAGTAATAAAGCTTACGGATATATTGTGACAAAACCTTTGCATGAGTCTCAATCTGCTGTCTCAACTCCAATGGAAGATGGTTACTGGCAAGTCACACTCAAAGTTCAGAATAATTATGAGCTTCGTTCTCTGCTTCGTTCTTTTGGTGAGCAGATTGAAGTTATAGCGCCGGAAGCCTTACGTAAAATGATGAAAGATTCAGCAGATGCAATGAGCAGTATGTATAATGACAATAAAAGCGAAGATTAAATGTCAAAAACAAATATACCCCAAAAAGTAATGCGATTGTTGTGGCTTAGGGCTGCTGGTCGATGTGAGTTTGAAGGATGCAATAAAATCCTTTATGAAGGAGATATAACGAAGGAGTATGGGAACTTTGGAGAACTATGCCATATCATTGGAGATTCGCCAAAAGGTCCTCGTGGAGGTGAAAAATCAGAATCATTGGCACAGGATATAAATAATATAGTATTGTTGTGTCCTGCTTGTCATAAAATAATAGATTCAGACCCTGAGAAATATACTATAGAGATTGTGGAAGGGATGAAGAAGCGTCATGAGGACAGAATTCGTCTCGTGACTGGTATAGCGCACGACAAAAAGAGTCATGTAGTTACATACTATAGCAAAATCGGGAAACATCTTCCCGACTTCTCGTTCAATACTATCTCTTCTGTCTTATTCCCAGAATACTACCCAGAGGCAAGTACTGCAATAGAGATTAGTATGAAGGGAAATGTCATGAAGGAATCTGATCCGAATTTTTGGGAGATAGAGGATAACAACCTGCAGACTGCATTTGCCTACGAAGTAAAACAACGCATTCAGTATTCAGAAACAAAACACATTTCATTATTTTCGTTTGCTGATATGCCATTGTTGGTAAGACTTGGGACGTTATTTAATGACATTCGCGAATTGAAAGTATATCAGCCACATCGTGACACCAAGAAATGGGAATGGCAGGAGAGTGGTGATGAGAACATTGAGTTTAGAATTATCGAACCAGCAGAAAAGAGCAAGCAGCCTGTTCTTGTGTTTGCGCTGAGTGCTACAGCTATCACGGAGAGAATTAGAACATTATATTCTAGCCAAGATGTTTCAATATGGACAGTTACATGCACTAATCCTAACAATAATTTTTTAAAGACAGAAGCAAAACTTAATGAATTTGCGAGTTTCACTAGAGAGGTGCTTGACAAAATAAAAGCATCATCAGCCTATAATGAGATTTTGGTTCACATGGCCATGCCTGTAGCGTGTGCGTTCATGCTCGGTCACGTTTGGATGCCCAAGGCAGACATGAAACTAATACTGCACGACTATTATAATAATACCGAAAATAGAGCAATTATAATTGAATAAGATATGAGAGAATTAACAACAGAAGAACATAAACAATTCAACGAAATTTTTGAGAATTTAGGTGCGTCTTTGGATGTGCCTGAATCAAGATATGACGAGCTGGTAAGCAGCTATCAGGCTGTAGGCAATTTCCTTGGAGACGAATCATCCCCGCTAGCTCCATATAAGCCTGAGATTCAACCACAAGGTTCGTTTCTACTAGGAACGATGATTATTCCCGTCAATGAGAACGATGATCTTGATATTGACTTAGTGTGTGAGTTGATGGAAAAGCATCCTGACTGGACTGCGGAAAACTTAAAAGCAAAAGTTGGTGAAAGACTGAAAGTTTCAGAACGATACAAGAAGTTATTGGATGAAGAAGGTCGTCGATGTTGGACACTTTTATATCGTAAAAATTCAGAAAACGCAAGCGACAAATATCACTTGGATATCCTACCATGTGTAAACAACGAGAAGACACGCCTTCGGGAGCAATATTTCAGTGTGTCGGTAGAGCAGGTTGACAAGCTCGCTCTCCGTATTACTGACAGGGAACTCTCTAACTATAAATATGAGACCGATAGTAGTAAATGGCTTAAGAGCAATCCGTTTGGTTATGCCAAATGGTTTGAGGATAGGTGCAGTGTCTTGACTCGTAGAACAGTGTTGTTTTCCGAAGCTAAAGTTGGCAATGTGCCAGCATATAAAGAGAAGAAAAGTCCTTTGCAACGTGTTGTTCAAATACTTAAACGTCACCGTGACTTAATGTTTAACGGCGATGAAAGCAAGCCAATCTCTATTATTATCACAACACTAGCAGCACGTGCTTACAACAAGGAAACAGATGTACTTGATGCGTTGGTAAACGTAGTCAACAGCATGGAGAGATATATCGAACATGAACCAAATACCGATCTGTGTATTGTGCGTAATCCCGTAAATCCTGATGAGAACTTTGCCGACAAATGGGTAGAAACACCGCAGAAACAGTTAAACTTCTTTGCATGGTTAAAACAAGTAAAGCAAGATGTGGAGCAAATCATTGAAAAAAGAGGCGGTTTGCAATTAATTGCTGAGTCGATGAATAAACCTTTCGGTAGAGATGTAGTGCAGAGGACTTTTAGTGCGATTGCCGACAATCAGCGTAAGAACAGAGATAATAACACATTAAGAGCTACGATAACAGGTACTTTAGGAATTGTTGGTACAGTTGTAAAAGCTCATACATTCCATGGAGACGAATAAATGCAAAGAGAAAAGAAATTTACAAAAACACATCAGAAGGCTTTTTTGCAACAAGCGTATCCCAATGGACACTTCTATGCAGAAACTCCAACGAGTTTCTGCTGGAAGTATTCCGTGCAACCATCCTCTTTAAGCGGAACCTATCAATTCAAGATTTGCTACAAAGAAGGAAAACATGTGGATGTGTTCGCTCTAGATAAGTTATCTCTGTGTGAAGGAGAAAAAGGATTGCCACATGTTTATAATACGGATAAGCAGCATCTCTGTATCTACCATCGTCCATCAGAAGAGTGGAATGCTTCGCACAAAATAACAGAAATTATTCCTTGGATTTCAGAATGGTTTTACTATTATGAAAACTGGCTTGTTACAGCCAAGTGGCTTGGAGGAGGAATCCACAGAGGAAAGAAAGAGTGATATTGTATTTAAGTATAATATAAGAGCCTTCTAATATCCACTATGATTGCTCAATCGAATACAAAAGTATTTGTTTGTCCACCATTTCCTCCCATCGCCTCAGACCGTCTCAGACGGTGCGGTTTGTTTGTGCAAATTTCATTGTTTTCTGCATAATATATTGATAATCAATATAGATAAATTTCTTCAACGAGGACGAGTATTGATACAAAAGACGCTAAAATGAGCTGAAACAATGAATTACGAAATGAAAGACCACTGCTAAACGGTGGCCTTTCTCGTTTTTATCTGCGGCATATTCCGGCATAACTGCAAGTCCGGCATTTCTTTTCGTTATCGGTTTGGCAAAAAGGATGTTCCGGGGAGAATAATTCTTCCAGTAACTGCCGGAGATGATCCGAAAATTCCTGCTGATAATACCGGAAATTTTGTATCAGCTCTTTATCACATTTTAACCGGAAATCATAATCTTTCCCGAATAACAGTTTGGTACTGTAAATTCCAGGGATCAGAGGCTGTTCGCTGGGATGAACATGATCGTACATCAGGCAATACACCATGGTCTGAAAAGCTGCTTTATTCCGGGTAGGATTTGCCGGATCGAAAACCGAAGCGATAGTTTTGAAAGCCGTCGTATCGGCTCCTGTTTTGTAGTCTATTACCCGGATGCCTTGATCGGTACGGTCTATGCGATCGATGAAACCTCCGACGAAAACTGTCTTTTCCTGGCCTTCGATACCGATTTTTACAGGCATGTGAAAACGGTTCTCCATAGCCAGCAACCGGAAAGGACATATTTTTTTATCGTAAGAAAACATCTCCCGGAGGTATTTTTTGATTACTCCCAGGATCAGTTCGTTGCTGCCGCTATCGATCAGCCTGGAAATTTTCGGGTCGTATACTTTTAGATAAGAACGGCGGATGTGTTCTTCGATCAGAGATCCGTTAGCCAGAATGGTATCGATGGCCGCTTTCGTGATTTCGCCTCCAGGTATCGTGGCATACAGTGATTCGGAGCATTCGTGAAAGATATTTCCCAAAAGACGGTGGTCCAGTTCTTCGGCCAGTTCTTCTTTCTCTTTTATTTGTGCTATGTATTTGAAATAAAATTTCAGGGAACATTCCATATAAGTGTTTAGGGCCGAAGGAGAGATCGTCTGATCCTCCGATCGGGTATACCGCTCCAGAATATGGAGTATCGGCGGGGTTTTACCGATTCTGATTTCTTTGGGATTTTGGGTAGAAATCGGGTTTTGGAAATTCCTTTCCACTACGGTAAGTCCCGATTCATATTTGATTTGATAGAGAAAACGACTCATTTCCCCTCCGTTCATCCCTTTTACGCCTGAAGTATATAAAATATGAATGTCTCTGGAACGTTGTAAAAGCCGGTAAAAGTAATAGGCGAAAACAGCGTCCTGGTGTTCGGGGGTGGGCAAACGGAAACCGAATCGGAGGTTATAAGGAATAAACGAAGCGGGAAGTGTGGTCTTGGGTAAAATACCTTCGTTGGCCGAAAGGATGATCAGATGATTGAAATCCAGCATACGGGTTTCCATTAATCCCATCAGTTGTAAGCCTTCCAGAGGTTCTCCCGAAAAAGGAATACTGAGATTACCGATCACTTTATTGATGATTTGCATATAAAGTTTGTTCTCCGGCTCGATGCCTTCTTCTTCGAATGTATTTTGCAGGTTTTGGATTTGGGTATATACCGTAAAGACAAATTCTTTTTCGATAGGATCGGCTTCTTCTTTCAATACCGACCGGGTCAGCAAATTCAGGATTTTCAGTAGATATACAGGTATCTTTTCGTGCTGATCGGAGGAAAAAATAGCTCGGGTGAGCTCATGAAAGTGTAAACTTTTTTCTATAACATAGACGATGTTCTTTTGATTGATATAGTTGGTGATTTGCTGAATCTCTTCAGGACATAGGTCTTTGATTAATTTATGATTCAGCAGAGCGATGACCGGTTTGTAATAGTAGTAGGTGGTGTCGCCTTCCTGCCTGGCATAATTTTTTAAATCGCATAACATAGAAATGAGGGCCGCCACCGAAGTGTTGCGTGCCGGATACCCCATCGTAACATTGATTTTTGAGAAATACTCCGGAATCGAATGCATCACGGGAATCAGCATCTGTTCTTCACATAACACGATGGCTGTCTGTCGCGGATTCTCTTCCCGGAGACTTTCGGTCAAGGCAGGAAGAAGCTTGGCCTGACCGATCGTCGAGGGGACAGCCAGGTATTCGATGGTTTTGCCGTTGTATCTGAAGTTATTGAAATGTTCGATATCCAATTCGTTCGGAAACAGCTTTAGATTCTCCCGGATATAATGGCCTGCTTCCTGATGTTCATCAGCAGTATAATAAATATCGTAATCCCAGTAGAAACGGGCTATTCCCGAATCTTGCCAAAACGAAAAGATCTTTTTTTCACATAAGTTCAAAGCGTTGAAACCCGTGATTAATATATGTTCAGGATGGGCATAGGTTTCTATATGTTCGCAAAAATACCGTTCGTTCATTCCTTCATAGCAGATTCCGGTTTCAGCCAGGTGAGTTTTGAAATGAGTATAGGTGGCATATAATTTATCCCACACTTTTAGGAATTCTTGTTGTTCCCGGCTGAATTTTTCCGGATTGAAGCTCTTCCAGAATCGGTGTATGGCCTTGATTTGTTCTTCGGTCAGATACGGAAAGTTCAAATCCAATTCTTTGAGTGCTATCAGATTAGAAAAAAGATCTTTGGCATCTACCAGGTATTTGTCGATATCGTCGAAATCAGCCAGTAGCATATTTCCCCAAAAATAGAAATCTTCGAATTTCTCGGAAGAGCCTGATACGGCCGTATAAGATTTGTAGAGTTTGATAATTAAAGAAAGTGTTTCGGCTTTTTTCAGTCCCGAATGCTTTTCGATGTATTCTGTCAAGGTCAGGATCTCCGGCATCCACACCGGACGGTCGATTTGGCGGGAGAGTTCTTCGGCCAAAAAGAGACCGGCTCTTTTATTAGGAAAAATAATAGTCAGATCGGCGAAATCCGTACCGTATTTCCGGATAATATCCTTTGCCAGTAACTGAAGAAAAGAAGCCATATATCGAATTAAAAGTTAAAGAGTTATTTGGGCTTATTGTATTTTGTTGTTATTTTTGTTGAATAGTCGGTAGGGACTACTGGTATCGGCAAATTTACAATTTATAATGATTAAAACAGCGAAAATAGGATAAACCTGAAAGTAAATAGATATGTTGAAAGATTTATTATTGAGAAATCGTAGTTATCGGCGGTTTGAGCAAGAGGTACGGATTTCAGAGGAAGAATTGACAGAATTGGTCGGTTTGACTTGTTTGTGTGCTTCCGCCCGGAATGCACAAGCCTTGAAATATGTAATTGTTCATGAGGAGGAAAAGTGTGCGGAGGTTTTTCCACAGCTGGCTTGGGCGGGATATCTGAAAGATTGGGACGGACCTGAAGAAGGAGAACGTCCGGCTGCTTACCTGATCCAGTTGTTAGATACCCGGATTGTTGAAAATTGTTTGTGTGATGACGGTATTCAGGCCCAGACGATTTTATTGGGAGCGGTAGAAAAGGGGTGGGGAGGATGTATAATCAAGGCTTTCCGGAATGAAGATTTACGTCGTCTGTTTCACTTACCCGAAGAGCTGAAAATCAACTACGTGATTGCTTTGGGAAAACCGAAAGAAAAGGTGGTGCTGGAACAAATGAAAGGGGAGGATTATCGGTATTGGAGGGATGCTGATGGTGTCCATCATGTACCTAAACGGGAAGCCGGTAGTTTGATTTATAAGATTGAAGTATGAAAATACTGTGTGCAGAATATAACGACGCCGGAGAGGTGGCTGTCGTACCGGTGGGGGATGATGTGCTGTTAAGGAATAACGGGGATTTTTATATACCGGATTATACACAACAGGTGAGCGGTGTGCCTCAGTTGGTTGTCAGAATTTGTAAGTTGGGAAAAAGTGTGGGAGAACGGTTTGCCGGCCGTTATTTTGAAGAGATCGGAGTCGGAGTCCGGTTTTATGCCGATTCGCTGGAGGAACAGCTGATTGCAAAAAAATTACCCGGGATCATGGCAGCCTCTTTTGACAGCTCTTGTGCTATCAGTGCTTTGATGGGTATAGAGGAAACCAGAGAGGCAAACTATGAAATGAAGGTGAACGGTGAAGTCGTTACTTCCGGGAATAAACAGCATTTACCGGTGGGCATTGAAAAATTGGTTGCTTTTGCGTCTGAGTTTCATACGTTGAAAATCGGTGATTATCTGTTTTGCGGACACCCCTTCCGTTTCCGGGGACTCAGACCGGGCGATAAAGTGCAAATGACATTGGATGGAAAGACGATGCTGGATTTTAGAATTAAGTAAATAACCATAATTATGAAAAAAAGATTTGTTGTATTAGGGTTACTTCTGCTCTGTTTGGGTGGAAAGGCTCAGGATGCTTATGTACCGTCTCCTGAAAATCTGGAAGCCCGGAAAGAATTTCAGGATAGTAAATTCGGTATTTTTTTACATTGGGGGTTGTATAGTATGTTGGCTCAGGGGGAATGGGTGATGACGAACCAGAACCTGGACCACATGGAATACCGCAAGTTGGCTTCTGCTTTTTATCCTTCCCGTTTCGATGCGGCTGAATGGGTGGCTGCAATAAAAGCGGCCGGAGCGAAATATATTTGTTTTACTACCCGGCATCATGAGGGGTTTTCTATGTTCGATTCCCGGTTTACGGATTACAACATCGTCAAGGCGACACCTTTCGGCAGGGATGTTTTGAAGGAATTGGCAGAAGAATGTCATAAACAAGGGATAAAATTACATCTCTATTATTCTCATCTGGATTGGGACCGGGACGATTATTATCCGTTGGGGCGGACCGGACGTGGTACGGGACGTACGACCCATGGAGAATGGAAAACGTATTATCAGTTTATGAACGATCAGATTACTGAGTTACTGACCAATTACGGACCGATCGGTGCCATATGGTTCGACGGTTGGTGGGACCATGATCAGGATCCCGGATTCGATTGGCAGTTGCCTGAGCAATATGCCATGATCCATCGGTTACAACCGGCTTGTCTGATCGGTAATAACCATCACCAGGTACCTTTTGCCGGTGAAGATATTCAGATTTTTGAACGGGATTTGCCCGGAGAGAATAATGCCGGATTGTCCGGACAGGACATCAGCCGTTTGCCGTTAGAGACTTGCGAGACGATGAATGGCATGTGGGGGTATAAAATTGTAGACCAGAATTATAAATCGGTGAAAACCTTGATCCATTATCTGGTGAAAGCTGCCGGTAGAAATGCAAACCTCCTGATGAATATCGGACCGCAGCCTAACGGGGAATTGCCTGCTGCTGCACTCGAAAGACTGAAAGCAATCGGAGAGTGGACGAAGCAATATGGAGAGACGATTTATGGAACACGGGGGGGAGATATCAGTCCCAGAGATTGGGGGGTAACAACCCGCAAAGGAGATAAGCTGTATGTACATATTCTGAATTTGCCTGATAAAGGATTGTTTTTGCCTTTGACGACAGGGAAAGTGAAAAGTGCTGTCGTATTTAAAGACCGGAAACCGGTGAAGTTCTCACAAGATAAGAATGGGGTAGTTTTGGAGTTGGCTGAAGTGCCTGCCGAGCTGGATTACGTGATCGAATTGACCATAAAATAATAGACAGATAGTTGTATGCGACGTCAGGATTTTAAAATAGAGGTTTGTACTAATTCTGTGGAGAGTGTGAGGGCTGCTCTTGCAGGTGGGGCGGATCGGATAGAGCTTTGTGCCGGAATGCCGGAGGGAGGAACGACTCCTTCGTATGGTGAGATTTGTTTAGTAAGAGAGTTGATGCCTGCAGGGATGCATGTGATCGTGCGTCCACGAGGGGGCGATTTCCTATACCGGGAGGATGAACTTGAAGTGATGTACAGGGATATAGAAATGGCACGAAAACTGGGGGTCGATGGAGTCGTTTTCGGTTGTTTGACCCGTGAAGGAGAAGTGGACGAAGGCGTTATGAGAAAATTAATGGCTGCTTGCGGAGAAATGTCGGTGACTTTTCACCGGGCTTTCGATATGTGCCGTGATCCTTTTCAGGCTTTGCAGACGATCGAAAAGCTCGGGTGTGCACGAATTCTGACTTCCGGACAAAGTAATTCTGCTGAAACCGGCCTGCCTTTACTGAAAGAATTGGTGGCCCGGGCCCGGAACGTAATTATTATGCCCGGGTGTGGGGTCAATGCGGCTAATGTGCGGAAGATTGCCGAAAGCACCGGTGCCTTCGAATTCCATCTTTCTGCCCGTATCCGCCTCGGGAGCGATATGGTTTATCGCAATCCGGCCGTTTCAATGGGAGGTACGGTGCAAGTGGATGAGTACGGACGTGAGGTAAGTAGTAGCGAGAAGGTGGAGGAGGTGATCCGGAGGCTGGAGTACTGACGACTTGAAGGCCTGAGATAATGTAGGTTCGTTACTTATTCGTCGGAGGTGTTCGTGTTCGGAGACCGGTCGCTTCTGTCGGTCATCTGGCTTTTTCTTTCACTGACCGGCGGAACTCCTCACTTCGCAAAAAACTTTACGTTACGTTTCCGTCAGACACCACCGGTCGGGCGTTCAGAAAAAGCAAGACGACACTCGCCAGAGCTCCAATGGTCCCCGAACACGAACACCTCCGACTCCCGTTATCACTGCATGGAAAGCTAATCTTTTTCTTCTCCTTTCTTTGCCGGTTTGCTCTGCCGTTAGATGAAGGGTTTTATGCCGGAAGACCATTGGAGCAGGAACGAGGATCCGGTTAGGTTTTCCGAATGTCCGACCGATGGTGTCTGACGAGTTTGCGAGGAGTTCCGCCGGTCAGTGAAGGAAGGCCTTACCGGATCGTTCCAGGCGAACCGGTCTGACGGTATAAAACCCGGAATCGAATAGAAAGAAAAATATAAACCTGTGTTTTAACTATAATTTATGTATCGTTTTCATCAATTGTTCTCCTAATCCGATTGTATAGCCTTGGGAGATAAAAACGATCCGGTTGAACGTATCGGCGATGACGAAAATCGGCAGATTGTCATGCGATAGTTTCATATTTTCCTGAATCATTTTTTGTATCGTCTGATTTTGGTCTACTCCTAAAGTAATAGTACCGGGGAGATTCGGAAATTCTGTGGGATGAAAACTTTTTAACTGTTTTTCATCCGGGAAAAGCAATACCATGCCTCGTCCCCATGTCTCGAAATCCTGTTTTAAAGCCGCTATATCCCGTAAGGCGTGGTTCGTCGGTTCCTGACCGGCCCCTAGTATACCGATAATGAAATATCCGCGTCCGGTGGTTTGCAGGATACTCTGAGGGGTAGAGCTATTTGCCGGAAGGAAGAAAGCTTCCGAATTCAAACTGCCGATCACTTTCACTTCATCCGGATTTTCCCGCATGATGAGTTCGGTTGTGGTCGTTTTTCCTTCTTCGATATTGAAAAATGTCGTATTACTCAGTACACCGCCGCTGGCTAATCGGGTACCGGTAACCAGCATATAGTATCCGGTGTCCAGGGACATCGGGTGCTTTAAGAGGTTCTCCCAATTACTACTGTTGTCTTCGGGAAAAGTCAATAGTTGAAATGTTCCGTTATGATATTTCGAAAGGGTGAAATGAGAATAATATAAGGGATTGGTGAGTGCTTTTACAGGCTTGTAAGTGGCAACCAATTTCCCTTGTGGAATATTTGCTTCGGTTGTGGCAGTGAAATCGACGTCCTGCCATTTACTGTCGGTTCCGGCATATTGGGTTTTACCGGTTACTTCGTCGATACGTGAGGCTATACCCAGACTCCTCAAAACTGCTACATAAAAAATAGCTCTGGAATGCTGGTCGGCAATCCGGGAATTCCAGACTCCTTGAGGCATCATCGGAATATGCTGCGGATTCAGTTCGTCCCGGATTGAAATATTTTTAATACACCATTGGGTCCAGAAGGAAGGGTTTTCCCTGATTTTTTCGGCTAACCCGGGAGATATCGCTTTTTGAAAAAAGTCTTTATAGGCTGTAAGCATTTCATTGGCTATTCGTGGATTCAGGATATACGCGTCGAATAAGGGATTTTCAGATACCGGCGTGTGTTGCAGGTGGTCTTTGAGTACGGCTTCGGGAGTATCACGCAGGTCTTTGTCAGAAATCACTTGCAATAATTGCAACGCCTGAACTCGCTGAGCTTTCGGTGTATGGCGCAGGAAACCGAGTATCTGGTCGTGGTTACCCCGGCTGGCAATAAGAAGTTTCGTCAAAGGGGCTGAAGGTAAACCTAACTCGTCGGCGATGTCGTCAGCTTGTCCGGCATTTATAAAAGTGGCTGTATAGGCATTGCGGATCGAATCTTCCATTGCCATCCGGCGGGTGTTCTCTGCCCGTTGTTCCGGGGTAACGGTAACCGGGTTGACATGCTCGGCCGGAGGTACGATGTCGAGTGCTAGGGTACTTACCTCCCCGGCTTGTTTATCCAGGATGATGGTGATTGCAGCATCTTTTGCAAAAGAGAGTTTGCCGTATCCGAATCGTTCGCCGTCGGTAGCCCAGACCAGCATATCTCCTTTTCCGGCTGATAAAGAGGCTTTGCCTTGGTCATTTGTCGTTTTAGATGCTACGGTGTAAAACTCTGCGTAATTATATAGTTTAAAATCGACTTGTGCATTTTTTACCGGTTGGTTATCCGGCGTTGTGACGGTAACTGTTGCCTGTGTCGTCGGGGCATAATTGCCGATAACATTGATTTCGGTATAACCGGAGGTTCGACTCATGACTTCTTCCGGGCCGTTGTAGCGACCGAATACTTTGGTGTGCATCAGCATCCCCCGGCTCGCCGGTGCATTGAACCAGCCTAAATCCAATACCGGTTCCGGTTCGCAAGCTCCCAGAAAATGCCATTGCCCGTCTACCCAGGCTTCTACCCAGGCATGGTTATCGTCGGTATGCGCCCAGCGGGGAGTATAAACCTGACGTGCCGGGATTCCTACAGAACGGAGAGCGGCAACCAGAAAGGTCGATTCTTCACCACAACGTCCATAGGCGGTTTTAACCGATGCTAAGGGCGAACTGGTGCGGGAATCAGAAGGAGTATAGATCACTTTCTCGTGACACCAGTGGTTGACTTCGAGTATCGCATCGTAAAGTGAAAGATTTTTTACCCGCTCTTTCAATTCCTCGTAAAATACTTTCCGCGATTCGTCCAGGTTTTCGTTATTGACCCGCACCGGTAAAACAAAGTGGCGGAATTCCCGTTCAGGAATCCGGCAACCCCAAGGCATTTCCTGTCTGGTTTTCAATGCATATCTGACGTTCATCAGATAATAATCCCCGCTATAGTCGGTGATATCTCCGATGGGCATGTAGGCATAGAGAAACATCAGGGCTTCACGTTCTTCGGTAGTCAATGAGGTCGTAAATATCCGGAACAGGTCCCCGTGGGGGAGGGCTTTTTGTTTGTCTTCGAAATCACGGGTCACTGTTGCCAATTCCGATTGATCCGAGAATAAATGCTGCTCTTTACAAGATAAGGTAAGCAATAGAAAAAAAACTAATGCCAGTTTGAATGTAAGATTCATAGATCGTTTTTTAGATTAAGTTTGTATTTAGCCGAATGAATAATAACCCCCAAAATTAATCAAAAGGAAACGGTGACAATACAGTCTTAAACCGTTTTAACTGCTGTCACCGTTATTACTGTTTTAACCGTAAACCCTTACTTGATATTGATGTTATTGTAGAGGAAACGTTTAATCTTATGTGTCGGTGTTTTTTCAAAGGGTTCATGCTGTACCAGCACTAATTGAAGCTTGGAAAAATTGTTTACCCTTGAATTTACATATTCGAATAATTCTTTTTTCTGCTCTTCTATATAGTCATTGATAGCGGTTTTGTAATTTCCGGCCTGGCTTTTTATTTTTTGGACTTGTTTTTCCAGTTCTTCCATATTGAAATGTACCATAGCCACTAATTTCCCTTTGGATTCTACAACCAGCGATTCATTGACAAAACGGAAATTATTGATGATCGATTCGATTTCTTCGGGATAGATGTTTTCACCGGAAGAACCTAATATCATGGTTTTGATTCGTCCGCGGATCGAAAGCCGCCCTTTGCGGTCGAAAGAACCCAAATCTCCGGTCTTAAACCAGCCGTCTTCGCTGAATACTTCCTGAGTTAATTCCGGTTTTTTATAATAGCCTTTCATAACATGGGGACCTTTGATCCAGATCTCTCCCTGGCCGGTCTTATCCGGTTCGTTGATTTTGATTTGCACCCCTTCCATGGCAGGACCTACGCCCTGTAAGAAGGTTTCCCGGGGAGCAGAACCTGCGGACATCGGAGAAGTCTCTGTCAAACCATAACCGATGGCATAAGGGAATTTAGCCTCTCTGAGAAAACGTTCTACTACAGGATCTATTTTCGAACCACCGATACCGAAGAAAACGATTTTTCCCCCGAAAGTCTGCATCAGTTTTTTTCCGGCCAGCCGATTGAATAATTTCCGGGTAGGCCCGAAATTGTATAAGGTCTTCATCAAGGCAGACGAAGTAAATTTAGGCAATACCTGGGTTTTATATATTTTTTCGATGATCAAAGGTACGGATAACATAACCGTAGGCCGTATCTTCTGCATGGCAGGTACCAATAATTTAGGTGTCGGTACACGGTCCAGATAATAAATCTGAGCTCCGAACATCACCGGTAGTAACAGGCCCAGGGTATTTTCGTAGGTATGGGCCAAAGGTAAAATGCTGAGAAAACGGTCTTGGATACTTACAGGTTGGATCGTAGCACATTGCCGCGCATTCCAGACCAGATTACGGTGAGTTAATTCCACCCCTTTGGAAAAACCTGTAGTTCCTGACGTATAGATGATCGAAGCCGTATCTTCTTCTTCTACTTGTATTGCAGGAAGGGGAGTCAGGTTATCCAGACCGATATTGTTCTCCAGTTTGTCGATCGCTTCTACCGGATAGTCTTCCGGAATCCGGGCGAAAGTATTCATCAGAATCTTTTGTTCCAGATAACTCGTCTTTATATCGGCGACTAATTTATAAAGCAATTTAGATACAAAGATGATTTTAGATTCCGAATGTTCTAAAATATTTTGTATTTCTATACTGCTGAAACCCGGAAGAACCGGTACTGCAATAGCGCCGATCCGGGCAATAGCAAATTGAGTAATACCCCAATTCGGCATGTTAGCACTTAAAATTGCTATTTTATCACCTTTTTGAATGCCGGATGAAAGAAGATAATTAGCTATCGAAGTTACTTCGTTATAGAAGTCCTGGTAAGTTCGTTTGCCACTTTGAACAAAGTTCAAAGATAAATTGTTCTTGAATTTGGAACAGCTGTTAGAAAGGAGTTCCGGTAAAGTCAATTTCTTTAAGAGCATTATATTTAATAGTTGCAATTTGCTCACAAAGTTACACAAAAATCTTGAATTCAATATTGAAAAATGCTAATAATTCTAAGAGAATAAAACGTAAATTGTTAAAAATGAAAAACTTTATTTGAAGAAATCCTGTCGGAGGAGTCTGGTAGGAACGTACGTTGTCCGCTTGGTTTGTAGAATGCTTTAGCGTTTCGGGTCGTCGTAGTTTTACCGTGATAAACTATTCTTATACACCAGGATATAAGATTGTATAATCGGAAATAATTTGTAATCCGGGTATATCTATCTGTAATTTGTATACCAGAGTTGTAAAATGGATGCGGTATTTTATATCATAAGTTTATAAAGTCGGTAACTCTTGCGGGCGTAAAAAAGCATCTGCAGGGGAACACATAAAAAAGAGTCCCGGAGGACTCTTTTTTTATTTAGCAGGAATGTTTTTCAAAGTAGCTTTGAGGTATTCCCAGAATTTTTCGACAGAGGCGATGTTTACCCGTTCGTCAGGAGAGTGGGGAGAGCAAAGGGTCGGTCCGAAAGAGATCATGTCCCAATTTGGGTATTTGGAGCCCAATATGCCACATTCGAGTCCGGCATGAACGGCCATGATAGCGGGTTTTTTGCCGTATAGTTGTTCATAGATTTCCTGCATTTCTTTTAGTATAGCCGAATCCGGGTTGGGTTTCCAGCCGGGATAAGCTCCGTTAAAGAGGATTTTATCGGCTTTTGCCAGTTCAAAAACGGCCTGAATGGCTTGAGCCAGGGCATCTTTAGCGGTTTCTACCGACGAACGCAATAAGGTATTGATGACAATCTTACCGTCTTTGGATTGAACGATAGCCAGATTGTTTGAAGTTTCCACGGTGTCCGGCATGGAGTCGATCATACGTACGGTGCCGTTCGGACAGGCCAATACGGCATTGGTCAACCGGAATTGCGTGCAAGTGTCGATTACAAAAGCAGGTATTTCCGTTGCTTCGGCAATGACCTGTAAAGTCGGTTCTTTGGCATTTAATTCAGCTTTATAGATTCCTTCAGCTTCTTTTATAGCTGCCTGCAATTTTGTTTCGTTGGCAGCCGGAAGCACGATCACTGCAAAAGATTCACGGGGGATCGCATTCCGCAGGCTACCACCGCTGATGGTAGAAACACGGATCCCCAGCTCCTGGGCATAAGTTTTCAGGAAACGGAATAACAACTTGTTGGAATTACCGCGTCCCAGGTTGATGTCCATTCCCGAGTGTCCCCCCTTCAAACCTTTGATACCGATGCGGAAAGCTTTCACATCGGCTGGTACAGCTTCTTCCTGATAATTGAATTCGATGGTAGAATCCAGACCGCCGGCACAACCCACATACAGTTCTCCTTCCGTTTCGGAATCCAGGTTCAGGAGAATATCTCCTTTCAGCAATCCCGGTTTTAAACCGTTAGCACCGTCCATACCGGTTTCTTCGGTAGCTGTGATCAGCACTTCCAGTGGACCGTGAGGAATGTCGGTCGCCGTAAGCATAGCCATACCGGCAGCAACTCCCATGCCGTTGTCAGCCCCTAGAGTGGTGCCTTTTGCCCGTACCCATTCTCCGTCGACATAAGCTTGGATCGGATCTTTTTCGAAATCATGGTCCGTATCTTCATTTTTTTGAGGTACCATATCCAGATGGCCCTGAAGAATCACTCCCTTGCGGTTTTCCATACCCGGAGTGGCCGGTTTTCTCATAATAATATTCCCCACCTCGTCTATCTCTGCCTCGATATTGTTCTCTTTTGCCCATTCGAGCATAAATTTACGGGCTTGTTCTTCGTGGTTGGAAGGACGGGGGACTTGAGTCAATTTGTAAAAATTCTGCCAGATAGCAGTCGGTTTTAAGTCTTTGATTGAGTTCATATTTAAATTTTTAGGTTGATTTTTTCTTTATTGATTAGCGGTTTCGCCTGATCGGCGCTTATCTTTTCATGTGTTCATTCAAATATTTCACAAACCGATTGTACAACTGTAAGGTTGTATTGCCTCCGAAGATACTGTGGTTGCGGTTGGTGTAAATGGCCATGTCGAACTGTTTGTTGGCTTGTACCAGGCGTTCGGCCAGTTCATAGGTATTCTGTACGTGTACGTTATCATCGGCAGTACCATGACAAATCAACAGGTTGCCTTTTAATTTATCGGCCCAGTTCAAGGGGGCATTATCTTCATAACCCCGTTCGTTTTCTGCCGGTGTACGCATATAGCGTTCGGTATAGATCGAATCGTAATATTTGTAATGAGTGACAGGAGCTACTGCAATCGCTGTCGTGAAAATGTCATTTCCTTTCATGATACAGAGCGAAGACATAAACCCTCCGTAACTCCATCCCCAAATACCGATATTTTTAACGTCTACATCAGGTTGTGTGACCAGCCATTTGGCAGCTGCGATCATATCGTCGCTTTCCAGTTTACCGAGTTGCATGTACGTACATTTCCGGAACTCTTCTCCACGAGCTGCCGTACCACGCGGGTCGATACAGGCAACGATATACCCTTCCTGGGCCAGATAATTCAACCAACTCAGACTCCAGTTGTTTTTTACTTGTTGTGAATTAGGCCCGCTGTATTGGGTGATCAGCAGCGGATATTTTTTGCCGGTTTTCTGATTTACCGGTTTCATGATCCACGCATTGAGCATCGTTTTACCGTCTGCTGCCGGAATTTGAATGAATTCAGGTTTTGCCAGATTATATGCTTTCACCGCCTCTTTCACCGCTTTATTATCTTCAAGCACTCTGACCTGTTTGCCTTTAGCATTATAAAGAGCGGTGACCGGAGGAGTATCCGTATTCGAAACAACGTTGATATAATAATTGAAGTTCTTACTGAAACTAGCTTCATTCCAGCCTTTTACCGGGGTCAGTTTCTTTTTTAATCCCTTTTCGTTAATGCTATAAATGTATTTTTCAAGTGGAGATTCTTCGTAGGAAGAATAGTAGAAGAGTTTGCGAACAGGATCATAACCGTAGAAATCGATGATATCGAAATTTCCTTTGGTAATCGCTTGTCTTTCCCGTCCGTTGAGATCGTAAAGATAGAGGTGCATATAGCCGCTTTTCTCGCTTGTAATGACAAACTGTGTACCGTTATCCAGAAAGACCAGATTGTCCAGATTGCTTTCGTCGATATAATATTTGTTTTCTTCCCGGTAAAGAGGAACAATCGTTCCGACTTTGGCATTGGCTAAGAGGACTTCCATTTTATTCTGGTGACGGTTCAGGCGAATGATAGCCAGTTTTTTAGGGTCCTGGGTCCAGCGTATCCGCGGAAGATAGATGTCGTCTTCTTCTCCTGTGTCCATCTTGGTCGTTGTCCGGTCCGAAACATCGTAAACATAAACGGATACTTTGGAATTTTTCTCTCCGGCTTTCGGATATTTGTAAACATAATTCGAGGGATACAGTTCGTTTTGTTTTAAAGCAGGACTTTGTCCTTCGAACATATTCATTTGAAATTCGCGTACATCCGATTCGTCGAATTTGATGTAAGCGATGGCCGATCCGTCGGGGGCCCATTCAAAAGCGCGGTTGAATGCGAATTCCTCTTCGTAAACCCAGTCCGGTGCGCCGTTGATGATGTGATTGTATTGTCCGTCTCTGGTGATCTGACGTTCTGAACCGAAACGGATATCATGGATAAACAGGTTGTTATCTCTCACGAAAGCAACTTGCAAACCGGTGGGAGAAAAAGTCGCCAACCGTTGGCTGCCACCTTCCGACAAAGGTTTGATTTCTTTATTTTTGAAATCGAAAAGATAATAATCGGCAGTGAACGAACGGCGGTAAATCGGTTTCTTATTGGTACAAATCAGTATCCGGCTTTCATCTGCATTGAAGGTATAATCGTCGATCCGGCTGACAGGAGAATCCTCCAGTGTTTTCAAATCCAGTAAAGTAGCGACAGGCAGACCCGTTTTATAGCTGTATTTGACTATACGTGTGCCATTGTTCTCTAAAACTGTATAATGTTCGCCGTCATTCATGGAACGTAATCCGTAAACTCCTTTGGTACGGAAAGTCCCGTCGACAAAAAAATCCTCCAGGGTTAATTGTTTTTGTGCAGATAACTGGCTGCAAAAGATAAACATAAGTAAAAAGATTCCGAAAAAATTTCTCATATCGTTCTGTAATTTTTATTTTTTTAGTTTGCAGTCCCAAAGGTTTGAAAAAAATCTTTGTTTTGCAAATGTTTGCAGAATTATCCTGAACTAAAAGTGTCTGAATACTTTTTACCTTTTAACCTTTTACCTTTAACCTGAAATTATTACCTTTGCGCACTAAAATACATAGCTCGGAAAATAATATGCAATATACTCTTTTAGCGAAAGATAAGAACAGTGAAGCCCGGTGTGGTGTTTTGACCACAGCACACGGGGAGATTCATACCCCTGTCTTTATGCCGGTGGGAACGGTGGGATCTGTGAAAGCAGTGCATATGAGAGAACTGAAAGAGGATATCCGGGCTGAGATTATTCTGGGGAATACCTACCATCTTTATTTACGACCGGGAACCGAAATTCTGCAGGCAGCCGGAGGATTGCACCGTTTTAATGGCTGGGACCGGCCGATATTGACCGATAGTGGCGGATTTCAGGTGTTTTCACTGACCGGTACCGGACGGAAGATTACAGAGGAAGGAGTGACTTTCCGATCACACATAGATGGTTCTAAACATCTTTTTACGCCGGAAAATGTCATGGATATCCAGCGTCAAATCGGCGCCGATATCGTGATGGCTTTTGACGAATGTCCGCCGGGAACCAGTGATTATAATTATGCCAGGCATTCACTCGGGCTGACTCAGAGGTGGCTGGAACGGTGTGTCGCGCGTTTTGACGAAACTGCACCGCTATACGGTTACGAGCAAAATTTATTTCCGATCGTTCAGGGATGTACTTACCGGGATTTGAGAGAGAAAGCCGCAGAACATGCCGTATCCCTGAACAGAGCCGGCTATGCGATCGGTGGTCTGGCTGTCGGAGAACCTGCTGAAGAAATGTATGCCATGATCGAGGTCGTCAATCGTATATTGCCTCAGGATAAACCACGTTATCTGATGGGAGTCGGGACGCCTGAAAATATACTCGAAGGTATACAAAGGGGAGTAGATATGTTCGATTGCGTGATGCCTACCCGTAATGGACGTAATGGTATGATTTTTACAACCGAAGGGACGATCAATATTAAAAATCAAAAATGGGAGCGGGATTTTTCTTCTATAGATCCTGCTGCATTGAGTTATGTCGATACCGATTATTCGAAGGCTTATTTGCGGCATTTGATTAAATCCGACGAGATATTAGGGTTGCAAATTTGTTCCATCCATAATCTCTCTTTTTATTTGTGGTTGGTGAGAGAAGCCCGGAAACATATTCAGGAAGGAGATTTCGTAGCATGGAAGACAAAGCTGCTTCCGAAAATAACCAGAAGACTTTAGATGAAAAAACTTGATTTATATATTATACGCAAATTCCTGGGGACCTTTTTCTTTTCATTGGTCCTGATTCTGTGTATCGTCGTCGTTTTCGATCTTTCCGAAAAACTGGAAAAATTTTTGGAAAACGAAGCTCCGGTAAAAGCGATTGTGTTCGATTATTATAAGAATTTTATTCCCTATTTTGCGAACGTGTTCTCTTCGCTGTTTACTTTCATCTCAGTAATCTTTTTTACTTCGAAGATGGCCTATGACAGTGAGATTATCGCTATTTTGAGTACCGGGATCAGTTTCAGGCGTTTTTTATTCCCCTATCTGATGTCGGCTACCGTTATTGCTATTTTGTCATTTTTGCTGGGAGCTTTTATTATCCCCAATGCCAATGAGAAACGGATTGAATTCGAAAAGCAATATATGGGTAAAAGATATGCCAATAAGGAACAGAATATACATCGTCAGATAGCTCCGGGTACTTATATCTATATGTCGTCTTATTCGGTGGCTTCGAATGTGGGATATGATTTCTCCATCGAAAATTTCAGGGGGGATACCTTGATCAATAAGCTGACCTCTTCGCGGATTACCTGGGATAAGGAAAATAAAAAATGGGTGATCCATAACTGGAAACTCCGGGAAATAGAGGGAGATAAAGAAACGTATACGACGGGACAGAAACTGGATACTGTCATGGCTTTCCAACCTTCTGAATTTTCAGAGAATCCGAAGAAAATCCGGGAACAATTGACTTTTCCGGAACTGGATCGTTATATCGACCGGATGAAAATGCGGGGGAGTTCGAATGTGATCGAGTTTCAGATTGAAAAATATAAAATGATTGCCAATGCATTCGCTACTTTTATATTGACTTTCATCGGTGTCAGTATCTCGTCACGTAAAATCAGGGGCGGAATGGGACTACATCTTGGAATAGGCTTGCTGATCAGCTTTTCTTATATCTTATTTATGCAATTTTCAACAGTTTTTGCAACAAATGGAAATATGAATCCGTTATTAGCAGTGTGGTTGCCTAATATTTTGTTTGCCATTATCGGAGTGTTTGTGTATAGGACGGCGCCCAAATAGTTTGAATGAAATACCTGAGTGAGAGAGACGTGTAAACGAGAAAAAAATTAAAATCAATGAATTAATATTATTTAGGATGGAAAGAGATTATAATAAAAATCGGCGTTCTTTTCGTTCCGAACGGTCTGAAAACCGTAGAGGATATGGAGCAGAGCAAGGAGAAAGACATACGGCCGGATCTGTGGGGAACCGTAACACTACCAGAAGGTTTGAAAGGACTTCTGAACGGGACAACGGAGAAAGAAGAGAACGGAATTTTAACCGGGAGAAAGATACTTACAGAGAACGTCCGGCTAAATTCAGTAACCGCCGGGATTACCGTCCTAGTACAGAGGCAACCGACCGGCAGGACCGGACTGAACGTTCGGAACGGAAGGTATTGGTGAAACGTGATTCTCATACGGATAATCCACGCAGACCACGTATTTTCCGGCCAAGAGGTGAGGAGACCACCGGGAACAATCATTCGAATTATAATCGTCCTTTCGACCGCGATCGGAAAAAGATTTCCGGGAGAGAGAAAGAAGGACTGAGACAGAAACACTATAGTAAAAAGAAATTGTTGGCTCATCGGCTGAAAAATGAAGATGAGAACACCGAATTGCGTCTGAATCGCTACATTTCAATGGGAGGCGTATGTTCTCGTAGGGATGCGGATGAATTGATCGTTGCCGGACGGGTGAAGGTAAACGGAGAGGTAGTTCAGACCGTCGGTTTGAAAGTACGGAAGAAAGACAAGGTGGAGGTGGACGACGTTCAGATTTTCCCCGAAAAGAAAGTATATCTCGTTTTAAATAAACCGAAAGATTATGTGACAACCGTTGAGGATCCGTTGGAACGTAAGACGGTTATGGCCTTGGTCGAAGGTGCTTGTAAAGAAAGAATCTATCCGGTAGGGCGTCTGGACCGGCAGACGACAGGAGTGTTGTTGTTTACGAATGACGGCGATCTGGCTAAGAAATTAACCCATCCGAAATACGATCACAAAAAGATATATCATGTTTTTCTGGATCGTGTATTGACTGAAGAAGATTTTCAGGCTATAGCGAATGGGGTCCAGCTGGAAGACGGATTTATCAAAGCGGACGAGATCAGTTATACCTCTCCGGATTGTACTGAAGTGGGGATAGAGATTCATTCCGGAAAAAATCGTATCGTCAGACGTATATTTGAACATTTCGGTTACCAGATCATAAAGCTCGACCGGGTATATTTTGCCGGTATTACGAAAAAAAATCTGCCGCGGGGAACATGGCGTTTCCTTACTCCGAAGGAAGTGACTATGTTGAAAGTTTATTAAGTGCTAGGCTATTGTTTATGGAGAGTGTTTTTTCCTGGTATGCTGTGTATACAGCAGCCAGGGCTGAAAAAAAAGTGAAAGAACGACTCGATCAGATTGGTATTGAAAATTATCTTCCGTTAAGGACTGAATACAGGGAGTGGAGTGACCGGAAAAAAAAAGTATCGGTACCTTTGATTTCCGGATATATTTTTGTACATATAAAAGAAGAAACTTTTGTTCCTGTACTGACAACTCCGGGGGTGGTTACTTTCCTGAAAGAAAAGGGAAAAGCGGTAGCTATTCCGGCTGAACAGATCGAACGTTTACGTTTTGTCGAAAACCAGGCCGATGAACCGTTGGAAATTTCTTACGAGGATATTCCTGCAGGTACTTTAGTAGAAGTTGTTCGGGGTAAATTAGCTGGATTTCAAGGAGAAATGGTGCAGATCCGGGATAAATACCGGATTGTTTTACGTTTGGAAAAATTAGGGTGTGCTTTGATTACGGTAGCGGCCAGTTGTGTTGAAAAAGTGAAAAATTATTCTAAGAAGGGGTATGTTTTGGGCTTTTTGTTTATTTTTGTGACTCCGTGAATTGTAAATCGAAAAATGAATATTAATTAAAAATAAACAGAGGTGAAAAAATTAGTTTTACTTGCATTTTTTATTCAGTTAGTGATTGCCGGATTTGCTCAAATGACCGATGAGCAAGTGGTGAACTTACTGAAAGAAGCCCGAAATCAGGGAAAATCTCAGCAAGAGATGATTATTATGTTGAGTAAACGTGGTGTAACGCAGGAACAATTGATGCGAATCAAAAATGAATATAGTAAAACCGGGATGGTGGGAACTTCGTATACTGCTGCCGGTAAAAGTCGTATGCGGGAAGAAATGGTAGAGTCCGGGACCATGGATTCCATCGGTTTCGGAGTTGCTGAAAATACAGAGGGTATTCAAAAGCCTTTAAAAACACAAGGACTTGTTTTCGGACGGGAGATTTTCAGAAACAGACGCTTGAATTTTGAACCCAATTTGAATATAGCTACTCCTGAAAATTATGTATTGGGGTCTGGTGATGAGGTGATTATAGACCTGTGGGGCAATACTGTCCGGAATATTCGCCAGGAAATTACCCCTGACGGTAATATCACGATCGATGAAACCGGTCCTATTTATCTTAATGGCCTGAAGATCGAGGAAGCTTATGTACGGGTAAAAAATGCTTTATCTAATGTGTATGCTTCTTTGAAAGATGATGAGCCTAATACGTTTATGAAACTGTCGCTGGGAAAGGTGCGGAGTATACGGGTCAATGTTATGGGAGAGGTTGCTCTGCCGGGAACCTATACATTACCTTCCCTTGCTACTCTTTTTCACGCCTTGTATCATGCTGGTGGAGTTGGGAATATCGGTTCGCTGCGTAGTATAAAAGTTAACCGTAAAGGAAAAGAGATCGCTGATGTGGATATTTACGACTATCTCTTGAAAGGGAAAAGTGATCTGGATATTAGTCTGAACGATGGAGATGTGATTATTGTGCCTCCTTATGAAAATATGGTGACTTTGAAGGGAAATGTAAAACGTCCGATGATATATGAGCTCAAAGGGACGGAAACGTTAGACGATTTGTTGAAATATGCCGGAGGATTTACAGGAGACGCTTTTAAAGAATCTGTCCGTTTGATCCGTAAAAGCGGGCGTGAATATCAGGTTTTCAATGTCGGAAAACTGGAGTATGCCACTTTTAAACTGGTTGACGGAGATGCTGTATCCATAGATGCGATGTTATCCCGTTTCGAAAATAAAGTAGAAGTGCGTGGTGCTGTTTTTCGTCCGGGATTGTATGCTTTAGGGAAAAATGTTTCCTCTGTGAAACAGTTGGTGCAAAAGGCCGAAGGCATTACAGAGGATGCTTTCCTGAATCGCGCTGTCATGTATCGTGAGAAAAACGACCTAACGCGGGAGGTGGAGTCGGTAGATATTGCCGCTATTTTAAATGGTCAGGCGGCTGATATACCTTTGCGGAAAAATGATGAATTGTATATTCCGTCTATTTTTGATTTAAAGGAGGAATATACGATCGGTGCTTACGGAGCTGTGAGAAAACCAGGTGTTTATAAGTATGTTGATAATATGACTTTGGAAGACTTGGTGGTTCAGGCCGGAGGATTGAAAGAATCTGCTTCTACTGTTAAAATAGATGTGGCCCGGCGTATTAAAGATCCGAAGAATTTGACAGGGTCGACTAAACTAGCTGAGAACTTTACTTTTACTTTAAAAGATGGACTTATTGTAGATGATAAGCCGGACTTTATTTTAGAGCCTTTCGATGAGGTATTTGTCCGTACATCTCCAGGATATCAGGAACAGCAAAATGTGAGTGTTTCCGGGGAGGTATTGTTTGAAGGGAGTTATACCTTATCTCAAAAAGGGGAACGGCTTTCGGATTTAGTGAAAAGAGCAGGTGGCCTGATGCCGGAGGCATATGCAAAAGGGGCTCGCTTGCTTAGGCAGATGACACCGGACGAAAAGGCTCGGGTGGAGTCTGTATTGAAACTTTCCAAACAAACGGATAAAGATTCGATCGACATAAACCGTCTGGATATCGGTAATACCTATTATGTCGGTATCGAGCTGAAGAAAGCGATCGAAAATCCCGGGTCGGATTATGATGTCGTATTACGGGAAGGGGACCAACTTGTTGTCCCTCAGTATACAGGAACGGTGAAGATCAGCGGGGCGGTGATGTATCCGAATACCGTCGTTTACAAAAAAAATGCGAAATTGAATTATTATATAGAACAAGGAGGAGGGTTTGCTTTTCGGGCGAAGAAACATAAGGTCTTTATCGTGTATATGAACGGTACGGTACAGAAATCCAAGACTTTCTCTAAGGCCAAGGCAGCTCCGGGCTGTGAAATCATCGTACCGGTAAAACCGCCTAGAAAAGGTGTCGGTTTGGCCGAAATCATGAGTATTGCTTCTTCTACCACGTCTATGGCTGCATTAGTTACATCAATTATTAATAGCACGAAATAATGGCTACAGATTTGACGAGTAATCAACCGGTTCAACCGGAAAATGAAATAGACCTGATCGAGGTTGTAAAGAAATTATGGACTAAGCGTAAATTTATCATCAAGGTGACTGTCATCTGGGCGTGTCTCGGGGTGTTAGTTGCTTTATTCAGTGCAAAAGAATTTTCAGCCGATTGTACCATAGTACCTCAAACCGGAGATAAAACAGCCGGTGGTAATTTAGGAGGCCTTGCAGCTATGGCAGGGATTAATTTCGGAGTCATAAGTGAAGGAGATGTTTTGTCTCCTAAAATATATCCTAAAATATTGGCCAGTGTACCTTTTCAAAAGGAAATCATGCAGACGGAAATTAAGTTTGAAGACTATGAGCATCCGGTAAAATTATTTGATTATTTTATGAATGAAGACTATCAGAAATTTTCTTTGATAGGAACGGCCATAAAATATACCATAGGTTTGCCTGGTTTGATTATCAGTGCTATTCGCGGAGAAGAACCGGAACCTGAATATGGTGGAGGAGTTGCTTCTAGTTTACAGATACTATCAAAAGATGAGTCAGAATGTATGAAAATTCTGAACGATAAAATCAGTATGAATTTGAACGAAAAAGACGGGTATATTACAATTACCGTGTATATGCCCGAACCTTTGGCTGCTGCTCAATTGGCTTTTAAAGTACAGATGTTATTGCAACAATATGTAACTGACTTCAAGATCGAAAAAGTAAAAGCCAATCTGGATTTTGTGGAAGGACGTTATCAGGAGGCCAAACATCAGTATGAAGTCAAACAGGAAGAATTGGCTTTATTCGAGGATGCCAATCGGAATCCGAGTACGAGTGTGGCTAGAGCGGCTCAAGCCCGTTTGACCAATGAATATACACTTTTGTTCGGAGTATATAACGAATTGGCCAAACAACGCGAACAGGCTTATATAAAAGTAAAAGAAACCACTCCGGTATTTACCGTTGTAGAACCGGTAACTATACCGGCCGAACGTTCAAAACCCAAAAGGGGACTGATTTGTATCGCCTTTACTTTTTTAGGTGGTTTTATCGGCATCGGTTTGGTATTGATTTTACCTTTCTTGGCTCAGGTTTCCGGTTGTAAGCGTTTAAAAGGATGGTTGCCTGAAGAAAAAGAATAATTTTCTATAAGACTTTATAAAAAAAGCTATCGAATGATAAATTTCGATGGCTTTTTTCATTATTGTGCGGGAGGTCCGAATATTTTTATACTTTTGTGGTATTCTTTAAAGCGGGAAAACTTAAAGGATTGAACGACTAAGTAAATATAACGATGGAAAATGAAGAAATCGATTTAATCGAAGTCATGGCGAAGCTGTGGCATCGCAAAAGGACAATAATGTATATTGCCTTGTTTTTTCTGGTGGGTGGTTTGGTTTTAGCTTTCTTTTTACCAAGGAAATATACCGCTCAATGTACCCTGGGTTTGGAAATGGAAGACCGGACTACGCGAATCAGTGTCGAAGGAATGTCGCCTTTTCAGAGTATGCCGATGGGAGATATGCGGAATACGCGTATTGTTTCGCCGGCTATGTATCCGGATATTTTTTTCAGCGTACCTTTTCAGAAAGAGTTGATCTATTCTCCTTTATATATCGATGAGAGAGGAGATACGGTTACTTTCTATAACTATCTGGTGTCCGGTCCGGAACGTTTGGCTTTGGTAGCCGATCCTTCACAGGTGGAACAGCTGACAGAAGAAGAAAGTAAATGTCTGGCTTATTTAAAAGATGCTTTTTCTGTAAAAGTAAATAACAAAGACGGTAATCTGAAAATTACTCTGGATCTGCCCGATCCGAAACTTTCGGCTTATCTGACGAATCGGGCACAGGCTATGCTGCAGACATACATTGCGCGGTTTCGTATCGCCAAAGCTCAGGCTGCTCTCGATTTTGCAGAGGAACGTTATACGGAGGTGAAAAACGAACTGGAGAAAAAGCAACAGGCTTTAGTACAGTTCCGCGAAAAACATCCGGACCGGACATCCGTGCAATTAGAAACGGAAGAGAAAATACTGACCAACGATTACGAGTTGTTTTTCGGACTTTATTCCGATATTGTAAAGCAACGGGAGAAGGCAAAAATCCAGGTGAAAGAAGATATGCCGGTACTGACGGTAATCGAACCTGTCGTAGAACCGACCGTTCCTTCTAAACCACAGCGTGCATTGATTGTGTTGGCTTCTTTATTGCTGGGATTATTCGTCGGTTGTGGTTTTGTGCTGATTCAACCTATCTTTTCTCAGATTGTATCTTCAAAAAAGCAGGCGCATACCATCCCGATTAAACGAATGAAAAAAATATCCTGAAGTGGAGGTTTAGTTTTTTTCTTTCTGTTTCGGTTTTTATGCCGTCAGCACTACGGGCCAAAGGAAAGGGAAAAAAAATACTGATTTCTAAATTGATTCCTAAGGTAAGGAATCAGAAGACCTCTGTTTTATGGTGTTCCTGTTTTCCAGATCGAGGTTAGCTTGCCATGCAGTGATAACGGGAGTCGAAGGTGATCGTATTCGGGAACCATGGGAGCTCTGTCGAGTGTCGTCTTGCTTTTTCTGAATGCCCGACCGATGGTGTCTGACGGAAACGTAACGTAAAGTTTTTTGTGTAGTGAGGAGTTCCGCCGGTCAGTGAAAGAAAAAACTTTACGTTACGTTTC
>OGDY01000584.1_pt1 | contig 47944 bp, 44 predicted proteins | sample 1570341 | NCBI WGS metagenome assembly OGDY01 (sample SAMEA2581972, study PRJEB24529) | metagenome | biome: Human gut stool | place: China | collected 2011 | reverse complement strand
TCAAGGGCTTTTCGAGCCCCTTTCCTACACCACCCACCCCCAAATTTGTGTGTAAGAAGTGGTGTAAATGGGGCATTCTTTTGGCTTGGGATAAGCCCATCTCACCACCCATGAAAACCACAAATCACAATGTTTTTACCCTATTTTACGCCCAATATGGCCTAAATTAATCCACATAATATGCAAAATAGAAAATTGTACCGTTACCAAATTGTAATATTTACACTTAATTACAAAAATAGCCCCCGGAGAATGCTCCGGGGGTGGTGTATGGGTGGTGTAAGCATCAATCCGGGCGATATGCCGTCACCATCGCTATGGCATACCCGCCATCGTGGCTCAGGGAAAGCGCCAGCTGCCAGCCCTCGGCCAGCTTTTCCGCCTCGCCGCTCAGGGTAAAACACGGCGCGCCGGTCTCTCCATAGGCCACCGCCGCCTCCGGCATGGCCCAGCCGCTCAGCCCCACGCCCATCGCCTTACCAAATGCCTCCTTGGCCGCCCACAGCGCCGCCGCGGTTTCAGCAGGGCACGCCTTGCGGCGGATGTACTCCTGTTCCTCCGGCGAAAAACACCGCGCCATAAAGCCCGGCCGCTTCATGCTTTTCTCTATCCGCTCCACCGCCACAATATCCACACCGTTTCGCACTCTCATTTTGGGTCCTCCCCCGCTCGTTTTCCTTTATGATACCACAAAACTCCCCCTTGCAAAAGCCCCTTTGCCGTGGTAAAATAGATGCGTAAAAATGCTGTGAACCGGTAAAGTACCCATCTTTTTCTGGCACAGAGAAGCGCTCCATCGGCTGGGAGAGCGCGCAGGAAAAATGCGGGAAGTTCCCCGGGGAGCAGCGCCGCTGAACCCGATTCAGTTCGAGCAGTAGGCAGCGACGGAATGGCCCTCGTTACCGGGCCGTAAAGTGTGCGTCCCCATGGGCGCAAAGCTGGGTGGTACCACGGAGCATTTGCGGCTTCGTCCCTATCGCGGGACGAGGTCTTTTTTTATCCGCCCGCCAAAAAGCTATTATTATCAAAATGGAGGGATCACTATGAAATCCGCACTGGAAGCCATCCGCGCCCGTGCGCTGGAACGGCTGCAAAATGCCGAGGATCTGACCGCGCTGGAGGAAGCGCGGGTACAGCTCCTGGGTAAAAAGGGCGAGCTGACCGCCATCCTCAAGACGATGGGCCAGCTCTCCCCGGAGGAGCGCCCTGTCATGGGCCAAATGGCCAATGAGGTCCGCGCCGCCATCGAGGAAAAGCTGGCTGCCCGCGGTGCCGCGCTCAAGGCCGCCATGGCCGAGCAGAAGCTCAAAATGGAGACCATCGATGTCACCCTGCCCGGCAAACCCGTCCGGGAGGGCCACCGCCATCCCCTCAATCTCGTTTTGGATGAGATCAAGGAAATTTTCCTCGGCATGGGCTTCGATGTCGTCTCCGGTCCCGAAGTAGAGCTGGATTACTACAACTTTGAAGCGCTCAATCTGCCGCCCGATCACCCCGCCCGTGATACGCAGGATACCTTCTATATCACCGATAAGGTGCTGCTGCGCACCCAGACCTCCCCGGTACAGATCCGCACCATGGAGCAGCGCAAGCCCCCCATCCGCATCATCGCCCCCGGCCGTGTGTACCGCAGCGATGCCGTGGATGCCACCCACTCCCCCATCTTCCATCAGATCGAGGGCCTGGTCGTTGATGAGGGCATCACCATGAGCGACCTCAAGGGCTGCCTGGAAACGGTCATCAAGCGCCTGTACGGCGAAGATTCCGTCGTGCGCTTCCGCCCGCACCACTTCCCCTTCACCGAACCCTCCGCCGAGGTCGATGTCCAGTGCTTTGCCTGCCATGGCAAGGGCTGCCGCATCTGCAAGGGCGAAGGCTGGATCGAAATTCTGGGCTGCGGCATGGTACACCCCAAGGTGCTGGCCGGCTGCGGACTGGATCCCGAAAAGTACAGCGGCTTCGCGTTCGGCATCGGCCTGGAGCGCATCGTTATGCGCCGCTTTGCTGTCGATGATATGCGTCTGTTCTACGAAAACGATACCCGTTTTCTGGAGCAGTTTTAAGGGAAAGGAGGGGTAACTGTTATGAATCTTTCTATGAGATGGCTGGATGAATTCGTCCATGTAGATACACCCATTCATGATTTTTGCGAAGCGCTTACCATGTCCGGCTCCAAGGTAGAGGGCTATGAGGTAGAGGGCACCGAGATCGAAAATGTTGTAGTCGGCAAGGTGCTGGCAATGGAGCGCCACCCCAATAGCGATCATATGTGGATCTGTCAGGTGGATGTCGGCAAATCGGAGCCAGTACAGATCGTCACCGGCGCCCAGAATGTCCATGTGGGCGATCTGGTCCCCGCTGCCCTGCACAAATCCCACCTCCCCGGCGGCGTCACCATTACCCGCGGCAAGCTGCGCGGCGTGGAATCCAACGGTATGCTCTGCTCCCTCAAGGAGCTGGGGCTCACCATCCATGACTTCCCCTATGCCGTCGAGGACGGCATCTTCATCCTGCAGGAAGCCTGCGCCGTCGGCGAGGACATCCGCACCGCCATCGGCCTCAATGATACCGTCGTGGAATTCGAGATCACCTCCAACCGTCCCGATTGCCTTTCCATCATTGGTCTGGCACGGGAAACCGCTGCAACCTACCGCCTGCCGCTGCATCTGCATACCCCCGTGGTACAGGGCGCCGGCGGCGATGTAAACGACCTGCTGAAGGTCCGGGTGGAAAATACCGAGCTCTGCCAGCGCTATATGGCGGCCGTCGTCCGCAATATCAAGGTAGCGTCCTCTCCCCGCTGGCTGCGGGAGCGCCTGCGTGCCTGCGGTGTCCGCCCCATCAATAACATCGTCGATATCACCAACTATGTCATGCTGGAATACGGCCAGCCCATGCACGCCTTCGATCTCAAGTATGTCAAGGACGGCCAGATCGTGGTACGCAATGCCGCCGCGAACGAGACCATCACCACCCTGGATGGCACCGTGCGGGAGCTCTCCCCTGAGATGCTGGTCATTGCCGATGCCGAAAAGCCCAGCGCCGTAGCGGGCGTTATGGGCGGCGAATACAGCGGCATCCATGAGGATACCGATACCATCGTCTTTGAATCCGCCTGCTTTAAGGGCAGCAGCGTCCGCCTCACCGCCAAAAAGCTGGGCATGCGCACCGAATCCTCCGGCCGCTTTGAAAAAGGTCTGGACCCCATGAACTGCGAAGGCGCCCTGCTGCGCGCCCTGGAGCTGGTGGAGCAGCTGAGCGCCGGTGAGGTGGTTTCCGGCGTCATCGATATCGACCACGCCGACCATGCCCTGCGCCGCGTCCCCTTCGATGCCGACTGGATGAACCGTTTCCTCGGCATCTCCCTCACCCGTGAGGAAATGGTGGAATCGCTGCGTCCCCTGGAGATCGCCGTGGTGGGCAATGAGTGCATCGTTCCCAGCTACCGCGCCGATCTGGAGCAGAAGGCCGATATCGCCGAGGAAGTAGCCCGTATGTACGGCTACGATAAGATCCCCACCACCGCCCTGCGCGGCTCGGCGGAGGCGATCGTCACCCCGGAGCAGGATTTCGAGCGCCGCATCAACAGTGCCATGATCGCCATGGGCTACGATGAGATCGTCACCTACTCCTTCATGAGCCCCAAGATGTATGATAAGATCTGCCTGCCGGCCGATCATCCCATGCGCAAATCCGTCGTCATCACCAATCCTCTCGGCGAGGATACCTCCATCATGCGCACCACCGGGCTGCCCAGCATGCTGGATACCCTGGCCCGCAACTACAATAACCGCAATCCCGAAGCCTGGCTCTACGAGATCTCCAGCGAGTACCTTCCCCGCGAGGGCGAGGATCTGCCGGAGGAAAAGGCTGTCCTTATGGTAGGCTGCTACGGCGGCGAGGCCGACTTCTTCACTCTCAAGGGCACTGTGGAATCCCTCCTCAGCCGGCTGAATCTGCCCCGCGCCGATTACACCGCCGTTTCCACCCATCCCAGCTATCATCCCGGCCGCTTCGCCGTCCTCACCGTTGGGGATACCGAGATCGGCTCGGTTGGTGAGGTCCACCCCACCGTGCTGGAGAACTTCGGCATCGGCTGCCGCGCCTGGATCGCCCGGCTGGATATCGCCCGGCTCTTTGCTGTCCGCCTGCCGGAGGCCACCTACCACGCCCTGCCCCGTTTCCCCGCCTCCACCCGCGATCTGGCCGTCATCTGCGATGAGAGCCTGCCCGTTGCCGCCATCGAAAAGACCATCACCGGTGCCGTTGGCAATATTCTGGAGCAGATCAAGCTGTTCGATGTCTACCGCGGTGCCCCTGTCCCTGCCGGTAAAAAGAGCGTCGCCTATTCCCTGGTGCTGCGTGCCGCCGACCGCACCCTCACCGTGGAGGAATGCGATAAGGCCATCGAAAAAGCGCTCAAGGCGCTCTCGCAGTATGGCATCACCCTGCGCGCCTAAAATTTATAAAACAGGGAGAAAACTCGTTTCTTTGCGCTTTTTCTCCTTGTATTCCCCGGCGCTTTACGCTACAATAGTATTAGTGCATCATTTAGGGCCGCCTGCCCATCCGGCGGGCGCACCCTATGCAGCACCGGGCCGCCCACAGCTTTGCACAGAAGGGAGAGTGACAATATGGCCAATACCGAACCCACCATCTCTTTTTCCATCAAGGAAGACCGGGAAAAGGAACTGAAGAGAACCCTGACCACTGTATATGAGGCGCTGCTGGAAAAGGGCTACAATCCCATCAACCAGCTGGTTGGCTATATCCTCAGCGAAGACCCCACCTATATCACCACCCACAATAACGCCCGCGCCCTCATCCGCCACATCGATCGCGATGAGCTGCTGCAGGTGCTGCTGCGCAGCTATCTGGAGCGTTAAGTGCCCTTTTTCCCCACCCTACTAAGAAGGAGGCCACCCCCATGGAAAATATGCTGGAATATAAGGGCAAGCCGCTGGTGCGCAGCGGCAATACCCTCTACTATGGCAACCCGGCAGAAAGCTGCGTTGCCATGCTCAAGATCCTTTCCACCAAGGACGATGCGGAAAAAACCGCCGACCGGGTGCTGGTGCAGATCCTCTCCACCGATGAGACCCTGCCCCCCAAGGATCGCATGATCAAAAAGACCGAAAAAAATGGCCTGTACGAGGCGCTCAATATCGCCTCCATCTGGCTGGAGCGTTCTCTGAACCCCTCGGCCTGATCTTCCCTGCAAAAAGCCCCCTGATGCCGAATTTGCGGCTGTCAGGGGGTTCTTTTTATCGAGTTTCTTCGGGCGGGTGGGCAATCAGGTACTTGATGGGAATTCCCTGCCCGGCAAACATCTCCTCATGCTCGGTGCGGGGGCTTTCGGCCGGGGCGCCCTCCCGGTGCAGGTCGTGGGTGCGGTAGTCCAGCACCCAGCCCGCCTCCTCCAGGTAGCCCAATGAGGCCATAAACAGGTCGTCGTCATCGGTCTTAAAGTAGAGCCTCGCGCCCGGGGCCATCAGCTTTTGGTAGCGCTCCAGCTGCCGCGGATGGGTCAGACGGTGCTTGTGCTGGCGGCACTTGGGGCAAGGCGGACAGAAGTTGATATACACCTCATCAAATTGGTCCGTCTCATCCATGATGAGGAAGATCCGCTCAATATCCACCGCCGTCATCAAGAAGTTATCCATCGGCACACCCGCCGCGGCATAGGCCTCCTCCGCCTTGCGCTTGGCCAGCACCAGCATTTCGCTTTTCACATCCAGCGCAATGTAGTTCTTCTCCGGGTGAGCAGGGGCCATCTGCGCCAGAAAGCCCCCCTTGCCGCAGCCCAGCTCCAGCACCATCGGCTGCCGCCGGGCAAATTGCTCCGCCCAGTGGCCGCGCAGCTTTTCCGGCTCGTCAATGTAGTATTCCCACGCGGCCAGCTCCGGCCGCGCCTCCGGGTTGTATCGAATCCGCATTTGTCTTCTTCTCCGCCGTCGTTCAGGTCAGGTTCTTGGCGTTCAGCGAGGCAAATCCCTCGCCCAACACCTCGTTCACATTGGTCGTTATTAGGAATGCCTTGGGATCATACTGCCGTATCAGCTCCCGCAGGCGGGGGTATTCATTGTTACGCACCGCGCATAGCACCACATGGCGCTCCGCGCCGCTGTATGCCCCGGTGGCGTTCAGCAGGGTGGCACCGCGCCCCATCTTCTCCATAATGCCCTTGGCAATAGCGGTATGCTCATCACTCACGATCAGCACCATGCGTCCGGTATTCTGTCCGCCCATAATGGTATCAATCACGCTTCCGCTGACATAAATGGCGATTAGTGCGTACAGGCCTGTCTCAATGTTCTTAAAGACCACCATCGAAGCCACCACGATCACCGCGTCCACCGCGATCATCGTCTTGCCGATGGGCATAAAGGGCCAGCGCCGCTGCAGCAGCCGGCTCACGATATCGGTCCCGCCGGTGGTGGAACCCCGCAGGAACACCAGCGCCACCGCAATGCCGATGCACACACCGCCAAACAGCGCCGCCAGGATCTTATCTCCGGCGTAGGCCGGCAGGTAAGGGGCCACCACATCCACCAGCACCGACCATACCAGGATGGTCTTCAGGCTGTGCAGCGTAAATTCATGTCCCAAAAAGCGCCATGCCAGCAGCAGCAACGGGATATTGACGCAGAAGATGGTGATACCCATCGGGATCTCAAACAGGTAATTGAGGATGACCGCCACACCGGACATCCCTCCGGGGGCAATATCATTGGGGTTCGCAAAGCAGTTCAGACCCACCGCGTAGATCAAACCGCCCACTATATCCATCAGGAGATCCATCGGCAGCCGCAGCAGCCATTCCCGGTTTTTCATCGCACCGTCCTCCGTTTTCAGTTCTGTTTCGCGTTCTCTTTGTTGGCCGTTATCGCCTCAAAAAGCTCCCGTGCCCGCTCCTGCGCCCCATTCAGGTACAGGTAACCAAAAAGCGCCTCCAGCCCGGTCGCCTTGGCATAGTGGCCGGGGTCGGCGTTTTTGGGCGGATGGGCCCCACCGTTGCGGCCCCGGCGGTATACCGCCTGCTCCTGCTCGGTCAGCAGCGGGGCAATGCGGTCATAGGCCGCCGCCTGCGCCGTGGCGTTCACATAGGCCACCGCCATGCGGTGCAGCTCGCCCACCGGGCGGCTGCCATCCCGGGCCAGCATTTCCCGCACCAGCAGGCCGTACACCCCGTCCCCCACAAAGGCAAGGTCCAGCGCACTCAGCATTTTTGGGTCAAATTTTCCGCTCATTGCCATCACTTCACATACTCAAATTCAAAGTCCAGGATACTCACGGTATCCCCTTCGTTGATGCCCATCTCCTCCAGCTTCTTGATGATCCCGCTCTGGATCAGCACCCGCTGGAAGTATTGCAGCGACTCATAGTCGTCCATATTGACGCCTGCCAGCGCATTGGCCAGCCAGTCGGCCTTCACCACATACACGCCGTCCACCACTTCCACGGTGAACTGGTTGCGGCGGGTGGCCTTCAGGCGCTCCTCCTCGGTGATGGGCTCCGGCTCATACCGCACGATGGGCGGCAGCTTGGCCAACTCCGCGGCAATGGCCTGCACCAGCTCCTCGGTGCCCTGTCTTGTCGCCGCGCTGATGGGGAAAAAGCGATAGCCCTCCCCCTCCACATACTCGCGGAAGGCCGCTATCTGCTCCTCAGTGGCCATATCGCACTTATTGCCGGCCACCAGCATGGGGCGCTCCGCCAGCTCGGGGTTAAAGCGCCGCAGCTCGGTATTGATGGTCTTAAAGTCCTCGATGGGATCGCGTCCCTCTATCCCGCTCACATCCACCACATGCACAATCAGCCGGCAGCGGTCCACATGCCGCAGGAACTCATGTCCCAGTCCCAGCCCCTCGCTGGCGCCCTCGATGAGTCCGGGGATATCCGCCATCACAAAGCTGGTCTCGCCGTCCACCCGCACCACACCCAGCACGGGGGTCAGGGTGGTAAAGTGGTAATTCGCTATTTCCGGCTTGGCGGCGCTCACCACCGAGATCAGGGTGGATTTGCCCACATTGGGGAAGCCGCACAGCCCCACATCGGCCAGCAGCTTCAGTTCCAATTCCACATCGTAGCGCTCACCGGGGTAGCCGGGCCGCGCAAAGCGCGGGATCTGTCTGGTCGCCGTGGCAAAGTGCTGATTGCCCCAGCCGCCCTTGCCGCCGCGGGCTACCACCACTGGTTCATCTCCGGAAAGATCGGCCAGCACCCGGCCGGTCTCGGCCTCCCGCACCACGGTACCCTTCGGCACCTTGATGACCAGGCTCTCACCGGTTTTGCCGCTGCACCGCGCGCCGCTGCCATTCTGTCCGTTTTCGGCGGCATATTTTTTCTTATACCGGAACCCGATCAGACTGCTCATATTGGTATCCGCCTGGAAGATCACATCTCCCCCGCGTCCGCCGTCGCCGCCATCGGGGCCGCCCGCCGCCACAAACTTTTCCCGGTGGAAGGAAACCGCGCCGTTGCCGCCGTCCCCCGCCTTGATGGAAATTTTCGCTTTATCTACAAACATCTTGTTCCTCGCTTCTATCATAAAAACCGTCCTACCGGCAGTTTCCCCCGCCGGCCGCCGGTTATCCGTTGCAAGAACAAATCCCGGGGTTTACACTCCGGGACTTTGTCTTTGGCCAAATTATTCTGCAGGGTAAACGGAAACCTTCTTGCGCTCTTTACCCATACGCTCAAACTTGACGCGGCCGTCAACCAGAGCAAACAGGGTATCGTCGCTGCCGATCCCTACATTCTCACCGGGATGAATGTGAGTGCCTCTCTGGCGGACCAGGATGTTGCCAGCCAGGACTGCCTGACCGTCAGCACGCTTTACGCCCAGACGCTTGGACTCAGAATCACGGCCGTTCTTGGTAGAACCCATACCTTTTTTATGAGCCATAAATTACACCTCACCTTTCTCCTCAGTTTTCTTGGCAGCAGTCTTACGGGTAGCGGGCTTTTTCTCGCCCTCCGCCTTGGGAGCAGCAGCCTTCTTGGCAGTGGTCTTCTTTTCGCCTTCGGCCTTGGGGGCAGCAGCTTTCTTAGCAGCGGGCTTCTTTTCACCCTCCGCCTTGGGAGCAGCAGCCTTCTTGGCAGCGGGCTTCTTCTCGCCTTCCGCCTTAGGGGCAGCAGCCTTCTTCGCGGGCTTCTCCTCAGTAGCGGTGCCTACCGCGGTGATCTCCACCTTGGTATAGGGCTGGCGATGACCCATCTTGCGCTTGCTGTCCTTCTTGGGACGATAGGTCATTACCACGATCTTCTTGGCCTTGCCATTCTTCAGCACCTTGCCGCTTACGGTCATGCCCTCTACATAGGGGGTGCCAAAGGTCATGGTGTCATCACCAACTGCAAGAACCTTCTCGAAGGTCACGGTCTGGTCGACTTCAGCGTTCAGCTTCTCGATGTAAAGAACATCGCCGACCTTTGCGGTGTACTGTTTGCCACCGGTTTCAAAGATTGCGTACATATTGTGTAGCCTCTTTCGTTAATCTCGCTGCGAAAAAACAAGGCGGCACCCCTTTCGGGATACACTTATAAAAGCCCGTCGCATGCGGCACTTGATATTGTATCATACCGCCCACAGCTTGTCAAACGGTTTTATGCGGTTTTTCCGCTGTTTTCGGCGGGTTTTGTCCGGCAGGGGAGGTTTTTACTTCCTTCCCCCAAAGGCGATCTTCACCGGCTCGTCCGCCGTTCTCTCACTCACCCAGCGGATCTCGCCCTGCTGTACGGTGAGCAGCAGCTTGTCCCCGAGAGTCAGTTCCTCGCCGTGATAGGTGCCCTCCGCCGGCAGCGCCATTTCCGGCGGCAGCCGCAGGCAGAGCTCCTCTCCCCGCCGCACCGCTTTTCCACAGACGGCATAGGGCGTCCCCAGCAGCTCTCCCGCCAGCTCAGTGTCCCCTTCCAGCAGGCAGCGCCGTATCCGGCTGGAGCTCACCGTCTCCCCTTTCCAGGTCACCGGCTCCAGCGCCGTCACAGCAATGCCCATCGGCTCCGCCAGCTCCCGCAGCAGGGCCACATTTCCGGCGCCCTTTTTGCCAAAACGGTAATCCTCACCGCACACCACACCCCTGCAGTTCAGGCAGTTTTTCAGTATCTCCCGCACAAATTCCTCCGGAGAAAAGTTGTAGAAGCTCTCAAACGGCGGGCAAAGCACCAGCTCCACCCCCAGCTCCTCCATCACCCGGTCCCGGCTTTCAGGGCTTTGCAGCAGCTTCACATCGCTTTTGCTCACGGCCCGGTCGGTGTGGTGCGGCGGCTCAAAGGTAAAAACCGCTCCCTTGCCGTTTTGCGCGCGCGCCTGTTTTACCGCCTCGGCTATTACCGCGCGGTGCCCCAGGTGCACGCCGTCAAAAAAGCCCAACGCCGCCACGGTGGGATATTCACTTTTGCGGGAAAGGTCATGGAAGATCAGCAATTGGGATTCTCCTTTGTGTAAAACAGCTTGATGATCTGCAATTCTGCTATGCTGCGTTCGATGTGGGCCAGCGCCAAAAAACGGCCGTCGCCGTAAACCCGCACCGTATCTCCCTCGGCGGGAATTTTGATGCGGTTGGTATCCAGCCGAATGCCGTCGAGGAACATTTTGCTCTGCTTGGGGGAAAGGAAGATGCTTTTATACTGCCGGAAAGCCGCGTCCACCGGCATCAGCAGCTCCTCAAAGCGGCCCTCCTCGCTGGCCTGCTTCAGCTCCTCCAGGGTATGGCAGTCCGCCGTGGTAAAGCCCAGAGTCTCGGTCCTTCTCAAGGCGGTCAGCATACCGCCGCAGCCCAGCGCCTCGCCGATATCATGGCAAAGGGTCCGGATATAGGTCCCCTTGGAACAGGCCACATCAATGACACAGGTCCGGTTCTCCGGGTCAAATTCCAGCAGGTCCAGCCGGTGGATGGTCACCTGCCGGGTGGGCCGTTCCACCTCTTTTCCGGCCCGGGCCAGCTTATACAGCCGCTGGCCATCCACCCAAACGGCGGAATACATCGGCGGCAGCTGGTCAATGGTGCCCCGCAGCAGCGCCAGGGCTGCCTCCAGCGCTTTTTTTGTCACCGGCTTATCGCTGGTGGAAAGCACATTGCCGGTGCAGTCCTGGGTATCGGTGGTCACCCCAAAGCGGATGGAAGCGGTATAGCGTTTTTCCTGGTTCGGCATCAGCTCCATGGCCTTGGCGCTGCGGCCAAAAAAGAGCGGCAGCACACCGGTAGCCATCGGGTCCAGGGTACCGCCATGGCCTATTTTGTGACAATCGGCAATGCCCCGCATTTTGGCCACCACATCAAAGGAGGTCCAGTCCCGCGGTTTATCGACACATAGGATCCCCTCCAGCTGGCGGGAATGGTATGTTTTCTTCATGCTTGCTCCTTTGGCAGATGTTTTACGGCCTCGGCCACCAGCAGGCGGGCGGTCTCCTCCACCGTTCCCTTTATGGTGATTCCAGCGGCCAAACGGTGCCCGCCGCCGCCGAAGATCTCCGCGATCTCATCGGCATTGACCGGCTCCTTGCTGCGCAGGGAGATATGGCATTCCCCCTCGTGCTCCTTGATGGTGATGCCCAGCAGCACGCCCTCTATCTTCCGGGGGATGCCTGCCACATCCTCCAGCTCCTCACCGGTCACGCCGGTTTGGGCCCGCATGGCCAGCGTCACCGGCATCACGGCGATCCGGTCCCCGGCGTAAAATTCCAGCGAGGACATCATTTTGGCTTCGGCCAGTATTTTGGCCTTGCTTTCGCTTTCAAAAACACGGGTATTGATGGCGGCGGTATCCACGCCGCTTTCCATGATCTCCGCAGCCAGCCGCAGCGTCCCGGCCGCGGTATTGGAAAAGCGGAACCCGCCGGTATCGGTGACAAGGCCGGTATAGACGCACTCGGCTATTTTGCCGGAAACGGGCAGCCCGATGGCCTTAATGACGGCGGCGACCGGCTCGGCACAGGCCCCGGCCTCCTGCCACAGGCAGGTCTGGGCGGCATAATCGCTGTTGCTGGGGTGGTGGTCAATGCAGAGATCCACCATATGGCCGTACTTTTCCTCCAGGCCGCCCAGCATCCCGGCGGTGGCCACATCCACGGTCACCACATATTCCACCGGCCAATCCAGCACCCGGCTGGGGGTGTAATCCCCATACAGGTAGTCATACTGCTTCGGCAGGGCATCGGCGCACAGCACCCGCACCTCCTTGCCCAGCTCCCTTAGGGCATAGTACAGGGCAAAGGCGCTGCCCACGGTATCGCCATCGGGGCGGCGGTGGCACAGCAGGGTGATATTGTCCTTCTGCATCAGCAGCTCGGCCGCGCGGGCCGCGGAAAGGTTTTCCCTCATTCTTCGGTCTCCCCTTTCGCTTCCTCCTCCGGGACGATCTCCCGCAGCAGGTGGCTGATGTGGACGCCGTATTCGATGGAGTCATCGGCGATGAACTGGAATTCCGGGGTGTGGCGCATAGCCAGCCGGCTGCCCACCTCCCGGCGGATATAGCCTGCCGCGCTCTTGAGCCCCTTCACCGATTCTTTCGCGGTCTCGATGCCGGAAAGGGAGCTGACATAGACCTTGCAGCTGGAGCCGTCACGGGAAAGCTCGGTGCGGACGATGGAAAGCATGGGGTCGATGCGGGGATCCTTGAGCGACCGGAAAATAGCGGTCAGCTCCCGGTGGATATCCTCGCCATGACGGGCGTTTTTATAATTCGGCATGGTGCCCCTCCTTTGGTTTTTCTCTTCAAACGGCAAGGGGCAGCCGGATATGATCCGGCCGCCTTCTTTACCAGAAAATTATTGTTTGATTTCTCTAATCTCGTAGGCTTCAAAGATATCGCCGTTCTTCAGGTCGCTGAACTTCTCCAGCGTGATGCCGCATTCGTAGCCCTGGGCCACTTCCTTCACATCGTCCTTGAAGCGGCGCAGGGAGGCCATCTTATCATCGGCGATGATGATGCCATCCCGGACCACACGGATATTGGCGGAACGGACCATCTTGCCATCCAGCACATAGCAGCCGGCCACGGCGCCCACGCCGGTGATCTTGTAAACATTGCGGATCTCCGCCCGGCCCAGATCGACCTCCTCGGTCTTGGGCTTGAGCATACCCTTCATAGCGGCCTCGATCTCCTCGATGGCATCGTAGATGATGCGGTAGAGGCGGATCTCGACGCCGTCCCGTTCGGCATTGGCCTTGGCGGTGGGGTCGGGACGGACATTAAAGCCGACGATGATGGCATGGGAGGCATTGGCCAGCATGACATCGCTTTCGCTGACAGCGCCGACGGCGCCGTGGATGACACGGACACGAACCTCATCATTGGAGAGCTTTTCAAGGGACTGGCGGACGGCTTCCACCGAGCCCTGAACATCGCCCTTGACGATAACGGGCAGCTCCAGCACCTCGCCTTCGCTGATGTGCTCGAAGAGGTTATCCAGGGTGACCTTCTGGTACCGCTTGAATTCCTCCTCTTTCTGCTCCATGCGGCGTTTTTCCACCAGCTCGCGGGCCAGCTTCTCATCCTCAACGGCATTGAAGATATCGCCCGCGGCAGGAACCTCGGCCAGACCGGTGATCTCCACCGGGCAGGAGGGGCCGGCCTCCTCGACCTTTTGGCCCTTATCGTTAGTCATGACACGCACACGGCCCACGGCGGTGCCGGCGATAATGGCCTCGCCGGAATGCAGGGTACCGGTCTGGATGAGGACGGTGGCCACAGGGCCGCGGCCGGTATCCAGCTTGGCTTCGATGACGGTGCCCTTGGCCATGCGGTTGGGGTTGGCGGTCAGCTCCATGGTATCGGCCACCAGCAGGATCATCTCCAGGAGGTTATCCAGCCCCATGCCGGTTTTGGCGGAAACGGGAACGCAGATGGTATCGCCGCCCCACTCCTCGGGGACCAGCTCGTATTCGGTGAGCTGCTGCTTGATGCGCTCGGGATTGGCTTCGGGTTTATCCATCTTATTGATGGCCACGATGATGGAAACACCGGCCTCCTTGGCGTGGTTGATGGCCTCTACCGTCTGGGGCATGATGCCGTCATCGGCGGCGACGACCAGCACGGCGATATCGGTGACCTGGGCGCCGCGGGCTCTCATGGAGGTGAAGGCGGCGTGGCCGGGGGTATCCAGGAAGGTGATGGGACGGCCATCCACCTGCACCTGGTAAGCGCCGATGTGCTGGGTGATGCCGCCGGCTTCGCCGGAAACGACGCTGGTTTTCCGGATGGCATCGAGGATGGAGGTTTTGCCGTGATCGACATGGCCCATGACCACCACGATGGGGGGCCGGGGCTCCTGGGCTTCTTCCTTATCCTCTACCTCGAACAGGCGGTCCTCAATGGTGACAACGACCTGCTTGGTGACCTTGGCGCCGATCTCCATGGCGACGAGGGAGGCGGTATCAAAGTCGATGACATCGCTGATGGAGGCCATAACGCCCAGTCCCATCAGCTTCTTGACGATCTCGCTGGCCTGTACCTTGAGGGTGAGGGCCAGCTCGCCGACGGTCATTTCCTCGGGCAGGGCCACCTCCAGCCGCTGGCGGCGCTGACGCTCCAGCTCCAGGCGGCGCATCTTTTCCTCCTCGCGCTCCTTGCGGCTGAGGACGGGCTTGCCGCGGCGGGCGGATTTCTGATTGAGCTTCTGCTTTTTGGCGAAGTTATCCTTCATGTTGCCGGCCGGGGCGATCTGTTCGTACCGCTCATTGTACTTATCGAGGTTGACCTCGCTGGTGCGCATATCCACGGTGGTGCGGGTCACGGTATTGGCGGTAAAGGTATTCTCGCCCTTGGGGCCCTTCTGCTTGGGGGCCTGCTGGCGGATCTCGATGGGCTTGCGGGGGGCGGCGGGCTGCTGGGGCGCCGCAGGCTTGGGGGCCGGGGCGGGAGCAGCGGGCTTCTGGTTCAGATTGGGCCGCAGGCCGTTGCCCTGGGGCCGGTTATTATCGCGGTTGTTCTCAAACCGGCGGTCGCCCTGCGGACGGTTATTCTCAAACCGGCGGTCGCCCTGCGGGCGGCTGCCATCAAAGCAGCGCTCGCCCTGCGGGCGGTTATTCCCCTGCTGGGGGCGGTTATTCCCCTGCTGGGGACGGTTATTCCCCTGCTGGGGACGGTTTTGGCCCTGGCCATTGGCAGCCGGCTGCTGGGGCCGGGGAGCCGGAGCGGCGGGCCGGGGAGCCGGGGTGGGCGCGGGCGCTGCCTTTTCCACGGGCTTTTCGGCAGGCTTTTCTGCGGGTTTGGGGGCCGCGGCGGGGGCGGGCTTCTTTTCGCCCAGCTTAAAGTACTCGCCGAAGTCCTTGACGGCGTGCTGCTGGGTGTAGTGCTCCATCACAAAATTGAGCTCCTCGCCGGAGAGCACCGTCTGCGGCTTTTTGGCCTCGCCGCCGAAGCGCTGCTGCAGCAGCGCGGTCAGGTCCTTGCCGCTTATATTCAGGTCTTTGGCGACCTCGTTCAGTTTAACTTTTTCGATCATCTATCCAAGTCCTCCTCATCATCACTCATCATTGCCCGGATACCACCGGCGAAGTTTTCATCGCAGACCGCCAGAATGCCGGTATTTTTGCCGGTATAGTGGCTGAGGGTCTGCATCGTACAGGGAAGAGAAATTACCGGGATATCCGGCAGCTTTTGCCGGAGCCGCGCGGCGCTGCGGGGGGAAAGATCCTGCGCCAGCAGGAGAAGATGGGCTTCCCCTTTTTCCGCTTTTTCCACGGCGGCATCCATGCCGGTGGTGAGCCGGCCGGCCCGGCGGCACAGGGAGATGAATCCCAGCACCTTTCTTTGGGTCACATCATTCATCGGCGGCGTTCAGCTCCTCTTCCAGTTTTGCCATCACCTCATCGGGTACGGGGCATTGGAAGGCACGCTCCAGCCGTTTGGCCTTCTGTGCCTTGCGGAGGCACTCGACCTTGCGGCAGAGATAAGCACCGCGGCCGGCCATCCGCCCGGTGGGGTCTACATGGACCTCGCCCTGCGGGGTATGGACAATGCGTACCAGCTCTTTTTTGGGGAAATGCTCGCCGCAGCCGGCGCACATTCTTACGGGGATCTTCTTTTGCTGCACTGTGGGTGCCTCCTTTCTTTATGATTACTCTTCCTTGGCGGGTTCATCCTCGCCGTAGAAGCCGCTTTCGGGACGGATATCAATCTTCCAGCCGGTCAGGCGGGCCGCCAGGCGGGCGTTCTGGCCCTTATTGCCGATGGCGAGCGAGAGCTGGTGATCCGGCACGGTGACGCGGCAGCTGTGGGTATCGGCATCCAGGATCTCCACGCCCAAAACGGTGGCGGGAGAAAGCGCCGCGGAAATGTAGGCGGCGGGGTCATCGCTGTAATTGACGACATCGATCTTTTCGCCGCCCAGCTCCTCCACGATGGTATTGACACGGGCGCCCTTGGGGCCGATGCAGGCGCCGATGGCATCCACATTCTCATCCCGGCTGGAAACGGCCAGCTTGCTGCGGGAGCCCGCCTCGCGGGCGATGGAACGGATCTCGACGGTGCCATCGTAGATTTCGGGGACATTCATCTCGAAGAGACGCTTGACCAGGCCGGGGTGGGTGCGGGAGATCATAAGGCGGGGGCCCTTTTCGGTGTTCTGCACATCCACCACATATACCTTGATGCGCTGACCCTCGGTAAAGGTTTCATCGGGGATCTGCTCGGTCTTGGGCAGCACAGCTTCGCTGCTGCCGATCTCCAGGGTGACATTGCCGCGGACGGGATCCACCCGCAGCACCTTGGCGGAAACGATATCGTGCTGGCGGCTCTCATACTCCTTGAGCAGCAGGCCCTTTTCGGCCTCCCGGATACCCTGATGGATGGAGGATTTGGCCGCCTGGGCCGCGATGCGTCCGAACTTTTTAGGATCAAGGGCGACTTCCAGCACACTTCCGGCGGTGATGCCGCTCTGGTACTTGGCAGCATCCTCCACGCTGATCTGGGTGGTGGGGTCCTCGACCTCCTCCACGACATCCTTGCGCAGCGCCACATAGAAGCGGCCGGTCTCGGGATCGATCTCCACGACGCTGTTTTCGCTGTTAAAGGGGTCCTTCTTGATGGCCTGGGCGATGGCGGTCTGGATCTTTTCGATCATATAATCCACCGGGATGCCTTTTTCCTTCTCCAGCATCTTCAGGGCATCAAAGAGGTTAAATTCCTCCTGGGGTTTCTTCTTGGCTCTTGCAGCGCTCATTTGCTTACTCCTCCACTAAAATCATTATACAGACGGATAAACGCGGTTTCGCCGCGTTCCACATTCATTTCGGTTTCTTCATCCAGCAGCAGGGTCAGGGTGCCATCGCGGTAATCGGTAAGGGTGCCGATGAAATCCCGCACGCCCTCCACCGGGCGGATGAGCCGCACCAGCAGCTGCTGGCCCATCAGGGCCTCAAAGTGCCAATCGCGGGTGAGGGCGCGCTCGATGCCGGGGGAGGAAACCTCCAGCGTGTAGCTGCCATCGATGGGGTCGGCTTCATCCAGCACATCGCTGATTGCCCGGGAAAAGGCCTCGCAGCTATTGATATCGATGCCGCCCTCTTTATCGACATAGTACTGCAGGTACCAGCCGCTGCCCTCCTTCTCGTAGACGACATCCCACAGCTGCAGGCCCATCTCTTCCAGAATGGGAGCTGCCAGCTCCTCCGCTATGGCGGCGGTATTCTTTTTGGCCATCGCTTTGCCTCCTAACATAAAGGAAAGAGCGGGTCGCCCCACTCTTTCTTTCTACTACCATATTCCAAATAATACTGTATCACAAATTGCAAGGCTTTGCAAGCACTATTTTGCACAAAAAGGGCGGTTTCATCGCAAAAAAGCGGCATTTTTCCGCCAAAGCTCACCCGGTGTACTCCTCGCAGCGGTAGCGGGGCTTGCCCTGGCTCTTTTTGCCGTACTCAATGGCGTGCTGCGGGCAGCCGCAGATACAGGCCATGCAGTGGGTACAATGCCCCTCCCAGTGGGGTTTTCCCTCCCGCATCACGATGCAGTTGGTGAAGCACATTTTGGCGCAGCGGCCACAGCCATTGCAGACCGGGGTGGTGTAAAAGGGGCTGCTTTTAATGCAAAAGCGATAGAAGAAACGGTTGACAATGCCGCTTTTTAGGCGATCGGCCAGGGTCAGCTTTCCCCCCGGGAAGGGCTGATCCCCTGCGATGAGGGCGGCGGCTTCCAGAAGGGGCTCCCGCGCGGCATCAATGATCTTCTTCGCCTCTTCCTCTCCTGGCACCGGGAACATGGCCACATAGTTTTCCGGCATCACCAGCGGCCACACGCCGCGGTATTCCAGGCCCAGCTCCCCGCAGAGCTTGCGCAGGCGGGGCCCGGCCGCGCCGATATCATCCCCGCAGGTGAGGACGAAATAGGCTTTTCTGCTGCCATCAAAGCCGGTGCGGCGCAGCAGATCGGCAAAGACATGGGGGATCTGCCAGCCGTAGGTGGGACAGACAAAGACCCACGGTTTTTCGGAATGGAGGGAAGGCGCCAGGCCGCTTTTGAGGGCGGGGGCGGCATCCTCGGCGGTATCGTGCAGATGATCTGCCAGCAGCTGCGCGGCCCAGCGGCTGTTGCCGGTGCCGGTGAGGTAATAGATCATGCGGAAAAGCCTTCTTTCGGTTAGATTTATTCGGCCCAGTTCTGCAAAAGGCCATCGTAAACGGCGGTCTGGTGCTTGAATTCCTCGTAAAGGGCGTGGGCCCGGCCCAGGCGGTTTTCAAACAGGGCCCGATAGTAGCGGCGTGTGACCACATAGGTGCTGAGGGAGATGCGCTTGTAGTAGTAGCCGGCGGTATCCATCATATCGGCGTACTCGTACATCAGGTCCCACAGGGCGTTGATGGCCTCGGTCTCGGGCTTTGCCACATTCTGCACTGCCTGCAGCTGACCCACGATCTCATCCAGCAGGCCGCTATCCATAATGCCGGCGGCGGCGAAGCTATCGCCCTTTTCCATGGCCTCACAGTAGGCTGCGTAATCCCGCTCGAAGCGGCGGCAGCTTTCCCCCGCCACGGCCTCGTAGCTCTCCTTGAACGCGCGGTAATCGGCCAGCACCTCATCCAGCACGCCAAAGTACCGGTAGCTGCCCAGCAGCGCCAGCATCTCATCGGAAAGGGTAGTGGGCGAGGCCTGCAGCTTTTTGAGCAGCAGCGGCGAGGCCGTGACCCCATTTTGCAGCAGTACAGCGGCGGTTTCGGTATCATCATTGGCCACAGCCAGGTCCAGCAAATTGCCGGTTTGGGCGCTTTCCACCCCGTAGCGCAGGGCCACAGTGGTGCTGTCCCCTTCGGGAAGGGCGGCCTCCTCCGCCGAGAGCGGGAAATGGGCCAGGTAAAGCGACAGCCGTTCGGCATTCCCCATGGCGGTGCAGTAGTAGGCAATGGAAGGCGCCGTGCAGCCGGTATCGGTGTGCTGCTCCTCCAGAGTGGAAAGCAGCTGCTGCCAATCCTGGCGCTCCGCTATGGTCAAGGCGGCGGGCTCCGCCCAGTAGAGATTGTGGTTTTCCCCGGTGGCACCGGCTTTGACCACCAGCTCCACCGTTTCGGCATTGCCGCTTTGCAGCGCGGCCCACAGCAGGCCATCGCCATTGCGGTCGGTCACCGAAACATTGCCCTCATTGAGCAGCAGACGCAGGGTGTCATTTTCCCCGTGGCGGGCCGCCCACAAAAGCTGCTCCGACTGTACCCGCAGCACCGATTCCTTTTCCAGCCAGCCCTGGCACAGCACTGTGACGACCCGGAGGGTCGGCTCCCCCTGCTGCATGGCCCGTAGCCGCAGGCACAGGGCATGGGGCTTGCCATCGGCCAGGAGAGCCTGTAATTCGGCATCGGCGGCGACGGCGCTGGCGCTTTCGCCGGTGATGGGATCGGTGAGAAGAACGGCATAGCGGTTCAGGCCCTCATCCTCCCCGGAAAGATAATTTTCCGGCAGCTCCCCGCTCTGCTGCGCCCACACGCGCACGATGAAAAGATCCTCACAGGCGGTCCATTCCTCCACCGGCAGCACATTGATGCCGAAGGAGGCCCGCAGATCCAGAAGGGGCCGGTTCTGCTCATCAACGCAGTAGCACAGGGTCACAGCTTTACCCTCCACCGCGGCGGGCTGCAGCACCCAGTGCTGCGCGCCGATGGTCAAAGCGGCGGGGTCGCCATCCGAGACGACCGAGCCGGAAAGGCCCAGCTGATCCCACAGGGCGGCGTTATCGGGATCGGCCAGCCACTGGGTGCGTTCTTCCTCCGCGGCGGCAAATACCGCGGAGAGTTTGTATTCTTTTTGCGCGCCGCAGGCAGTCAGCAGAACCAGCATGACCGCCAGCAGCAGCGCCGTCCATCGTTTTAGCATAAGTCACTCCCAAAAATGGTTTTGTGCGGATATTTTACCATACTGCGGCAAAAAAGGCAAACGCAGGGGATGAACAAACTGTAAAAAAAGCCCCGGAACGGGCGGTTCCGGGGTGAGATGAGGGGCTGTTCAGCGGCGCAGAGCCTTGAGCTCAGCCTTGTGCTCCGGGGGGATGCGGAAGCTCTCCACTGCCTTTTGGATGGTTTTTTGCCGTACCCAGGGGGAAAGGCGGTCTTCGGTGAGGTAGGGCAGGATCTCCTCATACCGGAAGGCGAGCGCCGTGGCGAAATACCACGCCTGCATCATGCGGATGTAGTAGTGATCGCTTTCCACCGCGGCCACCCAGGCCGGGTACTCCGGGGAAAAATCCTCCCGCAGGTAGTGGGTCATCAGCATCTCGATGGCGAAACGGACGGTGTAGGGGTGGGCATCCCCCAGCCAGCGGGTGACGCAGGGCAGCAGCTTTTCGCGGTTTTTGGCAAAGCAGACGGGCTTTAACAGGTCGCAGGTGGCCCAGTTATCGATCCGCGGCAGAAAGCGCTCCAGCCACGGCATCAGGGCCTCAAAACTCTTTTCCCGCATCAGCAGCAGGGCATGGAGATTATTTTCCTCGTAGTAGGTGTGAGGCAGCTCCCGCAGGAAGAGTGCGGCCTGCGGCGTTTTGGCTAGGGCGGCGGCATAGCGGCGCAGGGCGGGCATCCGCACCCCGATGACGCGCTCCCACGCCACCCCCGGCATGAGGGCGGCATGGAAGGCACGGTATTTTTCATCCCGCAGGGCAAACAGGGCTTCGGTGATCTCTCGCATGGGCGGCCTCCTTTTGGGGTTTTGGATGATAGGATTCTACCGCAAATAGGGTAAAAGCGCAAGAAGGGGCGGCCTGACCCACAAGGGAGGGCAGACCGCCGGAAGAAAAACATGGATAATATCAGTGCTTGGGGACCAACAGGGCCCGCATGGCATTGAGGATGGCCAGCACCAGCACGCCCACATCGGCAAAGACAGCGATCCACATGTTGGCATCGCCGGTGGCGCCCAGCACCAGTACCAGCGCCTTGACCGCCAGGGCGAAGATAACATTCTGCCAGACGATCTTCATGGTGCGGCGGGAAAGCCGAACGGCCAGCGCCAGCTTGCTGGGGGCATCGTCCATCAAGACGATATCAGCGGCCTCAATGGCGGCATCGCTGCCCAGGGCGCCCATGGCGACACCGACATCGGCGCGGGCCAAAACAGGAGCATCATTGATGCCATCGCCGACGAACACCAGAGGAGAACCGGTTTGCAGCAGCTCCTCCACCGCGGTCACCTTATCGGCGGGCAGCAGCTCGGCCCGGTATTCATCCAGGCCAAGCTCCCCAGCCACAGCCTGGGCTACGGCGGTCTTATCGCCGGTCAGCATCACGGTCTTTTCCACGCCCTCGGCCTTGAGGGTCCGAATGGCCTCGGCGGAATCGGGCTTGGGGGTATCGGCGATGACTAGATAGCCGAGGTAGTCCTTATCGGCCGCCATGTGGATAACGGTGCCGACCTCGGCGACCTCCCGGCAGGGAACGCCGATTTCCTTCATTAGGCGCTCATTGCCGGCGTAGATATGCCGGCCGTCAATGACGGCTTCGATGCCGCGGCCGGTGTGGTCCTTGGCGTCCTCGATCTCTTTTTCGATGGGCTTGCCGTAGGCGGCCACCACCGACTGGGCAATGGGATGATGAGAGAAGCTCTCGGCAGCGGCGGCGGTCGCCAGCAGGTCGTCCTCGGTTCCGGCGGCGGGGACGATATGGGTGACGGTAAAGCTGCCCTTTGTCAGGGTGCCGGTCTTATCGAATACAACGGTTTTGGCCTTAGCCAGCGTTTCCATATAGCCGGCGCCCTTTACCAGGATGCCGCAGCGGGAAGCCCCGCCGATGCCGCCAAAGAAGGTGAGCGGTACGCTGACAACCAGTGCGCAGGGGCAGGAAACAACCAGGAATACCAGGGCACGCTCCACCCAGGTGCCCCAGGGCTGGGAGAAGAACAGGGGCGGAATAACCGCCAGCAGAGCGGCGCCTGCCACGACGCAGGGGGTGTACCAGTGGGCAAAGCGGGTGATGAAGCTTTCCACCCTGGCCTTTTGGTCGGCGGCGTTTTCCACCAGCTCCAGGATCTTGGCGGCGGTGGATTCGCCGTAGGCGCTTTGGGTCTGAACCGTAATGACACCGGTGAGATTTACCGTACCGCTGACCACCGGATCGCCCTCCGCCTTATCCTGCGGCAGGCTTTCGCCGGTTAGGGCGGCGGTATTCACAGCGGTGGAGCCCTCCAGGATCACGCCATCCAGCGGGATCTTTTCGCCGGGGCGGACGATGATGGTCTCCCCTACTTCCACTTCATCGGGGTCCACCTTTTCTTCCTGTCCATTCCGCACCACATTGGCGTAATCGGGGCGGAGATCCATAAGCTGGGTGATGTTGCGGCGGGTCTTGCCCACGGCAACGCCCTGGAACCATTCACCGATCTGATAGAACAGCATAACGGCGACGGCTTCCCGGTAATCGCCCAGTACAAAGGCGCCGATGGTGGCGACCGACATGAGGAATTCCTCGTCCATCAGGTCACCGTGCAGGATCTTGCGGATAGCACCCCACAGGACATCCCAGCCGACAATGAAATACGGCACACAGTAGGCCAAAAGCTGCCAGATGCCCTCCAGCGGGAGAACGAACCACACCAGTGCCAGCAGTACCGCCGCGGCGATAATGCGGGCCAGATGCTTCTTCTGTTTTGTTGTCATTTCGGTATTCCCCTTTCCCCACCTATGGACAAAAAGAATTACTTGAGCAGGATGCGGCAATCGGGTTCCACGCGCTTGCAGGTCTTTACCACTTCGGCCAGGATGTCATCGTAGCGGGCGTCATCGGCCTCCAGGGTGAGTTTCTGGGCCAGGTAGCTGACACGGGCATAGGTCACGCCATCAATTTTGGAAATGGCCTCCTCCATTTTAGCGGCGCAGTTGGCGCAGTCCAAGTCTTCCAGCATGTAGGTCTTTTTCATGTTAATTTTCCTCCTTGGATGAATGATTGGTGGGATGGGAATGGTGGTCATGCTCGGTCAGGTGCTCAAAGCCCTGCCCGATGATGGTACGGACATGGTCATCTGCCAGGAAATAGTAGATGGTCTTGCCCTCCCGGCGGGAGGCGACCAGCTTATTTTCCCGCAGCACCTTAAGCTGGTGCGAGATGGCGGATTGGGTCATGCCCAGCAGCTCTGCGATGGCGCAGACACACAGCTCCGATTCAAACAGCGAATACAGAATCCGCATGCGGGTGGTATCGCCGAACACCTTGAAGAGATCCGAAAGGTCACAGATCAGCTCCTCCGGGGGCAGCTCCTGCCGCACCGTTTGCAGGATGGCGGTATGGTCATGCTTTGGCATCATTTCGACCTCCATTCATATGTTTTCTTGTTCATATGATAGCACGCTCATATGTTATTGTCAACAGCAAATTTGATTTTTCTTTGATAAAATATCAAAAAACAGGGGCGGCGGGAGGGATCGGCCGGAGGCCAGGAACGCCCGCAGGCAGGCTTATGCCCGGCGCAGACGGGCTGATGCCTGTCAAGGGCAGCGACGCCGCATCCGACGATTCCTCTCGCCGCCCTGGAAAAGGACGCCAAAAAGCCCGGAAAACCGAGGTTCTCCGGGCCAACGGGGAATATCAAACTCAGCGGTAGTCTTTCCGCTCGTTTAGGCGCTTCTTTTCTTCGGGCTTCAGGTCCAGGCCGATGGTACCGCCGGGGTTCATGGTGTAATCGGGGTCAAAGTAATCCTTGAGCACCCGGAACACCCCGTACTCCTTCTCGCCGATATAGCCCTCCAGCCAGGGGGCAAACATCTTGCCGATGCCGTGATGATGGCTGATGGCCGCGCCGGATTTCTGGATGGCATCCAGAATGGTGGTGTGGTAGCGCTTAAATTCAGCGGCATCGTTCATCCGGGTGATGAAGATGAAGTACAGGTTGGCGCCCTGCGGGTAGCAGTGGCTCATGTGCGTGGTGACGATGGTATTGGGCAGCGCATGGCAGACCGCGCGCACATCGCGGTGCACCTGCGCCATATTGGACCAGTTGACGCTGCACTCCAGCGTATCGGTGATGACGCTGAAATCCATGAGGGTATCGCGGAGGTAAGGGTCATTGAAGCGGCCCTTTTCCCAGCTCTTGGTCACATAGCCGGTCATGGGCATGGCACCAAAGCGGCGGGCAATGCGGTGGATATTCTTCGCCACATTTTTGGAAAAGCCCTTTTCGCCATCGGTAAAGCCCAGGAACATACAGCGCTCCATATCCTTGTAGCCCAGCTTATCCAGGAGCGGCGCCAGCGGTGTTTCATCCACATTGTAGAGCTTGAGCATCAGGTGGGTCTCTTCGGGGTCGGAAAGGCGAAACACCGAGGAATAGCCGCATTCGCACTGCATCATCTCCCGGGCGGCCGCCATGGCGGTCTCCCAATCCCGGAACATGTAGGAGAAGCGCTTTCGGTTTTCCGGCTGCCAGCGGAATACCTTGAGGGTCACTTCGGTAAGGACGCCGAAAGTGCCCTCCGAGCCCATCATGATCTGGTTGAGATCGGGGCCGGTGGCCTCCCTGGGATAATGGGGAGTGACGATGCGGCCGATGGGGGTGGCGTACTTCTGCGAAAGGACGATATCGGCGATGGTGCCATAGTAGGTGCTGTTCTGGCCCGCGCCGCGGGTGACCACCCAGCCGCCCACGCTGCTGTACTCGAAGGACTGGGGGAAATGGCCGCAGGTATACTGCCGCTTGGCGCCAAAGCGATTGGGGGCATCCTGCAGGGCTTCCTCCAGCGCGGGGCCGGAAAGCCCCGCCTGCACCGTGATGGTCTGGTCCACCTCATTGAAGCTGAGGATCTTATTGAAGCGCTTTCGCATATCCAGCGAGATGCCGCCCTTGATGGGCTCCACGCCGCGGGTAACGGAGCTGCCGCCGCCGTAAACATACAGTGGGATATGGTGCTGTGCCGCATAGCAGACGATCTTCTCCACCTGCTCGGCGGTATCGGGGTAGACCACCACATCCGGCAGGCTGTCAATCTGCTTATGGCGCAGCCGCAAAAGGTCATAGCCGGTGCAGCCGTAGGCCACCGAAAGCCGGGCGTAGTCATCGGTCGTGACAAATTCCTCGCCGACAATCTCCCGGAGAGCCTGCAGATGCTCCGGGGCCATTTCAGAGGGGTGATCGGGCAGCTCCACCCGGTCAAAGCCGATATCATCGGTGTAGTCCCGGAAGTCCTCATCGGTCATATGGAAGGCTTCCTTCATCATCTTGTAGAGGGATTCCTTGGGGTACTTGAAAAACTCGGGATCGCCCCAGCGGAAGATGGAACGATAGCTGCCCGCCGGGGCTGGAGTCAGCAGCCACTTGGGCTCGAAGCCTTTGTACGGTTTATTGCTCATGGTCATTCTCCTTTTCGGTTTTCTCTTCCAGCAGGCCGGAGGTGATGATGATATCCACCCCCAAGCCCAGCACATTGGGCAGCACCGCTTCTCCCCGCTTCATCGGACGGGTCACACGGGCGCGGTTAATTTCCCGCATGACATCGAAAATTTTATCCTTGGGTATTTCGGCCGAGGTGCGTACACTGATGACCGGGACCTCCGGAAAAACGGTGCGCACCGTGGTGCAGAGGGTGCGGGTGGGGCAGGTCATCTCGGCCGTGGCGAACTGTTCCCCCCGTTTACAGGCATTGCCGGTGACGGTAAAACGGCCGTCCCGCTCTTCGATGCGCAGGGTGCAGCCCCGGGGACAGACGATGCAGGTCAGCTCAGTCATGCTCCATCACCTCAATTTCCAGTTTGATCTGCGAAGCCGCGGTCAGCGCCTGGGCGGAAAGATCCAGCTCCAGCCGTTCCATCTCCGGCGGGCGGAGGAAGGGGTACCGGCGGGTGTATATTTCCCAGCCATCGGCTGTAATGACAAGGCGGCAGGGGCCCAGGTTTTCCCGACTGCGGAAGTAGACAGTCACGGCGGAACGGTCGGCTGCAACATCCAGCCGCTGGGGCACAGCATACAGCAGCCCCTCCCCCGCCATGATGGGAATGAGGGTTCTTTGCTGCCCCGGACGGTACCGGGCCGCGCTTTTTCCGGCGGCTTCTCCGCTTTCGGAGACATAGTCCACCAGGTCATTGACATGCAGGGCATTGCCGCAGGAGAATACACCGGGGACCGAGGTCATCAGCCCGGCATCGCAGACGGGACCTTTGGTTTTGGGATCGATGGCCGCGCCAAGACCCTCGGCCAGCTCGTTCTCCGGGATGAGCCCGACCGAAAGAATGAGGGCATCGCATTCCACGATCTGTTCGGTGCCGGGGATGGGAACCATGCACTCATCCACCTGGGAAATTTCCACCGCAGTCAGTCGATCCTGTCCAAAAACGCGGGTGACGGTATGGGAGAGATAAAGCGGGATATTGTAATCATGCAGGCACTGGTGGATATTGCGGGTGAGCCCGGAGGGGGTGGATTTGGCCTCGTAGACGCCCAGCACCTGGGCGCCCTCCAGCGTAAGGCGGCGGGCCATGATAAGACCGATATCCCCGCTGCCGAGGATGACGCACTTCCGGGTGGGCAGCTGACCCAGCAGGTTGGTAAAATGCTGGGCACACCCGGCAGTAAAGACCCCGGCCGGGCGGGTGCCATGGATGGAGACCTGCTTGGCAGTCCTCTCCCGGCAGCCGGTGGCCAGCACCAGCGCTTTGGCGGCCACCGTTTCCACGCCATCCCGGTTTACCAGGGTGACGGCAAAACCCTCAACGGTCTTTTGGATGCGGGTGACGAAGGTGAGGGTCCTCGCTTGCAGCCCCAGGGCATGAAATTCATCGATGAAACGGCCAGCGTATTCCGGGCCGGAGAGCTTTTCCCCATACCGCACCAGGCCAAAGCCATCGTGGATGCACTGTTTGAGGATACCGCCCAGGCGGGCTTCCCGCTCGATGAGAAGAATCTGGGCGTCGTTTTGGTGGGCAGCAATGGCCGCGGCCAGCCCGGCCGGTCCCCCGCCGATGACCAGAACATCAACGGTAAGCATGCTTTCTCCCTCCTTCGTCATTTGGTTTTGCCATAGGTGATGACCGCTTGCTCAGAGGATTTTCTGACCTCCTCCAATGGGCAGTCCAGATATTCGGCGATAATTTGAGTAACCAGTGGTGAGCAGAACCCGCCCTGGCAGCGGCCCATACCGGGCCGCACCCGCTTTTTGATGCCATCCACCGTGGGAACCGGGATGGGCGAACGCAGGGCATCCAGAATTTCTCCCTTGCTTACCTCCTCGCAGCGGCAGATGATGATGCCGTAATCGGGGTTCTGCCGGATGAGGGCGGCCCGCCGCTCATCGCTCATTTCCCGCAGGACGGGCGGGCCATGGCGGATGGGATCGTAGTTTTCGTTCTTTTCCACCGGTTTAAGCGTGGAAAGATAATCGACCGCCATTTTTTCAATATCCAGCGCGACGGCCGGGGCAGTGGTAAGCCCTGGAGACTGGATACCGGCACAGTGCAGAATGTTGCCGGTTTTGCGGCCCATTTCGATGATGAAGTCCTCTTCGAAGGTGGGGGCGCGCACCCCGGTAAAGTAGGTAATGATATCCCCCTGGGAAAGGGTGTGCATGGTGCGCTGCTGCTTTTGGAATACATGGTCGATGCTTTCCCGATGGGTTTCGGTGTTTTCTTTTTCCCAGGTTTCTATGGCATCGGGGCCAACCAGCAGGTTATCGTGGACGGTATGCAGAATGCCGCCACCTTTGGAGTGGTGAGTGTTCCGGGCAATATCCATGACGGAGGCGATGGTGTGCATATAGGCCCCGGCCTTTTTATCCAGGATGGAATTGGTGCCGCGGCGGGGATGAATGGAGAAGAAGCGGTCCCCCGCCATGGCGGCGATCTCCTCCGCGAAGACGCCGGCGGCATTGATGACCAACGCGGGATAAACGGTGCCGCGGTTGGTGGTGACGCTATGTATTTTGCCATCCTGTACCTCCATGCCCAGCACGGCGGTATTCAGCGAGACCTCGGCACCGTTCTGCACGGCGTTTTCGGCATAGGCGATGGTAAGCCCATAGGGACAGACACAGCCGGAGGACGGATTGGAGATGGCGAAGGCAAAACGGAGATTGGGCTCCCGGCGGCGCAGCTCCTCCCCGGAGATGAGCTCGGTATCGGCGATGCCGTCCCGATTTTTACGGACGCGGCAATAGAGGGCGATGAGGGGCTTGAGCCAGGCTTTTTCGAAGCAGACATACTGCCCCACCCGCTTAAAGGGAACATCGAGCTCCCGGCAGAGCTGATCGTACATGGCATTTCCCCGGCGGACATAGTGGTGCTTGAGAGAGCCGCGGGAAAGATCGATGCCGGGGTGGACCTCGCCGTCATTGCGGCCGGAAGCCTGCAATGCCAGATCGGCTTCCTTTTCCACCAGCAGGATATCCAGCTGCCACTTGGAAAGCTCCCGGGCGATGGAGGCCCCGGAAATGCCCCCGCCGATGATGAGGACATCCGGTTTTCTGCCTTCCAGCGCGGTATCCCGCAGAGTGGGGATGCGGATGGACTGCTCCCCTGCCTCATCGCAGCGGATATCATTGACCACATGGGTGGTACTGTATTTTTCGGCCGCCAGGGAACAGGCCTCTATCACTTTCTCCCAAGTGGGCAGTCGACCGCTGAGGACAATATTTCCCTCCGAAAGCGTGGCCGTTACCGCCGGGCCAAAGCGTTTTTTCAGCCGCCGGTTTATCCTGCGGATGTTCATTTTCCGGCACCTCCCGTTCATGTCGGCCAAACGGCCGACTCTATACCCAAATGATAGCGCCTGCCGGGAGAGATGTCAAGAAGGTAAATGACCGGATGAGAGAAATTTTTCGCAAATTTTACACCGCCGGGCAGGATGGACAGCCGTCCGCTTTCATGGTACAATTCGGGGTAGAAACAGGAAAGGAGCTGGCATATGGCCGCACCGAGAAAGGATAACATCAAGGAAAAGATATTGCAGGCCACCACCGAGCTGCTCAAGACGACCGCGCTGGCCGATATCTCGCTGGCGGAGATCGCGGCGGCGGCCGGGATCTCCAAGGGGACGCTGTACTACCACTACAAAACCAAAAATGAGGTTTTTCTGGATATCACCCAGCGTTTTTTGGATGAACAGTGGGAGGATCTGATCCGCTGGACCGAGAACAAAGAGAAGGACACCAGCCTAAACCGGCTGGTGCGGTATGTAGCGGAGCGGGATATTGCCTCTGCCGGACTGCGCCTGCAGCTGCTGGCGGAAGCCCAGCTGGGCAATGAGACTCTGCGCCAGAACCTGACCACCCTGTATCAGAACTTTCAGGGATTGATCCGTGGGAAAATAGCCGAACGCACCGCGCTGCCGGCCGATTTTTTGACCTGGCTGCTGCTGTTGGTCTGCGATGGCATCATCGTGCAGGAATCCATCGGCAACGCGGCCTTTGACCGGGAGACCTTCCTTACCGAGGGGATCCGGTATCTGCGGAAGCTGAGCGCCGCGCAGCAGGAGAACGACTGATTTTACGAAAGCGAATGGAACGATAACGGAAAGGGGGCACCGCCATGGCACAGAAGAATATCACGCTGGGACTGGTGGCCCATGTGGACAGCGGCAAGACCACCCTGACCGAAGCCATGCTGGTGGGGGCCGGGGCGCTGCGGCAGGCCGGGCGGGTGGATCACGGGGATGCCTTTCTGGACACCCATGCGCTGGAGCGCAACCGGGGCATTACCATATTTGCCAAGGAGGCAAGGCTGACCCTGCCCCATACTGCCCTAACCCTGCTGGATACCCCCGGACACGCTGACTTTGGCGCGGAGATGGAGCGTACCCTTTCGGTGCTGGATTATGCGCTGCTTATCATCAGCGGGACGGACGGCGTGCAGGCCCACACCGAAACGCTGTGGCGCCTGCTGGAACGGTACCGCATCCCCACTTTTATTTTTGTGAACAAGATGGATCAGCCGGGCGCTGACCGCGCGCTTATTCTGGAGGAGCTGCAAAGGAAGCTCTCCCCCGCCTGCCTGCCCCATGACACCGATGAGGAAGCACTGGCGCTGTGCGATGAGCGGCTGATGGCGGAATACCTGGAAAGCGGAACACTGACCGAAACAAATTTGGCTGCCGCCCTTGCCCGGCGGGCATGGTTCCCCTGCTTTTGGGGGGCGGCGCTGCGGCAGGAGGGCATTGCCGAGCTGCTGGAGGGGCTGGACCGACTGACCCTGGCCCCGGCCTATTTGCCGGACTTTGCGGCAAAAGTGTATAAAATTTCGACCGACGCGCAGGGCAGCCGGCTGACCCACCTGAAGGTGACGGGCGACACGCTGCGGGTAAGGATGGCGCTGCCGAACGGGGAGAAGATCACCCAGATACGGCTGTATAATGGGGCCAAATACCAGGCGGTGGAGGAAGCCCCTGCTGGAACTATCGCTGCTGTAACCGGCCTGAACCAAAGCTATGCCGGGGAAGGTCTTGGCGCCGAGCAGGAGAGGAGCTCTCCCCTGCTGGAGCCGGTGATAAGCTGCCGGGTGACGCTGCCGGAGGGCACCGACCCCCATACCGCACTGGCACAGCTGCGCCAGCTGGAGCAGGAGGACCCGCAGCTCCACCTGGAGTGGGAGGAGCAGAAGCGGGAGATCCGGGTGCGCCTGATGGGAGAGATCCAGCGGGAGATTTTGCAGAGCGTGGCCATGGAACGCTTCGGGCTGGCCATCGGCTTTGAGGAGGGGAGCATTCTTTACAAGGAGACCATTGCCGCCCCGGTTGAGGGCATCGGTCACTATGAGCCGCTGCGTCACTACGCCGAGGTGCACCTGCTGATGGAGCCGCTGCCCCGCGGCAGTGGGCTGCGATTTGAAAGCGACTGCCCCACCGATAAGCTGGACCTGAACTGGCAGCGGCTGATCCTGACCCATCTGACCGAAAAGACCCACAAGGGAGTACTGACCGGCTCCCCTATCACCGATATGAAGATCACGCTGATCGCCGGGCGCGCCCACCCCAAGCACACCGAGGGTGGGGATTTCCGGGAGGCGACCTACCGGGCGGTGCGGCAGGGACTGCGCATGGCGGAGAGTATCCTTCTGGAGCCGTGGTGCCGCTTTACCCTGACGGTGCCGGCCGAGCAGCTGGGGCGGGCACTCAATGATTTGCAGCAGCGGGAGGCCGAGACCGAGCCGCCGGAGCTGCTGCCGGAGACCGCCACCCTGCGGGGCACGGCGGCGCTGGATGCCCTGCGGGACTACCCGGCTGAGGTGCTGCGGTACACCCGCGGACGGGGACGGCTGAGCTGGGAGCCGGATGGCTACGCTCCCTGCCGCCGCCCGGAGGAAGTAATAGCCGCCTGCGGCTACGACTGCGATGCCGATACCGCGAATACGGCGGATTCGGTCTTTTGCAGCCGAGGGGCCGGACACACCGTGCGGTGGGATGAGGTACCGGGTATGGCGCATATCCAGACGAATGTGCTGAAGGCAGACGAGGAGCCGGAGGAACCGGCCGTGACCCGGCAGCGCAGCGAGGCCTACCGGGGCTCCCTTTTGCAGGATAAAGAGCTGATGCGCATTTTTGAAATGACCTACGGGCCCATCAAGCGGCGGAGCGGCGAAGCGCTGCATACCCCAAAGCCGACCGGGAATAGCCCCAAGCCGGGGAAAGCGGCGCCCCTGCCCGAAGGGCCGGAATATCTGCTGGTGGATGGATACAATATCATCTTTGCGTGGGAGGAGCTGGCCGAGCTGGCGAAAACCGACCTGGACGCCGCCCGGCACCGGCTCATTCAGATCCTGTGCAACTACCAGGGCTACCGGCGGTGCGAGCTGATATTGGTCTTTGACGCCTACAAGGTAAAGGGCAATCCCGGCAGCATTGAACGGCACCATGGCATCAGCGTGGTATACACCAAAGAAGCCGAGACAGCGGATATGTATATCGAAAAAGTGACCCACACGCTGGCCAAGGAGCACCGGGTGCGGGTGGCGACCTCTGATGGACTGGAGCAGATCATCATACTGGGGCACGGGGCGATACGGGTACCGGCCCGGCAGTTCCAGGAGGAAGTGGAGCAGGTGGAACGGGCCATCCGGGAGATACTGGAGAGCCTGTAGCCTGTCCTTTCCGGGCACCTGCGGTGGGCAGGCAGCGGCGGAGCCGCCTTTCGCCCGCAGGGCGAAAGACGCAGGCTGCTCCTGCGTGGCGGGCTACGCCCGCCGCGGCTCCGCCGCCCCGCACCCTGCAGGGGCTTATACCGTGCCGGTGATGACCAGCTTGGTCACGCCGGGGGTGATGCGCCACAGACCGGTTTCGGCATCCTGCACCGCAGTGGCCGCCGGGACCGTGATGGTGCCTGCCGTAGTGGCAAAGGCGCCCGTCGCGGTATCGTAGGTGTAGTCGGTGCCAAGGGTAAGCGGAGCGCCATCCAGGGTGACGGTCAAACCGCTGAGAATGGGATCGAAGGTATCGGTGACAATGACATAATCCGCAGCGGCGGTGGCGGTATTGCCGCTGTTCTGCAGGTAGAAGGTATAGGTGACGGTACCGTTTTCCACCACATTGGTGGGGCACATGCCCTTACTGATAGAAAGGTGGAGCGTTTCCTCTGCCGTGGCAACTGCCTGCGTCGTGATGGGGGTACCGAGGTTTTCACCGGTGATCACCGCGGTATTGGTAATGGTGCTACCGGCCGCAGGCGGTGCGTAGCCGTTGGTTTTGGCTTCATAAAGCAGCAGAACGCTGCCGCCGGCCGGGACAGTAATGCCGCTGATCGCCAGCGGCGGTCCGGCAGTAACGGCCGGGGCGTTTTGCAGGGTGCCGTTGCTGAAGTATTTTACCGAACCGGGAACATAGCCAAGAGGCACCAGCGTGCCATCACCAAAATCGTACCCCCCAAGGTTATCGGTAACGGTAAGGCCGGTATAGGCGGCGGTGCCGCTGTTGCGGATGCTGATGGCATAGGTGATGGTATCGGCATTGCCATAGGCAGGCAGAACAGCGGTTTTTTCGGCTGAGAGGACTTCGACCAGCTGGCCCTCCACGGTATTGGAATTGGTGGAGGTATCACGGTAGGAAAGGGTTGCGGTATTATAAAAAGCAGCCATAAAATTATTCCCTCCTAAGATCTCATTGGGAAAGCGGGCGAGCGCCGACTCTCCGGTATCAGTTTATGCTGGTGCGCAAAAATGCGTGTTCCCTGCCCTTTTGCAGCTTGACACCGGCGGGCAATCGTGATATTATAGATGAGCAGTTTTGAGCGCCACAAAAGAATATGGGCCCGTGGCTCAGTTGGGAGAGCGCCGCGTTCGCATCGCGGAGGCCGAGGGTTCGAATCCCTTCGGGTCCACCATATCATAAACCCGCAGAAATGCGGGTTTTCCCTTTGTTTATGCGGGTTTTCAGCGTTTTTAGTCTTTGCAAATCTTGCTGTTTCTTGCGGTCTTTTTGCATATAGACTACACAGAAACTACACAGTAAAATACCCCCTCCGCAACTGGAGGGGGCATCTCTTTACCACACCTTCTCTGACACTCCGAGTGCCTCATGCAAAAGGTGCTTTTGCTTTGTGCTTGCGCCTGGAACGGCCTTATCGATAGCGGCCTTCTTCTTTCGGCTTGCAGACCCTGAAATTGTTTTCCCGTTATCGCCCTTGTCGCCTACGATACCACGGGCTGCAAAGTATGCGGCGTAGTATTGGTCGTAGGTAACGCCCTGTGCGACATACTCGGCTGCCTTTTCTCCGACATCCTTGTTGTATGTCTTTAGTGCGTAGTCCTTAAAGATCGTCTCGAACATATCCTGCGCGTAGGCGATCTCTTCCTTGCTTTCGTCCTGAATATGGCACATGCCGGCTTTGATAAGCGTTGGCTTGAGTTTGCAGAATGCAAAAATATCTTTCCTGCAGATATTTTGCTACCAGCTCACTGCTTTCTCCCGTTAACGCCCATGGCGTGGAAAAACAGTACCGCCGGATTTTTTCTATCGCCAAGTGCTGCAAACCGCATGATCATTCCCCTCCGACCTCTGTTATGGTGGTTCGCTTTTGCTAACTGCGATTCCTTGGAAAAGCCACCCTCCGGCAGCATTTTATCCGCCCCGTCCCACCAACAGCCGGTATCAGCCGACCATCTTTACAATGTGGCAGGAATATTTTTACAGTCACATTGTAGCACCCGGCTTTTCTTTTTGCATGATGGTATCGTATCTAAAAAAACATTTATAATAAACCGATACAAAGCAGAAAAACGGTGCTAAAATGACACTATATATAAAAGTGCTCCGTCCGCTTTGAGGGCAGGGCTTTATACTGAAATATCAGGAGGTAAAACAATATGAAACGAATTATCTGCATATTGCTTGCTGTTTTTCTATTGGTACTGGGCTGTGCCGGGTGCCAGCCTACCGGTGGAAATGACCCCACCCCAGAACCAACCCCAACGCCAACACCGATACCCGATGACCCGAGCCCAGACGATGAATCTACAGTGCAAAAACCGGAACAACTGCTGGCGGCCATGACGCTGGAGGAAAAAATTGGGCAGCTGTTTATTATCAGGCCAGAATCGCTGGACTCCACACTGACTCCGGAGCAGGTACACAGCACCCGGGACTACGGCGTGCAGGCCCTGACCGAGGAGATGGCGGCCCAGCTGTCTAAATACCCCGCCGGGGGGATTGTTTTCTTTGGAAAGAACATCGCCGAGCCGGAACAACTGGAAACCTTCCTCTCCGGCCTGAAGCAGGCGAGTGACCTGCCGCTGATGATCTGCGCTGATGAAGAAGGCGGCAGTGTTTCCCGTATTGCCAATGCGGCGGGCTTCCAGGTGCAGAAATTTGATGGAGCAGAGGCCATTGGCGCTACCGGCGACCCCCATGAGGCCTATCGCATGGGACAGGTCATTGGAACATATCTGAACCGGTATGGCTTTAATCTGGACTTTGCCCCGGTGGCGGATATTAATTCCGATCTGGAGCATATCATCATCGGTTCCCGGGCCTTTGGCAGCGATGCGCAAACCGTTTCCTCCATGGTAAACGCCATGATAGACGGCCTGCACGATGGCGGCGTAATGGCCTGTATTAAGCACTTTCCCGGGCACGGCGCCGCCAGCGGTGACAGCCACGATGGCTATGTGGAGCTGGATAAAAGCTGGGAAGAACTGCTGCAATGCGAGCTCATTCCCTTTATTGGCGCGCTGGAGAAAACTGACCTGGTAATGGCCGCGCATATCGCCACCCCAAATGTGACCAATGACGGCCTGCCCGCTTCCCTTTCCTACACCATGCTGACCGAAAAGCTGCGGGGTGAGTTGGGCTATGATGGGGTTATTATCACCGATGCCCTGGCCATGGGCGCCATCATACAGAACTATTCTTCGGCAGAAAGCGCCGTGCTGGCCCTGCAGGCCGGAGCCGATATTCTGCTGATGCCATATGATTACATTGCCGCCTACCAGGGGGTGCTGACCGCTGTGGAGAATGGGACCATCCCGGAGGAACGCATTGACGAAAGCGTACTGCGCATCCTGCGGCTGAAAGCGGCCTATGGGGCAGAAAATTGACAGCTAAAAACAAGTTTTTCTCGCCAATTGTCTATTTTCTGTTGCACTTTGTCCACGCGAATCGTTATATAGGGTGAAAGCGCTCCATAGTTACGCATTTTACCGGGGCTGACCGGCATTTCCTACAAATGGAGGGAGACTTTTTCTGCGGAATGCCCATATCCTTTTCCGGGGAAATTTTGGTATAATGGAGCTGCAGAAAACATTTTTACAAGGAGGAAAATGAGATGAAGAAAACACTGTGCCTACTGCTGGCCGCTCTGCTGGTGCTCTCGCTGGCCGCCTGCGGCAAGCAGCCCGCCACCCCCACGCCTGACCCTACCCCTGATCCCGCCCCAAATGAAGCGCCCAAGCTGGTGGAAGCCCTCATACCGGCCGAAGAATATCCGGATATCGTATGGGAAAATGCCGGCGGCGGGCCCTGCTGGAATGAAAACTACATTGTGACAGTGGGAAACGATGATTCAAGTAACTACAAGACCATCTTCTATTCCACCAACCGCCAAACTGGTGAGACCCGCTCCACCGAGCTGGACGGACTGTGGGTCTCCGATAGTCTGGCCCTATATGGGGATAGCTTTTATTGGCTGACTATTGAGGCCAACAAAGAAACTGGCGAGCGTGAGCTGCTCCTGCTGAAATATGACTGCGCCACCCTGGAAAAAACCACCGTATTTACTGAACCATGCGAATACTGGGCCGCTGATAGCCAGCTGGCCATCGATGATGAGTGGGCCATCTATGTACTTACTCTCTCGGATTCCGAATATGAGATCCGCGGGTACTCCTTTGCCGATGGAAAGAACCACACCCTGATGAAGCTGGAAAGCAGCATCTTCCCCCGGCTGGTCCAGATGACCGATGGGTGCTACTCCGTTGCCCTGCAGGAGCCGGACGGCTGGGCAACTCGGATCATCCGGCTGGACGATGACGAAACGGTTTGGGAAAACCGTTCCGAAAGCACCAGGGTCCCCACCCGGCTTGCCTTTAATGAAAGCTGGATCGTGCTGCGGGAAGAATCCCCGGCGGATCCCAATGCCGGCAGTCTGCGGGTATGGAACCGCACCACTGGCGAAGAGCTTAATGTAGATGGTCTGAAAGGGATGCTGTACCCCAGCAGTGAGTTGTATCTCATCGGCGACTGGCTGTACAGCACCCGATTGGTCACCAACGAGGACGGCAGTCAGCGGCAGGCACTCATTCGCATCCATCTGCCGGGCGACCAGGCCGAACTGATTTATGATGGGGATGTATTCCGCTTCCGGGTCGACCCCATGACCGGTGAGATTGCCGTATGGCAAATCTATGATGAACCAAGCCAAAATCACAGCACCACCCGCAAGCTCATCCTGCTGAAGGCCAGCTAACCCCGGTAACCAAAGCCGATAAAAGTGCTCCCCTTCCCCGCCGTACGGCAGGAGGGGGAGTTGTTCTTTTTTCCGGCAGGGAAAAGCAGTAAAAAAGTATTAAAAAAACCGTTAAAATTATTTGGATTCAAGGCTGCGTTGTGCTAGAATGGGGATAGATGACCGGCCGCAGGAGGCATAACCATGGAGAGAAAAAAGCTATTGATCGCCGATGATTCCGAAATGAACCGGGCGATCCTTGCCAATATACTGGATCAGGATTACGAGATCATCGAGGCAGCCGATGGGCGGGAGGCCATTGCCGCTTTGCAGGTCTATCACGGGGAGATCTCCGCGCTGCTTCTGGATATCATCATGCCAGAAATGGATGGCTTTGCGGTGCTGGAAGAAATGCGCGCCCATGGCTGGCTGGAGGAAGTCCCTGTCATAATGATCTCGACCGAAACCGGCACCGCCACCATTGACCACGCCTTTGCGCTGGGGGCCTCGGATTACATCAGTCGTCCCTTCGCCACCCGCATCATCCGCCGGCGCATCATCAATACCATCTTGCTGAACGCCGAAAAGCACCGGCTGATGGACATAGTGGCCGAGCGCTTTTTGTGGAAGGAACGCAACAGCGATACTATGGTGGCCATCCTGGGCTACGCGTTGGAGACGCGCTGCGGCGAAGGCGGCACTCATATGAATGGCGTGGGGCACCTCACCAAGCTTCTGCTGCTGGAGCTGCGCAAAAAGACCGACCGCTACACACTGGAACCGGATGATATTGAACTGATCAGCATAGCAGCCGGACTGCACGATATTGGAAAAATTCTTATTCCGGAAAACATTCTGAAAAAGCCCGGCAAGCTGACCGCAGAGGAATTTGAGCTGGTCAAGCAACACGCCACCATCGGCGCACAGCTGGTGGCAGAAATTCCAGTCTATCAAGACGAAGCACTGGTCAAATATTCCATCGAGATCTGCCTTCGCCACCACGAGCGCTGGAACGGTGAAGGCTACCCTGATGGGCTGCGGGGGGACGAGTGCCCCATTGCGGCACAGGCCGTTGCCCTGGCCGATGTATACGATGCCCTAACCACCCGCCGCAGCTACAAGGAAGCCTATTCCCACGAAAAAGCACTGGCCATGATCCACGCCGGGGAATGCGGCAGCTTTAATCCCCTGCTACTGGAATGCCTGGATGATCTCTCAGATGTCATCCGGCGGGAGGGTGCCGCCCGGGATGTCGGGCAGCACCCCCACAATAAATATGCCATCACCGAGGAACTGTACCGGAACCGGGATATGGCCGCCGCCCGCATGACCCGCCAACTGGAGGAAGCCAACGCCCGGGAGGATTTCTTTACCGGGATGAGCCGGGAAATGTGGTTTAAATACACGGTGCAGCCCTCCTCGCTGCGGCTTTCCCTAGAGGCCACGCAGCAGACCGGTCTGCCCGCCGTGATGGTAGACCCACTGCAAAGTCAAGACTTTTTAGCGTTCATTGGAAAGGAAACTATAGAAACGGTGCGGCAACAGCTGGCCCGGATGACTGCGGATGAATCTTATGCTGAAATGCCCGTAACACTGCTGCTGAATGGGCAGCCGTGCCGCTGTCGACTGGCCATGTTTCTCTCCTGGTCGGCGGTGGAAAAGGGCCGTTGCCGGAGTCTGTTCGGCAAAGTGATCAATGTAGATGAAAACTACACCCGGCTGGAGGATTACGACCGGACAAGCATCCCGCAGGTGGAGCAGCAGGCGCTGCTGCCGCTTACTGCGGTGGATGGCGTTCTACGCGTTTCCGGGCGGGAGCTGGCACCCATCCTGCAGGCCTACCGGCAGATGTTCCAAATCGTGCGGCTGGTGGATCCGGGCATCTGCATGCAGGTGATCGCCGCAGATGACGGCCACACCATGGAAAAAGTGGAGCGCTGCTACTCCATCTGGGATAAGACCCAGCGCTGCCGGCACTGTGTTTCCCAGGAGGTGGTACGCACCCGCCGCACCCTGAATAAAGTGGAAGCAATCGGCAGCGACCTTTATTATATCTTGGCCATGTGCGTAGAGGTGGATGGCTTTCCCTATTCGCTGGAATGCGTCAATCCTATTTACTCGGATGATGTGCTTTCCGATGAGAATGAGAATCTGCTGAACCAACTGCTGATGCGCAACCGGCAGGTGTATACCGATTCCCTCACCAAGGTCTTTAACCGGCGCTACTGCGATGAGCGGCTGCGGCGCCTTTCCGGCGAGTATGCCCTGGCCATGATCGATATAGATAACCTCAAGCAGATCAACGATTGCCTTGGCCACCCGGCTGGGGATACCGCCATATATCACACCGCCCAGGCCATCCGGGCCATCCTGCGCAGCCAGGATGAACTGGTACGCTACGGCGGAGACGAGTTCCTGCTGCTGTTCCACAGTCTGCCGCAGAATATCCTGCGGCGCAAGCTAGAGGATATCTGCCGGGCGGTGCGGGCGCTGCGGGTCGCGGATTTGCCGGAGCTGCGCATCACTGTCAGCATCGGCGGTGTTTATGCCGCGGGGCAGATCAGTGAGCTGGTGGAAAAGGCCGATCTGGCTCTGTACCGTGCCAAGGCTCAGAAGGATAGTGCCGTGCTGTATGAGGAGGACTTCCATGACTCTGAATGAATTTTATACCACCGTGGGCGGCAATTACGAGGATGTCATTGCCCGCCTGCACAGTGAAGCCTTTACAGAGAAATTCCTGCGGATGATTCCACAGGATAACAGCCTGCCGCTGCTGAAAGAAGCAGCGGCAGCGGGCGATGTCCCAACGGCCTTCCGAGCGGTGCATACCCTAAAGGGCATTGCCCTCAATTTGGGGCTTACCGGGCTGGCCGCCGCCTGCGGCACCATGACCGAAGCCCTGCGCAGCCGGGATACCCTCCCGGAACAGACCGATGTCCTGCTCCGGGCAGTGGACCGGGAATACCAAAAAGTGTGTGATACACTAGCCCGGCTGAATCCCCACACAGAACCGAGGAAAACAACATGATGATAAAAAGCGGATACCAGGAGGGGCTACATTACCAAAGTGGCTCCCCTGCCCCACCGATGCGCTGGAGGAACAGCTGCGCGGCCAAATGAATTTTTCCAGTGGGGAGGGCACCGGGACGGCATTCCATGTCACACTGCCCTTTGCCATCGATCCCACCCCGACCGCCGCGGCTGATAACACAGCCGACTCCATTGATCTGACCGGTATGCAGATCCTGCTGGCGGAGGATAACGAACTCAATATGGAGATCAAGCAATTTTTCATTGAACAGCACGGCGGCACCGTCCTCCCGGTACAGGATGGCCAAGAAGTCGTCAAGCATTTTGCCGCCTCCGCCCCTGGCGAGATCGACCTCATTCTAATGGATGTAATGATGCCGGTCATGAATGTCTACAAAGCCACCCGGGTCATCCGGCAGATGTCGCGTCCCGATGCAAAGACTATCCCTATCCTAGCCATGAGCGCCAATGCCTTCCAGGATGATGTACAAAAAAGCCGGGCCGTCGGTATGAATGCCCACCTACCCAAACCCCTAAGCACTGAAAACCTGCTGGGGGCCATCGCGCGCTACATCACCCAAAAATGATTTTATTCTATGTCCCCGGTAAAGGAGTCCATTCCCTTATGCACGCCAAGAAAGTTTTGATTCCGTTTCTCCTGCTGCTGGCACTGGTCCCGCTGTGCGCCTGCACCGCCACAGTGCCCACCCCTGGCGTCCCCCTGCCCCAGTTGGTGATCGGCAGTGATAATTACCCTCCCTACAATTACACCGATGAAAACGGCTTCCCGGCCGGCGTGGATGTAGCACTGGCCCGGGAGGCCTGCCGCCGCATTGGCTACGAGCCCGTCTTTCGGCTCATTGATTGGGACCAAAAGGATGAATTTCTGCAAAATGGTGAGGTTGATTGCCTGTGGGGCTGCTTTTCCATGAATAACCGGGAGGAAAGTTACCTATGGGCCGGGCCCTACGCCTGCAGCCGCCAAGTGGTGGCCGTCCGGCAAGATAGCGATATTCAGTCCCTGGGAGATCTCGCCGGCCATCGCGTCGCGGTACAGATCAGCTCCAAGCCGGAAGAGATCTTCTCCGCCGGCACCGATCCCCGTCTGCCCACTGTCAGCAATATCTACTGTCTGTTAAGGATGGAGGATGTGGTTTCTGCCCTGCGCAAAGACTATGTAGATGCCTGCGCCGGCCACGCTGCCGCCCTTACCGCGCAGCTGCAGTACACCAATACCCCCTACCGTCTGCTGGAGGAATCCCTGCTGCATTCCGAGGTCGGGGTCGCCTTTGCCCTGGAGGGCGATACCACCCTGCGGGACCGCCTGCACACCGCCCTGGTGGAAATGTTCGCCGATGGCACCATTGAGAAAATCCTGGCCGAATACGGTTTGGACCCGGCCGATGCTCTGGGAGGAACGGCCGGTGAATAAACAACAGAATAAACGGATCTGGGACTGGAACCCCAAGCCCCGCTCCGTCATTATTGTAGGGGTCCTGCTGTTTCTGCTGGTGGTGCTGGTACACGGTCACGCGGAATATCAGATCACCGCCTCCCTGGCGCGGGATACCGCCAACACCCTGCGGCAACAGTGCATCAGCTTTTATAAGCTAGCCAGCGGCGACCGTGTTAAAAGCCTGTTCCGGCTTTCAGATAACCTGCTGGAGCTGAGTTATCACCTGCGGGATGATCCCGAACTCATTAACGATGAATACCTGGAGCAAAGCGTAGACCGTCTGCGCCTGACCGGCGTGGCCCTGCTGGATGGCGATCTAAGCCTGGAGGCCTCCGGTTATACCCGCCCCATGCAGGGCTCCCCCTGGCAGAATACCACCGAAGGCAACCTGTTCTACGGGGTGGCCGGCACCAATAAAATCTATGCCGAACGGGTGCAGTACGATGGCCGCTACTATGATGTCTGTGCCGTTCCCCGGTTGGATGCCCCCGGCCTCCTCATCGGATTTTACGAACAGCCCGCTGGACTGATTCTGGATGTCGAGGAGGATATGACCACCCTTCTCAATGGTATTTACATCAATCGCGGCGGCACCTACATCATCACAGCCGGAAACACCATATTGGCCGGCAGCGATGATGCCCTTCAGGGCGAGAAAACTGCCTCACTCTCCATTCTGCAGGCACTGAACCAGCTCCCTCACGATGACCAGCTCCACCTCTTCCACAATGAAGGCGGCATCTACCTGGGCTGCCACACCGCCTGCGAGGGCTGTCAGCTCTACATCTATTTCCCGGTACTTTCTACCTTTGCCGATACAGCGGCGGTATCCGCCGTGTTCGTGGCGCTGTATACCGCCTTTTGGCATATTCTCTCCATTGCTCGCAGCCGTGCTCTGTACCAAAGCAGCCAAAAGCTGCAGGAGAGCAACCTTCACCTGCAAAAGACTGTCAATATGCTGCGCTCGCTGCAGAACATCTATTTTGCTTCCTTCTACATCGATCTGACCCAGAATTCCTGCGAAAGCATTTTCCTGCCGCAGTGGCTGGCCCATTACCTGCCGCAGAATAGCTCCTACACCGATATGAAGGACGCCTTGACGCAGAATCTTGTCCCGGAGGAATACCGGCCGATGCTGGATGAGCAGCTCAGTCCTGAGGCTATCCGGGAGACCCTGCGACAGGAAAACCTCACCGATGTACGCCATAGCTTTTATATCGATTACCGAACCTGGTGGGATGATACCCTAAACTGGAGCCGTGTCACCATCACTGTTGTGGATTTTGATGCGGTCGGTAAGCCCCACCATGTTCTGGCCGTGCTGCAGGATGTCGGCCCGGAAAAAGAACGGGAAGCCCGATACCAGGCACAGATCATTGCCGAAGCGGAGGAAGCGCGGCTGGCCAGCATTGCCAAATCTGAATTCCTGCGCCGCATCAGCCACGATCTGCGCACCCCCATCAACGGCATCCAGGGCTACATCAATATGGCCGCACACCATCCCGATGATCTTGCCCTCCAGATAAGCTGCCGGGATAAAGCTGCCATTGCCCTGCACACCCTGCTGGATATCGTCAACAATGTACTGGATATGAGCAAACTGGAAAGCAGCGCCATCGATCTCGAGCAGCGTTCCTTCTCCCTCTCTGCCACCCTGCAGGAGGTCAGCGCTGTCATCGAACCGCAGGCCGCTGAATTCGGCATCCGGTACGAAGCCCCCACCGAAGCCCCCCTGTCAAATGTCCGTCTCATCGGCAGCCCCAATCATTTGCAGCGCATCCTGTGCAACCTGGCCGGCAATGCCGTAAAATATGGCCACAGCGGCGGCTATGTCCGGCTGGGCAGTCGGGTCCTTTCCCACAGCGAAGGCTGTGTAACGGTCGAATTCACCTGCGAGGATAACGGTATCGGCATGAGTGAGGAATTCCAGCAGCATCTGTTTGAACCTTTCGCGCAGGAGGCCGATGACGCCCGCACCCAGTACCAAGGCACTGGTCTGGGTCTTTCCATCGTTGAAAAGCTGGTATCCGCCATGCACGGCACCATCACCTTCAATTCCCAAAAGGGTGTTGGCACCTCCTTTCGGGTCGTGCTGCCCTTCGGCATCGATCGCACCGCTCCCACCGCTCCGGTTCCACTGCCCACAGCCGATTTCACCGGTATTCATATCCTGTTGGCGGAGGATAACGACCTCAATATGGAGATCGCGGAATTCCTGCTGCAGGAACATGGCGCCACCGTGTCCCGCGCCTGGAACGGCCGGGAAGCCCTGGAGCTCTTTTCGGCCAGTGCGCCCGGCTACTATGATCTCATCCTGATGGACATTATGATGCCGGTAATGGATGGCACAGCGGCGGCCCGGGCCATCCGCGCGCTGCCCCGCCCCGATGCCCAAACCATTCCCATCCTGGCCATGAGCGCCAACGCCTTCAGCGATGACATCCGCCAAAGCCTGGCCGCCGGGATGAACGATCACCTCTCCAAACCCATCGATGAAAGAAAACTGCTGGCTGCCATGGCCCGCCTGCTGGGCAAGGATGAAAAAGCTGTCCGCTAAATCCAGGTAATATGCCCAAAACCAGCCGTTCCATTTTTGCAACATGTTTCGTTTTTGCATCAATAAATTCTATTAATAAAATTTATACGCTTTCTGTACTATCTCATAATCAAGCCAAAAATTAAGCATTCGCAAAAAAGTGCGGGATGATATGTTGCATATTTGCATCATATTATCCCATTCTTTTTCGATTTCCGCTCCTTTTTCTCGCGGTTTCCCCTTTCCCTGCGTTTTTTCTCCATGAAAAAGTATCCAAAGAAATTCTTCTCCATCCCACGCACCTGCCAAACTTTTATCAGCCCCATTTACAAGCCCTCTCCCCCTCGCTATAATCATCTCGAAAGCGGGCTTTCCCCTGCATTTTTTCACCCCCTGCCGCCGCTTTACAGGGAGATTCGTACAGGAACTGAGAGGTTTAATAAGATGGAACAGAATTTAAGCAAAACCCCGATCAAGTGGCGGGCTTCCGCCATTGTGCTGGCTATCTGCCTGGTACTCATGGTCGTCACCTCGGTCATCGGCCATAATATTCAAACCAGCGGCGGCACCGTCCGCACCGAAGAGCTGACCTTCACCACCGATGTGGGCGCCACCAGCCACGCCAAGCTCTATATCCCCGAAACAGCGACTGCGGAAACCCCTGCCCCGGCAATCCTGCTGTGCCACGGCTATACCGCCAGCGAAGACGCTATGGAAGCCAACGCCATAGAATTGAGCCGCCGCGGCTATGTGGTAATGGCGCTGGATATGTACGGTCACGGCGAAAGCACCCTGCCCCCCGATGGCTACAAGCAGGCCGAAATGGGCAATGTGGAAAACTACGCCCCCGACCTTGGCAGCTATTCCGCCCTGCAGGAATTCAAAAACTACGATTTTGTCGATCTGACCAAGATCGGTATGCTGGGCCACTCCATGGGCACCGCCGCCATTCAGGAGGGCGCTTATCTTGCCTATGCCAAATGGCAGGCAGCCTATACTGCAGCCTATGCTGAAGCGCTTGCGGCAGGCTCCGATGAAACAACCGCTGCTTACACAGCCTACGGCGCAGCGATGAACGCCGGGATTGTATTGCCCGGATCTATGGTACTCACCGGTTATAATTACAATGTCCGCAATATCAATGACTTGACCTACATTGGCGTTACTGCTGAAAACGGCGTTTTCCCGCTGCATGCCGCCCCGGTCAATATCTGCACCATTCAGGGCACCCACGATGAGTTCTCCGGCCTGCTGTGGGGCGTGGAGGATTCCAGCCAGTATACCACCAGCTTTAAGTTCGCCTACGGCACCGGCGGCGCTGCCAATGTTCCCTCCGGCACCTACTTTATGTATGGCGATGCCAGCGCCACACCCCTCACCCGTGAGGAAGCTGTGACCGCCGCGGCCAGCGCTGCCGTTACCATGAAGCCTATTAGGGCCGCTTACAGCTTCAATGGCACCCACTCCGATACCTACTATGATGAAACCGCCATCGGCTACGGCATTGATTTCTTCGATATCACTCTGCGCGGCGGCGTTGCCACCATCGCTCCCACCCAGCAGGTATGGCACAGTCGTGCCGCCTGCGGCCTCATCGGCCTTATCGCCACCCTGGTCGCCTTTGTAGCGCTGGCGCTCACCCTGCTGCGGGTCCCCTTCTTCTCCACCATCGTGCGTCCGGCCGCTCCCTCCATCAGCACCGTCCACGGTGCCAAGGGTGTTATCGGGTATATCATTCCCTATATCATCTTCCTGCTGCCCGCGCCCCTGCTGTACTACTGGCTGATCGGCTATCCCTACTACATGCAGCCCCAGTGGTTCAAATTCCTCACCAAGTTCATGCCCAATAGCTTCTTCAATATGGCTCCCATGAACTCCCTCATGCTCTTTAATGGCGTCGTGGGCGGCGTATTCCTGGTGCTGTATCTGCTGGTATTCTTCCTTATCGGCCGTAAGAAAGGCGCCAACCTGGAAACCACCGGTCTCAAGCTCCCCTTCACGCAGATCCTCAAGAGCCTGCTGCTGGCAGTTCTCTCCTTCGCCGGCATCTACGCGGTGGTGTATGCCTGCTCCGCCCTTTCCGGCACCAATTTCTCCTTCTTCAAGTTCAACATCATGCCGATGGATAGCACCCACTGGGTTGCGTTCTTCAAGTATCTGCCCGTCTGGCTGCTGTTCTTCCTGCTGTGCGGTGTCATCTATAATTCCCTCACCCGTATCAATAACGCCCCCGCCTGGCTCAATTACCTGCTGTGCGCGGTCGTTTCCTGCGGCGGTCTGGCCGTAATGTTCACCTACGATTACGGCACGCTGTTCGCCACCGGTGTCCGCGGCATCCAGTACATTCCCGGCACCACCTCTCCCGAATGGCTCGCAGCCGTGGGCATGTCCTTCCCCACCGCACTGGCCGGCATCATGCTGTTCGGTCTGCTCTTCATCCTGCCCATCACCGCCGTGATGAGCCGCGTCCTCCACAAAAAGACCGGTTCCGTCTGGCTGGGCGGCTTCCTCACCGCATTCATCGTCCTTGTCTTCACCATTTCTCACATGGTCGTTTCCATCTGATTTTTCCTCCTCAAAATAACGCGCAGGAAACGAAGTGGAATCTCTGTCCGTGCAGGTCCTCCGTCGGCTCCCGGTAGGGGGAGCCGACGGAACCCACGGCGCGGCACGCATCGGAGCAACCTCCCCGGTGCGTGCCTTTCTCTGCTTTCCCACATTGGGGGGCGGTACGGTTCCGCTCCCGTCAGGCAGCACCTCCGCTTCGCTTCGGGCTGCCTTCCCCGCTCCACCGCGCCGCCCCCGCGCACTCTCCATCTCCTCCCGAAAGGCAGGTCCTCCCTTTATGATCCCCACCGTCCAAAGCCTCCCCCATCCCCGCCGCGTCTTCCGCGGGGAGTTCGCCCTCTGCATCATCGCGGTGCTCAATAGCTTCGCTGTCTACCTGATGCTTTACAGCGGCGCGGGCATCTCCTCCATCTCCTCGGTGCCCTATATCATCTCGGAGGTTCTCCCGGTCCTCTCCCTCGGCACCTGGACCTACCTCTTTCAGACCTCCCTGGTCGCTGTTTTGATGATCCTGCGGCGCAAATTTGTCCCCAGCTATCTGCTGGCCTTCCTGGTGGGCTTCGCCTTTGGCGAGATGATGGATGTCCATGCCCTGTGGATCGATAAGCTGCCGCTTACCCCTGTGCTGCGGGTCGTCTATTTCCTCATCAGCTTTGCGGCCCTCACCCTAGGCATCGCCCTCTCCAATCACTGTAAGCTCCCTATCATCCCCACCGATCTCTTTCCCCGGGAACTGGCCGTCATACTGAATAAGCCCTACAAAACCGTCAAAACCCGTTTTGATCTCGGCTGCCTTACCGTAACAGTAGTACTTTCTCTTCTCTTTCTGCACGGCATCCGCGGCATTGGCATCGGCACGGTATTCTGCGCCCTTGTCATGGGGCGGTACATCTTCTGGGTGGGCGAGCGCCTCACCCGACACTTTGTCTTTGTTTCATTCCTCGCTCCCCACCCGGAGCAGGATCCCTGACTCTCTGTAAAAAGCACTGCAATCTGTTATTTTTTGGGACACATCCGCGGGATTGTCCCTTTTTCATTGCCCCACTGCGCACTATAAAAAAGGGACAATCCGGCGGATGTGTCCCAAAAAAGA